>OCTX012035345.1_pt1 | contig 16435 bp, 15 predicted proteins | sample 1539691 | NCBI WGS metagenome assembly OCTX01 (sample SAMN02144231, study PRJEB22623) | gut metagenome | biome: sheep rumen | host: Ovis aries | place: New Zealand | reverse complement strand
CCGATTCCCTCGAGCCGCACTATGACTGTCCGCTGTGCCGGGACACCGGCTACCGGGACGGCGTCAAATGCAGCTGCTTCATTCAGCGGGAATCCGCCGTTCTCTCCCGGGAATCCAACCTGGGAAAGCGCATCCTGACCGAGAATTTCGAGCACCTGTCCTACGCGTACCACAAGGGCGAGGATCTTGTGAGCTACCGCCGGGCTGTTGCCGCTGCGGTCTCTTTTGCCGATTCCTTCGGCGAGGGCTGCAGGAATCTGTATTATTACGGCTCCACCGGGACCGGCAAATCCTTCCTGTCCACCTGCATCGCGGAGCGCGTGATCGGACGCGGCTTTGCAGTCCGTTACTTCAGCGCCGGGGCGCTTTTTGACCGCCTTGCCGCGCTGTCCTTCGGCACCGGCACCAGCCGGGAGGCACTGCAGGATTTCACCGCTGACGTGTATGAGTGCGATCTGCTGATACTGGATGATCTCGGAACCGAACTGACCAATACCTTTGTGACGACCGCTCTGTTTTCCATCATCAACGAGCGTTACCTGCATGACAGGCCGTGCATTATTTCGTCGAACCTGTCTCTGCAGGATCTGCAGAAGCGCTATTCGGACCGCGTCTTCTCCAGAATCACCAACAGCTATGAGCTCTACCGGTTTTCCGGGGAAGATATCCGGATTCTGAAGAAGCGGGAGCGCCTTGCGCATTCGTAATGACAGAATCATGCTTCATGATTTTTATGTAACAGATTTTGAAAGTGAGGAACACCATGGAACGAACCAGAAGACATGACAAACGTGCACTTGAGAGCATTCCGGTCGGAAGTCTCGGACTGATCCCGCTGACCGGGTGCCGGCAGATGGGCGAGGAAATCGACAAGTATCTGATTGACTGGCGCGCAGAGCGCGAGAGTGAGCACAAAAACAGCCTGGCCTTCGCGGGATATCAGCGTCCTTCCTACATTGTGGAGTGCAGTCTGCCCCGCTTCGGAACAGGCGAAGGAAAGGGTGTTCTGAACCAGTCCGTCCGCGGTATGGATCTCTACATCCTGGTGGACGTGGTCAACTACAGCATGACCTACTCCCTGTTCGGCCGGGAAAACCACATGTCCCCGGACGATCACTATCAGAACTTAAAGCGCGTCATTGCCGCTGTCGGCGGCAAAGCCCGCCGGATCACCGTCATCATGCCTTACCTGTACGAGAGCCGGCAGCATAAGCGCTCCATGCGTGAGTCTCTGGACTGCGCGATCGCGCTGCAGGAGCTGGTCCGGATGGGCGTTGACAATATCATCACCTTCGATGCACACGATCCCCGTGTCCAGAACGCCATCCCGCTGAACGGTTTCGACACCGTCATGCCGGTCTATCAGTTCGTCAAGGGTCTGGTGCTGCATGTGCCGGGGCTGAAGATTGACGCGGACCACATGATGGTCGTCAGCCCGGATGAAGCGGGCATGAAACGGGCGGTGTACGTCGCTAACGTGCTCGGGCTCGACATGGGTATGTTCTATAAGCGCCGCGATTACACACAGCTTGTAAACGGCAAGAACCCGGTCGTGGCCCACGAGTTCCTGGGCTCAGATGTGGAAGGAAAGGATATTATCATTATCGACGATATGCTCTCCTCCGGCGACAGCTGCCTGGAAGTTGCGCGGGCGCTCAAGCAGCGCAAGGCGGGCCGCATCTTCATCTTTGCCACCTTCGGTCTCTTTACGCAGGGACTCGCCCGTTTTGATGAAGCACACGAAACCGGGGTGATCGACCATGTTCTGACGACGAACCTGATCTATCAGTCCCCGGAGCTTCTTAGCCGCAGCTGGTATATCAGCTGTGACCTGTCCAAATATATTGCATACCTGATTGACACACTGAACCACGATTCTTCCATCAGCGATCTGCTCAATCCCAGCGAGCGCATCCAGTCGATCGTGCGCCGCTATATGGAAGGCGGATCTCAGGTACTGGCCGAATAAGTCAGGAATCTGTTTCCCGCGCGTTCCAGTGTTTTTTCAAATTCTTTGCGGTTCACTGAGTGCACCGCTCCCGCTGCCGGATCGGATATGACGATGATCTCATTGTTATATCCGATCATCAGCACCGGATCATCTTCCGACCGCATGGCGATGACCGGTTTCTCCGCGCTGACAAAATACAGCGCATCCCGCATACTGCAGCCCGTCAGATTATAGACTTTTGCCGATTCAATATACCGGGAAAGGACTGCCGGCACATCCGGCTCTTCCATTCCGGTGAAGGACGTCGCGCCGGTCTCAAACATCAGAATCTGCCGCAGACACTCCGCCATGGCGGCCTGTCCCTGCGCCTGTTCGACCTGGCTGCTGTCACTCATGGCCATGATCTGGTTTCTGTCCAGCAGAAGCTCGCTCGACCAGACCACTCTGCCGTTTCCGCCGACCACGACGCCGGAGAGCTCTTTTGCACTGCGCACCGCCTGTGCGATGCTGTCCGTAATCTCCTCCGCACCCTGCAGACCGTATACGACAAAGCTGGGGACATCATCAGAGGAAACATCCGGCAGCACGACCTCCCTGCTTCCCTCGGAGAGCATCTCCTTCGGGCGGATATAGCGGACCTTGTCTCCGTCCAGACCGACTGCGTCGATTTCAATAATCGTCTCAAACTTCTCGATCGAGAGTGTGCGCAGATGTCTGTCCGGTGTCTGCCCGGCGTAGGCGCTGACAATCTGATCGTCCTCCGCCTGCACATAGCCGGCAGAGCCGTCCGCCGCGATCTCCTTCTGCATTCTGTGCAGGACAATCCGGCTCTCCTCCGCTTCAAAGGAGGTGATATAAAAGCCGCTCATCTCGTAGTGTTCAAGGACTTCCTGCGTATTTCCGACGATCACAACGGCATAAATGGGAAGGAATTCTCCGCCCAGTGCGTCTGTCTCGATCTCCGACTCTCTCACGAGGCCGTATGCAAAATCCTGCTGCAGAAATCCGATCGGAATGACACGCTCGCCGGCCGGCGCCTCAATGCTCCTGCGCGCCGAGGTCGCCAGATCCGCGACCGTAATCTCCTTCTGCGCGCTGTCCGCTGTCGTCCAGGCCGCCATTCTTCCGTCCGAAGAGGTACAGAAATCCGAGGCGGTCAGATTGCCTTCCGCCTGCCGGATGGAACGGCTCTCGACATTCAGCGTGTACATGGCGTTGTCCTGCAGGAAGTGATACTGATCGCGGCCGTTCATATAAGACAGCTGGCTGATCCGGAGCTTTAAGAATTCATAGGAACCCGGATACGGCACAAATGCGCGCTCCTCAATGGTGCGGTAGACGCTGTTGTAGCTGTACACGGCGGTACCGGCTTCGCCCTCATGATCTCCGCGGTTCATGTAACCGTACACGGCAAAATCGACATTGCCCGCTTCATCGACGCGGAGAATGCGGATGTCATGCTCGTCAAAAAGCTCCCGGCGGTCTGTGCTGCCGGGCTCCGAAAATCCGAATACATAGGAGAAGGTATTGTCACGGGGCGAGCAGGCGTAAAGCTTTCCGTCTGTCACGAAGGCAAACGCGCCGCCGCTGCTCTGCACATAGGACATGTCCGGATCCGAGATGCCCAGCGAGAGCAGATCGTCTCCGTACAGACCCGTACCGGGATTCAGCTCCTCCTGCATCTTCCGCTCATAGCTGATCAGATAACAGCGGTCCGAACCGCGCCGGAGTCTGTAGTATTCTCTGCAGTGGTATCTGGCCGGTCCCGCTTCCTCCTCATCCGGAAGAGCCTCTTCTCCGGAGACATAATAATCCATGGACAGGGTCACACTGTTCCCGCTGATTTCATGCAGGCTGATGCCGACCCCGCTGCAGGGAGAAACACCCAGATCGCCCCATGTGATCTGGTCAAAGCTGCAATGAATATTTACATTTGTAAAAGTGGTGTTGTCGCCGGTGACATCCGGCTCGATATACTTCTTCAGCTCTTCGCTTTTCGTGAAGGTTCCCTCGTGAAAGCGCTCGGCGAATTCAATGGCGTCCTCCCGGCTGTCCTCCGTGCGCAGAATCCGGGTGTAATAGCGCGCCGTCCGTCCATCGGCAAGATCCAGCATCAGGATGAGCATGTACTCTTCCCCGGGCAGAATCAGATCTTTGAGCGTGACCGCGAGTTCCTGCACCTCCGGTGCGCTGTCCTCCGGCTGGAGCAGCTGCTCCCATTTTGCGGGACTGTTCTCCACGAGATGACCGTCGGAAAGTGCGCGCACTTCGAAGGAGGCACTGCTGACAGGCGTCCCGTAGGCATGAACGAGGAAATGCACGCCGCGGTCCTCCCCGACCGGTGTCAGCGGCGGTCTTATAAATGCGAGGTCCCGCTCACTGCAGTATCCGTGCAGCTCATTCATCTCTCTCTTTCCCGCCTGAATGCTGATGACGGGAAGCGAGGCCATCGCCATTTCCCGTGTCGTGTCAGACCCGCCCTGTTGTCCAAAGGCTTCGAGTCCGATCACGGTCAGAAAAAAGACGATGACCCCGAATAATAATCGAAAAACAGTATTCCGCATTTAATCAGGTTCCTGATTCCATTCTTTCCTTGTAATGATGCGCGTTCTCCAGCATCATGTCCTTGACCTTCATCAGGCGGATCTGGGAGCTTCGCTCATTCTCGTCCAGTTTCATGGTGATAAACTTGATGCTCTCCTCCATGTCCGGAATCAGAACGTGCTCCAGCGCATTGACACGGCGTCTGGTCTTCTCGATTTCCGCCGCCATCAGCTGGCAGGACTTCTCGCTCTCCGCAAGCTTTAAGAGATCCGGCAGAACAGCTGCCAGATGCTCCACGCCGTCATCCAGGTCACCGGATGTAAAAGCGTAGCCGTAGGAATAAACATCATTCTCGTCCGATGTCCGGGTCTGATAGGAATAGACCGGTACATCGACACTCATGACATTTCTGGTGTCCATTTCCAGCTGGATTTCCTGCTTCGGGTTCATGAACGCGACGCGGACCTCCGCCTCGGACATGCCGGATTTTGCAATGGCGAAGCGCTTGTTGGCCTCACGGATTTCCTCTTCCACCCGGGTGCGGAGTTCCATGTTTTCGCGGACCAGCAGAAGGAACTGACGCATCAGCTCATCCCGCTTGTCCTTTAACAGCTTATGTCCCCGCCGGGCCGTGACCAGTTTGTTTTTCAGCCTGGTCAGCTCCATCCGGGTCGGATTTACATTGGTTGCTGCCATGAATTTCTCCTCGTTAATGCACGGTGTTACGCGTTGTAATACTGATCCAGGAACTCATCCTTGATACGCTTCAGCTCGGTTCTGGGAAGGATCCGGAGCAGCTTCCAGCCGATCTCAAGGGTTTCCTCGATCGTGCGGTTGGTCCGGTAGCCCTGATTGACGTATTCCTTCTCAAACTCGTCCGCAAATTTGGCGTAGAGCTTGTCGATATCGGTCAGAGCAGCTTCGCCCAGGATGACCATCAGCTCCTTCGCGTCTTTGCCGCGGGCATAGGCGGCGAAGAGCTGGTTCATGGTGTTGGCGTGGTCCGCGCGGGTCTTGCCCTCACCGATTCCCTTATCCTTCAGACGGGACAGAGACGGAAGAACGTCGATCGGCGGCTGGATTCCCTTCTGGTACAGCTCACGGCTCAGCATGATCTGGCCCTCGGTGATATAACCGGTCAGGTCAGGGATCGGATGGGTCTTGTCATCTTCCGGCATGGTCAGGATCGGAATCATGGTGATGGATCCCTTCTTGCCCTTCTGACGTCCTGCGCGTTCGTACAGGCTGGCCAGGTCCGTATACATGTAGCCGGGATAACCGCGGCGGCCCGGAACTTCCTTGCGGGCTGCGGAGACCTCACGGAGCGAGTCCGCGTAGTTGGTGATATCGGTCAGGATAACCAGGACGTGCATGTCCTTCTCGAAAGCGAGATACTCGGCGGCGGTCAGGGCCATACGGGGCGTCGCGATACGCTCGACAGCCGGGTTATTGGCCAGGTTCATGAACAGAACGGCACGGTCGATGGCGCCCGTCTCCTTGAAGGATTCAATGAAGAAGTTGGACTCCTCGAAAGTGATGCCCATCGCGGCAAAAACAACCGCAAACGGTTCCGATGTGCCGACCACGCGGGCCTGTCTCGCGATCTGCGCCGCAAGGTTTGCGTGCGGCAGACCGGAAGCGGAGAAGATCGGAAGCTTCTGTCCGCGGACCAGTGTGTTCAGTCCGTCAATGGCGGAGACACCTGTCTGGATGAACTCTTCCGGATAGGCTCTCGCCGCCGGGTTCATCGGCAGTCCGTTGATGTCGCGGCGCTCGTCCGGAAGAATGTCCGGACCGCCGTCAATCGGACGGCCCAGTCCGTCGAAGACACGTGAGAGCATATCCTCGGATACGCCCAGCTCCATGCTTCTTCCCAGGAAACGGACCTTGCTGCTCTCCAGGTTGATGCCGGTGGAGGCCTCATACAGCTGGACCAGCGCGTTGCCGCCGTCAATTTCAAGTACCTTGCATCTGCGGATTTCGCCGTTCGCCAGCTCGATTTCTCCCAGCTCATCGTATGCGACATTTTCCACATCCCTGACGAGCATCAGGGGGCCGGCGACTTCCTGTATGGTTCTGTATTCCTTCGGCATTAGAACTCCTCCTTATCCGATATGGCCTGCGCTGCCTCTTTTTCAAGCTGATCAGCGATCTTGGCGTACTCTGTATCCAGCTCATCCTCTCTGGTGTATTTGAAACGGCCGATCCGCTCTCTGACCGGCATTGCGACCAGCTTCGAGATATCGGCGCCTTCCTGCAGCGCCTTTCTGGATACATCGTCGAAGCTCAGGATCAGCTTCATCATCAGGAACTGCTTATGCAGTGATGTATAAGTATCAATCTCGTGGAATGCGTCCTGATGCAGGAAGTCCTCACGGATTGAGCGTGCCGTCTCCATTGTCAGACGGTCCGGTGCGGAAAGTGCGTCCATACCGACCAGCTGAACCATTTCGTTCAGACTTGATTCCACGGAGAGAAGTCTTGTCATCTGTCCGCGCAGCCGCATCCAGTCCGCATCGACGGATTCATTGAACCAGTCTTCCATGGAATCCAGATACAGCGAATAACTGGAGAGCCAGTTGATCGCGGGGAAGTGTCTGGTGTATGCCAGATTCGCATCCAGGCGCCAGAAAACCTTGACGATTCGGAGTGTTGCCTGTGTGACCGGCTCGGAAATATCGCCGCCGGCAGGGGAAACTGCTCCGATGACGGAGAGGGCGCCCTCGCGTCCTTCGCTTCCGAGTGTCACCACACGGCCCGCGCGCTCATAGAACTGTGCAAGTCTCGAACCAAGGTAAGCGGGATAACCTTCTTCACCGGGCATTTCCTCCAGACGGCCGGACATCTCGCGGAGCGCCTCGGCCCACCGGGAAGTGGAGTCAGCCATCAGCGCGACGGAATAGCCCATGTCCCGGAAATACTCGGCAATGGTGATGCCGGTGTAGATCGAAGCTTCACGGGCCGCAACCGGCATGTCGGATGTATTCGCAATCAGAACCGTCCGCTCCATCAGGGAGAATCCGGTCTTGGGATCCTTCAGTTCCGGGAACTCATTCAGAACGTCCGTCATCTCGTTGCCGCGCTCACCGCAGCCGATGTAGACGACGATATCCGCGTCCGCCCACTTTGCGAGCTGGTGCTGCACGACGGTCTTGCCGGATCCGAAGGGTCCGGGAACCGCGGCGACGCCGCCTTTCGCAATCGGGAAGAGCGTGTCAATAACTCTCTGGCCGGACACCAGCGGCATCTTCGGCGGAAGCTTCTGGCTGTAAGGGCGGCCGCTTCGGACGGGCCAGCGCTGCATCAGTGTCAGCGGCTCTTCCTTTCCGCTCTCCGTGACCAGTGTTCCGATCTGATCCGTCACGGTGAAATCACCCTCGCGAATCTCCGAGATCGTTCCGGAGAGCAGCGGCGAGACCATGATCTTGTGGGTGACAATCTGCGATTCCCTCACTTCTCCGAGGATATCGCCGCCGGTCACCTTCGCGCCCGCTTCAACGGACGGGACAAAATGCCAGACCTTGTCGCGGGGAAGGGAAGGAACTTCGACGCCGCGCTGCAGCTGGTTGCTGCCGGTCACTCTCATAATGCCGTCCAGCGGTCTCTGGATTCCGTCATAAATGCTGCTGATCAGGCCGGGGCCGAGCTCGACACTCATCGGCACGCCCGTGGATTCCACCGGGGCGCCGGGGGCAAGGCCCGAGGTTTCCTCATAAACCTGAATCGAAGCCTGATCATCGTGAATCTCAATGATTTCACCGATCAGCCGACGCTCGCCGACACGGACAACGTCAAACATGTTCGCATCGCGCATTCCCGTCGCTATAACAAGCGGTCCGGCTATTTTCTTGATTGTCCCTTTGCTCATGTATCCTGCTCCTTTATGTTTGTGCGCGGCCGGGTCATCCTCTCCCGGTCCGGTTTATTTATTGAAGATAATATCCGATCCGACAGCCTGCTCAACCGACTTGCGGACTGCCAGGACGCCTTCTCCCGTATTCCCGGAGATGCCGGGGATCAGAATGACGGCAGGTTTTGCCATCGTCCTGTACCGGTCGACCTCAGCCGGAATCTTCGCGGCCAGAGCTTCGGTGATATAGATGATCGCATAATTCTGCTCCGCCAGTGATCGCATCACCCGGATCGCTTCCTCTGTCTGCCCTTCCTCAATACGGAAGGTATCGAGACCAAGGGCGCCGAATCCATAGATACTGTCCCAATCTCCCATGACTGCTATCTTATACATAGGTCTCTCTGATCCTTCCTCTGATTTCCTCTTCGTCAAAGCCGTTCCGCTTTCCGGTCAGAATCATGCGCAGTGACCTGCTCTCGATTCTGCGCGCCAGAATATAGGCTGCCAGCGGGTCGATTCCGAAGGAATTGCGCAGCTGCGGCCGGATGCTGCGGATCAGCAGGTTGTCGCACCAGCACTCCAGCGCAGCGGTCGACTTGCGGATTTCCTCGGCGCAGTCCGCGTACCCCGTCGTTTTCAGATAAGAAATCACTTCCTCCAGGCCGGCGGCGGCCGCCTGGGAAAGACGCCGCAGATCCAGTGTGCGGCACTGCGCCATCGCCTGCTTCATGAAGTCAGCGCCTTTGCCGGTCTTGGCGCTCCGGACAGCAATCTTGATGTCCGCGGCGGCCACGGTCAGTTCTCCGTACAGCGGGAGGATCTCGCCGTCGGAAGCCAGGGCCGTCTCCCGGATCTGATCCAGCGCGGCGCGGTCGATAATACAGTCGCACATCTGTCCGTCACGCAGTGTCAGCAGCACATCGAGTGCACGTGCGGCAGGCTCCTGCATCGGATCGGGCAGTTTTCTGAAATCGCGCTCCAGAAGGATTTTTTCCAGTTGCTCCGGTGCAATCGATCCGTTCAGGTAGATGCCGGGATGCGTTCCGGCCGTGCAGGTTTCCTTGATGGCGGCCTTCAGATTGTGATACTCATTCTGAAGACGGAGCACATCGAAGACCTTCACATCCGGAACCAGTTCCCCGACCAGCTGCCAGGTTTTGCGCTCTTCCTCTTCAAATAATTCATTCGCCGTCTGGCCGGCGGTCCCGTAGCCCTTCTCGTTCAGAAGCTGCAGGCACGCCTCCTCACCGGGCGCGGCAAGAAGCTGCTCCATGAACTCTCTGTTCAGCAGCTCAAGCTCTTTTTTCCGGATCCGGGCGACGGCAAATATATACTGGTTGGACATATCTGCCCCTTTCCTTTAACTGAAAATAATTTCCCGAATCCTGTCCTGTACCGCTTCCTGTCTGGAAGCAAGCACGGCCTCAAAGGAACAGTTCTCTTCGATGCCGTCGTAAATCAGCAGGAATCCGTCCCGGATCTGTCCGGCGCGCTCCGGATCCGCATCAACCGTCAGCGTACATCCCGCGGGGAGTGCTTTCTGAAGAGATGCCTCAAAGCCGGCCGGAAGTCTCTTCATGTCCTTTTCGCTCAGGACCATGCGTCCCTTTCCGGTATGTGCGGCCTTCACAGCCATTCCGGAAAGAAGGGCAAAATACTCCTCGTCCGGCAGCGTTCTCGCCTTCTCAAGTGCTTTGTCCAGCACTTCTCCGATCAGCTCCTGTCTGGCAGCCAGAATCTTCTGGCGCACTGCCAGGGCGGCGGAAGACTTTGAGCGGACCTGCGCATCCTGCGCGGCTGCGTCCACCTCCTGGCGGACCTTATTCCTGCTCGCCTCCGACTCTTTCCGGGCTGTTTCGACAATCCGGTCCGCTTCGCGCTGCGCCTTTGCAATGATATCTCCGGCGTTCTTCTCCGCTTCCAGTCGGATATCTTCTAAGATCTTGTCTAACCCATTGCTCATACAAATACCTCAGCTGCTTCCTGTCACAGTCTGTTTCTCCCGCCGATCAGATGGTCAGTCCGGGGATTGCGAAAATAGCCAGAATGGATACCAGAAGAGCCAGGATCGCATAGGTCTCGACCATGGCCGGGAAGATCATTGCCTTACCGAACTGGCTCGGATCCTTTGCGACCAGACCGATTGCGGCGACAGAAGCATTTCCCTGTGCCATACCGGAGACAAGGCCGACAAAAGCGATCGGAAGGCAGGCCGCGAAATAAGCAAGGCCCTTCGCCAGGGACATATCCGCGCTTCCGCCCAGAACACCGATCTGGGACATGGTGATGAAAGCGATCAGCAGTCCGTAAATACCCTGCGTACCGGGCAGCAGCTGAAGAATCAGCACCTTACTGAACTGTGATCCATCCTCGGCGACAACCCCTGCCGCCGCCTGACCTGCGCGGCCGACACCGATGGAGCTTCCCATGCCTGCAAAAAGCGCCGCTGCCGCTGCACCGATCAGTGCGAACACAAAACCCAAGTTAGCCATGATTAGATATCCTCCTTAAATTTAAAATACTTAGTAGTTGCCTGATAAGGGCGGAATTTTCTGCCGCCGCCTTCATAAAATTTTCCAAAGAACTCGACGTACTGAAGTCGGTTCGTGTGGACATATGCACCCAGGGCATTAATGGCAATGTTGAGCGCATGGCCGATCAGGAAAACAATCACAAACATGATCGCCCCGAAGAAGCCGCCGCCGAACATGCTGCCCATCTTATTGAACAGGGAAGAGATAACGCTGGTCGCCAGTCCCAGTGCAAGGAGTCTGGAATAGGAAAGCAGATCCGAGAGATAGCCGGTCACGCCGTAGACAGCGTACAGGCCTTTGGCAATCCGCTTGCCCCAGTTGCGGGATTCTCTTCCGCCGGTGAAAACGATGCCCACGGCGCCGATGATCGCGATGACAGCGGCAGCCTTTCCGACTGCAGCCGGCATGATGAAGTTCAGCCGTAGCATATTGGTGATCATCTCCATGCTCAGCAGGTAGAACACTGCTCCGCCGACGAGCATGAACCAGAAGACGACATCGTAGATTCCGTCGAGTATCTGACCGTTCTTAATGTAGATATACAGTTTGGCGCCCAGGCCGGTAAAAAGATGGATGAGACCGACCAGGAAGCAGAACGACAGCATGCGGATCGGGTCGTTGATCGGCTCAAACCAGAGCGCCTTCAGGCCGGCATCCGGTTTTCCGAGGAAGGTCTCACCGATCACATGCGGAGCGTCTCCGAAGAAGGACCCGAACAGAAATCCGCTGATGATTGTCGCAATTCCGCAGTACAGGAAGAGCTTCATGGATTTCCGCGTGCCTGCTTCCATATTCTTGAATTTAATGAGCACAAAAGCGCAGGCGCCGGCCATCAGAATGCCGTAAGCGGCATCCGAGAGCATCAGGCCGAACATGGCATAATAGAACAGCGATGTCAGGAAGGACGGGTCGAACTCCTCTTTGCCGGGCAGTGAATAGCTCTCAATCACCGGTTCCAGCGGCGAAGAATAGCCGTTGTTCCGCATCAGAACAGGCACATCCTCATCCGCGGCGGGGTCCTCCGCCTCAAAGACCATGTCGAAGCGGCTGACCAGGTCCTTTTCCAGCTGTTCACAAGAACGCGCGGGCACATAGCCCTCCACAAAAAAGACTCTGCTGGACTGGGAGAGTGTGCCGATCGTCTCATATTTGTCAGCCCGCATTGTCAGATAATCAATCAGGAACTCGATTTTCTCACGTCTGGGGGCAAGCTCGCAGATCTGCTCATGCAGCTTCTCTTTGCGTTTCTTCGCTTCCTCGATTGACTTCTCCAGAGACTTCTTCTCCTCGGCAGGCACCTGAGAGGAGAGCGGAGCCGCGGCAAAATTCATGCGGCGCAGCGCGTCCTTCATGCGGGCGCTGTCCTCTTTCTCACAGACGGCAAAAATGCAGGTCTGTTCCGGAGAGGAAGAGAGAATGGTGATATCCTTTTTCAGATCCGGCTCCAGTTCAGCAAACTGCAGTTCAATCGACTCCTGCGTCTGCTGTCCGGGAAGTGTTCCCGTGAATGCACTGGTGGTCCGGGTGCCGGAAAAGCTTAAGGGAAGATCAAAAGACATCCACGGCTCGAGTGCCGTGAGCTCCAGTTCCTCCCGGGGGATCTTCGCGGACTGCTCAGCGTACTCCTTGTCCAGATCCAGAATCCGGCTGCAGAGTTCCTGCGTCGCGTTCCGCTCGGTAATGCCCTTCTCATATTCTTCCAGCGTGATGGTCTTTCTGCCTTCCAGGCCTGAGAGCAGGCCTTTCTCCTCGGGCGCATGCGTATTCAGCACATTCAGTGCCTGTTCCGCTCTGCCCCGGTTGCGCAGAAATGTCTGCCTTCCGGCGGACATGTCATATTTCCGGAAAACCTCGTCCTCCGGTATGTTGTTCTGAAGCTCGATCACACCCCGCCGCTGAAGAAATTCCATGATTTTCTTCCGGTCTTTTCTCAGCGCGGCGATCGTAACCCGCTTCATCGGTACTACTGCCATCCAAAGCCTCCTATTCCGCCAGCATGGAAAGAACCGCTTCTACCGCTTCCGGCATTCTGGCTCTGGCCGCCTGCGTCAGTTCTTCGATCTCCCTGCCTGCAGACTCCGCAGCCGTAAGAAGCTCCTTCTCAGATTTCTCGCTCAGCTCCTTCATGGCATCCCGGCGCAGCTCCTGAGTTTCTTCATTGTCACGGATTCTCAGCTGCTGAGCCTCTTCCTCTGCCTTTTTGATGATCTCCTGCGCCTTCTGCTGCGCATCTCTGACCATCTGTTCCGCGGCGATTTCCCCGCTGCGGATTCTGTCAACGATTTCTTTTGCCATATTCTGTTCTCCACCTGTCACTGCTAAGCAAAACAGCAAACCATAACTTCAGATATTTTAACTTGCGTGACGCGGGTGCGTCAACTTAAGCCAAAAACGTTTTCGAAATATTAATAGAAGATATGTCCGCCGATCACATATCGGGGTGTGACCTGCGGAATCGGTGTGCGGAAAAAGATGCAGTCCGACACGGTTGTCTGGCCGGCCATGGCCGCATCCGCCGCGGCATAACACGCCGGCGTCGCGTCATTTCTGGAAAGAGCCAGCGCCAGTCTTCCGGTCATGGCCGGTTCAAACTGGTTGTGCTGATAAATGACGCCCGGGATTGTGGACGGAAAAGCGCCGGACAGAACCCGGTTGATCACGACCGCGCCCACCGCGACCTGACCTTCATAAGGCTGGTTGCCCGCCTCACAGTAGATCAGATTCGCCAGCAGATACCGGTCATCCTCCGTGAAGACCACGTCGCTGATATTGCGCCAGACAGACTGTCTGGAGAGCGCCTCCAGGCGCCGCTCCTCGGCCAGCTTTTCCTCCAGTGCCTTCAGCTCGCTGTTCTTGGCATCCAGCTGGTTTTTCAGATCTTCGGCGACCGCCTCGGCGGCACTGATCTGATCCGAGTAAAGCGCAATGCTGCCGGCTGTACTGCTCACCAGCCCGCTGACCCGGCCGTGTTCTTCCTGCGCCTGTGCCTGCAGCGCGTCGAGTTCTTCCTTTTCCTGTTCCAGCTGCGCCTTCTTCGCCTCGACCTCTTCCTTCAGCGCGATATAGTTTTCAAGCGTCTGCCGGTCATAGGCGGAGAGCTGCTCAACGTACTGGGAGCGGTTTAAGTAGGAAGAGAGAGATTTTGACTTCAGAAACAATTCCAGGTAAACGGTCTGTCCCCGCTCGTACAGGAACTGAATGCGCTTCTTCATGCCCTGGTACTGCTGCTCCTGGCGCTCGATGGCTGCGTCCAGTTCTTCCTCCGTGCGGGCAATCTCTTCCTTCTTGTCCTGAATCTGCTGTTCCAGCGATTCCAGGTTTTCTCCGATCGCACTCAGCTCGGAGTTCAGGTTCCCCAGCTGGGTCTGCAGATCTCCTCTGGTGCTCTCCATGGAGTCGATTGCGCCCTGATTGTTCTCGGCGGCGTCTTCGATCAGCTGCTTCTCTTCCTTTGCCTTCTGAATTGCTTCCTCTGTTTCTTTGGACGCATAAACAGGCAGCGATATCGTTGATATCGCTGCTGCCGCAGCCAGCGCTGCAATCAGAATTATTTTTTTAATCTTTACAGATAATTCCCTCATTCAGATAACCGCGGGAATGCTTCAGAGCGTAAACGAAACTTCCCGGCCGCTGGGCTGATACTGTACATATTCAACCCCGGCCGAGTCAAACATCTTCTTGCTTGCAATTGTGGAGTCCGAATCCGCATATTTGTCGCTTTCATAGACAATTCTGCGGATACCCGACTGAATAATGGCCTTGGCACATTCGTTGCAGGGAAACAGCGTCACATAGACCGTGGCGCCCTCCAGGCTCCCGCCCCTGTAGTTGAGAATCGCGTTCAGCTCACTGTGTGTGACAAAAGGATATTTTGTCATCAGAGGTGTGCCCTCGCGGTCCCAGGGAAAAGCGTCATCAGAGCAGCCTGTCGGCAGTCCGTTATAGCCCATCGAAAGGATTTTGTGATCCCGCACGATGCAGGAACCCACCTGGGTGTTCGGGTCCTTCGAGCGCATTCCCGCCAGCTTCGCGACACCCATGAAATATTCTTCCCAGGAGATATAGTCTGTTCTTTTGGACGACATGGCTGCTCCTTTCCGCAGGTACTTAAGTCATGTTCCGATACACTCTGACCCCGTTTATTTTGTTCCGAAAATACGGTCTCCCGCATCGCCCAGACCGGGAACGATATAGCCGTGATCATTCAGGTGATCATCCAGTGCGCCGATGTAGAGATCCACATCCGGGTGTGCTTCCGTAAAGGCCTTTACGCCTTCCGGTGCCGCGATGATGCAGAGGAAGTGGATATGTCTGCAGCCGTGCTGCTTCAGCATATCAATGGCGGCGATGGAAGATCCGCCCGTTGCCAGCATCGGGTCCACGACGAAGATCTCGCGCTGGGAGACGTCTGCGGGCAGTTTACAGAAGTATTCCACAGGTTTTAAGGTTTCCGGATCGCGGTACAGTCCGATGTGTCCGACCTTGGCGGCCGGAATCAGGGTCAGCATGCCGTCCACCATTCCGAGGCCGGCGCGCAGGATCGGGACGATCGCAAGCTTTTTGCCCTTGAGCTGCTTGACAACCGCGGGTGCAACAGGGGTCTCGATCTCCACATCCGAAAGCTGCAGGTCTCTTGTCGCCTCATAGCAGATCAGCATGGCGATTTCACTGACAGTTTCACGGAAGGTCTTCGTTCCGGTCGTCTTATTGCGGATGAAACCGATCTTGTGCTGAATCAGCGGATGATCCATAACAATAACTTTAGCCATGACAATACCTCCTGAAAATTTTAACTTAAGTGCCGTCTTCCGCAGAGGATGCGGCTCCGGTTTTTTCTCCGTATTATATTACCTGTTTTACCGATCTTTCTCAATATCCGCGATGCCGGCAATTCTTCTGACATGCTTCCCCTCGCCGGAAAATTCCGTCGTCAGGAAAGTCTCCACAATATCCAGCGCGGCGTTGCGTCCGATCAGGCCGGCGCCCATGGCCAGCATATTCGCGTCATTGTGAAGTCTGGTCAGCCGGGCTGCCGTCACATTGCTGCACAGACCGCAGCGGATGCCTTTGATCTTGTTGGCGGCGATGCTGATGCCGATACCGGTGGTGCAGATCACGATGCCCTTTTCGCACTCTCCCGAGGCGACCGCTCTCGCGGCAGCCGCGCCGTACTCCGGATAGTCACAGGACTCCGTACTGCTGCAGCCGAAATCCCTGTACTCGATCCCTTTCTCCTCCAGATAATGAATCACTTCCTGCTTCAGTTCGTATCCGCCGTGATCCGATCCCAGTGCAATCATTTTTCCCCTCCTTTTGCTTATACCTTCACTACCCGGTGCCCCGCCGCTTTCATCAGACGGTTCATCACCGCCTGTCCGAGGCCGGCGCGGTCAAAGCTCTCCGAGAACATAAACTGTGCCCCTTCTTCGTCAAACTCGCGCAGAATCCGGAAGAGGCATCTGGCGACACTCTCCTCGTCGCTTCTGCTGCCGGCGCTGCGCACCAGGTCGGCCCGGTAGCGCGAAGCCGTTTCATCCGTGCAGATGACGCCGG
>OCTX012041693.1_pt1 | contig 16442 bp, 15 predicted proteins | sample 1539691 | NCBI WGS metagenome assembly OCTX01 (sample SAMN02144231, study PRJEB22623) | gut metagenome | biome: sheep rumen | host: Ovis aries | place: New Zealand | reverse complement strand
TCGCAGCGACGATTATATTATTTCCATGTAGTAGAAACACGCCAAAACCACGACGCTCTACTACCCTTTAAATCTTTCTATGTTTGACGATTAGGTGCCTTCGGCAAATAACCTATTTCCCTCTAATCTTCGCACTCACCCAGTAAATCAATCCATCAATCACTCCGCCAAGTGTATTAAGGCAAAGATCCGACAACTGCCACGCGCCCAAGCGCAAAGACAGCTGAAGCATCTCAATCGCGAGCGACGACAAAAACGAAATCGCAATCGCTCTCCTCGTCCCCTTCAAAAGACAGCTTGAGCTCTTCGTCTGCGAAGAAGACTATCTCTTCTTTATATGTTTAGTCCTATACGCCATCCAATATATCAATCCACCTAGTAATCCGCCCGCAGTATTGTATGCTAAATCAGATAACTGCCATGTTCCTACTCGCAATAATAGTTGAAGCATTTCAATACAAAATGAAAATGCAAATGATATTGCTATTGATTTCCAAGCAACACTGATTAGTGTTACTTTCTTGAAAATCTTATCTTTGAAGCACCAAAACAATAGCACTATAAATGGAATGAATAGAATAAAGTTCTCTACTGCCTCGGTAGTAAAAACTGTTTTATTTGTCCCGCTGTATGTCTTGTGTAGTCCCCATACTCCTAAAACTCGTCCTAATGGGTTTAGATACATTGCTCTATTCATCAACGTTATACACAATATCATTGTTGTACAGAAAATCCACAAGAATACTTTTCTAAATTGTGCCTCGGTTTTAAACCATTTTATCCACTGACGAAATGATTCCTTAATCCCTCTTCCATTCTTGTATACAAACATACATAGAATTGAGAATATCAATGCAACCCAAAACGGTTGATAAAATGTAGTTAAAACACCTTTAAGTATAGATGCAAATGTCCTCTCCACTTATCATTTCTCCTTTTTTTATTCCTATTTCTTATTTAACGCAACAGATACTATCTGCTTCATATTCTTTCTATTATCTATTAAGAAAAATGCCAACGCCAACACACTCAAGGCAATGTCAATGTATGTGTTTGTCCAAATAGTTATTATAGCAAGAGCAATTCCAACCGATAAGTATGTTCCAAACCTTGCAACATTGACTCTAATAGGGAACGATTCTCTAACATCTCTCATTCTAGTAATCCACATAGCAAAGAATCCTAGGAACGTTGATATTGATGCTGCAAACAATCCTATGAAGTGAATGCACAAAACGTCTATCACAATATTAACAATCGCTCCAACAATACTAGTCTTAGCTGCCCCACCTGTTTTTTTACTCTTTAAATATCCAATTCCACTAAACGATGAGAAACCTTGAAATACTGTTCCCAAATACAGAAAGCCAACGTATATCGCTGCTTCTTTATAGGTTGTACTTAGTATTACTTTCATCACAACTTTCGTCAATGGTATAAGAACAAACACCATTCCAAAAGACACTTGATATAATTGGTGGAATAATTTTTTCGTATACTCCTCGGATTGCTCTCCCTTTTCAAGCTCTGCTAAAGCCATATCTGTCCACGCATTGTTATACATCAAGAAAATGGTTTGTAGAACCGACGGAAACTTATAAGTCACCGAATAAATACCATTTGCTGCTCTACCCAAAAAGGCTCTTATCACATAACGATCAGAGGCACTCATTACCCACCAACATAAGTTTGATGGAACTAGTGGTGCAGAGAATTTAATCATCTGTCTTTGCTGTTTGCCATAATTAGGTTTTAAATCAACTTTTCTAAGCCTTTTTTCAGCAATAAGAATGAATACTATTGTTACATATAAACTTATAGCACTACCTTGAAGCAAGGCAACAACGCCTTTGTGCAATACACATATCATGAACGCATTGTACCCAACCATAATAGCGGTATGAACTAGTCCAGATATGGCAAATAGTTTCTGATTCTTTAATCCCCTAAGTATTTTTTGTAGGCATTCTAGTATACGATCTCCAACTAATATGGCAATAAAGTAATAGCATTGCCATATTGGAATAAACATATTAATAAGTAATAGAGCAAGTGCCACTATAATACAGTGTCTTATGAGCAATTTATATGTGGCCGAGATATATGGTACTTCATTTTCCTTATCTTTTATAATCCAACGATATGTCGCGTCAGATATTTTCAAAGTTATTAAAGGCGAAAACAAGCTAACCGCTGTTAATAGTAAGTCGTAGTCACCTAGATCAGATGGCATTATGTAATATGTATAAAGAGGAACAATTAAAAAACTTAGAAATTTCGTTCCGAAATTCCCAATAGCATAAGTAATTGTTCCTGTCAAAAGAGCTCTATTATTTTTTCTAGTATCCATTTTATGCGCTACCCTTCTACTAACTATTTATTGCGTTCTCTATCCAATCAATAGATTCTTTACGAATTGTTTCTATCCTATTCTCGCAACTATTCCAATCAATTGCTTCTTTTATGGCTGACGCCACCTGTTGTGAATCAAAACTATCAACATTTCTTTTTTCCAAACCTACAGAAGCTAATAGATTGTGTATTCTTGATGACATCCCTTTTCTTGTACCACTATTAACAATGAAAGGACTTTCAAATAATATCGAAAAAACACTCGCATGAAACGAGTCTGTAATAACACCGTCTGCATATTTAATATATGAAAGCCAATCCTGAATATCTGGCGTTATCTTTAAATCTTTTTTTACATATAGTTTGTCTTTGCCATCCATTGTTATAGTCACTAATTTTTTATTATTCTTTTCTGCAACTTCTCTAGCTAAATCATATACAGATTTATTAAATGTCACTTGGTATAATAAATAATAATCACTATCCAATGGTTTGCTAGCAATTTTTTCCCATTCATTTATAGGACATAGTATTGTTGGGTCAACAACCACTCTAGAATCTATTCCCATTTCTTTCAAGATCTTTTGTCCTGATTCTTCTCTCACCGAAATATAATCATATTTTTCTAAATAACCTTTTACTTCCTTTTTATCTTTTTCTGGAATAAACTCTCTTCCAAAACTGGAAGCATAGGATATCTTCTTTCCCTCTTTAACAAAAGGTAAGTAAAAAGGTGTGTCTAATTCTTGGTTCATTGCAAATTGACTATTCCATACTTGATCACTACCCGTAATATATACATCTGCTTGGGGTGGATTATCATTTAATTCGTCTATGCTATAGTACGAATCTGTAAAACTTACATTACTCTCCATGAAACTAATGAATGGCTTGAAGCTCTTCTTAAATCCTGGGTATCTTAATATGCCAAATAGTTTTTTTGTAATCGCATTCATACCCCACAATCTACTTTTAGAAGATGCCTCATTTACAAATACTTTCTTATCATTAATGTTGCATCTACTTGGAATATAGTCAATAAAGTTTGTATCGTATCCCTTTTCACACAAATACTTATACAAACCAAAAGCTTGTAGTATTCCACCATAATTTCTAGTTCTGCTATATGTGATTAACGATACTTTCATAACTATTAATAAACCCTTAAAAACTTTTTATACTCTGTCTATCTTCTTCTCAAAAAAAACAAATAGAGGTTTTGTATAAAGATACATAATATACCTTACAACATCATACTTTCCAAAGTATTTAAACATATTCTTTTTCTTCAAAGATTTTAAATACTCCCTCATTTCTTTTATCATATCAATATATTGTTTAGGACTTCCAAACATATAGTATAGTTTTGTGATTCTCAAATATGATCTAGCCTTTCTAGCTTCTGCTGCTACTATAATATCTGGATACTTCTCAACACAATCATTATATATTCTATCTGCCACTTCAATAGCATCGAAAAACTTTTCTCCAAATATCATAGTTTTGCTTGACGATCCTTCTCTATGCAAATAATGATATTTGTGAACATTGATAGTTCCAATTCTATTAGCAGAGCTCAGTGCCCAATAAACACACATAAGATCTTCATTAATTCTTATTCCTTCCGGAAACTCAATTCTTGTGTATGCTGTTTTTTTAAAAATTTTATTACAAGCTGACATTCTGATTTTTTGTGTGAACAATAATGACAAGAACTTGTTTTTATCATCGAATATCAGCACTTCGTTTTTTTGTCCAATATTTTCCATCCCTAAAACATCTAGTTTTCCATCAATCGCCGTATTATATAATAATTCAAACATATCTGGATCAACTACATCATCTACATCCACAAATCCAATATACTCACCCCTAGACATTTTAATTCCATAATTGCGAGCACAGGAAACGCCCTTATTTTCTTGATGAAATACTTCGACATTTTCATATTTGTTGGAGCACTCATTCATAATAGTCCAACTATCATCTGTGGATCCATCATCCACAAAAACAACCTGGATATCTTTTAATGTTTGGTTTATCAAAGTATCACAACATGTTTTAATATATTCACTTCCATTATATACTGGCACTATTACCGATACTTTACACAAAACTTATCTCCTTATCTGGTTAATAATACCATTTATAGATATTTTCTTAACCAATGGTGTTTCATTTACATCTGATTTCTTTATGATAAATGGAATAGCAAGCAGACTAAATATTAAATATGCTGAATTCTCAAATTTTGTTGAAAGATTCACAAAACACATAACTGCGGCCAAAACAGACACTACAATAGCAGTATTCTTGAACATAATTACGTTAATATCATTTTTCCTAATAGTTATCGCTTCTTTAACAGTGTTTAATATCATAATTATATAAGATATCAATCCTAGTAATCCCATTTCAATCACAATAAAAGCTGATGTGAAATATTGATATCCTAGAGTATTGTGTGCCTTATAAAATGACGATGTCAAGAAACTGAAACTAGAATAATCTGCGTTGCCCAAACCAATTCCTACTATTTTCTGTGGAATGGATGGCAAAAAACTATTTAATGCGATTGGCAATGCTGTTAATCTGTCCATACCCATCTTTTCTCCAACAGCTATGTTGTATCTCGAACTACCATAACCGGTATCTCTTGATGCATAATCAATAAGATTGTTTATTTCAAAGAAGTTTTCGAAGTTAGGGAATAATCCATATAATACTCTCGCTCCCAAAACCAATAAAACTGCGCCCACTACACACACACTGACAGCTTTAATTGATTTCTTACAAATACATATTGCCAAAACACCTATTAAGACTAGTTGTAAATAGAACACTTTGATTTCGCCCACAGTTGACATATATATAGAACCTACTAGACAAACAATCAAAAAGCTTAGCTTCTCTTTTTTATACAAAAAGCCAATAATAGCATATGCACAAAGAATACATGTTAACCAATTCAAACCTGCATTTCCACCTCTTGTTGAAGCTATAGTAAATAATCCCGAAATAAAATCTCCTTCTGCCCCTTCTGTATAAGTCATGAAAAATGCTTGGTGAGTAACAACAAGAATATTTAGTAGGAAAAAGCCATATAGTATATTAATTATTGTTTTAAGATCGCGCATCCTCAAATAAACAGCACACATCATTCCAAAAATAATGAATCTGAAAGTATTTCTAAAGCCCCATATGTATAGTAAAGCCGAATAACCATTAACAACAAAACTAATAATTGAAATAGAAATAAGTATCACAAAGAAAAACAGCAATGATCTTGGCACAGAGATTTTATTATTCTTTTTTTTGTAAAAATGCTCAAGTAATATCCATACCAAAACAACATCAGAAACATAACCGACAGCCAACGGTAAATGAAACGTTCCCATAATGTATCGGTTGAACATATTAAAAATAAGCACAAAATAAATCAAACTAACAATTCTTGTGCTCCTCTTGCTTACCATTCTAAAATAATAAGCCCCTAATGCTAATGCTGCTAAAGAAAAAATATACTGCATACTGTTTTTGTTCCTTATTGATTAATACAAACTACACATTAATTCATGCATTTGCTCAACTGACTCTACTCCTTTAATAATATCTGCATCTGTACTCATTATTACCCCTTCAAATCTGTGACCTCCCGAAATAATTTCATGAAATGGAGAAATACCAAAAATACGTTTGCCAAACAATCCACGATCTACTCCGTAATCATTATCCATTCTATATACGATTTCAGGATAGTTTTCAACATATGTTCCGGTGTAAATCTCTTCTCTACGTTTTACATACTTCATTATTGGTTTTCCATTATGAGTAACTTGCTTAAGCGCATCCATTATTTCCTCTCGCTTATTCTCATACTCTTCATCCGAACTAAACTCTTCACGCTTCACTGCTATCCCACCAAAGGGATTTACTCCATCAAAATTCGGTGCATAAACTGCCCCTTTGCTTTTAAAGACATGTTCGGCGTTCTTGACTTTATGAGCCGCACTAAACTTCTTTAAGAAATTTGTTCCTACCTGAACTTTATGGATTCTCGCCAAGAATGTTAGCGTTGCATTTTTGCAATATTCTATAATTCTTTTTTTTCTAGATTTATCCTCTATAAAACCATTCTTTATGAGCCACTGATTTACATAGAATACTTTTTGACATCTTCTTCCATGGCCATGATCACTGATAACTATGATGTTGTATTCATCACCATACTCATCCACCATTTTTTGAATTTCTTTTTCAAAGTATTTGTATCCTTCCTCTATTACATTTTGGAAAGGATTATTTTTGGGATAGCATCTGTCTTCAGGATCAGTGTATTTCCAAGTCAAATGTTGAAGCCTGTCTGGTGTAGTTACACCCAAGAAACCTAGGTCATACTCACCCCTTTTGAAGTACTTGTGAAAATTGCCGAATTGATTATCCGTCATTTCCCATGTATCCTCCAAGAACTTAGGGAGCTCCTTCATATTTGGGTTATTTCGAAGTGTTCCTCCTAAATCCAAATTTTCAACATCTACTATGTCGGGTCTATTCGTTGTTATTTCATTTACTTCTTCTAGTGTGGATCGACACACCATAACACCATTGACATCCCAGGCAGGAGAAGCAATAAACGGATTAAAAACAAATACTTTGTTTCCTTTATCTCCTATTTTATCCCAAAAAGATTTACCCTTTATAACAGCTGCTTGTCCTGGTACTTTTTGTTTTTCATTTAAGTAATCTATCGTTAGCAATATTCCGTGTTCAGCTGGGTTTTCTCCTGTATAAATGGTAATCCACGATGGCACAGAATCAGCTGGCACTACCGAGTTTAATTTCCCAAGTTGTCCGTTATTGTACCACTTCGAAAACAAAGGGAACTTTTCAATATTGTTTTTTATGTAGGTGTAATCTAGACCATCTAGAATCATCAAAATTGTCTTTTTCTTCATCTTTCTTCCAATCCCAATATATTATTTTTAATGCCTGAATTAACTGTAGCTAAATCTTTCTCCCCATCTACTATTGTCCATAACAACTCTTTAGCCAAATACTCATATATTTTATATCTATATTCTAAATACTCCATATTTGGAATATCATCTTTCCTTTGATAACATACTTTAGGAGAAACTCTAATATAAATCGTCTTATCTATGATAGGGAATTTGTCTTTGTACTTTTGAATCTCTTTAAGTATTTGTTCTGGTGTGTAATTAAAGTTAATTCCCTGATCAACAAATAAGTCTAAGAAGTATCTATCAAAAATAATTCTATCATTTTCTAAATCATAGTTTTTTGTCTTTTTATAAAACTGTCTCTTATAATCTTTAATAGCAAAAGCCATCCAGAGTCTCCGTACAAACGGTAATCCAAAGACTGTGTTTTTAATTTTTTTCTTATGCATATAACTCTTGTTTAGTGAGTCATATTTTTTCTGCGCTTGATGATTACTTTTCCTCTCACCCACGCTATCATTTCTGTGTTTTAATTTATATAAAAAGACTGTTATTGATGGTTGCCATCTAACCCAAAGAAACTTGAAATTAGAATAGTCTTTGTCTTGTTTCATTATGTCAATATTTGCTGATTTTCCTGAACCATCCAATCCTATCAATGCAATTTTCATTCTTATCCCTCTACAATACTCATGATATTATCTGCTGCTAAATTCCACTCATAATCTATAACTATTTTTCTGTTCATACTACCGTCTGAATTCAAAGCCTTTTCAATCAAATTGTTTATATCTTTGAAATCCTTAATAAATACAAAACTTTCACTATTACTCAAAGCTTTTAATTCACCAAATTCAGTGGTGACCACAGGGATTCCACATGCAGCCGCTTCCAAACACGATAATGGCACATCAATACATCCATCTCGTTCAACTTGAAATACGTACACGTCCGATAATTGATAATACTCCTCAATATTTGGAATGTACTCGTGAATAATCGTTATATTCTCGCACTTCAACAAATCCTCATACAATACTTGATCCCATCTAGTCGAAGTGCTAATTACCAACACCACATGATAATTATTATCTATATCAATAAACTTTCTCAAGTTTCTCGCTTCAACCATATGGCCCACATGTAATACTATCTTTTCATCTCTATCGAATGAGTATTTGTCCCTCAATCTGTTTTTGTTCTCTTTATCTACAATATCAAACTGTTTTGTATCCACACCTGCCTTTATGTAATGCACTTCATTTTTCAATTGTTCTTTATAAGACTCATAGCTTTCATTTGATAATGTTATAATTTCTGCCTTAGAACAACGAAGAAGCATTTTCATAAGAGTATTTACTGGCCTTCTTAATACTGGCAATAAAAAAACTTTCCTTCGTGTGAATTTGGCTAGGATCAATGTCTTTAAACATATGGAATATGTCACCGAACCTTTGGGAATATAAAAAATGTTCCCTTTTTCTTTTTTTACATCTTTTATTAGTTCTCTTGTGATCCCTAGTTTTCCAACTGTATATGTTTTATCTGAAAAAGAGCATTTTTTATTCAATTGCAAAATCGAAGCTTTGCCTCTTCCTTTGAGAAGTTTGGCAAGCTTTGATGTTATTTTTATTGCTCCTTCATCGGCTTTGTCGTTTAAACAGTCCGAAATAATAATCATTGTACTCTCCATTTGTTATTTCACTACAATATCTTCATGTTTTTTGAATCTTCGCGCTAGACTTATTAATCCCACTTTATTTAGCAATCCCTTTGATGCCTCTATTATTCTATCTTTCCTAGAAAAAGGTGCAACAATTTGAACTATCTCATCAATAGGTTTCTTACCTAGCATCCTAAACAACTCAGGTCTTTTCGGATTGGGTTGTGCCTTATTGCAAACCATTACTCCACACTTCTCAATCAACAAATCAATATCGGCATCTTCAACGTGAATGGATTCACTTACTCTCTCTAAAAGTTCTTTTCCTTTTTCTGAATGAATCAGCACAGAAGTATATCCTTTGTCATCATCCTTTTTCCCTGTAACCATTGTATATTTTTTGCAATCAAATAAAGTTAAATCGCTAATACGGGACTTGTCCTTGAATGCGCATTCTGAACAAGATGGTCTTGAGCATAATTCTCGTGTAAAAAGTCTCATCATAGGATCTACACGTCCTGACTTTTTGTACACCTTACCATTTTCAAATTCTATCAGCATAGTAGATGCATGATATCCATATGTTTTATTTCTAAATAAAGCTCTAGTAATCTTAGAATTGTACTTTTTTTCCATATGCGACACATACTCACTCCACACTTTAGGTGATGGTGTGCCTCTACATACAATATCTATACAATATAGTTTTTCTTCATACTCTCCATTTAAATAATTCTTTAATCCAGCTATTTGACACGGAGTTCCGGAAAAAAGGATTGATTTACCTGCTTTTAGCTTTTCTTTTACTTCTCGAAAAGAATTGTTAGTATCACTTTGGACATACTTTGATCCCCTTAGCAAATATAAATCACTTGTTTTATTTATTGCTTTATGTACCAATTTATTGTCTTTATCAAACAATGCCCCATATACTTCGCCGTTCTCGTCTTCAATAATGCTTGTTGCAAAAGAAGAGAAAGCCCCTCCCGAGGTGCTTTCTTCAACCACACTGGCATTGTTGTTTCTAATAATGATAGATTTAGGCTCACCTTGTTTTCTAGGAGTGTTTAAAACTGGACAAACTTTTTCACACATTCCACACTCTATACATTGTTCTTTGTCGATATGTGGATATAAAAAACCTTCTGAATCTGGTTTCATTATTATACATTTTTTTGGACAAATACTTGCGCATGCACTACATCCGCAGCATTTGTGTTTTTCATCAATAGTGATCATCCTTCACTCCCTATTTAACACTTTCAAAAGCCTTATCTAAATAGTTATTTGTATACTCTTTTAATCTCTCTAGTTTTTTTGACACTTCATTATACTCTATTTTTCTTTTTGCTTGCTCAATTATGTCGTTTTTAGAATTATATCTTCTATTTGAAACTCCAAGCGCTTCACACAGTGTATCAATTCTCGAGTTTTTTGAATGCTTTGCTTCACTTGAATATCTATTAAAAACAATGAATGGTTTTTGATTTATTATTGAAAAACAAGTCCCATGAAATGAATCTGTACATACCATAGAAGCACCTCTAAGTATATTTAGAAATCTGTCAGGTGCAACATCGTATACTGCTTCGTCACCGAAGTCCTCATCTGCTGGTACATATTGATCTAAATGTCTAAGTGTTATTACTCTATGACCCGTTTTCTGCGCTAATTCTTGAACTGCTTCTCTGTGTTCCGGATTACTTCCTAAAAAATATGCGAATATATACGGTTCATCGAATTCTCGTTTGAAAGGTATTAAGCTCTCCCATTCGTTTTTATCAATCATTAACACTGGATCCAGAACAGTTGGAACATCTCTTCCTGTGAGTTCTTTTACGATCTCGCTTCCTCGTTTTTCGCGCATACTCACAAACTCAATTCTATCAAGAAATTCCTTTGTTCTTTTTTTCTGATACCACGGAATGTTACTCACACCAAAACTAGATGCAAACGATATTTTTCTAATATCATCTGGAACAAACATCAAATTATAAAAGTTTGTTGGTAGTCCCGCGGGAGACCACAATTGATCACTTCCGGTTACTATTGCTGAATAGTTCTTTGCGCCTTCACACAAGTTGTTATAACCTATATACTCATCTGACAATTTAGTAAAATGCGTTTCATTAAATTTTCTAAATGCTTCTAATCTTATTGCGTCATTCTTTGCAAACTTAGGATGTTTTTTCTTCCCTATTTTCTTTTTTAAAATCTCTTTCTTATCGTTTAATAAAATACCATTTAATAGTCTAGGTAAAGATTTGATTTTTTCCTTTGTTGTCCTATTCTTCTGATATCTGATCAACTCATAATCTATGCCCTTCTTTTCAAGCAAAGAAACTGTTGCGTATGCTTGAAGCATTCCTCCATAGTTTTCATGAAAATATTTAATACATATTCCTATCACTATTATTCCCTCGCTTGTTTCTTCCAATTATTATTGATAATATTTTACTAGTTTCTTACAATATTCATCAACATTATCAAACTCTATGTTCTTACAATTAATTGCATACTTGTCTGTCTTAGCTTTATTATTATACAATGCTCTAATTGTATCTTTTAATTCTTCGATATTTCCACTTTCAAATAACTCGCCTGTTTCACCAATTTTGATTAGTTCTGGAATTCCACCTATATCAGCTCCTATAACAGGTGTCCCATACATTTCACTTTCCATAATAGAAAACGGACAATTTTCATACCATTCTGATGGATAAATAGAAAAACGAGCTTCCCTAATTAGTTTTTCTAATTCTTTTCCCGTTTTGAATCCAGCATTTTCAATATTCGTTATTTCATTAATTTGATCTTCCATTGGGCCTACACCCGCAAACACAAATTTGATTTCCGAAAGATCTTTACACGCATGAATTAAAGTTCCAATACCTTTCTCTTCCGAAAATCTTCCAAAATACAATACATAATCTTTCTTTTCAGTTTCTTTCCACTCTACATCATCTACAAAGTTATGAAGCGCCACTGTTCTCTCAGCCAAAATTGGATTGTGATCAAGTTTGGTCTTCATAAACTCTGAACAGCAGATAATTGTATCTATATGTTTATATACCTTTTTCTTTTTCCAAAAGATTGCTTCCATGCTTCCAACTAGGCTCTTCATTGTTGAACCATGAACGCATTTCCCTTTAGCACAATTCATGTATTTCCCATCAATACATTTTTCGCATATCTGGTTTGTATTAGGATTTTTGAATAAATGATTCGGACAAACTAGTTGACCATCATGTGCAGTGTATAGAATCTTACATTGTCTTTTGTTCTTCTTTCGCCACTTGACCGTTTCAACAATAATTGATGGTGTAAGTTGATAGTTGAAATTATTTAGATGAACAACGTCGGGTTTGAAATCATCAAGAACTTTTCTAATCTGCTTGCGCGCCTCAAAACTATATATGGTCTTGAGTGGTAGAAATAATTTAGATAATTTGCTTCCATTATGAAAATCCATATCAGAAGTATATGCTTCTACTTTATTTCCAACTACATTTCCCTCATGTTCCATACCAAAGTATTGAACTTCATGCCCAAGTGATGATAGATGCTCTCCTAGTTTAAATGTGTATGTCTCGGACCCTCCATTAGGGTATAAAAACTTATTAACCATCAATACTTTCATTTGCTAATCTCCATTATTCTTATTACAAACCGATTCATAAATCTTAATTGTTTTTTCTCCAACTTTATTCCAATCATATTTATCGAGTTGATATTTTCTCTTTTCTGGTTTGTTCAGTCTCTCTTTTATTTTTTTGCTTAATTCTCTATAATTACCACTTGGGAAGTAGTCATCTTTTTTCAATTCCACCAAATGAGCTGCCGGAATATCACTTGCTAAAATATCTAGGTTATAACTCATAGCTTCAAGTAAAACTAGTGGGAATCCCTCATTGTAAGAAGACAATATGTACAGCGAAGCATTAGTATAAAGCTGAGCCAATTCGTCTCCTTCCACATAACCCGTAAAGACCACATCATCACTAGCTAGTTTTTTCAACTCATCCATATAGGCATTTTCAAACTCAACACCACCGGCAATAACCAGTTTATATCCATTGTGTTTTGTTAATTCAAACCCCCTAATCAGAGTATCAAAACCCTTCTCAAGAGTAATTCTTCCTACCGCGAGAATATACTTTTCCTTTTCCACACCAATCTTTTTTAAGTAATTGGTATTTGAAGTTAATACTGGTTTTTTTCTACCATTTGGAATAAAAACAGATTTTCTCTGAACGCTAATCGGATACTTTTCCATTTGGTATTTATTCACAAAAATTATTCTAGTAGAATACTTGAGCGCAACTTTTTCACAGTGAAGTAAAAGTTTTTTTGCAAATTTTCCCCACTTATCATGTTCATAATTAGGACTATGATAAGTTAAAACAACTGGAATACCTTTTTTATACAATTTTTTTACAAACAATGCTGGTCCAATATTATGAATATGAACAACATCTGGTTTCATCTTTGCAGCTTTTCTAGTAGCTAAAAAGGAATGCAAAATAACCTCTAGACCTTTTATCTTTGTAGATGCAAGGTCTATGAAGGTAATGTTTTTGTATTTTGCTTTCGTTCTGACAAATGGTTTTCTTCTGAAAACTGTTATGTCAGCATCATACTGGATATGGGAATAAAGAGCTTCACAATGCTTTTCTACTCCTCCTTCAACAAGAGGAAATCCCCTTAATCCTAAAACACATACTTTCACTGCATTCTCCTCTTACCAGCAAATATCCTGGCCTTTTTTAGCTCTTCTTCTATTCTTTAGAATCCATTTGATTGGTTTCCATGGTTTACGAACCATATCATGACGTTCTGTAACGATAAAAGCACAGTTTCTATCACATTTAGCAACTTTTTCTGCCGCCTCTTTTGCTTTATCAGAATTCATAATCTCATCAAAAGACTGTTCTTTAATATTTCCAATAATCCATTCTTCGCCAGATCCATTACATGGAGATACATTCCCCCAAGGATCAATGAAGAAAAAGTCTTGAAGCGCTCCACATGGAGGACGATATCCAGGTTCATCACCACGCAAACGTCTATGGATTGATCGGTTAAAATATGCGCGACCATAATCTTTAAGTTTTCCTCTTAGACCATGTCTCTTTGACGTTAGAAGTGCTTTTGTAAACTCTTCATGAGCCGCCAAAGCTTCTTCACTTGTTATCTGGTTATCTTCTTTGTGGAAATACCATGAATTATGAACTACTGAATTTCCTAATTCTACATCTAAGTATGCGCATAGTTCATATAAGTGCACTAAATCTTTGTAATTATCTGGAGAGATTACAACTGAAAAGCCAATATTCTTACATGGTGTTTTCTTTAGTTCTAAAATAGTTCTAAGTGCGTGATCAAAGCCATCTTTAATACCACGCTTATCATCATTGATATTTGGTAATCCTTCTACACTTACACGAATAAGAATATTAGGATATTTATTAGCTAGTTCAACAATCTTTTCTGTGTTATATCCATTCGTGCTCAACTCAAGCAATTTTGCTTTTGGATATAGAATTTCGAATGCCTTATCAATATCTCTGCGAAGAGTTGCTTCTCCACCTGTAATATTTATTCTTAATCCTTCTGGAAGCTTCTCAAGATATTCAAAATCCAACTCCTCTTCTGGTCTTGTTGGACATTTCCAAATATTACACATATTACATTTAGCATTACATCTAAATGTTGTAATTATACTTCCTTGCATTGTTGTCTTAACTGCCATTATTTATTATCCTCACTCTCTTGTTGATTGTTCTTATTTCCATACCCATAACTATATTTATAATACTTTCCATATTTACCATATTTTCCATATTTCTTTTTAGTGGCTGGCACACGGTTAAGGACTGTTCCTAGTAGTTTACATCCTACTGTTTCTAGCTGATCAACCGCCCGTCTAATAACCTTCTTTGATACATATCCACTTCTAACCACCATTACTGCACCATCACACATCGATGCTATTAAAGCACCATCTGCCACATTATCAAGCGGTGGTGAGTCAATTATTATATACCTAAATTCTTGTGATAGATTATCTAATAGTTCTTTAAACTTCGGATCTTCTAACAGAACTGTTGGATTTTCTAACACGTTTGTACAAGGAACAAAATATCCGTTTTCAACATTTGTGCTGTATACCACATCGTCATACTCAGCAATACCTGAAAGATAGTAATCCATTCCTTTCACTTCTTCATCAGTCTTAACTTTATATCTATTTGAAGCCGTAGCCTTTCTTAAATCTAAATCAATAAAAGCTGTCTTGAAACCTGCCTCAGCCAACATCTTCCAAAGGTAAACTGATATAAAACTCTTTCCTTCATTAGGCACAGTACTAGTTACAATAATCTTCTTTGTGCTATGTCCTGAAAATTTAATATTAATACGAAGTCTATTTAGTGCTTCCTCTACAGAATATGGGAGGTCAACTAATTGAATATTTACTTTTTTCATTATTTTGTCCTCCTAACTCTTTTTTTCTTTTTTTGCTCTTCTTCCTCTATGAAAATATCATTTTCTGGAACAACAGTAAGTGGTGCGAATCCAAATTCATTCTCTATGTCTTCAGCTGTCTTTAACGTATCATCTAGTAAAAATCTAATAATTAGGATCAAACAGTAAACACCAGCAAAAAGTATTCCTCCTAGCAATAAATATCTTAAATAACTAGGTCCAACTTTCTTTTCTTCTAGTTTTCCTCTTTGAACAATATTTGGTTTAGTAGTGCTCATCGCTCTAGGAAGGTAATTTCTAAGTGAATCAACCAAAGTATTTGTAATCTTCTGAGCTAGTTTAGGTTCATTAGCTGTGGTGATTATTTTCAACACTCTAGTATCCTCTGGATTTTCTATGCTAATCATATTTGACAGTTGATCCGCCGTCATATCCAAATCAAGTTTATCAATAACTTCTTCCATCACTGGATAACTATATATTAATTCCTCATAGTCTTTCGTTAGTGCTTGACCAATGTTTAAGTCCGCAAAATTAATAACTGCATCTTCTGATGCTGTTACCGCATACAATTTTGCTGTGGATTGATATGTAGGATGTTTCATAAAATAAGCATATGCATTAAATAATAATGCTCCTACCAGAAAACAAAGTATAATGTACTGAATATGCTCAAGCAACATACCAAAGATTTTCCCAAACTCAATTGAATCATCTTCTACTGATGCATTATCCGAAGAAACTACAATCAAATCATTAGGATTCTGTTTTTTCTCTTGTTTCATTTCTTTACCTTTCATTGTTTATTCTTTATCTCCTTATTCTATTTATAAAAGCCAATTATTATTTAACTAAAAATCTCCATTTTAAATACTTCAATTTCGTTTTAAAACCAGGTATTTTCATATTTTTCCTCTTTTATGATCTTTAATTGTCTTTCTTGGATCATTTCTTAATGATATTTTTTATGACCTGTTTTC
>OCTX012292009.1_pt1 | contig 16452 bp, 17 predicted proteins | sample 1539691 | NCBI WGS metagenome assembly OCTX01 (sample SAMN02144231, study PRJEB22623) | gut metagenome | biome: sheep rumen | host: Ovis aries | place: New Zealand | reverse complement strand
CAGCATTTTTCATAAGCAATGACAAATGACAGATGACAGTTTAGAAATCGAGGGGGGTATGTGTAAGAAGATGCCTGAGATTACCCTTGAATTGATATTCTTACCTAAAAGAATAATAATATAATAATGTATATACTTATATATATATACTTATATTTATACATAATATTCATATAAAAATCTCATCGTGATGCGGACAGACCCTGCTATGGGCTTTGATATTAAACTGTCATCTGTCATTTGTCATTTTAGCGACGATACCCCGCCATTATTCGGTGATAATGCTCCGTTAATCGGCGATAACCAGTCTTTCTCCGATAACTAATACTCGAGGGTTTTCATCGTCATTCGCCCTGTATAGGCGACCAGCGACTCTACAATGTAGCAGCTTGCACCGTCGGGAATACAGAGCGTGGCATTGAAGTGGAGTCCTTCACTGTCTATATGACTGAACTGCATATCGCCCAGAATGGCATCATTCAGGAATTCTTCTGGAACCAGACGGGCATATTGTAGTTTTCTAAAGTCGCTGGAATAGATCTGCTTGGCACCGTGGAAGACGCTGATATGCATGATATTATCGTAATAGACATTCTCCACCTCCAGACCGTCATCATTGTAGGTTCGCTTCACCACCTTGTATTTGGTGGGATTGATTGCGATATACCAATGATAGCGTTCTCCATTGTAGATGACTATAGAATCCGTCTTTACCTGATGTGTATATGTTAATATTTTAGGCTGATCATGAACAAATGCTGTTGAATCTACCGGATCATCACTCTTCTGCAGTTTAATGACATCACCATTCTGATTGATAAACCAGAAGAGATGGGGCGACTGCTTGACAATCCCATAGGCAGTTCCTGAACCGAGAATCATCGAATCACCGATAATTCTAAAATAGGAAGGCATACTGGTAGAATCGCTATAATATATTGTATCCCCGTTTACACGAAATGAAATATTGCCAGTCTCTTCCTCTATCCAGATTCCTTGCAATAACTGTTTGGCTTCCTTGCTTTCCTCGGAAGATTCTGTGGCGCTACCATGCCTGCATCCAGACAAGGCAGCAGTCAATAGAAATATGTATATCAGTTTATTCATTTACCAATACAGAAATATTCATTTCGTATGCCATAACAAGTTGTTAACCAAATAATTCCGCATCTTTCATTAATGGATGCTTTAAATCTTTTCCGCTTGTCAACACTTGTGAAGGATCAATGGGCCATTCAATAGCCAAGGCAGGATCGTCCCAACGGATGCCAGCCTCTGCTTGTGGAGCGTAAGGATTATCAACCTTATAGGTAAAAATCGCCTCCTCACTAAGCACGAGGAACCCATGTGCAAAGCCTCGTGGAATGAAAAGCTGCCGTTTATTATCCTCACTCAGTTCCACCATAATATGTTTACCAAATGTCGAACTCGACTTCCGGATGTCCACTGCTACGTCGAGCACACGCCCCTTAATTACTCTCACAAGCTTGGCCTGTGAGAGTTCTCCTTTCTGATAATGTAGGCCACGAAGAACACCAAAGGAAGATTTCGATTCATTATCCTGAATGAAGCTCACCTTGCCAACATGTTCGTTGAACTCTTCCTGCTTCCAGGCTTCCATAAAATAGCCACGAGAATCCTTGAAGACCTTTGGCTCTATAATAAATACACCTTCAATTTCTGTCTTTATATAGTTCATCTCTTTCGAAATTTTGTGCAAAGATAATGCAAAAAAAACATTTTAAAGACAATTTAAGTTTCTTTTATTTGTTTATCTCGCAAAAATACCTTAATTTTGCACTCGTGATTGAACTTGAACGACATATTGAGATACTTTTGCTCAGTAACGACTGTGTCATAGTGCCCGATTTAGGAGGCTTTATGGCACATCATGTTGATGCGCGCTACGACGAGGAAGAACATACCTTTCTCCCTCCTTTGCGCACACTCGGATTCAATCCACAGCTCAAAATCAACGATTCCCTCCTTGCCTTGTCTTACGTTGAGGCCTATGATATCAGCTATCCCGAAGCCATTCAGCGCATTGAGGACGAAGTGAACGAATTGAAGATGCATATTGAGACCGAAGGAGCATACGATCTATATGACATCGGCAATCTGGCACTCAATGAAGAAGGAAACTATGTCTTCACCCCTTGTGAGTCTGGTATCCTGACGCCTGGTCTCTACGGTCTTGACGCTTTTGAGATGATGCCTTTGACTCCTGCAGTTCCTGTTGCCTCCCCAGCTGTTAACAAGGCTGAGACGGCCACGACTATCCCCATCGGCAGTTACTTTGAGGACGATGATGACGAGGAAGACGGTGATACGGTGCGCATTAAGTTCTCATGGATTCGTAATACGGTTGCCATTGCTGCTATTTTATTAGCTATCTTCTTATTGGCACTACCGACAGGTAAAACGGACATGATGACACGAACCATCAGCAATATCAACAACAGCCTCTTGTTCGGTATGATGTCTAAAGATACTAATTCCAGTGAGATAAAGATCAAAAAAGAGGACACCAACATAAAATCAACGACTGTTGACACTATTCTCAAGAAAGATACCGCCAAAGTCATTCAAACAACTCAAAACGAATCAATTAAACCTAAATACTGCATCGTTCTTGCAAGCTATGTTAGTAAGCAGAATGCCGAAATATTTGTCGATATTCTCAAAAAGAAAGGACTTGACAGTGCAGAAGTCTACATGCACAAAAATGTTAGGCGTGTCATCTGTGGAAATTTCCAGACACAAAGCGAAGCGTATCAGGCGCTTGTCCATATTAGCAAGAACAAAGGTTTGGAAGACGCTTGGGTCTATAAATTCAATTAATCTGGCATTATGAAGAGAGTACGCTGTCCAAAATGCGAACAATACATCACATTCGACGAGACCCAATACACCGCGGGACAGTCCTTGGTGTTCAAATGCCCGGATTGCGGCAAGGAGTTTGGTATTCGCATGGGAGTAAGCAAACTCCGTGAGCGTCAGAAAGATGAGCACCCCGATGAGCAGGCCAATGAAGAAGGATGCGGTTCGGTTGTAGTTATAGAAAACGTGTTTCATTATAAGCAAGTACTACCTCTCCGCATGGGCGATAATGTTATTGGACGTTATCAGAAAGGTAATCCTGCTAACACGGCCTTCGAGACAGTTGACCCTAGTGTTGACCTGAATCATTGCACAATTACAGTTGGACGTGATAAGCAAGGTCGTCTGAAATATACTCTCAAGGACAACAACAGTAATACAGGAACCTTCGTCGATAATGTCGAACTGAATCCGCGTGAGCGCCGTGTCATTGATGACGGAACACTCTTTACAATTGGTGCTACAAGCATTATTTTGCGTAGTGCAGACAGTAAAGATGAATAAAAATGCATAATTTCTAAAGAAATTAACCCATTCTTGATGAATTATTTCAAATAAGAATCGTTTTCCAATTATTTTTTGTATCTTTGCGCCTTGAAATTTCAAGTACAAAGGAATATAAATGGAAACAACAGCAATTTTGCTTCTTCATTGCCCAGACCAACAGGGTATCATCTCGGAAGTAACTAAGTTTATTACCGATAACCAAGGAAATATTGTCTATCTCGACCAATATGTTGATAAACATGAGGGAATGTTCTTCATGCGCATTGAGTGGGAACTCGAAGGTTTCCTCATTCCACGCGACAAACTATACGAATATATCTCCACCCTATATGCCCAGCGCTACAAGATGAAGTTCAGCCTCTACTATAGCGACAAGAGACCCCGAATGGCTATATTTGTATCGAAAATGAGTCATTGTCTCTACGACTTGCTGGCACGTTGGAAGGCGGGGGAATTCAACTGTGACATTCCTTGTATTGTCTCTAATCATGAAGACTTGCGCTATGTGGCCGACCAGTTTGATATCCCCTATTATGTGTGGAGCATCAAGAAAGACCATTCCAACAAGGCGGAGGTCGAGAAAGCTGAAATGGAGCTATTAAAGAAAGAGGACATCTCGTTTATTGTGCTAGCTCGCTATATGCAGATCATCAGCGACGAGATGATTGCAGCCTATCCTCACCACATCATCAACATCCACCATTCGTTTCTTCCGGCCTTTATCGGCGCTAAACCCTATCATCAAGCTTACGAGCGGGGGGTGAAGATCATTGGTGCCACCAGCCATTATGTGACTGCTGAACTTGACGCAGGTCCGATTATAGAACAAGACGTAACACGCATCACGCATAAGGATACTCCTGAGAGTCTGGTGCTTAAGGGCAAGGACCTTGAGAAAATCGTGCTGTCACACGCAGTCTCGAAGCATATCCAGCGTAAGATACTCACTTATAAGAACAAGACGATTATTTTCTCTTAACAAATGAATGTAGCAATCGTAAAATATAACGCAGGAAATATCTATTCGGTAGTGAATGCACTCCGGAGGATGGGCATCGAACCGACGTTGACTGATGATCCGGAACTTCTGAGTAAAGCAGACCGTGTGCTTTTTCCTGGACAAGGTGAAGCGCGTGGTGCAATGGAATATCTGAAGGCACGCCGACTAGATGAAGTGATTCGAGACTTAAAGCAGCCTGTATTCGGTATTTGTGTAGGCCAACAGTTGCTTTGTGGTCACTCAGAAGAAGGTGATGTCGACTGTATTGGTATTTTCGATGCAGAGGTAAAGCGGTTCAAGCCAGAGCGTCATGAAGACAAAGTACCTTGCATGGGCTGGAACAAGCTCTACGACACCAAGTCGCCCCTTATGGACGGCATTGAGGGAGGATATGTCTATTTCGTACATAGTTATTATGTACCCCTATGTGCCGATACCATCGCTACGGCAGACTACATTCTACCCTATTCTGCTTCCATGCATAAAAACAATTTTTATGCCTGTCAGTTCCATCCGGAGAAGAGTGGACGGACAGGTGAACGTATCATTAGAAACTTCCTTGAATTATGATAGAACTAATACCGGCTATAGACATCATCAACGGACAATGCGTTCGTCTGACAAAAGGCGACTACGACCAGAAAACGGTCTATCGTGACATGCCTGATGAAGTTGCCTGTGAGTTCGAAGCTTTAGGTTTCAAGCGCCTGCATATAGTCGATCTCGATGGTGCGAAGTCTAAGCATATTGTCAATGACAGCATACTAAAAGCTATCACCACCAAGACTTATCTCACCGTTGATTTCGGAGGAGGCATTAAGGCCGACGAAGATATCGAAAAGGCTTTTGAGGCTGGTGCATCAATGGTGACCGTAGGTTCCATAGCAGTAACTAATCCTGATCTTTTTATGGGTTGGATAGAGAAATATGGTGCCGATCGTATGATACTTGGAGCTGACGTACGCAACGGGAAAATCAGCATCAATGGGTGGAAAGAAGACTCCACCGAAGATTTACTGCCTTTCCTTAAGAAGTATATCAATGCCGGTGTCAAAAATGTACTCTGCACGGAAATATCAAAGGATGGAACACTTGCAGGGCCCGCTATCGATCTCTACAAGCAAGTGATGGATGTATATCCGCAACTGCACCTGATAGCAAGTGGTGGTGTGTCCTCAAAAGACGATATCCTGGCCCTTGAAGCGGCAGGAATACCTGCAGTCGTCTTCGGAAAGGCTATCTACGAAGGAAAAATCAATCTGAAAGCATTAATGCTTGAACAAAGCAAATAACTATGGGACTGGCAAAACGCATCATACCCTGTTTGGACGTAAAGGACGGAGAAACCGTCAAAGGCACAAACTTTGTGAACCTGCGGTCGGCGGGCGACCCTGTCGAGTTAGGAAAGGCTTATTCTGATCAAGGAGCCGACGAGCTTGTGTTTCTTGATATTACCGCATCCTTCGAAGGTCGAAAAACCTTTACTGATATGGTGACTCGTGTGGCTCAGGAAATCAACATCCCTTTTACCGTAGGCGGAGGTATTCATGAAATAACAGATGTTGAAAGACTACTCTACGCTGGCGCTGATAAGGTCAGCGTCAACAGCGCAGCAATTCTACACCCGGAACTGATTGACGAGATTACCAACCGTTTCGGTTCTCAGGTGTGTGTCTGTGCAATTGACGCACGTCTAGATGAAGATGGTTGGCATTGCTATCTCAAGGGGGGACGCGAGCGAACTGAGCGCGGTCTTTTCGAATGGGCACATGAAGCCCAGGAGCGCGGGGCTGGTGAGATTCTGTTCACATCGATGAACCACGATGGTGTCAAAGCGGGATATGCCAATGAGGCTTTACGCGAACTGGCCGACCATCTCTCAATTCCCATAATTGCAAGCGGAGGTGCAGGAAAACTTGAACATTTCCGTGATGTTTTCATTGAGGGACACGCTGATGCGGCACTCGCAGCGAGTGTGTTCCATTTTGGTGAGATACCCGTACCCGAACTTAAGCAATATCTAAAATCAGAAGGAATAAACGTTAGAATATGAAAATAGACTTTGAAAAGGGCGGCGGCCTTGTACCCGCCATCATTCAGGATGCGACGACAAAAAATGTGCTCATGATGGGCTACATGAACCAAGAAGCACTCGACAAGACGCTAGAGACAAAGAAGGTTACCTTCTGGAGTCGTTCGCGCAATTGTCTTTGGACCAAGGGCGAGACCTCTGGCAACTTTCTGCATCTTGTGGACATAAAAGTGGACTGTGACAACGACACATTACTCGTAAAAGCAACGCCCGACGGACCGACCTGCCATACAGGTACTGACACCTGCTGGGGCGAGGACAACAATCGAAATGCACTACTCTTTCTCACGGAGTTGCAGGATTTCATCTATCGCCGACATGAAGAAATGCCTGAAGGTAGCTATACCACAAAACTTTTCAAAGACGGAGTGAAACGTATTGCTCAAAAGGTAGGCGAAGAGGCATTAGAGTCTGTTATTGAAGCCTGCACAGGCACCAACGAACAGTTGACTTACGAAGTTTCCGACATGCTCTATCACCTGCTCGTTCTACTTACTGCAAAGGGTATGCGTATTGAGGACGTCGCTGCAGAACTGGCGAAGCGTCACGATCCCAACTGGGACGCGAAACGAAGGAAGGCAAAGGCTGCAGGAGAAATGAAATAGAAGTATAATCTTTAGAAGACAGAAAAATGCTGATCAGTTACAAAAACGCTAATATCTACCAACGACACGGTATCTGCGTACTGAAGAATGTGAATTTCCAAGTCGATGAAGGGCAGTTTATCTACCTCATTGGTCGTGTGGGAAGTGGAAAGACCACGCTGATGAGAACGCTTTACTGCGAACTCGAACTTGACGAGGCAGATGAGGCCAACGTCCTAGGCTATGACCTGCTAACTATCCGGAACAAGGATATTCCAGCATTGAGAAGAGAGATGGGTGTCGTATTCCAGGATTTCCAGTTGCTGGCAGACCGTACAGTCTATAAAAACCTTGAGTTTGTCTTGAAAGCTACGGGTTGGAAAAAGAAAGATGGTATTGAAGAGCGTATCAACGAGGTTCTCGAGGCCGTTGGCATGAGCGAAAAAGCCCAGCATATGCCATTCGAACTCTCTGGTGGTGAACAGCAACGTGTGGCTATCGCGAGAGCTATCCTTAACAAACCGAAACTAATCCTCGCTGACGAGCCGACTGGCAATCTCGACCCAGAGACATCCAAGGAGATCATCAAACTGCTCTTCAAGATTGCAGGCGAGGGAACTGCCATTGTGATGTCTACTCACAATCTTCCCCTCATCGAGGCTAACCCCAGCGTCACCTATCGTTGTCAGAACGCACAGATGGAGGATGTCACCAACGATTTCCATCACCTGATCATCGTAGATGACACACCCGATACTGACGAGACTAAAGTCAGGTACTCTGAACGCGAAGAAATCTGATTATGACAACAAAAAATAGAAATTAAGAATAATAAAAAAGATAACATTATGAAAGTGATGAAATTCGGCGGTACGTCCGTCGGCACCCCACAGAGAATGAAAGAAGTGACCAACCTTGTCACAAAATCTGGAGAGCCCGTATTTGTTGTACTCTCGGCTATGTCTGGAACGACCAACTCGCTTGTTGAGATCTCCGACTATCTCTACAAGAAGAATCCTGATGGCGCCAACGAGGTCATCAACCGCTTGGAGCAGAAATATGCCAAGCATGTCGAAGAGCTATATGCTAAGGAGGAAATAAAGAAAGCAACAACTGAGTTCTTGCGTGGTGAATTTGACTATCTTCGCTCGTTTACCAAGGAACTCTTCACGAGTTTTGAGGAGAAGGCTATTGTGGCTCAGGGCGAGATTATCTCCACGAATATGGTTGTGAACTACATGAAAGAACTGGATATCAAGGCTGAGCTTATCAATGCTTTAGACTTCATGCGTACGGACAAGAATTCCGAACCAGATCCCGTTTACATCAAGGAGAAACTCAACGCTATCCTTGAGGAGAAGCAGGGTGCACAGATCTATCTGACGCAAGGATTCATCTGTCGTAATGCTTACGGAGAGGTTGACAATCTGCAACGTGGCGGTAGCGACTATACAGCATCGTTAATAGGTGCAGCCATCAATGCCGAGGAAATTCAGATTTGGACAGATATCGACGGTATGCACAACAACGACCCGCGCATCGTTGACAAGACAGAACCAGTACGTCAACTCCACTTCGAGGAAGCTGCCGAACTTGCTTATTTCGGTGCTAAGATTCTTCACCCCACCTGCGTGCAACCTGCTAAATATGCAGGAATCCCAGTACGTCTGCTGAATACGATGGATCCTGAAGCTGAAGGTACTACGATTAGCAACAAGACAGAATATGGTAAGATCAAGGCCATCGCAGCGAAGGACAATATCACCGCCATCAAAATCAAGTCTTCGCGCATGCTCCTCGCTACAGGTTTCCTACGCAAGGTATTCGAGATCTTCGAAAGCTACCAGACGAGTATCGATATGATCTGTACTTCAGAGGTTGGCGTTTCTATGAGTATTGACAATTCTTCTCATCTCGGCGAGATTGTAGACGAACTGAAGAAGTACGGCACGGTGACAGTCGATACCAACATGTGTATTGTCTGCGTTGTTGGCGACCTCGATTGGTCGAATATCGGCTTTGAGACATTGGCTCTCGACGCTATGAAGGATATCCCCGTGCGTATGGTCAGCTATGGCGGCTCAAACTACAACATCTCTTTCCTCATTCGCGAGGAAGACAAGAAGCGCGCCCTTCAGAACTTGAGCAATACAATATTCAACAAAAAGTAACACTCACAACAACACAGCACAACCGAATAGACCGATATGGCAAAAGGAATTTTTCCTATAGAGAAACTGGCGGCAATTCAAACGCCATTCTACTACTACGATACAGAACTGTTGCGCCAAACGCTGCGCACCATCAACGACGAAGCAAGTAAGCATGAGGGTTTTGTCGTACATTATGCCGTCAAGGCAAACGCAAACCCGAGGATATTACGTATCATCAGGGAGGCCGGACTGGGCGCCGACTGTGTTAGCGGTGGCGAGATTGAAGCATCCATCAAGGCAGGATTCCCTTGTAGTAAGATTGTCTATGCGGGTGTTGGTAAGAGCGACTGGGAAATCAATCTTGGTCTAGATCAGGACATCTTCTGTTTCAATGTGGAGAGCATTCCCGAACTAAAGGTCATCGACGAACTTGCTTCAGCCAAGGGAAAAGTGGCGCGTGTTGCCTTCCGTCTGAATCCCAACGTGGGTGCTCATACTCATGCTAATATTACTACAGGTCTGGCAGAGAATAAGTTCGGCATTGCGATGCAAGATATGATTCCTGTAATCGAAGAGGCCCAGAAGATGGACAACGTCAAGTTTGTGGGGCTCCATTTTCACATCGGTTCACAGATACTCGACATGGGCGATTTCGAAGCTCTTTGCAATCGCGTTAACGAGTTACAGGACGAGCTCGAACGTCATCGCATCCGTGCTGAGCACATCAACGTAGGTGGAGGTCTCGGCATCGACTACGGTCATCCGAACCGCGTTCCCCTGCCCGACTTCAAGAGCTACTTCGACACCTATGCCCGCAAGCTAAAGTTGCGCAACGGCCAGACTTTGCACTTTGAACTTGGGCGTGCTGTTGTAGCCCAATGTGGTTCACTTATCACGCGTACCTTATATATAAAAGAGGGAGCCGTGAAGAAGTTCGTCATTGTCGATGCTGGTTTCACCGATCTTATTCGTCCAGCGCTCTATCAGGCATACCACAAGATAGAGAATATCTCTAGCGACGAGCCCGCAGAAACTTACGATGTGGTAGGTCCAATCTGTGAATCGACCGATGTCTTTGCTAAACAGATTGACATCAATCGCGCTAAGCGAGGAGACCTATTAGCCATCCGTTCGGCTGGTGCCTACGGTGAGATCATGGCCTCACAATATAACTGTCGCAAGTTGCCTCTCGGCTATATGAGCGACGAAATTTAGAAACAAAATAATGGACAATAGAAATCTATCGGTATCTGTTCTCATCACAGTACATGACCAAGCACAGGAGATACGTGAGAAGCTACCTGCCTATCTCACGCAGAACTATGATTCTGGCTATGAAGTCATTGTAATTGATGAAACTTCAACAGATGAGACGCCTGACGTTCTGAAGATACTCAGAGAGGAATACCCGAAGCTGCATACCACCTTTCTTCCGAAGTCAAACAAGACCACACAACGCCGAAAGTATGCCTTGAGCATAGGTGTAAAAGCTTCTGGTTCTGGATATATTATTATATCAAATATACTTATAGATATTCCATCTGATGATACCATGAAACTCATCGCTGAAGCAATGGATACCGATGCCGATCTGACTCTTGGTTATTTCACGAAGAAGGGAATTAAGCTACATCCTTTCGCCTTTATCGACGATGCACGTCATCATATCCTAAAGGCAGAACGCAAGCTTAACCGCGTCTACGATCGTCCGCATCACAGCTTTGTATGGGGGCGCTATGATTTTATCATCGTCAAGCGGGAGCAGGCTTACGATCTTCTGAATCTTTTCCAACAAAAGCTATCATTTGGATCACTTCTCTTAGCACGGATTAGAATCCTGTTCAAGAATATGTTTGCTTCTACTACAACCATCTCGTTATGAAGATACTGCATATTTACCCAAAGAATGATGAATTAATCCGACAGCATGTTCAACTGATTGTCGACAAGTTACGAGATCAGGCCGATATCCGCATGGTGGACAGTTACACGGATTTCAAGCAACATCTTCAAACGCAGGAAACAGATATCCTGCATTGTCATGGATGTTGGAGCAATATCATTGCGAGGGCAGCCTATGCAGCCGCACGTCAAGGAGCACGCATCATTATTACCCCACATGGACAGATGGAACCCTGGATTGTCGGCCAACAAACTTTCCACGAGAAAGTCAGCAAGAAACTCCTTTGGCAGAAGCGACTTTTAAGCAAGGCCTATGTGATCATCACATTGGGTAAACTTGAGAAGGATAATTTCATGAAACTCGGCTGGAACAACCGCATTGAGGAAATTCACAACGCTGTTACAACAAACACCATCACACCGGGAGAAATGAGCCGACAGATTTTTGATGTCTATCAACGTGTAATGGATTCCAACACCATCGAACAACTCGATGATCTTAGCAACGCCGCCCTGGCTACCATTCTGAAAGCAGGAATCACGGGCGATAGCAGATGGTGCTCCTCCTGCGAGGCAATTAGCCGCCCTGGCGAAATTGATTGGCGAAGACTACTGATCTATGCCGATCACGAGAACATCCGCAATTATGTTGATTACGGTATCAGCGTTCTCGGTTTACCCACGCCAGACAGCATCGACCACTATACTGGTGCCTATTTCCCCAATAACTATGTACAGCCCAAAACGCTCAAAGAATTGGTAGGCGAATATGAAGGAAATGAAACCGACTATCTGGTGAAGATAATCCGCCAGATCCATCGTCAACCCTTGCTGCTCCACTTGATAGAGTTCACTAGAGAACTCTTGCGCGACACCGTCAACGATGACCAGCTGACTGAGGCACTTGAAGAGAAACGCCTTTTGAACTATACCAGGAGCCTTATGCAAGTACTCGGTGAGCAAACCCAGATCGACGAGGGGTATATGCCCGTAGAACCGCTTGACAACCGTCAGACTCAACAGATACGTAAACATCTAGCAAACCACTTGAAAATATGACAACTACTCATCATGAAAGCATCGAGGCAGACATGCATTATCTGCAGCTCCTCGCGCAATCGTTCCCTACTATCGCTGATGCCTCTACAGAAATCATCAACTTAGAGGCCATTATGGCGTTGCCCAAGGGTACAGAACACTTCCTTGCCGACCTACACGGTGAGAGCGGTGCCTTCCAGCATGTGCTGAAAAACGCATCAGGCAACATCAAGCGAAAGGTCAATGAACTCTTTGGTAACGATATCCGTGAATCCGAAAAGAAAGAACTCTGCACGCTTATCTACTATCCTGAGCAGAAACTCGAACTCATCAAAACGCGCGAAACAGATATCGAAGACTGGTATCGCATCACCATTCATCAGCTTGTAAAAGTCTGTCGCGACGTCTCCTCCAAATACACACGCTCGAAGGTGCGTAAGTCACTTCCCGAAGACTTCTCCTACATCATCGAAGAACTACTTCATGAGAGTCTCTCTGACAACGACAAGGCTGCCTATGTGAGTGTGATTGTCAACACCATCATTTCCACAGGTCGTGCCGACGATTTTATTGTCGCCATTTGTAACGTTATCCAGCGACTTGCCATCGACCAACTCCATATCCTTGGCGATATCTACGATCGTGGGCCAGGTGCGCATATTATAATGGATACGTTGCGCCAGTATCACTCTTGGGATATCCAATGGGGTAATCACGATATACTATGGATGGGTGCCGCTGCCGGCAACAATGCCTGCATCTGCAACGTATTGCGTCTCTGCCTGCGCTATGCCAACCTTGCCACCATTGAGGAATACGGCATCAATCTTGTTCCGTTGGCCACCTTTGCTCTTGACGCCTATCATGACGACCCCTGCGAAGAATTCATGCCAAAGATATTGCCAGGCAATAAGATGGACGAAAAGACACGCCAACTGACTGCTAAGATGCACAAGGCCGTTGCCGTCATGCAGTTCAAAGAAGAAGCCGCCATCTTCAATCGTCGCCCGGAATGGCAGATGCAAGACCGCAACCTCTTCGACCATATTGATTATGAACGAGGGGTCTGTACCATAGACGGCAAGGATTACCCGATGCGCAGTTGTCACTTCCCCACCATCGATCCCGCCAGTCCCAATAGTCTCACGACAGAAGAGAAAGACCTGATGGACAAGCTCCACCACTCTTTCCGAATCTGTGAGAAACTCAAAAAGCATATCCGCACGCTGTTGTCTCATGGCTGCATGTACACTATCAGCAACTCCAATCTACTTTTTCATGCCAGTTGTCCGCTCAACGACGATGGTTCTCTGAAGCAAGTGGAGATTTACCCAGGCATCAGTTATAGTGGAAAAGACCTAATGCACAACATCGGTATGATGATTCGCGCAGCCTTCGAAACCACTTCAGATGATGACTATCCACGCGACTATGCGCGCGATTATTTCCTCTACCTTTGGTGCGGCAAGGACTCCCCACTCTTCGACAAGTCGAAGATGGCCACCTTTGAACGTTATTTCCTCGATGACAAGGAGACCTACAAAGAAGAGAAAGGCAATTATTTCAAGTTACGCGACTCTGCAGAGGTCTGCGATCGCATCCTCGATGCCTTCGAGGTAAAAGGCTTGAACCGTCATATCATCAATGGGCACGTGCCCGTTCATGCCTCCAAAGGCGAGAACCCCATCAAGGCTGGCGGTAGACTGATGGTCATCGATGGCGGTTTCTCGGAAGCCTATCACCACGAGACGGGCATTGCAGGCTATACCCTCGTTTATCATTCACGTGGTTTCCAACTTGTTCAACACGAGCCATTCACCTCACAGCGAGATGCCATCGTGCGAGAGACCGACATTAAGTCAACCACCCAGATTGTTGAGATGTCCGCCCATCGTATGCTCGTTGCTGATACCGACAAAGGTGAAGAACTGAAGCGCCAGGTGGCTGATCTCAAGAAGTTGCTTTACGCCTATCGTCACGGTATCCTCAAGGAGCGCCGTCGCTAATTTCCTTGTGATTATGAAGAGATTTGCCCTTGTACTCATGTTGTCGCTTGTGCTCCAATCACAGGCCGAGAATCGCACGTATTCTCCACAGGTGAAAACCTTACAAGCTGTAGTCAACAAGGACTGGCTCTCACCAACTGTAATGCGGCTCTATGGCAACGACTTCCTGAACATCGCTTTTGATGAACTCTCGCATGACAGCCATCGCTACATTTACCGGCTGGAGCATTGTGAGGCTGATTGGACTGGTTCTGAGGACATCTTCGAGGCCGACTGGTTGGAAGGCTTCAACGATAATGTCATAGAAAAATTCGAACATAGCATCAATACGGTCGTGCCCTATACCCACTATCAGCTGCAGATACCCAACGACAGATGTCGCCTGAAACTTAGTGGCAACTATCGCTTGTATATCATAGACGATGACACGAATGAGACGGTAGCAAGTGTAGAATTCATGGTTACCGAACAAACGATGCTTCTCTCAATGGCTGCCACCACTAACACCGATATTGATGTCAACGGTAGCCACCAGCAGGTATCTTTTAAGCTTTCCTATGGCGACTTTCAGGTTACCGATGCCAACGAACAGCTACAGACCATCGTCATGCAGAATGGCCGTGAGGATACATGGCGCTGGAACACACGCCCAAGTAGCGTTAATCACAAGGGACTGGCCTTTGAGCACCGTCGCGATCTTATCTTTGACGGCGGCAACGAATATCGTAAGTTCGAAGTGCTTGATACCAGTCATCCGACAATGGGCATCGAACGTATCCGCTGGGATGGTGCTGCTTGGCAGGCCTACCCGTTCCTAAGCGAGCCACGCCCTGTCTATATCTATGACGAGGATGCGAATGGATCTTTCTATATCCGCAACAGCGACAATCGAGACAACGACATCACCAGCGATTATGTTTGGGTGAATTATCGACTAAAGGCTCCACGGCTTCATGAAGGTGTAGTTGTTATTGAGGGCCGTTGGGCAACAGAAGAACCAGAAACCTATCAGATGAACTATGATGAGACTAGCGGACTCTATACCGCCTCTATACTTCAGAAACAAGGTTACTATTCATATCAATATCTTTGGGTAACTGACGACGGAGTGTCACATCCCCTTCCTTCAGAAGGCAGCTATTACGAAACTGAGAACCGCTATCAGACGATGGTCTATTATAAAGGAACCGGGGAACGCACCTGGCGTCTGACAAGCTATGCACAGATAACACTCCGATAAGAGAATCACGATTTATTTTACATATACTCCTTAAGTCTAAACAAAGTGCTTAGGCCTGTCCGTATTTTAGGCGATAGGCAGCAGGCGTCATTTTATACTGACGGTAGAATGAGGCGATCATGAAATTTGCAGAAACAAAGCCACAGTCGTAGGCGATGGTCTCAATGTCGTCGTTGGTCGTCTCCAGTGCCAGCGCAGCCTTCTTCAACATAAGCAACAGTCTCAGTTGTCTGGGACTCTTATAGACGTTCGCCATCAACATCTGATAGAAATGCGATGCATCCATATTTACCGCTTCGCTCAACTCTTGCAGGCTCATTTTTGCCCCTTTGTTCTTCATCAGCGGCACGATCTTCAGCATCATCTCCACAAAATCTGGCGACAGATCGTTGTGCTCGTCTTTCTTCAGTCCATGCACTTCGTCGGGCGTCGGCTCCAGCAGGCCACTATGCTCCGTACAGCGCTCCACAAAGTTGCGGAACTTACCCAGCAATCCGCGCTCCTCGCTATTACGCAGCGTGCGCATATTGGTATTGCGGACATAAAAATAGATATTGATCACCAGCAAAAGCGTGATGACAGATCCAAGCAGCATCATCATACCCGTAGTGCGCCACCAAGGCTCGTTCACGTTGATCGTCCACTCATAGGGTCTGGTGTTCCAAGCGTCTGGCAGCATCGACGTCTGCAATTCTATGAGGTAAGAACCAGGCTTCAGGCCCGTCAGCGGAAGGTGCAGGTTTCCCTGTCTATCCACGAGACCACCCGAATTAGAGCGTGTCAGTATGCGCCATGTATTGTCGAGACCATTCACTCTGACACGATAGTAGGTCTGCTGTGGCCTGAAGTAGTTCAGCGCCGAGAAAGTCAGCGACAACGAGTTCTGATTGTAGTTCAGGTCTATTTCCCTTGTTCTTGAGAGCGCCTTTGGCAGAATCACGTTTCCATCGTATGACTCACCCGTCTTGACATCGATACCGTTCATGAGCAGTTTGATGAGCTTCGGAAAAATATCCCGGTCCATCTTGTTGGTGATGGTCACCATATTGT
>OCTX012105068.1_pt1 | contig 16453 bp, 11 predicted proteins | sample 1539691 | NCBI WGS metagenome assembly OCTX01 (sample SAMN02144231, study PRJEB22623) | gut metagenome | biome: sheep rumen | host: Ovis aries | place: New Zealand | reverse complement strand
CCCTAGTATATAATCTGTTTCTGTTCCGAATCGCTCCTTCAGATAACAGTTAACCAGATTATGAAGATTGTTTGCTGAGAGCCAGTAATTGGTTGCATTTTTAACTTCTTCATCAAACGCACTTTTCGGAACATTCAAACCAAATAGATCCCTTTGTTTCTCCTCCAGTTCTTCCTGTTCTTTAATAATACGAATCTTATTATCCGTCATTTGCTGCAATTTCATACGACGGTCGTCATCGCTAAGCTGAAAGTTTTCAGCCAGCCTTCTAATCTCGCTCGTTATTTCTCCGAGAATATCTTCACAGTCACCTATTGAATTATGAAACACACCGATTCTCATCAGGCACCGTTCATATATGTCGGCATCTACTGTCCCTGGGGTGACCATATTATAAATCGCAACACTTTCACTGTTCTGTCCGTTGCGATCGATACGTCCTATACGCTGCTCAACCTTCATTGGATTCCATGGAAGATCATAATTAATCATACAGTCGCAAAACTGATAGTCCAGACCTTCACATCCAACTTCAGAAAAGAGCATAATATCTATTGCTGTTTTGCTGTCTACCGGGGTCATAGCCGGATCAAATCTTTTACGGAGTTCTCTGCGTTCTTCATCCGGGACATCTCCGTGAATCAGCCCGACACGAAGACCTTCTTTTATTAATCTCTGATATAAATACCGTAAAGTGTGTCTGAAGCTGCTGAAGATCATCACCTTGTTATTCGCCGCATTTATCTTATTTCGGAGCAACTCCATCATCCTATCAAATTTGGGATCCTCTTCCGGCAGTTTTTCAGCGATTTGAAGTATCTCCTCAATTTCATCATGAATCGTGTCGATACTTCGATCTTTTTCTAAGGCAATCAGATTGATATCCTCATCACTGTCTGTTATCTCATCAATATGGCGATATAGAATACTTTTAAGTGCCGGCACCAGACCAAACAGGCAGCTCGCAGCTTGACGTCGAATCGTTGTCATCATAAATTTTGTATTATCAGTACAATGTATTGATGACAATATTTCATGCTGTACACTCAGAATTCGATCATGTAGTTCTCGCTGTGCCGGCGTAAAATCTACCGTAACTGTAGCAGGTTTTCTTACAGTAAATTCTCCAATATCTCTGCGTCTGGTACGGCTTATAATATTAGAAAATGTGTGCAGGTTTTCAATATCTGTTATTAACTGCACTCTTTCCTCAGCTGATACCTGATCCTGCTGTAACACTGATAAAACCTTTTTGACAGATGGATTATTTCCAAATACTTTCTGTCCCCAAGCTGTATGAATTGCCTTCTGTATTTGCTCATAGGCTTCTTCCTGCCACTCTTCTTTGTATCCTCTGACAATTGTAGAAGCCATATTGATAAAGGCATTAGGCTCTGCCATTTCATGAAAGGTTTGTCTATCGATAATCAAATCGGGTCGTAACAGATTCAAAAGAACAAACAAATCATCATCCTGCAGCTGAACCGGAGTGGCCGTCAGCAGGACAACAGCCTCCGCTGCATCGCAAAGCCGGCTCACCGCCTTATATGCAAAAGTCCCTGTATTCCGAATGTGATGCGCTTCATCAACTATTATCAAATCGAATTTCGGAATGTCTACTTCCATTAAGCCAGGCCGTTTCCCATTGCCATTTACGCTCGCCTCATCAAACAATGAATAAGGCACAACAGCCTTCTTATATTTTTCAGGCCACTCACCTTCCAGATCCATTTCAGCGATGCAATAGCGAAATGTTTTTCCGTCAAGCGCAGTGAAATCCTCGCCGAAACGCTTCATTTCAATTTCCCATTTTTGTTCGGATACAAGCGGACGCGGACAAATAATGAGTACCGAATTTAAGTTTATGCGTGCCTCTAATTCTTTCAGAATTAACCCAGCTTCGATAGTTTTTCCAACTCCGACACCATCTGCAATAAGAAGCCGCGGACGATCTGATCTGATGAATTTTAAGACTGGACGAAATTGATGCGGAATAAAATCAATCTGGGCTGCATTAAGAGAATATAAAGATGAGATAGAAGGGTTCCGAATCAAAGATGCCGTTAGTCCCGCATTAAAACGGTCTGCGTTTACCTCACGCAGATTCTCTTCCTGTTTATCCCTCTCCAATTGAGACTCATAATATGACTGCTTTCCAATTGTCGTATAGACCTGATATCTGTTTTCAGGAAGCCCGTCTTTAACACCTATAATTGCCCCTCTGATTCCGCGGTTGGATTTAAGAATAACGGTATCGCCTAATTTAAATTTTCCCATATCGAGACCTCTAATAATCTTCTATATACGCTCCAAGGTCTTATTGAGCATCTCCCGATACTCCTCCACCACCGACTCCGGCTCCACTATCCTCACCGCTCCTGCCGATTGGAACACCCACGCCAAAAATGTCGGAGCATCCGCCACAACCACCTTTGCGAAGAACGTATCGTCTGTCTCCGGGTTCGGCCATGTATCTACGCTTATCCCAAAATGGTCGATCACACTCCTCATCACCTTCTCTTCGCACTCAAGTGTGACCTCGACCGGATCTCCCTGAAACATTTTAAATGTACGCTGTATATAGGAGTCCAGCTTAAATTCTTTAGGGATTCGTTCAGCCGGCGCATTTTCCAGCTGAACATCACACATATGATCAACTCTGTAAGTCCTAATCTCTTTATGCTCGTCTGAAAATGCAACCATATAATACTTGCTGTCATTCCAGATCAGTGCATATGGACTCACTAAGTACCTTGCACCGTTCTTCTTCAAGACCTTCTTTTTGTTTCTGTCGAAATCAAAATACTGAAAGCTGGCTTTACTCTTCCTGTCCGCTGTCTCCACAATCGTCTCCACACTGTTGTATATGGATCGATTGTTTCCCTTTATTCGCTCCGCAGTATAGATGCTTTGAGTAATCGTCTTCGCTTCAGGCACGCTCGCCAGCTTAAGGATCTTCTCAGTCAGCTCTTTACTTCTATGCTTGGTAAGAAATGAGGCTGAAGAGACCGCATCGATGAGCATTTTAAGCTCCGAGCGCTCGAATAATCTCTGATCATACCAGTAATATGTGCGATCAGTAGTCTTTGAGGCAATATCTATCCCGAATTCCTTTAGATCTTTGACATCCGCACGTATCGTCTTTCTTCCGGCTTCCCAGTTCGTGTAGCCAAGAGCGTCGATAAGCTCAGGAATGGTCACGGGATGATCAGCATCAGTATTTTGAAAAAAATATTCAAGCAGGGTAAGGATGCGTTGCTTGTTAGACATTTCTCTCATTACAGGCAGCTCCTTTCGTTAAAATCGGTCGCCAGCTATTCAGTGCTAATACTTTTGTACTTCATCATCTCCACCATGGAAGCTGTAATAAACACTCCTTCTTGTCAGGATACCATGAGGGTCATCCACAACTATAAAGTCAGAGGGGTTATAAAAGTAACAGCAACCTGATTTATTATTTACAAGAAATGATCCATCTTTATCCCTGCCAATGGCTTTGTATTCCTCTCCATATGTTACACCGCTGATCATATGGTCAAACCTATGCGTAATACATCTCACTGTGGCCTCATAGTCATTAAGCAGGTTGTCTTCATCCGAAATCACTATGAAATCTTCGAATGGATTAAAATCTGTGACCAGTCCATCATTTCCGCGAACATGCAGGCTGTCACGTTCGCCTTCCCAATACTCAAGAAAATAGGCTTCGTACTTCTTACCTTGAGTGAACTTCTCATTACTAATGCCACGGTATTCAACAATTGCAGGTTTCATGGTTTTATTCTCACTCAGTGCTTTGGTTCTAAATACCTGACAGTTTTACCCATGCCTAATGCGTATTCAATCTCAGACCGGGGCTGGAACCGATATATCCGCCGACATTGATCACGAAGATCTCATCGCCTTCTTCTGTTTGCAAAGTTTATATTATACGAGCAACGCTCCTTATTGTATGCAAAATTAGCCCATTGGAGTATGGACCGTAAATAGTCACTACAATATAGGCATTATACCACGAATCCGATGTATAGAGAATTATCAATTTGACAGGATTGATGTGAAAGGGAAAATTTAGTCCCTTATAATAGTGGTTATACCGAAAAAAGAAGTTATACCGAAGAGTGAAAAATCCTTGAAGATTCTGTGGTTTTACCAATGTCCTGGATGCATTAAAAATCTCCACTTAAAGCAGTTTATCGATGACATGCAGATGTTTTTGATTCTCTCATTAATCTTACCAAACTAATCCTGCGGGAAATCGTTGCCGAAAAAGCATCCATGTCTATGCTTGATGCTACCAGTCTAGAAACCCACGTTACAGAGAACAATGCAAAGTATGCCAGCCAGAAGGTCTTTCATCTGAAAGTCTAGGCAAAAACCATCGGCTGTAATATATCCTATAATCTGTATAAAGCAACTTTCGGCTCTATGATTTGGTTTAATTCATTTTTCTGGCCTCCTTCCTATTGCCTGTTAATACAATCTTTCCTTTTGCAGTAGGAAGCCCCTTTTCCACACCTGCTTCACCTGATACATTTATTCCAAATGAATTCTCTACATTTTTCTCTGCTTCCTTTTCAATTAGCTCTTTCCCAATCGTCGAAATTCTGCTTCTCTTAACAGCCTCCTCCAAAGAGACGTTCCCCTCATAATCAAGTATAAATTTCACATCCGAAAGATACTCGAGAGCAGCTATCAGCTTCTCCTCGCTCCAATACCCTCTTGTAACCGGCAGATCATCGTCACTTATGCATCGCATCAAATAAACTGCTTTCGTTCTAGTCACCGGAGGTTTCTTTTCCATCTCGTCAGGAATTTCCCAGCCAAAAATCTTTTTCTCAGCCAGAGGTATCATTCCAGATTTGCAATATTCACGAACTGTTGTCTCTGAACATCCCCATTTTACCGCAGCTTCTTTTGTATTCATTTTCAATTCTCCCTAAACAATACTGCTTGATAAATCATATGCTACTTTTTTATCTCTACCCTGACTCTCCCATCCTCCGCAAGCACAAGCTTCGCCGACCGCAAATACTTATCATAAAAAGCCCGCTTCTCGTTGTCGGACAGGAACATCCTGGCCCTCTTCATCTTCTCGTCCATCAGTTCCCGCATATTGAAGGACACCATCTTATCAAATTCCGCCTGGATCTCCGCCTGCAGCACGCCAATCTTGATTCTGTCGCTGTTCGCAGAATAAAAGTCATCAAGATACGCGTAGTATATCCCCTGCTCCATCAGTTTCGACTTCAGGTCGAAGCTGCATTTCTCATGCTCGACCAGCACCAGGAAGTCTGCCTCCGGCAACGCCGAGATCAGCGCCCAGTAATCAGAATCGCTGGAAATAAGCAGGAATGAATCCACATTGTTCATAAAGCAGTCCCGGCAGGCCTGCACTGCCAGTGTCATATCGACCAGGGATTTATTATCGACGACACGTTCTGTAAGTCGATGCTCCACCGGCACGGAGATAAAATCCTTCAGCCGTTTCCAGGCACTCGCTGCGTTCACGTCGTCAATAAGGATAATCCTCGAGATCTTCTCCCTGGATTCCTTATCAAGTCCGTCGATTGCTGCGCAGAGCGCATACGGGTCTGAATTTTCGCAGTCTACCAAGGCAACGATCTTTTTCGCTTTGGAAATGAAATCATATATGCTGACCTTTGTCCGCTCACTGACATCCGAGACCTTGCTCATGTCCGTGAAGGCATCCCCATTCTGCTCGTACAGCATCGGAACAAACTTCGCATCGTTATAAAGGATATTCCCGGTGTCTTCATCTTCATTGAAATGCCAGTTGATATAGACATGAAACGGATAGCGGTTATAATTCGCCCGGTAGTATTCCCCGGCCTGCTTTGTTCCTTCCTCCTTAAGGCCATCCGGCATGATGAAGATGGTCCGCATATAATCCCAGTGTAGCCAGGACGGAAAAAGATCCTTGCAGTTGTTAATCCGTGCGCTGATCAGCCGATTCACCTCGAAGAGCAACCTCTGCGGGTTGTCGCAGAAAGAATAGATCTTCATTTTCGAATTCAAGTAAGTGAGCGCATCTGTGGGGACATACTCCGGCATGTGCATGATTGAAAGATGTTCATCACGGTATTTCAAATAAATCCGGCTGTAATTCTTCTCGATCCCGGTTCTCACCCGGCATAGTGAGCGGATTATCTTCGCTTTTTCTTCTTTTTCAAGCCGTGCATATTCTGCACCATCATAGGCAAGCACGCCATCTTTTTCTGCAAACTTATCTTCTGAAACACCGATCAGATAAGCGGTGATGGATGTAATAAGATTAAAACCTTTTTTCTGTACAGATACCGCCGGCTGCGATGTTGCGTCCGGAAGATCCAGTTCCATATTGTTTAACACTTCGCCCAGAGTAAATGCCATCTTCCATAATTCTCCTAAGGAATATCTTTCAATTTATCATAACATGATTTTACAACAAAAGAAGGCACTTCTGTCAAAAAATCCAACAAAAGTGCCTTCTCCATCGATTTATCATTTTAAGTTTCCATATCTCTGCTGATAACTATCAGCATAAGGGCTTTAATTATATAACGAATTATCTTTTTAATCCCAGTATGCCCTTATTTATTTTTATTATAATGAACCAGGCTCGCTGCAGAAAAACAGTTCTCCTGCCGCTGCATGCTTAGATTACTTATCGAAACCTGAACTACCGATAGGTTTGTAGAAACAAAATTATAATTTATAGTCTAGATCAATATCATTGTCTTTTCTGCGCCTAAAACGAGAAATAAGAGTCACAAGCCACATGTAAAAAATAATATTCCCGCTTATTAGTCCTACCATTAACAGCCAAAGGGTATTGGGACCAAAGATATCAGAATATGCTATCGCAAAAGTTATAATCATGACCACCCCCAGCAAAACGGTTATTCCTATTTTTAACCGCGTTATCTTTTGCTCCTCTGCACGTTTTTTTTCTATCAGCTCAAGTTTCTTGAGCATAACCAGTTGTTCTGTTTCCGCTTGCTTTATTCCAGCTTCATCAATATGCCTGTAGATATGTTCATTGTCATTATTAATCAAAACCTTGGCGCCACAATACGTGCAAAAAGCCTGCTTTCGACCTTCTTCAATCTGTAATACTGCTCCACACTCAGGACACTTTACAGAAATAATATTCGTTGCCATGTATGACTCCTTTTCATCTAAAATCTAGTATATTAATGCCACCAAATATCATATTCAACTATACCACCTATGCAATCTTTTGTGAAGTGCATCAAATAGTTTCATTAGCATGCAAGTCGGGCAATTTGACGTTTACTATGAGACAGTATTGTGAACCGCCTCCTCCATCCATTGCCGCAGAAAACCGTTCAAGATCAAAATACATTAAAACTCTAGTGGAGGCTTATGTATCCGTTGGTATATAAATAGGCAATGCCAACTATGAGTAGGATTATAATTAATACAATAATTAATATCTCACTTAGATGTTGATATAGGTTGGTTTTTTGCATTTTTATTATAGCCGACTTGGTCTCCTTCTTCTTTCTCTCAGGGTATATGTCGTTTTCAATTTTCGAGATCAGGCTTCCAAGATAATATTTATCCCACAGTTCGACTCCAATACGTTCAGCTTCTGTTCGGGCCTGTCTAGTAAAACTGGAATTCGTGATGACCACAGCATAGTCTACACGATAATACGCTCTTGCGGTAAATGCCTCTTGCACTGCTTTATTCCCAACAGGCTTCTCATAATGTTTACATTGAAAAGCATACGTTTTCCCATCCTTTTCTGCAATAATATCTGCTCCATGATCTCCGCTTCCTGGAGTCTCCCTAACCTTTGAATAACCATTGTACTCAATAAGCCGAGCACAAAATCTTTCAAATTGCAGTCCGGACATTTCAGGCATATGCATGTTTGCATCTATTAGAAATAGCCGGTGCCCACCTCCACTTGAATTCTTTTTTGTTTTAGAAAAGAAGAAGCAGATCAAAATAAACGCTGGAATCGAGATATACCATAAACCTATAAATAATATTCCTGCACAGACAATAACTGCAAGAAGAACTTCTATAATCACGACTAAAACAGTCAAGGATATTAAAAGTGGTGGTTTTTTCTTTCTCCTTCTACTCATTTTTATTATCCTTCTATAGTTACTTCTCCCAGAATAAATGCCAATTCCGATGATACTCCTTCGGAATATATAACATGATTTTATAATAAAAAAGCACTTCTGTCAAAAATTTAACATAAGTGCCTTCTCCCACGAATTCTTCTTATATTGTCCGAATCTCTGCTGTTAATCGCCAGGCTTTCTCTACACATTTTTTCATTGCGCTGACACAGGATATCATCATAAATGCAACCGCTTTTTGGTCCGTGTCCACAGACATCATCATTTCAAGGACTGCTTCCATTGCATCCAAATTATAGGTGAGCCCATCTAATTCATTCTGGATATCTGCTGCATTCATTTTGATTAAGTTTTCTGTCTCATTAATTCTTTCTTTTCGCTCTAGTGCCATTTGTTTGCCCTTTCGTATAAATAAATAGATACTATATTCCGTTCATATTATGCGGCAAACACTTTTTATGGCAAAGTGATTATTACTGCAACTCTCAGTTTTTTTCCTGTCTACTCCATTTTAAATTGGTTTTTGCACAAAAAATCTTGCTTGTTAATAGTGGCAAGCAATGCATGACGCCGTACAAAACGGCGTCATGCTCAAGTCTCCGCTACGCTTTACTGCGTTTGCTTGTTGGGGAAGGCCCCAAGCCCCTCTATTTCAAGCTGAGCTTCTTCTACTTCAATCGCTTCTCTCTCTTTAAAGAAGTCATCTATCTTCTTATAAAATTCTATCTCAATTCCTTCAGGATTGTAGTCAGATGTCTTTGCCGTTGAAAAAACTGCTAAATGCCTACAGCCCTGCCTCCTTGCTTCATCAATTATAAACCTATATGGAGTCTCAGATTTGAAAGCATTTTTCCTTACACTTTTTCCAGTAATAAACGTATCGGCCGGAACAACATAATTACATTTCAACGATGCATACGCAGCCAATATTCCAACCTCTAATCCATCTCCACCTGAAGCACCATAAAGGTCCATGATACGTATTCTAACATGCTCATCCGCAGGCACCTCAAAGACTTTATTTAGCATTCTCGCTAATTCGCTCCGATAGAATTCCGTCTCTCCTTCCCATTCAACAATCCTAATATGCTCTTTCTGATCCCGTCTAAGAGATATTTCTATTGCAAAAACCCCATCTCTTACAAAAAATATGAACCCCGGTTTCGCTCGATAGAATGCTCCTATACCTGCCTTTTCTCTTTCGATCTGCGCATATACTCCTTCCGGTATCCTAACATAAGGATAGTTCTGCTTAATGTACGTGACGTAAATTTCTTTTAAGTTCTCTTCTGTAGAGTCTTCATCAGGAGTGTTCACATACGAACGCATCCTTTCAATTGCATTTTCTACATCCAGATTTATGTACTCTGAATACCTTTCTTCTTCAGACTTTTTACTATCAGCTTCCAATCTCCTTCGCAAATACGGATTTGAAATATTCCCCTCTTTTAAATCTGTTTCATTCTTTTTAAGTCTCAAAAATGCACGATATAGCAAAAATTGAAAATCATTCGCTATCTTCCTTTGCCGTCTATCATTCTCTGTTATGACAGTATCTTCTATGCCTAATCCTCTAACAGCTTTTGGATTTCGAATCGGGTTGTGATAAAGATCTAATTTTTTTAGAGTTTTAATCTTTAATAATTCAGAGACGTCTGTAATATTGTTGTGGCTCAAATTGAGAACTTCCAATTCCGGGAACGCAGGCAGCCCCTTAATTGAATCCAGACCTCCAAGATAAATCGAAAGGCTCTTTAAATGCGGTAGCGCCGGCAATGATTCTAGAAGGAACTCACAATTCTCGAACACTAATGTTTCCAGGTTGTTGCAGTCTTTAAGCCATTCTAAATCTTCAAATTTCATTTGTGAAAGGCGCAGACTTTTTAATCTTTTTAGTAATCCAATAGAACTGATGTCATACGAATCGTAGTTGCGCAGGTTTAACGCTTCTAATCGCTTGCATCGAGAAATATCTAACCTACTTGAATCCAAAAGCATTCTTTCAAGAGGCGATGGTCTATTTATAGCCCCTCCAAGACTAAGTTTCTTCAGCCATGGAGCATCAATGTAAACATCCTCATTTTCATCATCCACAGTCAAATCTAATTCTTCCATGGAGGATAAGTCTATTTGTTCAAGCACATCCTTTGGTAGAATATGATAGCATGTTAAATGTTCCAAATTTGGAATATCACCCAAAAAATCAAGAGATCCATCATAACTTCCCAAAACCGTTATTGCTGTTGCCCAAAAAAGTTCCTCTGAATTGACGTCCTTCTTTTCCTTAATATAAATACAAGCAGCCTGCTCTTCATCATCAGCTTTTTTTCTTGCCTGTTGTTTTTCTAATAATGCCCTAAGTGCCGCCTTATTTGTCTCATCTATCAAGCTGATGCGGTTAAGTTGACGCTGCTTTCCCGGTAATTCCGCTTTTTGAGATTCTTGATTTTGGGATCTAATTACGATATCAAAAAATTCTTCTTCCATATATATACCCTGCAAATCCCATGACTATTTATCACGCAAAAAAGGAGAGGGATGCAAAAAACACTATGCATATCAGCCAGCATCTCCTTAACACTTGCGAATGTGCTCCCGTCCATTTTTTCCAGACTTTTGAACCTCCATGAATTCATCTTTGAAGCGGGTGCTGCTGCAACGAGTGCTATCTTTATACGAACGGACGATCTTTTTTATCTTTTTAACACCGTTTTCATTTAGAGTTTCAAAATATTTCTATAAAATTCTATCGCCATGTTGGAAGTTCGCTTACCTGGATTAAAGGTTTTATCTGAATATCTCTCGCTTAACTTTCTAGCTGATGCATATTGTGATTCTTTATATATCATCATTTTCTCTGATAGTTCTTTTCCAATGCAGCGTCGGTTTAAGGCTTCTTCTAAAGGAATCAGATTGCCTATCTGTCCATTCTCTGTCCCTTCGCTATCTAACAAGACATGTTCTATTGTAAATTCATCTGAGCAATTCCCAAAATTAATATGTCGTTCGAAAACTTCTAAAACAGTCTGAACACGAGTTTTGTTTTTTTCACCCTCATAAATACTGGCATGATGTGACCATCCAATATTATTAAACGCATTTATAAACATACTCTCAGATGGAAGCTTTTTTCGAAGCTCATCAACAAACGTTTTAATAACATCTTCAGAGCTATCTCGGTTAATTTTTGCTGCATATTTATTTACAATATTGGTCAACCTATTCGAGCTCTCTTCCCCGATAATGTTATAGCAAACATAAAAATTATAAAGAAAACAGATCGTGCTTTCATATATTTGATCGGCTAATTGGCCTTCAGCATTTTTGGCTATCAGGCTTAATAATAATGGCCGCATTTGTTCTTGGCGTTTCTTTTTAAAAAAGGAATATACCCGATATTCAACTTCAGAGCAATTTGCATTCTCCCCACTTTTACAAGGAGAAACGAGTTTTAAATAGTAGGTTGCTTTACGCTCTAAATCCCTAAGCAAATCCCAAGTATCTTTGCCTCTATTTCTATCTTGGATAATCTTATAATCCGATGTATCATTCTTACCCCTATAATCGCCATATCTATGCGTTGTATAGTGTCGAACAAATCTTCTAAGATTAGAATGTCCTAATGAAGATTCAATTCTGTTCCATTCCGTTTTAGCTGCATCTCTATTTTCTTCTGGTTGAATAAATCTCATTATATAATTTTTTAAAAGTTCATGATCCTCCAGGTCTAACCCTCGTGCGTTTAGTATCTCAAAAATTGTATACGAATCTTCTTCTGTAGTAGCAGTTATATTTACAAAAGTAATATCTCGTACAGCATTTCTTAGCTTAATTAAAATTTGTTGATCTCTCTTATTCACCTCATATATGTCATACACGGAATTTAAAAAGAATTTGAACGCATCACCTATATTCTTATCATGTTTGTTTAACACGTGAGCCTCTACGATAGAATTCGAGGATATCTTTTTTGCGTCTTCCTCTGACATATAAACAATTGCTTTTACAATGCTTTCTAAAGATCCGTTGTTTTCAGCTGTAACCATAACTATATCTTTGTTTTTGTCATTTTTTGCAATGATGTAGGGAACAGTTCCATTGAAATCATCATTCATTCCTGTCTTTTTCATCCAAAACATGATACTTGAGAGAAATATCGTAAGTGTGATTATACGCTGTTGTCCATCAATTACAGAGTAGTGAGGGAGACCATTCTCCATCGGGTCTGTTTTAAGTACAATACTTCCTATAAAATGAGAGTGAAACGTTCCTTTCACCACGGCCATTACATCATCAAACAATTCTTGCCAGTTATCTTTATTCCAGACGTAACGTCTCTGATTTCTTGGCACGTTGTATACTTTTCTATTAAACAACCCCATAACCTGCTCTTCATGAGCATCAAACGACATAGTTGTTACCTCCTTATTCAACCCCCAACGCCTTAAACACCGCATCCTCAGCACTATTATAAAAAATCAAGTTAAAACTCCCCACAAGCTCCGCCGGCACAGTACCGAGATCTCCTGCGGAAGTAATCGGCAGCAACACCTTCTTTGCCCCGCTGTCTAAGCACACCTGAAGCGCATTTGCCAACTCATCTACCTTAATCAGGGTGCCGCTGATGCTGATCTCACCGAGTACCGCCAGGCTACTAACCGTAGGCTTCGCGAGCGCAATCGAACTAAGCGCGATCAATGTTGGAAGCGCAAGTTTATTGGTCATTCCAATCCCCTGCAAATCCTGATAATTCACAATATAGTCCTTTGTTGTCGTACTTATATTTCCGCTAATTCGTCTTCCGTTTGCTTTTAGGAAGCTGAATGCGGTATTGGATGCTTCCCTGCACTCTCGATCATATCCAATGCCGGTTCTGTCAAACTTACCAGTACCCGGCAGCATCTGACTCTCAAGACGGAACACGCCAATCATACCGGATCTACCATGAGAAACTGTGTAAACTTGTCCCGGGCTGCACATACCTTCTGGAATTAACTTTCCACCTCCCTGTTCCGGAACCGAGACATAGTGCTCTTCAAAAGTTTCATTGTCTATGTATGAAAAATTCACATCATAAAACTCCATGCCACCAAGCTTCTTGAGTTGCTCTTTAACACGGCGACGCATCTCCAGCGAAATAATTAAAATCTCTTCAATATCTCCCTTTGTAAATACACCATCCGGATACAACAACTTCACAAAGCCACCGACCAGCTTACGGACTGCAATCGTATCTCGCTGATTCAGGTTCTTTCCCAACCGAAAATACTTATCCAAAGCATCTCCGTGCTGCTCCTTCCGCAGCTCACGAATGAATTCCGACAGATAATCGGTTATAAATCCAAAATCATCTGTAAAATGACTTGGCCGAAACTTCGGAATTTCCCAACCGGGAATATAGCAATGCATACGATCCAGGAAAGCAGTGTCAGTACCCATTTCCGGCGGAAATGGATCAAACAGACTTGATGTCTTCAAAAGAACATCTACACTCTGGTTTATATTTCCAACAAAGACCATAGAGGCAGAGGCAGCCTTTTCTTCCTTACCGCGTGCAAAGGACCCGGATGCCATGTAATCCTTCATTATCTGAACACCATCTTTTTCTTTAAACCGAATGCCTGCAACCTCATCAAAGGCAACACAATCCCACAGACCAACGAGACCAACCTGCTTTCTGCTCATGTTATAGAAAAGATTTGCCACAGTGGTCTGCCCGCCGGACACCAGAATGCTGTTCGGAGAAATCTCCTTGTACAAATGCGATTTACCTGTACTTCTCGGTCCAAGTTCACAGAGATTAAAATTGTTCTCAATCAATGGGAGCATTCTTGTAAGCAGAAGCCATTTCTCGCGGTATTTAAGTTCATCCGGCTCCATGCCAATAGAACGCAGCAGTACATCAATCCACTCGTCTTTGGTGAATGCCTTACGTCCTTCTTTCAACTCGTCTATATCAACATGAGGCATCTGAATCGGTGTCAACTTCCGAATATGAATCGGAATCCCGTTTCTTTCTTCTTCGATAAACTCATAGTCCAGCTGAACTATGCACCAGATACCACCACAAAGAAGCCGATCATAAATGGTCGGATATTCTTCATCAATTGGAATTCCTTTTAATCCAAGATTCGAAAAATCAGACACATAGCAATCGTGCCTGATATCAAGATTCACGGTAATCATATCGATCACCGTATGACTGCCACGCTGACGGAGCATTGACAGGATCTTCTGCGCCTCATCCGGACGGACAAAGTTATCAGCCAGAATCCGCTTAACATTCTCCACACCCTGTTCGATAACTTCCGGGTCATCAGAGCTACAATACTGACCGAGAAGAAACTCCAGTACATAGACAGGTACATTTGCCCCCTCTTTGATTTTTTTGGTCAGATCCTTACGAACAATTTTTCCGTCAAAATATTGACGAAGCTTATTTTTTATAACTGTTCTCGCAGAATCAGAATCCTTATATTCCATCATTTGTAATCAATCCTTTATCGTATTACTCTTAGCTTCAATGTTAATGGCATTCATCGTCTTTCTGTCTATTACGTGCATTCTTTGTGAATCCCTATTAAACTCGTAAACCTCTACATTCTCATTTTCATCTCTGCAAACATAAACTCTCGTAAAGCAAGAATCTGTAGAAAAATTTACTTTTCTTATTTGCTGTGACATTTCATCCAACTCGTAATCATCGCAAAGCCAGGCAGTTATAAACAGCTCATTCTCTCTATACTTCTGATATTTGGTGTTTAACTTCTCTATTTTTCTTCGTAAAATAGGCTGCACATCATATTCTTCTCCCCAGGCAACATATCCTGCAAGAATACGCCCTTCCCCAATTTGAGCAGTAAAAATATCCCCTTTCCGAATCAACTTTTTTTCTTTTTCATTTAAATCCGAATCACGCTTTCCAGTTATCTTCCCTACCAGAGAATCTTTCTCCCTACGGTCTTTCTTTCTACAACTCGTGACCTCCACTCCAATACTATTGTCCTTGCACACAATATCTGGCGATTCACTTAGAACTCCCTCACTATATCGTTTAGGGTATAAATATGTCAGCATCAGCCGAACTCTTTCTTCCTCAAATTTATCTTTTTCCGTTGAACTATATTTCCTCATGTCTATATACTAATAAACTATTTGAAAATAAAATTTATTTAAAACCCAAACCCAAAATCATCCGCAAATGCCAGATCCATAATGACCGGGTGACGAAAACTTTCAAGGCCGGTTGTATCATCGTAAGCGACAAGGTAATACTGCTTATCCTTGTCATATTTCTTATTCTTGAATGTGAAACGCATCCGGAAGATTCTCTTCGTAGCATCCGAATCCCTTTTATCTGCCACATAGATGTTCTCATTCGAGATTTTCTCATTATCTTCAGAAATAAAGTACAGCTTATATGTTGCAGGCTTGATCGTATCACTGATGGCATCAGACTGAATGAAGTCCATATTTGTGATCAAGTTCGTAATCTTTTGAACCATGCTGACCAGCGTAATCTGCGCGGATCTTGTCTCCATGTGACCACGTTCCATCTTAATATCAAGGACCGGCACCAGCATCTCCTGAGGAGACGATCCACCATGTACGAAGTTCTGACCTCCTCCGGCCACTTTGAACACATTGCTGCTTATCGGATACGATACGATTTTTGTATCATTATTTTCAAGAATCCGGGACATCGGCATAAACTCAACGCCTTCATCTACGACAGGCTCCTGTGCAACGATAAAGCGGCGGTTGATAAATGCACTCTTGCCGCTCACGCCGCCGATCTTGTCGCTTTCCGTAACCTTGTCCCGCTTATAGATAAATCCATGATCAGCGGTTACGACAAAATGATGTGTATTGGCATTGGTATTAATCTTGCCGATTAAAGCCATGATTTCCTGAATAGCTTCTTCGCAAGCCACAAACACTTCATCCTCAGTATTGGCCTTATCTCCTCGAGCATCGATCTGATTATGGTAGATGTAAACGACTTGCTTCCCAGTGAAAATGTCACGAAGATCATTCTTCTTGAGATTCTTGATATCATCGAACTGAACGCATACCGAGTTTGGCACATGACTCTGTAAGACAGTCTGCCGTCCGGAGAGGCTGTCACAAAGAACATCATCGGCCAGCACACGAAAGTCATCGGTCATCGTTAAGGTATCATGGGGAAGAAGAGAGGCCATGCCAAGCCTTGTATAAGAAGGCAACACTGAAAGCTGCACGTCCATCTTGGCTGTGCATTTCGGATCATCCTGCATCCTTCTAAGCAGTTCCTGACCAACTTCATAGCGCATTGCGTCAGAAATAATAAC
>OCTX012101573.1_pt1 | contig 16453 bp, 16 predicted proteins | sample 1539691 | NCBI WGS metagenome assembly OCTX01 (sample SAMN02144231, study PRJEB22623) | gut metagenome | biome: sheep rumen | host: Ovis aries | place: New Zealand | reverse complement strand
TCGGAGACAAGGCTTCTGTACTCAAACTCGGTATGGTAAATCCGCTCCCTGTAAAGCTCATACAGGACTTTGCAGCTAAGTACGAAAAGATATACGTTATCGAGGAACTCGACGGTATCATAGAGGAACACTGCCGCAATATCGGCGTAAATAACGTACAGGGCAAGGAGATATTCGGATATATCGGTGAGATACACCAGTCAGTAATAGCTGAGAAGCTTCTTGGAGAGAAGAAGGAGTTCGTTGAGCTTGAAGAGAATATCCCGATGAGACCTCCTGTAATGTGTGCAGGATGTCCTCATAGAGGTATGTTCTATACCTTAAAGAAGCTTGGTGTTACAGTTTCAGGCGATATCGGATGCTATACTCTCGGAGCAGTTGCACCTCTGTTCGCAGTTGATACAACTATCTGTATGGGAGCTTCTATCTCAGGACTTCACGGCTTCAACAAGGCAAGAGGAGCTGAATCTGAGCACAAGACAGTTGCAGTTATCGGTGACTCAACATTCATGCACAGCGGTATGACAGGTCTTGTAAATATTGCATACAACGATTCAAATTCAACAGTTATCATACTCGATAACTCAATAACAGGTATGACAGGTCACCAGCAGAACCCTACAACAGGTAAGAACCTTAAAGGTGACCCGGCAGCAGCAGTCAACCTTGAAGCACTCTGTAAGGCTATCGGCATAAAGAGAGTAAGAGTAGTTGACCCTTATCACCTTGCTGAATGTGAGCAGGCTGTAAAGGAAGAGCTTGCAGCTGATGAAGCATCAGTTATAATCTCACGCCGTCCATGTGCATTGCTGAAATATGTAAAGCATAATCCTCCGCTTAAAGTAAATACTGACAAGTGTGTAGGATGTAAGATGTGTATGAAGCTCGGATGTCCTGCGATCTCCATGAGAGACGGTAAGGCTGTTATCGACCATACACAGTGCGTAGGCTGCGGCATATGTCAGGAGCAGTGTAAGGTAGGGGCTATACAGTAAAAAATAAAAAAAGGCGAAGCCGCATAAAGGGATTCCAAAGGGTTTATTAACCCTTTGGCAAGGGGGTGTATGAGGGGGAACAGAGTTCCCCCTGAAGAGCAGTACAGCGAGCGAAGCAACGCTGTACAAGCTGTCCGCATTGCTTCCCTCGGCTTGACCGGCGAAATAATTTCTTTTATAGCAGGTAAGGAACAATAAACGTACTAATTATTCAATATTAAATGGGGGAAATAATCATGAAAGTAAGACAGATCAATTGTCCGTATTGTAATATTCCAATGAAATACAGAGGCACCGAGAAAATACAGCTCGGAAAAAGCAATATTATCTTTGAACACCTTGACCACTGGCTCTCAGGAGCTTTGACAGTCAGCATATATGAATGTCCTTCCTGCAATAAACTGGAATTTTTCAAATATAAAAAGAATAAAGGATGACAGATATGGTACAGATGGAAATATATGAGGGATTTGAGAAGTGGCTCGATATACTTCTCGAACAGAACGATATGCCAGAGGATACCAGAGCTTTCAATTTCAACATCTATGAGGATCACTCTGACGAGACAGGCGAGACTTTGTTCACATTGCAGCTCATAGCATCAGATAGATTTGATCCTGATGACGAGTCCGGTGAATGGGCTTGCTATGAGGTATGGTCTTCGGAAGAGGACTTGTTCGCTCTTGATTTCTCCGATGAGGAGAACGTGGACGAGAAGCGTGTCGTTACGGTCTATACCGAGCTGTGCAGCGAGTATCTTGAAAGCGGTAAGTATAAAAATATCCTCCTCGGAGCTGAGGGAATAGGTATCGGTTTCGTTGACGGAGAACTGAATATCCTCTATAAACCGGAGAACTAAATTATGAGCAGGATCGCAGGATCTGAGACAGAAGTACCGGCAGTCAGAACGACAGAAGAGGAAGAAATAGTTGACCTGAAAAAGTATTTCGGTGAGGCTTACGAAGAGCCGCTGAAAGAAAAAAAGTCAGTTACACTTCTTAAAGGCTTCTGGGGAGCTCTTCTCGGAGCACTTCCGGGAATGATAATATGGATAGCTCTTGGAAAATTCAGGATACGCTCTGCTATCGTAGGCTTTTTCCTCGCAGCAGGAAGCGTAAAAAGTTATTCGAGATTTACCCGTAAAAATAAGATACCTGTTATCGTGGGAGTATTTATATGTACTGTCATAATTGCGGGAACTGTTTATCTTGCTCAGCGGATAACGCTATCGTGGCTAATGACAGACTCGTTTGAGGAGACTATCAAGGTCATGCGGCTAAGCGTTACACAAAAAATAAAAGAAGAACATCCGGATGTTCCGGATCATATAATCGAAAATTATATCAATTATGAACTCAATCGCACCTATGGTTTCACAAGGGGAGATTTCAGCGACTGTTTTATCCATTTCCACAGGATACTCGGTAAGCTCAATATGACAAAGGCTTACTACGGTGACCTCATACAGAGCTATATCTCAGCTGCTCTCGGAACAGTATCGCTTATGAAGAGTGCTGTTAAGAAGAATGTGAAATTTTAGTGCGTATAGAAATAAGCAATAGTGACAAAAAATATTAAGGAGTAAATTGCTATGGAAACAAGATCAATAATGATAGTCGGCGTAGGCGGACAGGGTTCACTGCTCGCTTCAAGACTTCTTGGAAATGTGCTTCTTGCACAGGGATATGATGTAAAAGTAAGTGAAGTACACGGAATGAGCCAGCGTGGCGGTTCAGTTGTTACATACGTAAAGTACGGTGATAAGGTATATTCTCCTGTTATCGAAAAGGGCGAGGCTGACGCTGTTATCTCGTTCGAGCTTCTTGAGGCAGCAAGATGTCTGCCATATCTCAAGAAGGGCGGCAAGCTCATAACATCAACACAGAAGATAGACCCGATGCCGGTCATCACAGGTGCTGCACAGTACCCTGAGGACCTTGAAAAGAAACTCAGCGATGCAGGTGTAGAACTCGTAGCTGTAGACGCACTTTCACTCGCAGAGCAGGCAGGTACTTCAAAGGCTTCAAACGTAGTTCTCATGGGAGTTCTCGCTTCACGTACTGATTTCCCGGAAGAACTCTGGCAGAAGGCTCTTGAACAGTGCGTACCGCCTAAGTTCCTTGAACTCAACAAGAAGGCTTTCGAGCTCGGAAAGAACGCAAAATAAGAGTAATATTAACTCGATGAAAGGGAGCTGGGAAAATGAAGAAATTTATGTCAGCATTGGCAGCAGCAGTGTTAACCTATGGTGCAATGGGACTTACAGGCATGGCAGCGGAGAAAGTTCCGGCTCTCCTTTTCGGAGACGCCGATTGCAGCGGAGAAGTCAGAATGAACGATGCTGTCCGCATAATGCAGAGCGTTGCTAATCCTGATGAGTATAGCCTGACTGTACGTGGAGCTTCAAATGCAGATGTGCATGAACGTGGCGATGGTGTATCAAATATGGATGCACTTGCTGTGCAGAAGTATCTCATAAAGGCAGGTGAGCTGCCGGCATCATATAAGGCTATGGAAAAGGCTGAGAATGAAGCTCTTATAGCAGGATATGTATATAACTGGATAAACTTCTACCGTGAAGCTGACGGTAAAGCTCCGCTCACACGTCTCGAAGGCGGCGATAAATACAGTATTATCCGTGCAGAACAAACAGCTTCTGATTTTGTTCAGGATAATGATAAAATGAAAGCGGCTGTGGCTACAGCGTTCGACGGAAAATTTTACGACAGCTATGATATGTTTGCAGAAATGCGGGGACGCTCATTCATGACCGAAACTGACCTTGACGGCGAAGTCACTATAACTGATATCGATACTGAAACTCTTGCAAAGAATTTTTCAGAGTCTCTGCTTGATAATCCTTCAGCATGGAATATCATAAAAGACGATATAGTAGCCGGCATAGGAGTCGGAACTTATATTTCCGAGTCCGACGGAAGGGTCTATTTCAATGTATTCCTCGCAGCCAAACAGCCTGAGTAAAGCGTACTGAGATAATACAGAATCAAATTTGTTTAAAGGAGAATTGATCCCAATGGAAAGGTATTGGAATGAAGAAATCGAATGTATGTCCCGTGAGGACATGAAAAAGCTTCAGGATGAACGTCTTGTTGCTCAGGTGAAGCACGTTTATGAGAACGTTAAGTACTACCGTGACCTCATGGACGAAAAAGGCGTAAAACCGGAGGATATCAAGGGTACTGATGACCTTTATAAGCTCCCGTTTCTCAGCAAGGCTGACCTTCGTGAGGCATATCCGTATGGACTTCTTGCAAAGCCTCTCAGCGACTGCGTAAGAATACAGTCCACAAGCGGTACTACAGGCAAGAGAGTAGTTGCATTCTATACTCAGAATGACGTTGATATGTGGGAAGACTGCGTTGCAAGAGCTATCACAGCAGCAGGCGGTACAGACGAGGATGTATGTCACGTAGCTTACGGATACGGACTGTTCACAGGCGGTGCCGGAATCCACGGCGGTTCACATAAAGTAGGCTGTCTCACACTTCCTATGTCATCAGGAAATACAGAGCGTCAGATAACATTCATGCGTGACCTCGGTTCGACTATCCTCTGCTGCACACCTTCATATGCAGCTTACATAGGTGAGACTGTTCATGAAATGGGACTTACACCTGATGACCTGAAGCTCAAAGCAGGTATCTTCGGTGCAGAGCCTTGGACAGAGGAAATGAGACGTTCTATCGAGAAGTCTCTCGGTATAAAGGCTTACGATATTTACGGACTTACAGAAATAAGCGGTCCGGGAGTTGCTTTTGAGTGCTCAGAGCAGAGCGGTATGCATATCAATGAGGACAACTTCATAGCCGAGATAATCAATCCTGATACAGGAGAGGTGCTCCCTGAGGGAGAAGTAGGTGAGCTTGTTTTCACAAGTATCACCAAAGAAGCATTCCCGCTTATCAGATACCGCACCCGTGACCTTTGCGTACTCAGCAGAAAGAAGTGCTCTTGCGGACGTACACTTGTTAAAATGGCTAAGCCAATGGGCAGAAGCGATGATATGATGATAATTCGTGGAGTTAATGTGTTCCCGAGCCAGATAGAAACTGTTCTCATTGAACAGGGATATTCACCAAACTACCTCATCGAGGTCGACCGTAAGAACAATACAGATACTCTTGATATAAGCGTTGAGATGAATCCGGATCAGTTCTCTGATAAGGTAAAGGATATGCAGGATCAGGAGAAAGCTCTTGCTGTTGCTATCAAGACAATGCTCGGTATCAATCCTAAGGTCCATCTTGTATCACCTAAGTCCATCACAAGAAGTGAAGGAAAGGCTGTAAGAGTTATTGATAAGCGTAAACTTATAGACAATCCGGCAAAATAAAGTATCCAATGACAGCGGAGACTGTCTGAATATATTATTTTAGAGGTGTTAATAATGAAAGTGAAGATATTTTCAACAAGTTTTATGCCTGAGCAGGAAAAGTACGAAAAGTTTGCAGCTTTTGAGAACGACATCAATCAGTTCATCAAGAACGTAAAGGTAATTGACATTAAGTACAGCTCTGCTGAAGGTATGTGCCATGATGCACAGACACACGTTAATGAGTACATTCAGGACTTCTCCGCTTTAGTAATGTACGAGGATGAATGAGCAAAGGAGGAATATTATGTCAAACGTAAGACAAATATCAGTATTTTTAGATAACAGACCTAATCAGCTCAAAGGAGTAATGGCAATACTGAAAAACGGCGGAATAAACATCCGTGCCCTCAGTGTAGCCGATACAAAGGATTTCGGCATACTCAGAATGATAGTAAATGACACAGAAAAAGCAGTCGACGTACTAAAGGATGCATCCTATGCAGTAGCAGTAACAGAGATACTTGCTATCTCTATACCTGATGCTCCGGGACAGCTCAGCAGAGTGCTTGATATACTCGGTTCAGAAAATGTTAACATAGAATACCTTTATGCGTTTACAGGTGCTTCAGATAAAGCAGTGTCATTTGTTATAAGAGTTGACGATAACGAAAATGCCGCTAATGCCCTTACCAGAGGCGGAATTATTCAGCTTACCGAAAATGATATAGCTGAAATGTAAAAAGTAAACAAAAATAATTTGTTTACTTAATTTTATTTTGGAAAACGCTTGACAGAAATCGCAGCAATGTTGTATAATAATTGTAGTGTTTTACGAGAAAAATGTCGTACAGGAGTGATGGTAAAATGGGTATTCTCGATAAATTCAATGACGTCAGCAAGGGGGTTTCTGAAAAGACCAAAAATATCTCAGAGGGTAATAACCTGAAGAGAAAGATCCTTTATGAGGAAGAAAGGATCGTTGAGATCTTTACAGATATCGGAAAGAAGTATTATAAGAATCCTAATGAGGATCCGGCTGCACTTAAAGTGCTCTGCGATGATATAGATACAAGACGCAGAAGAATCAAGAAAATGAGATATGAGCTGAATCAGATCAGAGGATATAAGATATGTCCTAAGTGCGATGCAGAGGTAAATGAACGCTTCCAGTTCTGCGGCCGCTGCGGTGCAAGACTTCCTGATATTGAAGATGAGGATTTTATGTCGCTTGAAGCAAACGATTATTATACCGAAAGCAGCAACAATTTCTTCAACGCAGATTCAAATAAGAATTATTGAGCAAAAGTACAGGCTGTTCTGGTAAATACGGAACAGCCTGATTTATTTTAGCTAAATATGTTTATGGGGAATTAATTATGAGAATAATGAAGTATGTACCAGTTATTTTATTGCTGATTATATTTGCGAATCTTACGATATTGTGGGTTGAAGTAGATGTACATTGGATAATAAAAGCCGTGTACACAGCTGCATCACTTGTACAGTGGATCCTTGTTATACTCAAAGGGGTTGACGCAGAGGGCGGAAATGGACGGCTGGTCAAGTTGAACAGAGCTATAAATACTCTGTATATAGTCGGAATATCTGCGGCTATAGATGCTATTATAGTGCTGCTGTGGCTTATGAAGACTGAAAGCGGTGCAGCTATAAAAATAACGGGTATAATTGTACCTATGATAGGTCTGGCAGCTGTTTTGTATTCGTCTATGATACATCTTATTATAAACAGCAGACAGATAAGGATAAAACGTTATCTATTATTTATGCTATTCTGGTGGGTGCCGATAGCTAATATTTTTTTGGTGCGAGATTTTTATCGTACTGCCGTCCGTGAGTATATAGAAGAATCGGACAGAATGGAACTGGAAAACTCAAGGAAAGCAAGCAAGGTCTGTCAGACGAAATATCCGATATTGCTTGTGCACGGCATATTCTTCCGTGACTGGCAGTATTTCAATTACTGGGGAAGAATACCGAAAGTTCTTGAAAGAAACGGTGCTAAGGTCTTTTACGGTAAACAGCAATCGTCACTTGCTATAGCTGACAGTGCTCAGGAAGTTAAGGAGGCTATAGAAAAGGTGCTTGCAGAGACAGGTGCAGAGAAGGTAAACATAATAGCTCATTCTAAGGGCGGACTTGATTCACGTTATGCCATAAGCTGTCTCGGAATGGATAAATATGTTGCTACTCTCACAACTATAAATACACCTCATAAGGGCTGTGATATGGTGGACTTTTTGCTGAAAAGAGTTCCTGACGGTATAGTAAAGATATTGGAGAGAGACTATAACTATACATTCCATAAACTCGGAGATGAGTCTCCGGACTTTTTAGCCGGAGTTCATGACCTCAGTGCTGAAAAAGCCAAGACCTATGATGAGCTTATGCCGGATTCTCCGAAGGTATCATACAGAAGTATCATGACACTGATGAGCAATGCGGATTCTGCAAGATTCCTGCCGCTGAAAGTAGGATATCTTATCATTAATAAGCTTAACGGACCTAATGACGGTCTTGTATGGGAAGGCTCTGCACAGCATGGAGAAAAATACACACTTCTGAGAAGTGCTGGTGACAGAGGAATAAGTCACGGAGATATTGCTGACCTGATGCGTGACAACATTCATGATTTCGATGTTCGTGAGTTCTATGTCAAGCTTGTATCTGAGCTTAAAGAGCAGGGCTTCTGAGCCTCGAAACGTTCACGTATCATACGGCATATGAAAAATGCTGGGATGCATAGTATGAACCAGTATATCGAGAAGAAAAGACATATCTGTCCCATAAAATTCAGCGGCAGGTCCGAGTAATCCCATACATCCCAGTGCATAATAATATTGTCGAATATCCCGACGGGAAGCTCTATGGAGGTTATGATAACAGAGCCGAGAAAACAGCTTTTTATCAAGGTCATGGTGTTCCTGCGGTTTATGTGATAGAGAGTAGACATGACTATTCCTCCGGTTATGCACATAGTCCAGTGAGTGTAGCCTCGTCCGGTCATTTCGACAAGAGCATAGAGAAAAAATCCCATAAGAAATGTAAAGAAATATTGATGTATTTTCATTTTTTTCACCTCGTTTCATATAATATTATCTGAATATTATCGTAACATATACAGAGTTAAAGGAGTTAAAGATTATGCGAAAAAGCTGCATTTTAATGCATATATCAAGTTTGCCTTCCGAGTACGGTATAGGAAAAATGGGCAGACACGCATTTGAATTTGTCGATTTTCTGAAAAAAGCAGAAGTCAAATGCTGGCAGATACTTCCGCTTTCACCGACAAGCTATGGCGATTCACCATATCAGTCGTTTTCAGTAAATGCGGGAAATCCATATTTTATCGATTTTGATGTGCTTGAAGGTGACGGACTCCTTGAACATCACGAGTTCGCTTCAATAACTTGGGAAAGTCAGCCTGATAAGGTCGATTACAGCATCATTTACGACCATTGCTTTGATGTGCTCAGAGTTGCTTATTCAAGATTCAAACCCTCAAAATTTCCGGATTATAAGAAGTTCTGCGATGCCAATAAAGATTGGCTCGAAGATTATGGACTTTTCATGGCTTTGAAGTTCAAAAATGACGGAAAAGCATGGTATGAATGGGAAAATGACCTCGCTATGCACAAGCCGAAGGCTGTGGCTGAGGCAAAAAAAGAACTCAAAAAAGAAATCGGATTCTATAAGTTCATACAGTATGAATTCAGCCGTCAGTGGAGTGAACTGAAAAAATATGCAAACGATAACGGTATAGAGATAATAGGCGATATACCGATATATTGTGCTCTCGACAGCGTTGAAGCGTGGGCAGACCATAAATTGTTCTGGTTCGACCGCAAACGCCGTCCGGTATGTGTGGCAGGATGTCCGCCTGACGATTTCTCTCCGACCGGACAGCTTTGGGGAAATCCTCTTTATGACTGGGACTATCACAAAAAGACCGGCTATAAATGGTGGATAGGACGTATCAAAAAAGCTTCCGAGCTTTATGATATAGTCCGTATAGACCATTTCAGAGGATTTGAAAGCTACTATACCATTCCTTACGGCAACGAGGACGCTACCGTTGGTGAATGGAAAAAAGGTCCTGACTGCGAACTTTTTGAGCTTGCCGAAGAAAAACTCGGCAGACTTAATATAATAGCCGAAGACCTTGGATTCCTTACTCCTGAGGTAAGAGAAATGCTGAAAAAATGTGGATATCCCGGCATGAAGGTACTCCAGTTCGGATTTTCAGACGGAGAGAACGAATATCTCCCTCATAACTTCAAGACTTCCAACTGCTTTGCCTATACCGGAACTCATGATAATGAGACTCTCAACGGCTGGGTAGAGGGACTTGATAAAAAATCCCTTAAATTTGCAAAGCAGTACCTCAATGTGAAAAAGAAAAAGGAGATACCTATGGCTGTGATAAGAGCTGCGTGGGGGAGCATTGCAGAGGTCGCATCAGCACAGATACAGGATTTCCTTGAAAGTCCGAAAGATGGCAGGATGAATACACCTTCCACACTCGGATGCAACTGGCAGTTCCGCACAAAGTCTGAGGACTTTACTCCCGAACTGGCAAAGACTATAAAGAAGCTTAACAGGCTTTATAACAGATAATATTATCTATGAACGGAGTTTTTTTAATGGATAAGAAGCTATTTACAGAGAAATTCACAGGCAGACTTCCAAAGGATATAAAGTCTGCATCACCGGAAAAAATACACAATGCACTCGGCGAGACTATAATGGAAATCTACGCTGACCGCTGGAATAACAGCCGTCAGGAGCACCTCTCAAAGCGTCGTGCGGCATACCTTTCAATGGAGTTCCTTGTGGGCAGAGCTGTGTATAATAACCTTCTCTGTCTCGGAATATATGACGAAGTAAACGAGGTTTTCAGTGAACTTGGCATTGACCTTGCTGACCTTGAATGTATAGAGGATGCTGCTCTCGGCAACGGCGGACTCGGCAGACTTGCAGCTTGCTTCCTCGACAGTGCAGCAACTCTCGGACTTCCTCTGGACGGCTATGGAATCCGCTATAAGTACGGACTTTTCAAGCAGTCTATAGTTGACGGATTTCAGAAAGAGGATATCGATGACTGGACTAAATACGGCGATCCGTGGTCAGTACGCTGCGATGACGAGACAGTACTCATCGAGTATAACGGTCAGACTGTAAAGGCAGTACCGTATGATATGCCGGTTTTCGGATGCAAGACCGAAAATGTGGGAACTCTGCGTCTCTGGCAGGCTGAGCCTGTAAAGGAGTTCGACTTCGATACATTCAACAAGCAGGACTACCTTGAAGCTTCAAAAGAAAAGATATATGCTGAGGACATCTCCCGTGTTCTTTATCCTAATGACGATACTGACGAGGGTAAGAAGCTTCGTCTGAAGCAGCAGTATTTCTTTAGCTGTGCGTCACTCACGGACATTATCAGAAAACATAAGGCTCGCTTCGGCACTCTTGATAACCTCGCTGACTATATCTCTATACAGCTCAATGATACTCATCCGGTAATATCGATTCCGGAGCTTATCCGTCAGCTTGTTGACAACGAGGGATATTCCTTTGAAAAAGCTCTTGAAATGGCTAAAAAGATATTCAACTACACTAACCACACAGTAATGCAGGAAGCTCTTGAAAAGTGGTACACCGGACTTGTTGAAGAAGTTCTTCCGAGAATTTACGAGATAATTATTCAGATAAATGAAGCTCTGATAGCTGAACTGTATTCAAAGGGCGTACAGAAAAAGACTATCAACGACATGAAGATAATAAAAGGTGACCTCATCCACATGGCTGACATGGCTTGCTATGCATCAAGTCATATAAACGGAGTTGCTGAGATACACACTCAGATACTCAAGGATTCCGTACTTGCGGATTGGTATAAGCTATATCCGGAGCGTTTCAGAAACGAGACTAACGGTATAACTCAGCGTCGCTGGATAGCACTGTGCAATAAGGAGCTTTCTTCACTGATAACTGAACTTCTCGGTGACGATAACTGGGTAGTCGACCTTGACCGCCTTAAAGAACTTACAAAGTATGCGGATGATGAGGCTATACTCAGAAGATTCATAGATATAAAACAGTCCAAGAAAACTCAGCTTGCCGAGTTTATCAAGGAGCGTGAGGGAACAGAGCTTGACACTGATTCAGTATTTGATATTCAGATAAAGCGTCTGCATGAGTATAAGAGACAGCTGCTCAATGCCTTTTCTATACTCTGGCTGTACTACGGCATCAAGGACGGAAGTATAAAGAATTTCACTCCTACAACATTCATTTTCGGAGCTAAATCTGCTCCGGGATACAGGAGAGCAAAAGCAATAATCAAATACATCAACGAAATAGGCAGGATAGTATCTTCAGATCCCGATACAAAGGACCTTATCCGTGTTGTATTCGTACAGAATTATAATGTTTCATATGCAGAGAAGCTTGTTGCAGCAGCAGATGTTTCAGAGCAGATCTCAACAGCCGGAACAGAGGCGAGCGGTACAGGTAATATGAAACTTATGCTCAACGGTGCAGTCACACTCGGAACATATGACGGTGCTAACATCGAGATAGTTCAGGAAGCTGGCGAGGACAATAACTATATCTTCGGAGCTAAAGTCGAGGAGCTTGAAAAGATAGTTCCTGATTATGACAGCCGTAAGTTATTCGCTGAAAATGATATGATACGCAGAGTAGTATCCTCACTTATAGACGGTACTGTTTCAGACGGCGGAAGCGGTGATTTCCGTGAGCTTTATATGTCACTTCTTGACGGTGCGAGCTGGCACGCTCCGGATCACTACTATCTCCTTGGTGATATAGAGAGCTATGTCGAGACTAAGCTTCGCTGCGTCAGCGATTATTCTTCTGACAGACTGGCTTTTGCTAAAAAACAGTGGCTTAATATGTGCAATGCAGGAAAGTTCAGCTCTGACCGCACTATCGCAGACTATGCTGAGAATATCTGGAATATAAAGTGATAGTCAAGGTTTACAGACGGACATTTGCTGTCTGCGGCAGATAACTCTATAAATTGTGGTAAATAGATATCCGGAACGTTTTAGTTCCGGATATTTTATGCTATTATGTATAATATAAAAAATTAAAAAATATTATAGGTCTTTTCAAGTGATTAAAAGTGTGGTATAATTACTATGTAAATTATAAAATAGTGATTTAGATATGCGGTGATATGTTATATCACTTTTGATACTACTTAGCAATGGAGATAGAGATATGGACAAGAATTTATTCATTAAAGCAAAACAGGCTGCACTGAAAAAATATTTCAGCCGTATGAATGAGATGCAGCAGCAGGCTGTATTTACAGTAAACGGTCCTGTGCTCGTACTTGCAGGAGCAGGAAGCGGTAAGACTACAGTTATCATAAACCGTATTGCAAATATGATAAACTTCGGCAACGCTTACTTTGATGATACACGTCAGGGCAGTGACGAGGATATAAGCTTCCTCAACGACTATGCCGAGGGAAAGACAGATGATATGGACACCCTAAGGGATATTGTTGCTGTTGACCCAATAAAGCCTTGGAATATTCTTGCCATTACTTTCACCAATAAGGCTGCCGGAGAATTGAGAGACCGACTCTCTGCTATGCTGGGCGAGGACGGCATGAATATTAATGCGTCAACATTCCATTCTGCTTGCGTGCGTATCCTGAGAAGCGAGATAGAGGCACTTGGCTATAGCAGAGACTTTACTATATACGATTCTGACGACAGTCAGCGTATGATAAAAGCTGCAATGGGTGACCTTGATATTTCTGAAAAGCAGCTTGCTCCGAGAACAGTGCTCAGCGAGATAAGCTTTGCAAAGGATAAGATGATAACTCCGGATGAGATGAAAGCAAGTGCAGGTCAGGACTACCGAAAAAAGCTCATTGCACGTCTTTATGAGCTTTATCAGCAGCGTATGAGAACTGCAAATGCAGTAGATTTCGATGATATACTCTGCCTTACTGTCGAGCTGTTTGAACAGTTTCCGGAGGTACTTGAAAAGTATCAGAAACGCTATAAGTACATAATGGTCGACGAGTATCAGGATACTAACCATGTTCAGTTCAAGCTCGTTTCACTTCTTTCGCAGGCTCACGGAAATCTCTGCGTAGTTGGTGACGATGACCAGAGTATCTATAAGTTCAGAGGAGCTAATATCGAGAATATACTCGGTTTCGAGTCTCAGTTCAAGGGTGCGGCAGTTATCCGCCTTGAACAGAATTACCGCTCTACTCAGACAATACTCGATGCAGCAAATTCCGTTATATCACATAATACCGGACGCAAGGAGAAGTCACTCTGGACTTCCGGCGATAAGGGCGATAAGATATACTGGTATAAGGCTGTTGATGAAACTGACGAGGCAAAATTCGTAGCCGATACTGTTCTGGCTCACTATAAAGAGACAGGACATTACTCAGATTGTGCTGTGCTCTATCGTATGAATGCACAGTCCAACGCTGTTGAGCGGATGTTCGTGAAGTGCGGTATCCCTTACCGTGTGTACGGCGGTATGAGATTCTATGACCGCAAGGAAATAAAGGACGTTACCTCTTATCTTGCGTTCATCAATAACCATAACGATATGCTCAGATTCAGAAGAATAATAAATGAGCCTAAGCGTGGAATCGGTGACTCCACATTGGCTCTTATAGATGATATAAGCCGTGACCTCAAGCTTTCTCCGTTCGATGTTCTAAGGACTTGTGATGAGTACGCTCCGCTGGCAAAGAAGACTACAGCTCTGAAAAATGCCTATGCAATGTTTGAACTGCTCACAGAGAAGTCTGAGGAGCTTCCGCTTGATGAATTCCTTGACCTTCTTCTTGATAAGACCGGTTACCTTGAATATCTGAAAACTCTTGAAAACGGCGATACAAAAATAGAAAACGTTGAGGAGCTTCGCTCTTCAATGGTTAAATATATGCAGGAAGCTGACGAACCTTCTCTCAGCGGATTCCTTGAAGAAGTCGCACTCTATACCGAGGCTGACCGTGATGACGGTACTGACGATAAAGTTACCCTCATGACAGTTCACTCCGCAAAGGGGCTTGAATACGAGAATATCTTCGTTATCGGTATGGACGACGGTATCTTCCCAAGCTCCAGAAGCTTCGACAGTGAAGAGGATATGGAGGAAGAACGCAGACTTGCTTATGTTGCTATAACTCGTGCAAAAAAGAGACTTTACCTCACAAATGCAAGTCAGAGAATGCTGTTCGGTCAGACACAGAGAAATATTACTTCACGTTTTATGCGTGAGGTAGGAAGCGAGCTTATGGAGAAGCATGACAATGCAGCTGCCATGAGAAGCCAGATGAATGAGAAGGATAATTCCGTTACAGAGGTCCACTCTACAACACTCCAGCAGCAGCTTGCCAGAAATAAACTCCATGCCGGTACAGCTCCGAAAGAAGCTGTTACATATACTGCCGGAGAAAAAGTGTCCCATAACGTTTTCGGAGAGGGTACTATTCTCTCAGTTAAGAAAATGGCTAACGATTCAATGCTTGAAATAGCCTTTGATAAAGTCGGTACAAAAAAGATAATGGCTAATTTTGCCAAGCTGAAAAAACTTTGATTTATCCCAATTAGTAAGGAGCTGCTTATATGCGTAAAACTAAGATAGTATGCACCATAGGACCTGCTACTGACGACGAAAATATAATGCGTGAGCTGATGCTCGCCGGAATGAACGTAGCAAGATTCAACTTCTCTCACGGTGAGTATGAAACTCATGAAAAGAGATTCAGACAGATAGAGAGACTGAGAAAAGAACTCGATCTTCCGATAGCTACTCTGCTCGACACAAAAGGTCCGGAGATTCGTCTCGGACGTTTCGTGGACGATAAGCCTGTTGAGATACATGACGGCGATCAGTATACTCTTACTACAGAAGATGTGCTTTGTACAGATAAAGTGGGAAGTATAAGCTTCAAGAAGCTCCCCCGTGATGTAAGCATGGGTACTCGCATCCTCATAAATGACGGTGTTATCGAGCTTCTTGCTGAAAAGGTTACTAATACTGAAATAATCTGCCGAGTAATACATGGCGGTGTCATTTCAAATAATAAGGGCATAAATGTTCCGGGAGTAAAGCTCTCAATGCCATATCTGAGCGAAAGAGATATGGATGACCTTGAATTCGGAGCTAAAATGGGATTCGATTTTATCGCTGCAAGCTTCGTTCGTACCGCAGCTGATATAAATTACCTCAGAAAGTTCACTCAGAGTCTTGGCTGGTTCGATGTACGTATAATCGCTAAGATAGAAAATACCGACGGTGTTGAGAATATCGACGAGATACTCGAAGCTGCTGACGGTATCATGGTCGCAAGAGGCGATATGGGCGTCGAAATACCTTTCGAGCAGATTCCGGCTATACAGAAGTCACTCATCAAAAAGGGATATAACGCAGGAAAACAGGTAATTACTGCTACCCAGATGCTCGAATCTATGATAACAAATCCACGTCCGACCCGTGCTGAAATCACCGACGTTGCAAACGCTCTCTATGACGGCACAAGTGCTATAATGCTATCAGGCGAGACTGCTGCCGGAGCTTATCCTGTTGAAGCTGTAAAGACTATGGCTCTTATAGCTGAGACTACAGAGAATAATATCAACTATAAAGCTCGTTTTTCTTCAAGACGTGCAGAGCAGAATGGAAGCGTTGCCGAAGCTATCGCCCACGCTACAGTAACTACCGCTCACGACCTCAACGCAAAGGCAATAATAACCGTATCTCTTGGCGGACAGACTGCAAGACTTATATCCAAGTATCGTCCGAGCTGTCCGATAATAAGCTGCACTATGAGCGAAGTAGTTTGCCGTCAGATGAATATGAGCTGGGGCGTTATACCGTTCATAATCGACGAAAAAACTAATACGGACGATCTCTTTGCCGCTGCTGTTTCAGCTGCTGAGTCCCATAGACTGGTTGAGGACGGTGACCTCGTTGCTATTACTGCCGGAGTACCTCTCGGCGTTTCTGGTACTACTAACCTTATGAAAGTTGAAAAAATCGGAAAATAACCCTGCTATATCCGTGCTCCACTGTAGGTTTTGTGCATCTTATT
>OCTX011877682.1_pt1 | contig 16459 bp, 14 predicted proteins | sample 1539691 | NCBI WGS metagenome assembly OCTX01 (sample SAMN02144231, study PRJEB22623) | gut metagenome | biome: sheep rumen | host: Ovis aries | place: New Zealand | reverse complement strand
GTTAACTAGACTTACAACTCCTGCAAAAGTATCAGAAGCACCATTTGGTAATTCGATAGGAATTGCTTTGTCAGTTAATCTTTCTTTAATAGTTTCAACAGAATTGTAGAAATCAGCACCCATTTTATCCATCTTGTTTACAAAGATCATTCTAGGAACATTATATTTGTCAGCCTGTCTCCATACAGTTTCAGTTTGAGGTTCTACTCAAGCCTGTCCATCAAGCAATGCAACAGCCCCATCAAGTACTCTTAAAGATCTTTCTACTTCAATTGTAAAGTCAACGTGCCCTGGTGTGTCAATTATATTAATATGATGACCTTTCCAGAAACATACAGTAGTAGCTGATGTAATAGTAATTCATCTTTCTTTTTCCTGATCCATCCAGTCCATTTGAGATTCTCAATCATGAGTTTCTCAGATTTTATGTGTTCTTCCTGTATAGAAAAGAATTCTTTCAGTAACAGTAGTCTTACCGGCATCAATATGTGCCATGATACCTAGGTTTCTCACTTTTTCAAGCGGTGTAATGTCTGCCATAGTTTAAAATTTAAAGATAATAAAAATCTCGCATCTTTTTATATTAATGTTCCTTTCGTTTTCAAGTTAAAAATTTACTATTTAAATTATATCCTTAATTTCAATTCATTCATAATAGTACTTCAAAATCTGATCATAAGTTACTCACTGTTGAGCAAATCGTTCAGCTCATTTTCATGCTAATCAAACTCAATGTCACACAAAATCACTACAAGTTCCAAAATCATAAACAGATTTTAGATAAGGTGTATCATTCCATCATCGTTTCTCTTCTGCAGATAAAGTAAATCCAGGAGAACAATTGAAATATGGTAGAATTGGCAAATAATCATTATACATTACAATTTTGTCTTTAGTCGCATTTAACGCCTGATACCATCTAGTTAAGGTTTTTTCTAATCCTGCTCATACATATTTTTGGAAGAAATTTGGATCATCTATTGCTGTATATGATGCATTAGGTGAAATGCTTGGATGTATATTACCCTTATCCATATAAAATAGAGCATAGTTTTTTGAAATCATTGCCATTACTTTATTTTTCTCCAAAGTTTCAGTATCATTAGTTTCAACAATTCATTTCATGTATTCAGAGAATGGTAGCGTATTGATTACGATAAAATCAGATTTTTGTTCTCAATTTAATGTAGGATAAACTCATTTTTCAAAATCTAAACTACCTTTAAAACTATTCCATGGTACTCAGGCATAAGATTTACGATTATAATTTGATATTTTAACAATTCAATTATTCATAGAAGATTTTACAGAAATTTTGTTAGCTGATAAAATGATATCAGAATTAACTTGAATTCTATTAGACAAAAGAGTTAAAGATGCAGAATCTCGATTATAGTTCACACCATCAATATTAAAAATACAACTCATATCACATATAATTTCAAAACTATCGTATTTTGTAGAAAGTTCATATAATAACACTGAAATGTTTTGATTTATTAGACTTTTAACATCGTTAAGAGTATACTTTCTCATAATCTTTGTCATTTTATTAGAAGTATTATTAAGCTTTCATTTATAATTTTTCTTAGCAACATTGGCTGCTTTTTTAAAGATTTGAGGATTGGATTTTTGTAGTTGAGCTAAACGTTTAGGAAAATCCGAAGTTTTTGAAACTGTATTACTCGCTGTAGCAGTATTAGCCATATTTACTGGCTGCGATTTTGCACTGCTTTTTAAATCTTTAACCCAGCTTGTTGGTAATGCAACATTTCATACTGTTCATTTTTTCATCCTACTTAAGACTTCATCTCTTATTTTAGGTAAAAATATATATAAGTTCTTACCGGGGCAAGCTGTTGCTTTTACATTTTTATGTCACATTATATTTGGGTTTTTGACTGCGGTAACATACGGTTCTTTTGTTGAATTTGTTGAAAATGTATGAGTATATCCATGAGGGTCTATGTGATAATATTTTGCTATAGCCGTAGTCAAATTAACCAATGCAGACATTTGTTCAACAGTTGGTTTATCATTTTCAAAGTTTCACATCAAAGCAATTCAAACGGAAGATACATTATTATTAGATGCATGCATTCATACAGCTCATTCTCATCATGCACGTCATTCATAGATATTTCACATTTGATCAATTAAAAAATTATATCAAATATCTCCAAAATTACGATTTATAGTATGATATTTATAAATATCTTGAATTTCTTTTTTTACATTACTAATTGTTCGATTGGGATTGTAATTTCACGCAGTATGATGGATTATTATCTTATTTTTATGATGATTAAAATAATCTGGATAAATTAAATAGTGATTTCAAAACATAGCATTAGATCATTCATATTTTCGTTCAAGAGGAAAGTTTTTAGCCATCCAAGTATTACGAATCTTTGAAATGTTCTCAGCCTTTATTTGAGCCTCAGTTTTTCCTCCATTTGAAGAAGTGTTTGTTGGTCTAGGAGTGCTGCGGAATCTGATAGATTCATCAGCTCACCGTTCTGCACGTGATATTATTTTTACTCAAGGGAGGTTCCAATTAGTAGCATAGATTATGTTTCAAAAAATCACGCAAAAAGCAATTAAAGAAAAAAATCAGATTTTATTCAAGATTTTCATAGCAATTTTTGTTTAAATTAAATACGAAAATATAATAAATATTTTCGTATAAAATGCAAATAAATGGATTAATTTAGAATAAGTAATTAAAAATTAAAACATTTGACATTATGATAAAATTTTTTATTATTAGTGAAGTAGCCATATATTTACTTAATAACTCATAATAGATGAAAATACTATGAAGTTTTAATACAAAACTTGATGAACATGAATTATACGACGCAATACAGGAGAATTGACAATGAAATGCAATAATGACAAAAAAACATCGAATATTCTTGATTCGCCCAATGATATGGATGTTGTTTGCTTTTATAACATTCTGACTTTTGATTTGGTTTGCTTATGAACAATTTTATAATCCAGAATATGTGCTACTTTTTCGGGCTATGACAATTCTTTATTCAGCAGTAACGCTTACACGATGTGTGCATAGCTTAATGATGATTATGTATGATATGCAATCTCAAATTAATAACAAGAACGGATACATAGATAAGATTGGTGAAGCTGATCTAAAAGATTGAAAATATGAAATATTTTTGAAACATACATTTATATCAGGAGGCTTGCAAGTAATACTGATGATAATAAATTCCTTAGTATCTTTCTTCGCAGAAACTGATGCCACATCAAATATTGTACTAAATATCGTTTGAATCGTCGTAAATATAAGTTTCTTGTTTCTTTTGTATAAAGTATTAGATAGAATTATTGATTATGAAATGGATTTTAATATCTTCACAGTAGATCAATTTATGATATTTCGTCAGCATTGATTTTTTAAGATAGAAAGTATGAATATAGCAACATCTACAATTAAAATAGTAAAAGATTCAAAAAGCTGATTTTGGTGATCTTTGTTTAATTACTGAAAGGTTTCTATACATCCAGAGTGAAATTTATCAGCCGACTCAAAAGCGATTGAATTATTCTTTGTGCCTAAACCAAATGCTTTAACTAAAAAATTAAATGATTTTATCGAAAAATCAAAAGAGTGATTAAATGTATCTCTTATGTCATAAGATACTAAAAATTTTCAGGTAAACTCTTGGAGAACGTATGGCTAGGGAAAATCCATTTCAAAAATAATTTACGATGAATATGAGAAGGCCCATACTTTTCAAGCAATTCTTTATGTTCTTTTGTCCCATATCATTTATGCTTATCAAAATTATATTTAGCATATTTTTTTGGTAATTTTTCCATAATGTGGTCACGCGAAACCTTGGCTACAATCGAAGCTATTCAAATTTCTTTTACTTTCGCATCTCCAGAAACAATCGTTTTTATCTCCCAAAATGGAAACATTTTTCTCAATCCAAAATCACGATTTCAATCCATAACAAGTTTTATTTTGATTCATTTAGAATTTAACTCAGAAAAATAATTTAAAACATCGCTATATTTCAGGTTTGTTTTAATTTTCGTAGTTAATGGATTTGGTAATTTATTTCCAATCTCAAATTCAGAGAACAATCAGTTAAAAATCTGAATCATTCATCTGAGAATTGCAAGATGCAAAGAGTTACTCATTCCATATTTATCAATCTCGGCAGCCGTCATTCGAGCAGGATAGGCAATAATTTTTCATTCAGACTTCAATTTTTCTATGTGTGTAAAAAGATCTTCTCTTTTTGATTCTGAAATTTGTTTACTATCGCAAAAACTGAATAATTCTTCTTTTGATAACTTTTTAATAGGGCAGACGAGTCACACAAAAAGTGGACCTGCAAGAGGTCATCTTCCAGCCTCATCAAAATATACTGTAAAAGTTTGTTTTATCATAATTACACAAACTAATTAATTATAACAAAAAAACAAGATAAATTCATTTTATTCCTTTCACATATTACGTTGAAATTATATCACTCTATGAATTTCATCTAAAGTTGTTTCTCATCTCAAAACTTTAACAATTCAATCTTCTAACAAAGTTACAAATCAGTTTTCACGTGCCTTTGTTAAAATTGATGATTCGTTTTCTTTATCTATAATGAGATTTTTCATATCTTCTGTAATTTCTAAAGCTTCAAGAATAGCTAATCTTCATTGATATCACGTTTCATTACATTTAGCACAACCATGAGATTCTACTACAGTACCATCAAAAGCAGGAATATTACTCATATCCAAATCACTTAAACTTTTTATAGTTTTTTCAATTTCTGCCTGTTCAGCATAAGTTGCAGGTCTTCTATCGCTACAATTTGGGCAAATTCTACGAACTAAACGTTGACCTAATACCAATTGAATAGCTGGTGCTAATAAATATGGTTCAACTCACATTGAAAGTAAACGGGGAACAGAAGCAATTGCAGAATTTGTATGTAATGTAGTAAACACTAGATGTCATGTTAATGCTGCATTTACAGCGATATCCGCAGTTTCTTTCGATCTGGTTTCTCAAACCAATATAATATCAGGATCATGACGTAAAATTGCTTTCAATCATGTTTCATAGTCATAATTTTTCGCATAGTTAATTTGAGACTGTTGAATTCCAGGCATTTCATATTCTATAGGATCCTCTAAAGTAATAATCTTATTGGTTCAAGTATTTAAATAATTTAAAATTGAATATAATGTTGTAGTTTTTCATGATCAAGTAGGTCAAGTAACAATAATCATTCACGTAGTTTTAGCAATATGCTTTTTCAAAATATCATAATTCTTATCTGTGAATCAGATTTCTTCAAAAGTAGCAATTCACTTCTGAGAATCTAAAAATCTGATTACAGTAGATTCAGCAACCATTCAGGGCATAAAGTTGACCCTGGCATCGACCTTCTTTTTCTCTCATTTATGATTCATCGCTTCAAATGAAAATCTACCATCTTGAGGCACATAATCTACATTCATCTTAACTCATGATATGAATTTTAATTTTTGTAAATATTTCCAAAAATCTTTAGCATCAAAATTAACTACATCCTGCAAAATCCCATCTAAACGCAAACGAAGAGTTATTTCTTTTCATTCTGGCTGAAAATGTATATCTGAAGCACCAGACTGAAATCAAAGTCTCACCATTTCTACAATAAATTCTCCAGGATCTAGAGAATCTTTTTTAGAGAAAAATTGTTTCATTTGTGAAATTGCTGAATCTCATTCAGCTTTTTCTCTCTTTTCTTTTTCTTCTTTTACGAGTTGCTCCTCTGCATCCAATTTATCGTACCGTTTCATTCATTCGTTAAATCATTCGAGAGAAGTATAATAAATTTTCATCTTTAATCATTTGTTCTCTAACTGCTTTTCTATTTTTTTAACTTCTTCAGGATGATTATTTGTTGTTAGGATATATACTCAGTTTTCATCATCTTTATAATAGATAATAATCTGCATAGTTGCTGCATTTTCACGTGGAATTTTTTTTAATTGAGAAAAATCTACTTGTAATGCTTTTACATCATTTACTTCCAATATCGTATTTATTAATTGGTTTGCCATAATATGTAGAAAAATCTCATAATAAAAATTAGACCTACCACAGTCTAATTATACTCACAAATACTTTAAAATGCAAATTTTGGTGGAGAAAAATATTTTTTAAAATTAATTCTAAAAAATAGACTTAAATTAACTAATCTCCAGTTTTTTCTTTTTTTTCGCCATTTTTTAGTTCTTCAAAATCCTTTTTTAGTTTTTCTTTATTTTCTCAATCCTGCATTTTTTTGATAGCTGATGCAATCATGAATAACATATTTTGATATGTCTCTTTATCCATAAATCAGGCATCAATCAATGCAATCATTCATTCCGCTAATTCTCGATGAGGTTTTAAGTCATTTAGAATTTTGAGAACTTTTTGTCTATCCATGGTTATTTATGTTAAATAAACACCTAATTATACTTTTTTCTTCTTATTTTGTCAAATTTTAGCTAAGAAAAAATTTTTATTCTTGCTTTTAACGTAAGTTTTTGTATATCTTTTCTTAGTTTATTTTTGAAAATTACTCCAATAAATGGCTCAATCAGCTATCGATTATGCAATATGATATCTATCTCGTTACCCAAAGACAGAGCAGGAAATACGTATAATTCTTTATAAAAAATGATATAATTCTGAAGACATTCAGCATTGTATGGATATTCTTAAAAAGAATGATTTTATCAATGATGAAAAGTTTGCTGATAGTTTCTTATATTCAGAAGTAGAAAAGAAAGGACGTCCATTATTTATTATCAAGCAAAAGCTTATCCAACGCTGAATCGATAAATGACTACTAGCAAAAAAGATATCAGAGCAGCAGGAAGAATTATCACAGTGAATGCATAAAGCGATAAAAAAAGAAATAGAAGCATACAAGAAAAAGTGAGTAGATTGATTTGATATTATACAGAAACTAATGAGAAGATGATATCAGTTAGCTGATATTAAGGCAGTTATTAAAGAGTGAGCAGAAAATAATTAATTTATCTTTTAATCGTATATATAATTATGTGGTTGTTTGTTATATTATGAATCGTAGTATTTATGATTTTGGTAGTTCTACATGAATTTGGTCATTTTATGGCAGCTAGAAAATGCTGAATGAAAGTACCAGAATTCTGAATAGGACTTCCTCCTAAAGCTTGTAACCTATGGAAAGATAAGAAATGAACACAGTATACACTAAATTGGATTCCACTTGGATGATTCTGTCAGATTGAATGAGATGATCCTACAGATAAAGAATCTTTTAAAAATCCAAATACTCTTTTCACAGCTCCACTTTGGAAAAGGCTGATAGTGATTTTTGCATGAATTACAATGAATTTTTTGACAGCTCGAGTAATATTTACATGTATATTCTGGCATGGGGTTCAACCCCTTTCAGTTTCACAAATGGCAGAAGAAAAATGATCAACAAGTTATTTGATGGCTAGTTCTTCATTTCTTGAAGAAAGATGATTCCTCACATGACAAATTGAAAGTGGGGTATTAATACAAGAAGTGAATGAATGATGATTGTGAGAGCAAATAGGTTTAAAACAGAACGATGTATTATTAAAATTTGATGACAAAGATTTGGATTTTTCAAACTTTTCATCAATAATGCAATCTTGAGATAATAACTCTCACACACTTACGATTAAAAGATGAGATATTGAAATTGAGACAGAAGAATTTGACTGTGATTGATTCTGTACATTTGGAATCATTATTTCAGAAAATGGAAATTTACAATTAAGTGACATAAAATTTTGACTCTGATGAGCAATGATTGCTGCATTCCATGAAATTTGAGCTGAACGAAATTTAACTATGGATGCATTGTGAATTCTCTGAAAGTGATTGTTTTCATTCAATAAATGAGAAATGAAAGATGCTTTGAATAGCCTTTCATGACCAGTTTGAGCAGTAAAAATCTGATGATTATTCTATGAAATGTGATGATGGAGAGCTTATTTTGCATTTGCTGCTATAATTTCGTTAGCCTTAGCAATATTCAACGTACTGCCAATTCCCGCACTAGATTGAGGTAGAGCAGTTTGAATGATATTACAGTCAACATTTAAACTTAAACCAGAAAAATATTTCAAATATGAATGATACGTAAATATGTTCTTCTTCTACTTAATATTGTTGCTGTGAGTTGTGATAATAGTCAAAGATTTGGTAGTATTCTGGTGAGTAAATATTCCATTCGTAAGTTAATCTATAAACAAAAAGCTGACCGTAAATTAGGTCAGCTTTTTGTTTAGATTTTTTACTTTATCTTTGATTTTAGAGGAATAAGCGTAAAAATCTCCTTCCTTCTGCATCTCTTTTACCAAATTCAATTTATTTGCAGAAGGGGAGTACATTGTATAAATGATTTCTCACTTTTTTATCCTATCTCATAGTTTTTTGTGCAAATAAATTCATGCTTGATATTCCTTAGGTGCTCAAAGTCATCTCACCATAGTATTTAGATATCTCATATCAACTTTACTTATCATACAATCATTTTCAGCAATAACATCATATGAAAATTTACCAAGCTGAATATCTTCAGATTTGATATTTGGGTCTCAGTTTTGAGCTTTGATAATTTCTTGCATTTTTTTTCGTGCTTCTCAGCTAGATAATTGGTTGTTAACTAATTTTTTAGCATTTTCCATGTTTTGAGCTTTTCAGCATAAAACTAGAATTCTGGAAGCAAGGAATATAGCCTTCTTCTCTAAATCTTCTGATCTTATTTTATATTGCTGTAAAATTCTGAGAGCCTCTCTCGCTTGCAAACATGCTCAGATTCATTTACCTATGGGTTGACTACCATCTGTAATTTGAACATCCATTTTAATTCATAGATATTCTCAAATTTCTTTGAAACGATTTGCCACTCTTTTTGCATCATTCATCGTTGCAACTTTTGCAGTTGGTCACATTGGGATATCAATCAAGCAATGATTAATTCACATTGCATAATTTTTAGCCATAATAGATGAAATCATTCTAGCATATGGTTCCATTCCAAGAGGAGATGAAACTTTAATAATTCTATCATTAACTGGTGCGAGATTTAGCTTTTCATTCCATACTAAACAAGCTCAAACTTTATCAGCAAGTCTGATTACTTGTTGTTTATCAAATTCAATATCCATCAAAACATTTACACATTCTCCAGTTGCAGCAGGAGAGGTGATAGCTTTTGAAAATGTTTTTGGAACAGTAATTCCCAGTGATGCTAAAATTGGAATCACAATCATTGTCGTTTCATTCCCAGACACTCATCAAATGCAATATTTTCCAGCAACTAATCCAGGGAAACGATACATATCTCCAGTATAAGCTGTTGCTTTCGTTGTATAAGCTAACTCATGCATATCAGACTTATAAAAAAAGCTTGTAGCTACATAATAAGCCAGAACAAGTTCATGAATTTTATTATCTTTTATATCTTCAATAATAGCATCAATTTCTTCATCAGTTATTTTTTTTCAGAGGAGTTTCTTTCTAATAGCTTGCATAGAAAGAGGATTGTTTTTTACAAAACTTACCAACACTGTATCTCCATGCATGATAGGATATTCTTCCAAAAAATCATTAGTTACTCAAATTTCATTAGCTTGAACATACTTATCTGTGAGCGCAACATCAACTACGAATTCTTCTCTTTTTCTTATTAGAGAAATTTTATCACCATTTTTAATTCAATATTTATCAGCTTGTTCAGCATTGAGCATTACAATATGTCCGTTTCCATTTTCAATATCAAAAGAAACCACTTTTGCACTAAATATTTCTTTTTTATTTTGATTAATTATTTGATTATCTGCCATGTTCTGTTCTTTTTGTATAAAATAATATTAATAAAGATTATATAACATTGTTTGGCAATGGCTCATTTTCGCCTTCTATATCTTTAATAAAATCATCCATCTTCTTAATATCTAGTTTCCAGGTGGGTTTACTTCATGAAGTAATTTTTAGCTTTATTAAATCAGCGAATCAAAGTTGATGATTACTATTAAAATTAGCAATTCATGAAAATTGTTCTGAATTAAAGTTTTTAATTTTATCTTTTAAATATTTTTTGTTATCATTATCACCATTGTATTCAAATATTGTTTCCGATTTTTTATTTTTTTTGTCTTGAATAATATTTTTTTCTCAATACTTCAATCATGAATATTCCATAACAGTAGGCATAAATACGTTATTGAAATATTCTAAATTTGAAGAATCAGAATTATCTAAAATCTGTATCACGTCAAAAAGATTTGATCAGTTATTGAAATCAAAACTATTGAATCTTCAAGAATCAGACACAATATTAAATGTCCTCATAAAATTAGTTATTGCAGAATTTTTATACGCTTGATTTTGTGAGTTTTCTTTTATTGCATTACCAATTAAGTCCATTTGACTGTCTAATACCTTATCCACTTCATTATTTGAATTATCATAGCTTGAAGATTTTAGTGACGTATTATATTCATTCAAAACACGATTAAATGGTTTTATTTGACCTATTTGCAAATCAATTAAAGAATTATCTCAAATATTAAATTTGTCTACGCTTAATTTATGTAAAAATGAATTCATAAATAGTTTTCATGTTTCTAAATCGTAGCGCACTTTTACTTCAGATCCATCAAAAGAACCACGAATAATAATATCATTTCAAACTTTCTCGACAGGAAGTTCTTCGTTTAATTTGAATCAGTTAAAATTTCAATTTATATCATCAATATTTTCATTGTTACTAACCGTTGAGAAAGCGTCTCTTACATCATCAATGACGGCTCCGACTGCATAGTTAATTCTATTCTCATCATATATGTTTCTTTTTGATTCAGCATTTTCGGCTAATTCTTTTTTAGTATTGTTAATTTCATCCGGGAAATTTAACAATTGATTGTATATTTTTTGAATTTCATCTGGATGATCTTGAAATATTTTCTTCAATCAATCTCGAGCTCAGTCATTTAGATTTTTAATGATGTTATCATTTTGATCATATAATTTCGATATAACATCTTCAGTAATATAGCTCTTCAATTCATTATGAGATTCGATGAATTTTGACCAAGTAATCGAAAAGACATGTTCATCATATTGTCATTCTTCTTGATTTTCAACATTATTATATTGTTCCATTAATTCTTTTCAGAGTCATGCATTTTTAGCGATATCTACTCAAGATGCATTTTGCATATCTATATTCTCAACTACTTTGGTTTTTGTTTCTATATCTTCAATGGGAAAATCTAATTGTAATCATGCATTTAATTCTCTGCTTTTTCTTTTATATTCTTCCAACAGTTTCTCATTCTCTTCACGAATACGTCTTTCATTTTCCTCTAATTCTTCCAAAGTTTTTTCATCAACATCATTTACATTAAAACCTCGTGAGAAAAGTTTTGCATTAAAGAATCTTTGAATATCTTGATTATCTTTATCAGATAAAGATTTTCAATCAAGAGGAGAACGTCACTTATTTAATTGAAATACATTATAATATTCAACACAAAGTTGAAAAATCTCATCATTATAAAATAATGAAGCAGGTGATGTTCCTGGGTTTTCTATTAAAATTTTATTTATATCTCTATTAAGTATATCTCAATATTTTATCCAAATTCATCTTAATAAGTCTGTTTGTATATGTTTAGGTAAAGCATCTAAACGTAAAAATCTTTTATCATCTTTAAATTTTAAACTATTGATAATATTTTCATCGGAGAATAATATATCTGAAGGAAGAAATATGTCTTCCTTAAAAGGATCTTTTCATTCATCAATTAACTTAAAGATATGGCTCATAATGCTACTAATATTGTTATTAATAACATCAATATTACGAGCATCATTTGGAATAATCCTTAAATATATATCAGATGCAGTTTCCCCTTTATTAGCAGCTTGTATCGCCTCTTCATCACTTAATGCTTTTCAAAAAATTGATTTTAAGGATCCAGCATTAAAAGCAACATCAGGGAGTCTCTTATCTTCTACTCACTTTAGAAGAGTAATAACACTAGGATTTCATAAATTTATTTTTCACACAGTTTCTTCAAATTTCTTTGAGGAAATATATTTTGGACACTTATTTTTAATATTTTCACCAAAAAATTGGATACTTTTTTCAATATTATCCTTATGTTGTGCTAATTCATTTCTAATAGAAGCTATGGTTTCTTTCTCTTCTCTTGAAATTTCTGTTTGTCTTTGATTATCTATGTTTTCTACCATGTTGAAATTAAAAGCAAATAAAATTTAATTTCTCGTTAATTATATCTGAACTTACTAAAAAATGCAAAAAAAATCTGACTTTTTTAGTCAGATTATTTATTATTGTAAATTTACTAGATTAAACAGTGCTACCTCTCCTCTCCAAACGATTCTATCTCATAGATTCTGCAACATTTTTTATCTTAGCTAATACAGTCTCACCATCTACCACTTTATCTCATACTTTAGCTATAACTTCTACATTCTTATCAAATATAATCGTTACTTGTGATCAGAATCTAATTAGTCATATTACTTCTCACTGATCTACTTCGTCATCTATATCTACAAAAGAAACAATTCTTCTAGCCATAGCTCAAGCAATTTGAATTATCCTATAGCGAACTCAGTTATCAGTCTCAAAAAGCATTGCATTATACTCATTTTGTAGAGTAGATTTCATGGTAGGATCTTTTTTCATAGCATTACGTTTTCTTCCACGAACGTATTTTTCTTCGATTAATGTCGCATTGTTTGGAGAACGTTGGTAATGAACATTCATAGGAGTCATCATAATTGATACCATAGTCGCTCAGCTACCAATTCCATCGATGAAATGGTCCAAAACAGCGTTATTATCCTTGTAAATAACAGTATGGTCCGTAGGATTTTTGATTATTGCGATGATCTTTCAGTTGGCTGGGCTAACAAAAAGATTTTCATCATTTGGGACATTACGATAAGGTTGACGCAAAAAATAACATCTGTAAAAAGCTATACAACAAACCAATATAATCATCAATATCCAGAAAATTCGTCTTAATATCATTTTGCATTTTTTCATAAAGATTCAAAAATTTATCATAAAATCTGACAAAACTGAATACTATTAATTTTTCTTCAAAAAGCAAATAATAAAAATACAAGTTTGTTTAACAATAAATGCAAACAAAATCATTAATTTATGCAGTTAAATACTATAAAAACACATAAAACAAAAAAGTCCTTAAAAATTTGACAAAAAAGATGATTTGGAGTATACTTACATCGCCGAGACAACATTAATCGATTTTTAAATCAAATGTTTAATCGGTAGAAGATCTTTAAATTATACAGAATAATAGGCGGTTTCTTATGACATCTCTTGTTATAGAAAATCAAAGAAATTATTCTATTGGAGGTGTTATTTTTATTCCGTGTCAGATTCGAAAAAAATCTGAATCTTTACTAGAGATAGTAAATGATAAAAAAAGTACACGAAATAAAAACAAAACGCTATCATCCCTTTCACAAGAGTTGTGCTTTTTATGGGGATCTGAATAATTCGTTCCAATCTGGATAATCCTTTTGCCTATTGTTCGGTTGTTTGCCCACCAAATTACCATTTTTTCGACATCGATAGCTATGGAAAAATATAAAGGGATTGGTTATACTTTTCAAAAGTAAATTGTGAAATTGAAAAGCTGGGAGAAATAATTTACTCCAGAGATTATTTCAGGGAAGCCTGATAAATTTTCTCAGGTCACGATAAAGAACATTCGTTCAATAAAAAAATCGTGGGTGTATAATTTACTCTTCTTATTTCATTCATTTCTCTATTTTTAGGAGAAAAATGAAAAAAGAAGCTGATTGGTAACCGCCATTCAGCTTTTTTCTTATTTTGAATAAAAAGTATAATATTAACTAATTTTTTATTGAAATTACGGTTCATTATGTTACATAATCAAATCATGTATAACTATTTTTACATCTTAATACATTTTTTCATGAAAAAACTATCACTATTTAGTCTATTTTGATTGGCTGGATTGCTAGCATTTTTTGTTACACCTATCTATGCTCAGGATGTAGAAGATGATGTTGATACAGTTGATGCTATCGTATTACAAGCAGAAGAAGACTTTAATTATGGAGTAGACGAAATCTGAAACACTTTGGAAGCTGCTGAAGATGAAGTTGTGAATGAAGTTGAAGATGCTGTGGATGAAGTTACAAATCTAGAATGAATTGAGGATTTTAATTCTTTATTCGAAAATGAAGAAGTTAAAAATGCACTTGGAGAATTAGATTTAAGTAACGAAGAAGCTGCATGACTTATTTGATTATTTGCAGGACTTGGAATATTGTTGATTCCACTTGCAATAGTTGGGATAATACTTCGAATTCTTCGTATAATTGCATTATGGAAAGCTTTTGAAAGAGCTGGTGAACCAGGATGGAAAGCTCTTGTACCTATTTATTGTAGTTATATTCAATATAAATTATCAGGAATGAAAAATTGGTTCTGGTATGGTTTACTCATAGCAGTTATAGCGTGAATTGTTGCTGCATGTATCCCAGATCAACAAGAACTAATTACTAACATAGGAAGTGCAATTACATGAATTATATATATCGTTATGTTATTCAAATTTGCTAAAAAATATGGATGGGGAGTGTTTACTTCAGTATTATTCGTTCTTTTCTATCCAATCTGTATCTTAATTCTTGGATTCGGAAACTACAAATACGAAGGAAAAGAAGAAACTGTAGTTGAAGCTTAGTTTATAACCTAAATTCTCAAATAAAGGGTGGTAGAAATACCATCCTTTTTTGATAAAGTTATACTTGAAACATAAACTAAAAATATTATTCTAAAAATCAGATTTATAAATTACGATTAAAAATCGATGACACCTGAACAGTTACAAAAATTATTAAAGCTTACAGCAATTGAATTGCCAGAAGATCAAAAACCAGCATTCTTAGATTATTTCAATTCTATGAAAGATATGTTTGATGACTTTGCATCATTCCCACTTCCAGAGTGAGATATAGATGTAGAAGATGATGAACCTATTTCATGCTTCGTAGACCAGAAAGATTTTGATGGATTAGATTTAGTGGAAACTAATGTAATTCCAGAACGTCAGGTAAATCATGCAATTCAAGTAAATTCAGCAATCGGGGAAGAGTAAAATAATTCCATAAATAAAAAAAGGGAGGTAAAACTCCCTTTTTTCGATATCCAATATTTTATTTAAACCATCATTTAATAGTATCTCATAAGGATTTTTTGTCTGGTTCTCCAACTTTACGTTCTTTAAAATTTACGTCTTTGGATTTATCTCATTTATTTTGTTTAGATTTCTTTCCTTCTTTTCCTTCCTCTTCTTCAATCTCGATTTCTTCATTGATATTTTCTTTAATTTGTTCTTTGATCTCTTGTTTCTTATATTCAGGTCACATAATTTCTTGAAATCTTTCATCACTTACATCTGGGTTATGAAAGAACATTCCTGACATAAGCATAGCTCACTTTCCAGGATATTCTAACTGTTCAGCATGAATTTTCCAACTCTTAGGATCTTTAGCATCCTTTTCTACAACTATGATTGTAGATTTTTCACCAGGTTTAATAGCTCAATCTTCTTCAAACCAATAACAATTATTTGTGAAATTATTGAAATCTCATAAAAATGCAGGATGTCATACGGCTTGTGTAAATCAATTATATTCAATTTTTTCTCTTTTTACTTCAAAAGATAGATGATCTCCAGGCTGTAATTCTAAAAGCTGTTTGATAGGAATTCTATCAGTATGATTCATGTAATCTGCAATTACATCACTTCCATTTAGGAAAATTCTATCCATAGCTTCATTGATTTCTTTTTTCATGGAATCTATCACCTTTCCATAACCAGCAGCTCTAGTTTTTGGTGCTTGATCTAGTTCGTTGGATAGTACGTTTACTTTTCTTTTTGCCATTTTGTTTATGTTAATAAATAAATTATATTTTATATATTATATAAAAAAATAAAAATGTCAAATTTTTGAGCATAAAAATTTATCGTAAACAAAAAGGTATTTTATACTTGAAACTTCAAATAAAAATATTAATCTAAATCTGCGAGAAAATGTCATTCTGAGCGTAAGCGAAGAATCTTCCATATTTCGCCATTTCGAACGAATGTGAGAAATCCATTGAATAGATAAAAAGTGATACACCTATGGATCCTTACGCCTCATTTCATTCGGCTCAGGATGACGATACACCTATGGATTTCTCGGCGATGCCTCGAAATGACACACCGCTTACAAGAATTCAAATATTTATACTTAACTAACATAATCATGTATCGTACGCACACTTGTGGAGAATTGAATAAATCCTCAGTAGGACAGGAAGTTACATTA
>OCTX011117219.1_pt1 | contig 16464 bp, 13 predicted proteins | sample 1539691 | NCBI WGS metagenome assembly OCTX01 (sample SAMN02144231, study PRJEB22623) | gut metagenome | biome: sheep rumen | host: Ovis aries | place: New Zealand | reverse complement strand
AATAGACCTTCTGGAACTCGTCAGAGTATTATGGAGTCGTCTGTGGGCTATAGTGCTTGCGACAGCTCTTGGTCTTGGTATAGCTGCCGGGGTGACTATACTCTTTATCAAACCGGTTTATAATTCAACATCTATTCTGTATGTACTTACAAAGACCACAAGTATAACATCCCTATCTGATATTCAGATGGGAACATCTCTTACACAGGACTATATGGTTGTTATAAAAAGCCGTCCTGTACTTGAGAAGGTTATAGATAATCTCGGACTCGATATGTCTTATCCGGAACTTAGTGATAAGGTAAAGGTAAATAATCCAACTAATACAAGATTCCTGGAGATAACAGTCAGTACAAATGATGCTTATCTCTCTAAGAAGATAGTAGATGAGCTGGCTGATGTAAGTGCTGAAAGAATGGCTGAAGTAATGGAGACACAGGCTCCTAATATAATGGATTATGGTCAGGTTTCCAATGCTCCTGCATCTCCTAGTCTCATAAAGAATGCATTTATTGGTGCTGTGATAGGATTTGTCATTGCTTGTGGAATCATAGTTGTTATGTATCTCTTAAATGATTCTATTAAGACAAGTGAAGATATCGAGAAGTATCTGGGCATAAATACACTTGGACTTATACCTCTTGAAGAAGGTGTGTCAAAGCGTAAGACTCATGGTAGAGATGCTACAGCAAAAAGAAATAAACGTAAGGATAAGGAACAGAAGAAAGCATCATAAATAGTTCACTTGATGCACTTTATATAAATGATTTTAATTTGTCGAGGTAGATGAATTGGCTCAGAGTATTAAATTCGAAAATCTAAAAGAACTTGATTTTAAAATAAATGAAGCTTATAAGAGAATAAGAACTAATATCAGTTTCTCTGGTGATAATATAAAGGCTATAGCCATTACAAGTAGTGTTCCAAATGAAGGTAAGACAGAAGTAAGCTTCAATATAGCCCGTTCTATGGCTGAGGACAGAAAGAAGACGCTTTATATCGATGGTGATATAAGAAAGTCTGTCGTACTTGCCAGATATGGAGTTGATAAAGAAATAAAAGGTCTGACACATTTTCTGTCTGGACAGATAAAAAATGTAGATGATATAGTTTGTAAAACCAATGTTGATAATCTGGATGTTATATTCACAGGTACGAAGTCTCCGAATCCTGCAGAGCTCCTTGGAAGTTCCAAATTTGCAAAACTCATAGAGGATTCACGAGAAAAGTATGATTATATCATAATCGACTGTCCGCCACTTGGATCTGTTATCGATGCAGTGCTTGTAGCAAAAGTATGTGACGGAGCTATAATAGTTATTGAATCAGATAATGTAAGCTATAAAGTGGTTCAGGGCGTAAAGAAGCAGCTCGAACAGGGCGACTGCAAGATACTTGGAGCAATACTGAATAAGGTTCAAAATAGTGGCAAAGGCTACTATGGTTATAATAAAGGCTACTATGGATATTATGATAGTTATGGTGACTATGGTGATGAGAGTTAATTAATTAGTATTTATAGATATGTTTAATGCCCCTATATAATTAATAACTTGTAGGAGGATTATTACTATAAGTTTTGATTATATGATTTATTTAAAAGAAGGGGCATTAAGTAGGTTGCCTCTTTTTTTATAATTTTTTAATACTGTTCAAAATGTTGGGGAAATATAAATGAACACTGATAAAAATGATATAAAAAAGAATAATGAATCTGTTGGAGATGCAGTTAAAAGATTTACAGAAATGCTTACTGCTGAAAGTGGAGAACAGTTTTTTGAGACAAATATAACATCGCATACTGAAAAACTAAAAACATATAAAGACGAAGTTGGAATAAATTATAACAAGAATTCTAAAGAAAAAACAGATGGAGAAATAAGTTCTATAGATTATAGCAGGATTAAGGCTTCTTTATTTAATATTCTTCTTGTCTGCTATGATATCCTGGCTGTTGCTTTTGCTTATTTTTTAGCTTTATGGGTAAGATTTGATGGAAGGATTTCTCAGATACCAAGAGGGTATCTTACTCCTTATCTTGAATTTATTCCTTTTTATGTTGTTTTTAGCATTATTATTTTTGCTGGTTTACGACTTTATAAGAGTCTCTGGAAGTATGCAAGTGTGATAGAGGCTATTCGTGTTGCTGAAGCAACTTTTGTGACGGGAGTAGCACATATTATTTTTATTACTTTATTAGTGAAGAGAATGCCTATCTCTTATTATATTTTTGGACCGGTTATTCAATTCTTTCTTGTTTTAGGAGTAAGATATTCATATAGACTATATCTTATTATAAGAAGAAGATATACAAGGGATGTTAGCTCTCTAAAAAGAGTAATGATAATTGGTGCCGGAGAAGCGGGTAGAAATATAATCAGAGAGATAAATCGTTCGGATGAAATGAACGAAATACCAGTATGTGTATGTGATGGTGATCAGTCTAAATGGAATAAACAGATAGAAGGTGTTCCTGTTGTTGGAGGAAGAGAAAGTATCCTTCTTAATGTTGAAAAGTATAAGGTTGAGAAAATCTACTTTGCTATTCCTTCTGCAGATAAAAGAACACAGAGAGACATACTTACTATATGCAGCCAGACTCATTGTGAACTAAAAACTCTTCCGGGAATATATCAGATAGCTAACGGTGAAGTTGATCTGAAGGATATGAAAGATGTTGCAATAGAAGACCTGCTTGGCCGTGATCAAGTAAAGGTTGATATGCAGGAAATCTTTGATCAGATATCAGGAAAAGTTGTTCTGATAACTGGAGGAGGAGGCTCTATCGGTAGCGAGATAGCTCTTCAAGTGTCTCGTCATAATCCTAAAAAACTTATAATATTTGATATATATGAGAATAATGCTTATTCAATTCAGCATAAAATATTAAAAGAAAATCCTGATTGCCCTCTTGAGGTTCTTATAGGATCTGTTAGAGATAGCAGAAGGGTAAATGATATATTCCGGAGATTCAGACCAGATATAGTCTATCATGCAGCTGCACATAAGCATGTTCCGCTTATGGAAGACAGCCCTTGCGAGGCTATAAAGAATAATGTAATAGGAACATATAAAGTTGCTTATGCAGCAATGATGTATGGTACACATAGATTTGTTCTTATTAGTACTGATAAGGCTGTAAATCCAACCAATATAATGGGTGCTTCTAAGAGACTTTGTGAACTTGTTGTTCAGTCATTTGACAAGAAGATTAAAGCACATAAGGAATGTGAGATACCTGTACTTCATGTTCATCAGGAAGATGAAGATGGAAGTATGTATCCGCTTGCTAAGGGAACTCAAAGAGTAGATGAAAATGGTAATAATATATTTACATTCCCGGGTCAGGATGATAAAGGGCATAGAAAAGCTCAGACTGAATATTCTTTAGTTCGTTTTGGAAATGTTCTAGGCTCAAATGGTTCGGTTATTCCTATTTTCAAAGATCAAATAGCAAATGGTGGTCCAGTTACTGTAACTCACCCTGATATCATAAGATACTTCATGACTATTCCAGAAGCTGCAAGTCTTGTTCTTCAGGCAGGATCTTATGCCAAGGGTGGAGAAATCTTTGTTCTTGATATGGGAGAACCTGTTAAGATAGATGATCTCGCTCGAAATCTTATTAGACTTTCAGGTATGGAACCTGATGTTGATATCAAGATAGAATATACCGGACTACGACCTGGTGAAAAGCTATATGAAGAACGACTTATGGCAGAAGAAGGTCTAACAAGAACACCTAATGACCTTATTAATATAGGTAAACCAATAGTATTTGATGAAGATAAATTCCTTGGTAGTCTGAATGATCTTATGAAAGTTTCTTATGAGAATACGGAAGCAATAACACTTATGGTAGAAGAATTGGTCGATACATACCATCCGAGCAGTCCATTGGAAGATAAAATAAAGGAAGAATATAGAAAAGAGATAGATAGGATATTAACGAAGTAGATATACCCTGACGGTTTTTAATTTCATAGCTGTGAGATGGAGAAATCATAAATAAAGAAAGATATAAGATTGTCTGATATGATATGCACTCGCTAGTTTGTATATATGAAATAGTGGGTGCATTTAGGCTTGTTTTAAGATGAATAATAGCATACATAAAAGAGGAATATGTATAATGAAAGATTTTATTTCTGATCCAAGGTTTAAAGGATTAAAACCATTTGAAAATAAGATATGGCTGGCATCTCCTACAATGCATGGAGAAGAGCAAAAGTGGATAAAGGATGCCTTTGAGAAAAACTGGATAACTACTGCTGGTGAAAATATTAATGTAATTGAAAAGCATGTGGCAGAATATATAGGTAGAAAGCAGGCTGTCGCTCTTAGTTCAGGAACTGCAGCTCTTCATCTTGCTATTAAACTTGCTGCAGAAAAGCTATATGGAATGCCGAAGGTTGGACATGGTTCATTAGAAGGTAGAAAAGTGTTCTGCTCAGATATGACATTTGACGCAACACTTAATGGTGTCTTATATGAAAATGGAACACCTATCTTTATAGATACAGAATATGATTCGTGGAACATGGATCCGGCAGCACTAAAAAATGCATTTGAGATGTATCCGGATGTAAAGCTTATTGTTGTGGCTCACTTATATGGTTCTCCCGGAAAAATAGAGGAAATAAGAAAAATAGCTGATGAGCACGGAGCTTTAATAGTAGAAGATGCAGCAGAAAGCTTTGGTGCAACTGTTAACGGAGTTCAAACTGGATGCTTTGGTGATTACAGTATTATCTCATTTAATGGTAATAAAATAATTACTGGAAGTTCTGGAGGTATGCTTCTGTGTGATGATGCTGAAGATGCTAATAAGATAAGAAAATGGTCTACTCAGTCAAGAGAAGAGGCTCCTTGGTATCAACATGAGGAAATTGGTTATAACTACAGAATGAGTAATATAATAGCCGGTGTAGTTCGTGGACAGCTTCCTCATTTGGAAGAACATATAGCTGATAAAAAAAGAATATATGATAGATATAAGGAAGGTTTAAAAGATTTGCCGGTTAAGATGAATCCTATTCTTCCTAATACAGAACCTAACTATTGGTTATCATGCCTCATTATTGATGAAGATGCTATGTGCGAAACAGTTAGAGGAGAGAAGAAGGCTGTTTATAATACAGAACCCGGAAAGAGTTGTCCTACTGAGATTCTCGAAGCTCTTAGTGCTTTTAATACAGAAGGACGTCCTATATGGAAACCTATGCACATGCAGCCGCTTTATAGAATGCATGAATTTGTTACTGCGGCTGGAACCGGAAGAGCAAGGAGTAATGCATACATAAAAGAAACAGGAATGATAGATGTCGGAGCAGACATCTTTGAGAGAGGATTATGCCTTCCGAGCGATAATAAAATGACAACAGCTCAGCAGGATGTTGTTATTGACATTATCCTTAGATGTTTTAAATAATTTTGGAGGATGAAAAATGATAGTCCTCAAGATAATATTTGTGATTGTTATTGTTTCAGCGGTAATTGGTATGATTGCTATGATTGGAGATTTTTCTTATAGCAATTCTTCTCATACTCCCCGAGGTTTGTATGAAAAATATATAAAAAGAAGTTTGGACGCTTTTTTGGCAAGTGGAGCTTTAATAGTCCTTTCGCCTGTTCTTTTGATTACAGCTATACTTGTGAGAATTAAGCTTGGTAGTCCTATTATTTTCACTCAGGAGCGTCCAGGTCGAGAAGAAAAAATATTTAAACTGTATAAGTTTAGAACAATGACTGATAAGCGTGATTCGAATGGTGAGTTACTACCGGATTCAGAGCGTTTAACGTCTTTTGGGATAGTACTTAGAGAAACCTCTTTAGATGAATTACCGGAACTATTTAATATTGTGAAGGGGGATATGAGTATTATAGGACCTCGCCCTTTACTTGTTCAATATCTTCCATACTATACGGAAATAGAGAGTCATAGACATGATGTTCGTCCGGGCTTATCGGGATTGGCTCAAATTAGTGGAAGGAATCTGGTTAAATGGGATCAGAGATTAGCTTATGATGTTGAATATGTCAACAATATAACGTTCATTGGCGATGTGAAGATTGTTTTAAAAACAATTGAAAAGGTATTTAAACATTCAGATGTTGCTCCAGATCCTGAGTCGGTTGATGAGGGATATTTGGATCAGATTAGGAAGGACATGAGGAAATGTTAAAAACACCATATTTTATTATAGATAAATATGAATTAGATAGTGGTTTAGAGAAATTGAAAAAAGCATTAAAATGTGCATGGCCAAATTACATAATTGGTTATTCCTACAAAACAAATTCTCTGCCGTGGGTAATTGATTATTTCAAAAATAATGGGTGTTATGCAGAGGTGGTTTCAAATGATGAATATGATTTAGCGCAATCTATAGGCGTAAATAGAAATAAAATTATATACAACGGAATAGCAAAAAATAAAGAAACATTTCTTGAAGCTATAAAAAATCATGCTATCGTTAATATTGATTCTGAATACGAGATTGATTGGCTTGGGGAACTTGAATCTGGTAATTATGAAGTGGGAATTAGAGTTAATTTTGATTTGGAAAAATATTGTCCTGGTCAGACACAATGTGGAGTAGAAGGCGAACGTTTTGGTTTTTGTTATGAAAATGGTGAATTAAAGAAGGCGATTGATAAAATCGTATCTAAGGGTGTTAATATAGCAGGATTGCATCTACACAAGAGTTCTAAAACAAGAATGCCTGATATTTATAAAACTATTGCCAGTATGGCAGTGGAGATATGCAAGACATACAACTTGAAACTTTCGTATGTAGATATTGGTGGTGGCTTTTTCGGAGGTCTTGCAAATAAACCGCAGTTTTCTGAGTATTTTGATATGGTTGCGGATATTCTTAGTGAGATATTTAATCCAAAGGATACTACACTTATCGTAGAACCTGGGATGGCTTTGATAGGTTCTCCTATAGATTATGTAACTTCTGTCGTTGATATTAAGACTAGTATAAGGAATACATTTGTTGTTACAGATGGTGGAAGGACGCAGATTGACCCTTTAATGACAAAGTCGAGCTATTTCTATGATATAAGAAAAAAATCTAATGAAGTTCGGGAAAAGATAGATAAACAGATTATTTCAGGTTTTACTTGTATGGAGCATGACAGACTTTTTGAGTTAAATGATTTTGAGAAAATTTTACCCGGTGACCAAATTATTTATCATAAGGTTGGAGCATATACAATGTGTCTTTCTCCACTTTTTATTAAATGGTATCCTAGTGTATATGTGAAAATGGGAGATCGAGTTGATAAAGTAAGAGAAAAATGGACAAGTGAGGAATACAGGAGTAAAAGCAAATAATGAATATATTGATTCTTGCCGCTGGAACGCGGAATAAAATAGTACAGTATTTTAAGAATACATTTAACGAAATAGGTAATGTAGTAGCTACAGATGCTAGTACTCTTGGTCCTGCTATATATGATGCTGATAAGTATTATATTGTACCTAATATTAATGAACCAGGATACGTTGATATTATTTTGGATATATGCAAAAAAGAACAAATAACAGGTGCTTTAAGTCTTATTGATCCTGAGTTGAGTTTATTGGCTAAATACAAAGATAAGTTTGAAAGTGTAGGTACAACTATAATAGGTTCATCATATGATCTTTGCGAGATGTCTATAGATAAAATGCAGATGTATGAATGGTTAAAAAAACATGGTTATAACTGTGCAAAATCTTGGATAAACAAAGAAGATTTTTATAAAGATGAACAAACAGGAAAGGTTTTATATCCTGTTTTTGTGAAGCCATACCGTGGTTCGGCAAGCTTAAGTATTTCAAAAGCTTATGACAGGGAAACTGTAGAAGTTTTGACAGCACATGATGATAATCTTATGATTCAAGAGTTTTTAAATGGACAGGAAATAGGTGCCGATATATATATTGATATGATTTCAGGAGAAGTTGTTTCAATTTTCACAAAAAAGAAGATAAAAATGCGTGCTGGTGAAACTGATAAGGCTGTAAGTTTCAAGGATGATGATTTGTTTAATCTTATTGAACAATTTGTTATTGAGGCTGGGTATCGCGGGCAAATTGATATTGATATCTTTGAAATTAATGGTGAATATTATATCAGTGAAGTTAATCCTCGTTTTGGTGGCGGCTATCCACATGCTTATGAATGTGGTGTTGACCATATGAAATTAATTTTGGAAAATCTTAAAGGCAATACTAATACCAAAAACATAGGAAACTATGAAGAAGGCATCTATATGATGAAGTACAATGAATTAAAAATTTTGAAGGAAGAAAAATAAAAATGAAGATTTGGTTAATAAATCATTATGCTTCAACAATGTTTATAGATAAAGGTGGCCGACACTATTCTTTAGCAAAGTATCTAAAACGTATGGGTCATCAACCTGTTGTGATATGTTGTAATGCATTACATGAAAAACCTTCGGTAGTTGAAAAAACAGAAAAGAAATTTTTTATAAAACATGATGATAAAATAAATGTTCCATTTGTTTTCGTTTCAGGACGAATATATGAAGGGAATGGGAAGGATAGATTGATGAATATATTAGATTTCTATAGAAATTTAATGTGTTCATATAAATCAATAATTAAGGAAATTGGGGGACCTGATATTATTCTTGGATCTTCCATTCATCCTTTAGCACCAATTGCTGCAGTAAAATTAGCACATAGATTAGGGTGTAAATGTGTTTGCGAATTTAGAGATCTTTGGCCAGATGAGCTGATTTGTATGGGAGTTATGAGGGAAAATAGTCTTCCAGCAGTTTTGTTGAGATGTATTGAACATTGGACATATAAAAGGGCTGATGCTTTAGTTTTTACAATGGAAGGAGCTACAGAGTATATAAAGAAAAGAGGATGGGATAAAGATAGTGGTGGAAAAGTAGATTTATCTAAAGCTTTTTATATTAATAACGGAGTAGATATAGAGGATTATAATTATAATTTAACTAATTATAAAGTTGAAGACAATGACTTGGATAATCCTGATTTATTTAAAGTTATTTATACAGGAATGATTCGGAGAGCTAATGGTATAGATAAAATTTTAAATATTGCAAAACAGTTAAATGATTGTCCTCAAATCAAATTTTTATTATATGGCGCTGGAAATGAAGTGGATGATATTATAAAGCAAATAGATGAAGAAAATATATCAAATGTTGAATATAAGGGTAACCTAAACAAGAAATATATACCATATGTACTTAACAAAAGTAACATCAATATATTAAATTACATGAACGGAGATCTGTTCAGATATGGATGTAGTAATAATAAATTATTTGAATATATGGCATCAGGAAAACCTATCTTATGTACTATTTCAATGAATTATAGTATTTTGAAAAAATATCATTGTGGATTAGAGGTTGATGAGACAGCTCAAGTGGATGAGATAGCAAACAAGATTAGAGAATTATATTATAATCCTGATATGGCTAATGAATATCGACAGAATACCGTTGATGCAATTAAGAATTTTGATTATTTATACCTTGCGAAGTTATTGGATAATGTCATGCAAGGACTTTAAGTTGAAAAGTTTAAAGAGGTGACAAAATGAAAATAGTTACAGTTGTTGGAGCAAGACCGCAATTTATTAAAGCAGCGGTGGTTTCTCATGTTCTTAGAAAAAAACATAAAGAAATTCTAGTTCATACAGGACAGCATTTTGACTATAATATGTCAGAACAGTTTTTCAAGGAATTAGATATTCCAAATCCTGAGTATAATTTGGGTATTTCTGGTGGAACACATGCTCAAATGACTGGAAGAATGATGATAGCAATCGAAGATGTCTTAATTAAGGAACAGCCAGATTGGTTATTAGTATATGGTGATACTAATTCAACTCTTGCAGCGGCTTTATCTGCAGCTAAACTTCACATACCTGTATGTCATGTAGAAGCAGGAGCAAGGACACATTGCAAAACTAACCCTGAAGAAATAAATAGAATATGTACGGATCATGTTTCGAGTCTCTTGCTGGCATCTACACAAAGCGGATATGATGAAATGAAAAAAGAAGGTTTACAGGATCGTGGTTTATTAGTTGGTGATCCTATGTATGATGCCTTTATCGAATATAGTAACAGACTAAATATTTCAGATGTTAAGCTTACATTGTTACAGGGAGGACAAGAAAAAGTTCCGGAAGAGTTTTATTATTTGACTTGTCATCGAGAAGAAAACACGAATGATGACAAAGATTTACTAGAAATCTTCAAAGCTACAGAAATGTTAGACGTTCCTACAGTTTACCCAGTTCATCCTCGAAATAAGCAAAGGGCTATTAGGCTTTTTGAAGCAAATAGATTTACAAAACTTATTTTAACCGAGCCTGTAGGTTATCTTGAAAGTGCGTGTTTAGTGAGGAATGCAAAGAAGATTGTTACAGATTCTGGTGGATTGCAACGGGAGGCATTTTACGCTGGAAAAAAGTGTGTTACAATATTAAATTTTGTTTGTTGGCCAGAAACTATGATTAATAATCGAAATGAACTTAGCAGTCCGGTAGCAGAGGAAATTGTTAAAAAACTTAAACATGAACAAACCATAGACAATAACTATTTACCTTTTGGTGATGGTCATTCGGCGGACAAGATTGTTTATGCAATTGAAGAGGCTCAAAAAGAAAGGATAGAATTATGAAGTATGCATTAATTGGATGTGGACGTATCAGCCCTAATCACATTGAAGCAGCAAAGAATAATCATCTAGACTTTGTAGCAATGTGTGACATTATTCCAGAGGTTATGGCTGAGAAGTCAGAAAAGTTTGGATTGGAGAATGTTAAGAGGTATACAGATTATAAAGAAATGATAGCAATCGAAAAGCCTGAATTAGTTGCAATTGCCACAGAGTCAGGAAAGCATGCCGAGATTGCATTGGATTGCATTGATGCTGGTTGTAATGTAATTATTGAAAAACCTATTGCACTATCGATTGCAGACGCAGATGCCATTATCAAGGCAGGACATGCCGCTGGGGTGGTGGTATGCGCAAATCATCAAAATAGATTTAATAAGTCTGTGCAGTATATCAGAAGAGCTTTGGAAGAGGGACGCTTTGGTAGGCTTTATCATGGAGCTGCTCATATTCGTTGGAATCGTGGGCGTGGTTATTATGAGCAGGCTCCTTGGCGCGGTACATGGGCACAAGATGGTGGATGTCTTATGAATCAATGTATTCATAATATTGATCTTCTCCGCTGGATGATGGGAGATGATGTAGATGAAGTTATGGCTTATACGGATCAACTTGAACATCCATATCTTGAAGCTGAAGATTTAGGTATGGCATTGATAAAGTTTTCCAATGGATCTTATGGATTAATAGAGGGTACCACTAATGTTTATCCTAAAAACCTTGAAGAAACACTGTATATCTTTGGTCAGAAAGGAACGGTTAAAGCTGGAGGGACTTCTGATAATATTATAGAAGAGTGGAGTTTTGAGGATAAACTTGACGATCCAGAATATGTAAAAAATACTTATGGAGAGAATCCCCCAAATGTTTATGGCTTTGGCCATACACCACTGTATGCAGATGTTATTGATGCTATTGATAATAATAGACCGCCATATGTTACTGGTGAAGATGGTAAGAGAGCACTTGAAATGGTTCTGGCAATTTATAAGTCAGCAGCGGAGCATAAACCTGTAAAACTTCCCTTAGAAAACTGTAGCACTTTAGATTTTACAGGACGTTTTGGTGAAGGGAGTCTTTGATGAAAAAAAATTTTTTTGTTCATCCAACAAGTGTGGTGGATGAAAATGTTGAAATTGGTGAGGGTACTAAAATATGGCACTTTAGTCATATCCAATCCGGAGCAATAATTGGAAAGAACTGTTCATTTGGACAAAATGTAAATGTTTCGAATAATGTAAAAATTGGTGATGGTTGTAAGGTGCAGAATAATGTAAGTCTTTATGAAGGTGTAGAACTTGAGGACTATGTTTTCTGTGGTCCTTCCTGTGTTTTTACAAATGATTTAACTCCAAGAGCAAAGTATCCGAAGGGTCATGCTGGATATAAGTGTACAGTGATTGAAGAAGGAGCAAGTATTGGCGCAAATGCTACAATTGTTTGTGGGCATCGCGTTGGTAGGTGGGCACTAATTGGTGCTGGTGCGGTAGTTACATCTAATGTTCCTGCTCATGCTTTGATGCTTGGTATTCCAGCTCGAAGACAAGGATGGGTATGTGAATGTGGAGAATTACTTTCTGGTGATTTAGTTTGCCCAAAATGTAATCGTCAGTATACAGAGACGGACAATGGTTTGAAGGGGGTATAAATATGCAGTTTAGGGATTTACAAAAACAGTATGATGTACTTAAAGCCCAGATAGATGAGGCAATGATTTCTGTTGTTTCATCAGCTCGCTATATTTCGGGCAATGAAGTAAAAGAGTTAGAAAATAACTTAGCATCATATGTTGGAGTGAAGCATTGCATAACTTGTGCAAATGGAACCGATGCCATTACCATTGCTATGCGTGCATGGGGAGTTGGTGAAGGTGATGCTGTATTTGTACCTGATTTTACTTTCTTTTCTTCTGGTGAGTGCCCAGCTGATGAGGGGGCTACTCCTGTTTTTGTTGATGTTGATCAGAAGACATATAACATTGATCCTTTAAAATTAGAACAGGCAATCAAAAGGGTTATAGCTGAGGGCAAGTATAAAGCAAAGGCTGTTGTTGCTGTAGATCTTTTTGGACAACCTGCTGATTTTACTGCTATCAGACCTATTTGTGAGGAATATGGGTTGCTTCTTTTAGAAGACGGAGCACAGGGCTTTGGTGGAAATATCAATGGGAAGAAGGCTTGCAGTTTTGGTGATATATCTACAACATCTTTTTTTCCTGCAAAACCGCTAGGATGCTACGGAGATGGTGGTGCAATTTTTACTGATAGCGATGAGTGGGCAGATTTGATTCGTTCTATTTGTGTACATGGAAAAGATACAAGCAATCCTAGTGATCCAAATGCTAAGTACAATAATATAAGACTGGGCATGAATAGCCGCTTGGACACTTTGCAGGCTGCCATTTTAAAAATTAAATTTAAAGCTTTCAAGGATTATGAGCTTGAAGATATAAATAAAGTAGCTAGATGGTATACAGAAGGGCTAAAATATACCAGTCTTGTTCTTCCGGAAATAGAAGAGGGGGTATATAGTTCATGGGCTCAGTATACAGTACAAATCCCAGAATCTATAGATCGTAAGAAAATACAAGAGCATTTAAAGACTGTGGGTATTCCTTCGATGGTTTATTATGCAAAACCCATGCATCTGCAGGGGGCTTTTTCTAACACGGATAGTGCTATAGCTGATTGCTTAGTTACTGAACGACTTTGTGAGAGCGTTCTAAGCCTTCCAATCGATCCGTATAAGACAAAAGATGATATTAATTTAGTTATAGCAGAACTTAAGAAAGTTCTGTGAAGAAATAATAATATAATATCAATTATGGATGAAAGTTTGTGCCTAAAGTATTAAATTTTAAAAGTATCCAAATTGAACACATATATACCATGATAAAGATGCAAAATATAAACAAAAGAGGAGAAAAAAATGGAATTCAACAACATCTATCAGAAACTTATTTCCGGTACTGAAAAATTAGCATTAGTTGGCTTGGGATATGTAGGTATGCCTATTGCAGTAGAGTTTGCAAAACATATAAAAGTAATAGGTTTTGATATAAATGAGATGCGAGTTAAAGAATATACTAACGGTATTGATTCTACAAATGAAGTTGGAGAAGCTATTAAAGATACTACTGTTGAATTTACAGCTGATCCCAAAAAGCTTAAAGAAGCTAAATTTGTTATTGTTGCAGTTCCTACGCCAGTTAATGAGGATAATACGCCGGATTTACGTCCTGTGGAAGGGGCATCACGAACTGTTGGACAAAACTTAGCTCCAGGAACCATTGTGGTATTTGAATCTACTGTTTATCCCGGTGTAACTGAGGATATTTGTGTTCCTATAATTGAAAAGGAATCAGGTCTTAAATGTGGCATAGACTGGAAAATTGGCTATAGCCCTGAACGTATCAATCCTGGAGATCGTGTACATACTTTAACTAGTATTCGTAAAGTTGTTTCTGGTATGGATGAAGAATCTGCTCGTGAAATTAAAAAGGTTTATGATATTGTAATAAAAGCTGGTACAGTTCCTGTGTCAAATATTAAGACTGCTGAGGCAGTTAAGGTTGTTGAAAATAGTCAGAGAGATATAAATATTGCGTTTATGAATGAGATTGCTATCATTTGTGATAAATTAAAGATTGACACTGATGAGGTTCTTTATGGAATGAACTCAAAATGGAATGCCCTTGGTTTTAAACCAGGACTCGTAGGAGGTCATTGTATTGGAGTTGATCCTTATTATCTTACTAATGTTGCAGAAAAACTAGGGTATCACAGTCAGATTATCTTAAACGGTCGTCAAGTTAATGACTCAATGGGGGCATTTGTTGCTGATGCTGCAATTAAAGAAATGATTGAAGCAGGAATGGCACCAAAGAAAGCAACAGTTCTCATTTTGGGCTTAACATTCAAAGAAAATTGCCCAGATACTCGTAATAGTAAGGTCGTTGATATTATTAATCGTCTTGGAGAGTATGATATTAGACCTATAGTGACTGATTCATGGGCTGATCCGGATGTAGCTATGAGCGAATATAATGTTGAACTAACAAAATGGGAAGATTTACCAAAGGCTGATTGTGTAATTATTGCAGTTGGACATAATGAGTATCGCAATATGTCTATGATGCAATTAAAAGAGTTATTTAAGAGTGACATTAAAGATGAAGAGAAGGTTCTTATAGATGTAAAGTCTCTTTATCGCATGGATGAATTGATAGCTAGTGGAATGAGATTTTGGAGATTATAAATATAATTGTATTTTGATTTTTGTATATATGCAAAAAGGTTTATAATCATAATAAACCCAAAGTATTTTTCTACTATTTACCTATTTTAGCTGCTATTGTAGGAGAAAGCCAGATGAATAGAAAAGCAATCATTTCTATATTAAATTTCAATGGGACAGAAGATACAATTGAATGTATAAAGTCAATTTATCGCTACGAAAATTGTAAGGATTATCTTATTGTTATTTGGGATAATGCTTCGCGTAAAGAAATGTTTGAATTGTTAGAAAATTTTATTATAAATAATTACAATAATAGCAAAGTAGTGATGGAAGATGAGTATTGTATAAATACTATTGATGAATCAACAAATATAGTGTTGGTAAAATCTGAAGAAAATTATGGATTTGCGATAGCTAATAATAAAGTGTTACAACCATTTGTTGGAAAGTTTGAATATTACATTTTACTTAATAATGATACAGAATTTTATCAGCCAACTACAACGATGTGTTTAGATTATTTAGATAAAAATAAGCATATAGGAGTGTTAACCACATCAATATATTACTACTATGACAAATCGAAGATATGGAATGCGGGTGGTAAATTTATTTTTGGATGGAGAAAGTATTATACGGAAGAATTTGTAAAGCATAAAATAAATGAAGGAACTGATTTGCTTGATGTTGATTATATTACAGGCTGTTATATGATAATTAGGGATAGTATTGTTCAGAAATATGGATTATTGACGGAAAAATATTTTTTCGGCGAAGAAGATTATAACTATTGTATGAAGATGAAAAAAAACAATGTGAAATTATCTGTAAAACTTGATTTGGGTATATGGCATAAGGTTGGTGCAACAACTTCTAGAGATGCAAATAAAGATAAAAAGATGAAGTATGCTTTTGTTCATTATCTCAATAGAGTAATAGATATGAAAGATTTTTGGGGAAAGCTCAAATGGAATATATGGTGCATGTTATCAACCTTAATATTTTTAAGGAGAGCATTACAGTTAACAGATTTAAATTTTAGAAGAAGTTTTAATTTTGTACGTCAGATTCTTAAAAATAAAAATAGAAGTTGCGTTGACAAAAAATTTTTTTTTGAAATAATGAATGGCAAAGTAGATATTTAGATAAAGAATTATGAGGCTTTATTAATGAAGAATAGTACCTTGAAAGCAGGAATAGGATATATAATTGGCAATTATCTCCTAAAAGGAATAGCTTTTTTTAGTGTTCCTATTTTTGCTAGGTTAATGAGTAAAGCTGATTTTGGAATATACAATACATTTACTGCATATGAAGGTATATTATTTGTTTTAATAGGTTTTGCAATCCATTCTAGTTATAAAAATGCATATTTTACAAACACAGATAATAGTGTTGTTAAGAATTATTCTGCATATGCTTCATCTACAATTTCTTTAATAATAGGAAATGCGTTATTTCTCATAACATTATCTTTTATATTCAAAAATGTATTGGTACATGTTTTAAATATGAAACAATGGATGATTGTTATATTA
>OCTX011755720.1_pt1 | contig 16466 bp, 9 predicted proteins | sample 1539691 | NCBI WGS metagenome assembly OCTX01 (sample SAMN02144231, study PRJEB22623) | gut metagenome | biome: sheep rumen | host: Ovis aries | place: New Zealand | reverse complement strand
GTATTGAATCTCGTAACCAAACGTGGTGAATTGCGTGGAGAGCATTCAAAATTGTCGTGGACACAAGTGGAAACAGGTTCTGCAATAACGTGGAAATATCCCTCTTGCGTGTTGCGTGGTGATTATAGCGTGGCTGAATTTTATTCCGTGGCTGTTACCAACAATTACCAAGAAGCAGATACGGGTACAAAAATGATTCATATCGGAAAGAATACCAAATCTACGATTATCTCCAAGGGTATTTCCGCTGGTCATTCACAAAATTCCTATCGTGGTTTGGTACGTGCTACGTCGAATGCTGACAATGCCCGCAATTATTCCAGTTGCGATTCCTTGTTGTTGGGAAGTAATTGCGGTGCGCATACATTTCCTTATATGGATGCTCACAATCCTACTGCTATTTTTGAGCATGAAGCAACGACTTCAAAAATCAGCGAAGACCAATTGTTTTATTGCAATCAACGTGGTATTCCCACAGAACAGGCGGTTGGGCTTATCGTAAATGGTTATGCGAAGGAGGTGCTCAACAAACTACCTATGGAATTTGCCGTTGAAGCTCAAAAGTTGCTGAGTGTTTCATTGGAAGGTACCGTTGGATAATACATCATTCATGGTTGAATCTGGAAAGGATGCGAATATCCTTTTGATAGGTGATTAGAATACAAATAGAGAAAAAGAAATATGTTAGAAGTACATAACTTGCACGCAAAGATAGGCGACAAGGAAATATTAAAAGGTATAGACCTTGTCATTAAGGAGGGCGAAACCCATGCTATCATGGGCCCCAATGGTTCTGGCAAATCTACGCTTAGTGCCGTGTTGGTGGGTAATCCTCTTTATGAAGTTACTGAAGGTGAGGTTTGGTTTAATGGAAAGAATCTCTTGGAGATGAAACCAGAAGACCGCGCTCATGAGGGATTGTTCCTTTCTTTTCAGTATCCCGTGGAAATACCAGGCGTTTCCATGACAAATTTCATGCGTGCAGCAATCAATGAGAAACGTAAGTTTCAAGGATTAAATCCTTTGAATGCTTCTGATTTTATCAAGTTAATGCGTGAAAAACGGAAAATCGTAGAGTTGGATTCCAAACTCAGCAACCGTTCCGTGAACGAAGGCTTCAGTGGCGGTGAGAAGAAACGAAATGAGATTTTCCAAATGGCAATGCTTGAACCAAAGTTGGCTATCTTGGATGAAACAGACTCTGGTCTTGACGTTGATGCCATGCGTATCGTTGCCGAAGGCGTGAATAAATTGCGTACTTCTGAAAATAGTCGTATCGTGATTACTCACTACGAAAGGTTGCTCGATATGATTAAGCCAGATGTGGTGCATATCTTGTATCAAGGTAGAATCGTGAAGACAGCAGGACCAGAATTGGCTAAGGAAATAGAGGTAAGAGGTTACGATTGGATAAAGGCAGAGGCAGATGGGCAGTGAACAGCAATATATTGAGTTGTACGAACAGGCTCGCCAAATGATATGTTCGCATTCGTCAGATACGATGAATGCCGTGCGAGAAGATGCCTTTGAGTGTTTTAAGAAACAAGGCTTTCCCTCTCGCAAGGTAGAACGGTATAAATATACGGATATGTCTAAGTTGTTCGAACCTGACTATGGGTTGAACCTGAATCGTTTAGACATTCCCGTCAATCCATACGATGCCTTTCATTGTGATGTTCCTAATCTTAGTACATCTCTCTATTTCGTATTGAATGATTCTTTCTACAAGAAATTACTTCCCAAGAATCACCTTCCTGAGAATGTTATTATTGGTTCGTTAAGTGAGGAAGCAACCAAAAATCCCCATTTCATCGCCAAATATTATGCGAAGATTGCCGAAATGGAACATGATGCAGTTACGGCATTAAACACCATGTTGGCACAAGATGGATTGTTGGTTTATGTGCCTAAGAACGTGAAGTTGGACAAAACGGTTCAAGTGATTAATATCTTGCGTTCTGATGTCGACTTGATGGTGAATCGTCGCGTATTGATAATCCTTGAACAAGGTGCAGAAGCAAAATTGCTGTTCTGCGACCATGCTGCCGATGACAGGAATTTCCTCACGACGCAGGTTATTGAGGCATACGTGGGTGAAAATGCTTCCTTGGAGTTGTATTGCTTGGAGGAGACACATTATAAAAATGTACGCGTGAGCAATCTTTATATCCAACAAGAAGCCAATAGTCGTTTGAATCATCATGTGATTACGTTGCACAATGGAATCACTCGCAACCAGACGAATTTGGCTTTCAAGGGCGAAGGTTCGGAATGTGCTTTGTATGGTTGCGTGATTGCCGATAAGGAACAACATGTGGATAATAATACGTTGATTGACCACCAAGTAGGACATTGTACGAGTCATGAATTATATAAATATGTGCTCGATGAAAAGGCGGTAGGTGCATTTGCTGGTAGAGTATTGGTTCGTCATAATGCCCAAAAGACGATTTCCGGGGAAGTGAATCAAAACTTATGTGCAACCAAGGATACGAGAATGTACACCCAACCCATGTTGGAGATTTATGCAGATGACGTGAAGTGTTCTCATGGTTCTACGGTAGGTCAATTGAATGATGCCGCCATGTTCTATATGCAACAACGAGGCATCGGTGAAAAGGAAGCAAAGTTGCTATTGGAATTCGCGTTTGTCAACGAAGTCATCGACCATATCCAGATGGAACCATTGCGCGACCGCTTGCGCTACTTGGTGGAAAAACGCTTTAGGGGCGAACTGAGTAAGTGCGAAGGTTGTAAGTTGTGTAAGTAATGTAGTGACCATAATAGATATTCCTATGTATGATATCGATTTAATCCGAAAGGATTTCCCCATATTGTCTCGTGAAGTGTATGGTAAGCCATTGGTTTATCTTGATAATGCCGCTACCACGCAGAAACCTTTGTGCGTGCTTGATGCCATGCGAGATGAATATCTCAATGTGAATGCCAACGTGCATCGGGGCGTTCATTATCTTTCGCAACAAGCTACGAATCTTCATGAGGAAGCGCGTGAGAAAGTACGTGCTTTTATCAATGCATCAAAAACCGAAGAGGTTATCTTTACCAGAGGAACAACCGAAGGCATCAATTTGGTGGTTTCTTCTTTCTGTGATGCCTTTATGCAAGAGGGAGATGAGGTGATTGTCTCTACGATGGAACATCATTCTAATATCGTTCCTTGGCAATTGCAAGCGGCAAAGAAGGGAATAGCCATTCGTGTGATTCCGATGAATGACCGTGGTGAGTTGTTGCTTGATGAATACGAGAAATTGTTTAATGAAAAGACGCGTATCGTCAGCGTAGCTCATGTGAGCAATGTCTTGGGAACGGTCAACCCCGTCAAGGACATGATTCGTATTGCGCATGAACATGGTGTTCCTGTTTTGGTGGATGGTGCACAAAGCACTCCGCATTTTAAGGTGGATGTGCAGGAGTTGGATTGCGACTTCTTTACCTTTAGCGGACATAAAATGTACGGACCTACGGGTGTCGGTGTCTTGTATGGGAAAGAGGATTGGTTGGATAAACTACCGCCATACCAAGGTGGAGGAGAAATGATTGAGAGCGTGAGCTTCGAAAAGACGGTTTTCGAGAAATTGCCTTTCAAGTTCGAGGCTGGTACTCCCGATTATGTTGCTACGCATGGACTCGCCAAGGCGATTGATTACATAGAATCTATCGGTATAGATAAGATTGCCGAACACGAACAAATGTTGACTCGTTATTGCATGCAACAACTGAAAACCATCGATGGAATGGCCATTTTTGGAGAATCAGAACATAAGGATGCTGTTGTTAGTTTCCTGGTAGGACAGATTCACCATTTGGATATGGGTACGTTGTTGGATAGATTGGGCATTGCCGTGAGAACGGGACATCATTGTGCTCAACCGCTCATGGATCGTTTGGGCATTCAAGGTACCGTTAGGGCTTCGTTTGCTTTATACAATACCAAGGCGGAAGTGGACATCTTGGTGGCTGGAGTGAGACGTGTAGCAAGTATGTTTTAATCGTATGGCATTAGAACCACATTATTATAAAAATCTCATCGAAGCGGGATGTGACGAGGCTGGACGTGGTTGTTTGGCTGGTAGTGTTTATGCTGCTGCGGTTATTCTTCCTGCCGATTACAACAATCCCTTGTTGAATGATTCGAAGCAATTGAGTGCTGCCAAACGCAACCAATTGCGTGAGCAAATACAACGAGATGCAGTGGCTTGGGCAATAGGTGTCGTGACACCAGAGGAAATTGATGAAATCAACATTCTCAAAGCGAGTTTCCTGGCCATGCATCGTGCGCTCGACCAATTGTCTGTTCGTCCGGAGGCGATCATCGTTGATGGCAACCGTTTCGTTCCTTATCATGATTTACCATATACCACCATCATAAAGGGTGATGGCAAATACCAAAGCATTGCCGCTGCCAGTATCTTGGCAAAGACTTATCGCGATGATTACATGGATGAATTGGCTGAACAATACCCTATGTATGGTTGGAAGAAAAACAAGGGTTATCCAACCAAAGAGCATCGTGAAGGAATCAAAAACTTTGGAATTTCCCCATTCCATCGAAAATCCTACAATCTCTTAGGCTCACAAGAACTGAGTTTGGAGTTTGGGGAGTGAGAAAAGAAAGTTAGAAGTAAGAAAATAAGAAGCAAGAGATATGCTTTACGAATAGATGGTCACGTAGCCATAGCATTTCTCTTGCTTCTTGTTTCTAACTTTCTTGCTTCTTATTCATTCACCACTTTCAAAATCTTTCCATCCTCATCATAGAAAAGCTTTTGAACTTTTACGCTTCTCAACCACGTTGTATCGTTTGAGGGTACGCAATCGTGATAGAACAAATACCATTCGCCTTTATATTGCACGATGGAATGGTGGGTGGTCCATCCTACTACGGGGTCAAGTATCACTCCTTGGAATGTGAAAGGACCGTATGGATTGTCTCCTATTGCGTAGCAAAGGAAATGAGTATCTCCCGTGGAATAAGAGAAATAGTATTTACCATTGTATTTATGCATCCAAGAAGCCTCGAAGAAACGATGTGGGTCATCAGCTTTCAAGGGTTCTCCGTTCTCGTCGAGAATGATAACGGGTTTTGGTCTTTCCGCGAATTGCAACACGTCATCGGTCATACGAGCCACGCGTGAGGGTAGGGGATTCTCTTTTCCTTCGGGCAAGTATTCGCACTTCAATGCCTTGTTGTCACGATACCATTGTAGCTGACCGCCCCAAATACCGCCAAAATAACAATAAATAGCACCATCATCATCCTTGAAAACGCAAGGGTCAATACTATATGAACCTCTGATGGGGTCTGCTTGGGGAATGAATGGACCTTCTGGCTTGTCGGCAATGGCTACGCCCAAATGGAAAACGCCACAATAGTCTTTTGCGGAGTAAATCAAATAGTACTTGCCGTCTTTCTCCACAACGTCATTGTCCCACATTTGCTTTTCTGCCCAAGGCACTTGATCAACGTCTAATATCACACCGTGGTCGGTCACTTCACCGTTCTCTACATCTTCGAGAGACAATACATGATAGTCGCGCATCTGGAAATGTCCACCATCATCGTCAAATGATTCTCCACTGTCCCAGTCATGTGACGGGTAAATATACAATTTGCCGTTAAACACGTTAGCAGATGGGTCTGCCATGTAATCCGATGGGAATAAATATCTCGGTAATTTCTTCATGATAATAAATAATTGATATTAATATATGATTATGCGGCAAAGATAGATAATTTTCTTGTAATTATCGAATTATTTTGTATCAATAAGTTAATATCAAATAACAATCATAATCCTGTCATTTCAATCTGTCAAATATGTCTCTTATGGAAATCATATACTTTTAGAATTATCCATTATCCTATTAAACAGCACATCCACATAGTCTTCATCATCCTTAAAAAGAACATGATTCTTTGTGAATTCGGGCTTCGACCCCCAGATGTCAACATCCTTATATGGCGTGTTGGAGATGATATAACTGTCAAGGGTAATGTCTGCATCATTTAAGGATGGCTCTACTTCAGTCTTCAATAAATTATACAGTTGTATCTTTGGGTCATTGAATTGCTTCAGATTACGAATACCCTTCGGATCAATGAATGTCACATGTTGGTGCTGTCCATCATTTACCCACAGGATAAAATCGGGATAGAAATTGCTGGCCTCAAAAAATCCAATGCCTTTACGACTCTCGTTGCGCAACAAATAGACTTCCTTATCCTTCAGCAAACCATCTTTATTCTTTTCATAGAACTTTCGTATTTGCTCTATGAAACTTGTCTCTCCCACATTCAATGCCACTGGAGAAATCTTAACTAACGGTTCATTGGTGTTTTCATCCACAAATATACGATGGTTGTTGATATCTCTTTCCTTCAAACAAAGAATGGGATAATATAGATGTTGGTCAAAACGCAACGCTTGAATCCATTGGCCATAAATTTGGAAGTCTTTTTCCAGATTGCCAGACATGATTTGCTCTCTCAATTCATGTAATCTCTCTATCCATTCCTGTTTGTCATTCCTTACCTCTACCGTATATTCATCAAAGAAGTTAGGATCATCAGGAGTGATATAGATAGTCTCCATATATTTCGATTCCCACTTTCCTTTACTTCTCTTATATGCCCTGTCGATATAGGCTCGAAGCAAAGAGATGGTAATTTCTTCCCAGCGGGTCACGTCTCTGCCAAAATCCTTGAACTCCAAATCTGCCTCTTGAATGAGCAACTCATACCATGTCGGAACAGCCATTAGGTTTTTGAGCATATCGACACTGATTTCCATGTTATACCAACTACGCTCATTTTTCATCTGCTCTAAGGCAAAGAATATATTGTTCCAATTCAACAGGTTTAGATGGGCATGTTTCAACTGCATCCGCTTTGCATCTGCAACTTCTTCTACGCCAGCGCGTTTGCTCCACAAGGCTTCCACCTTTGGTAGCCAGTCAACTTTAACGTATATGCTGTTTGCCAATTCTTCTGGACGTACAGTCACGGCTTTCTTAAAATCGTAACCTTCTTTTAGACGCACTATTTTCAGTTTCTTGTTGCCTAAAAGATTCACGGTTGGAATATTTACCTTTGTGTATGTATCCTCATTAGATGGCAAACCTTCATCTTGCAGATATTTACGGAATGTATCCATGTAATCTGCTCGTACACCAAAGATATTCAAGGTTTCAATTTCCCTCAATCCTTTTGGCAATACGCCAGGGTTATAGCTGGAGTCCAAAGCAGAACTGCGTTTCAGCGAGTATTGAAAGCCTTTCAACCGTACACCTCGACCAAAGAGCTGAATGATTTCAGAACCTTCACTACGTCCAACGTTCATCAGCCCCATTGCAGACACGCGCCAACTGCTCCATCCTTCACTAAACTTCTTGGAACCTATTAGCAAGTTTATAGTTGAGTCTTCTTCATTAATGCGAGTAAACAAAGAGTTTACACCAAATTCGCGAGTCTCACAATCCAGTCCCTTGCTACTGCAAAGTTTTATCAACGAGTCGCTATCGCCAACATTGATAACACCAAAGTAATCTGCAGTACCTATACGTAGGCCAATCTCCTTATCTCCTCCCTTTTGTTTGTCTATATGCAGTTGGGCATTGGGCACACTGCTATGGAACAACTTTTCTATCAACTTATAATATGTTTGGCGTGCGAAAGCATCTGTTTCAGGGGAATTGAAATCCGCAGATTTCAATCCTTGTTTTATTAATTGGAAACTATTGGCAAAGAGCGAATAACCATGAGGATTTTTGATTCCGTCACTCGGATTAAGCAAACGCTTAATGTATCCCGCAAACTCCTGTGGACGGCTGACAAACTGCTGTAGGAATAACAATATCTGTACGACATCACTAACATCTAAGCCACGTACCTTACGAACGGCATTAACAGAACCACCAACGAAGATTCCCAACGGGCGGGCTATCAGAAATACATTCTTTACCTTAGGCGAGTTGTCATAAACCAAGGTCTGTTCATACAAGCAAAGTAGATAAGCTGTCAGATACATGTTCAGCAACTCTTCATCATCCCATGATTCCATGTTCATAATGCGATAGTCCTTTCCATAACCATCGTTATAGAAATATCTATAGCTATAGTCAAAAAGCGTTGCCTTTCCATATTCTTCCAATAATGCGTTGCGATTTGCACCAGTCTGCGCTGCAATGGCTTGCCCGAAAGTGGCAGAATATTCAAACGAGAAACCTTCTTGTGTCAGTTTGTTGCGATACCCCTTCCACACTTCGCCACCAGAGCCTTTATGCCCTTCGTCTACCAGTACCAAGTTATTGCCTTCAAAACTCTCAACAGCAACTGTCTTGTCGCCATCCGTTTCTGCCAGTTTGTTGATGTCGATTACCTCAATGTTTTTACCCGTAAAGGCACTTCCACGCCCTTGCTTGGAAAAGAGTTCCGCACTGAAGTTCGACAGATATAGTTCCTGCAGATGTTGACTCGACAATCCCTCGTTGGGTGTCAATATCAGGATACGATTCAGTTTCTTGGCATGATGCTTTTCCGCATAGTATAAATATTGTTCGATATTAACATGCATCATTAGCGTCTTTCCTGAACCCGTAGCACACCAGAAAGCCAGCTTGTTCATGTCGTCCTCGGTGAAGTTAGACATTCCGTGCCAAGTCTTGGGGCGAAAATTGAAGTCATCAGCCAAGAAAGCATTGATATCTTCCAACAACTTTCCTTTGTCAGTGAAATAGCGATCCAGATAGATTTCCGTAAATAGCAATGCCAGATATTGGTAATACTTCCATTGTATCTTTTCAGTTCGCTTTTCGTTGATTTTACGAGTATGTCGTACGATGTTTTGGTCGTATTCCAATAACTTTTCCTCTTTAATGATGGTTCCATATAAGTGTGCTTTCAAGGCATAGAACATGTGTGATGTGCCTTCATTGTCCACCCCTTCCAGGGCAGGGTCTTTCAAGTCACGACTCAATGCCTCTAAATCCTTACATCCAAAAAGATTCAGAATATATTTATGAAGCACCAGTGCTTCTTGCAAACGTGCGGGCTGTGTGGTCTTTTTCTTAGCCATAATCAAATATTACCAGACGTATGTTTCAGGATAGTTTACAATGATAAAACTGATATTTACGCCTTCAACGACTTCTGTCGAAACGGCATACTTGGGCATACTGATAGGATTTTTCAAGAATGCCTGCATATTTCCTTTGACATTGCCTCGCACAGGAGCATATACAGCATTGGAATCAACAGCTGGATCTCTTCTTCCGAAAATGAGGACTTTCTCTTTGAATTGATCAATAAAAGTCTTTCCGCATGGCTTTCGTAAGAATCTTGCCAAAGAATCGCATACCTGCTGATGTGATTTTATTCGTTTCTTCTCAACATGCTCTTCTGAATAGCAGCCTAAATCGCAGAAAATGACTTTATGATTATCAGCATCAAACATCAGCAAATCACACCGACCGCCATTCGCATAAATTCTTCCATTGAACTGATTTATGTAATCCTCGTACTCAACTACTGTAATGGTGTTGCCTGTGGCGTTAACCTTTATGGTCTTTTCATTGCACCCACTCCTCTCAGGGAACTTTTGTTTGCAATTCTGACAAGCATCTTGATCGCCTATCTCGAATGTTCCTGTTTTATCACTGTAGCTCAAAGTAACATTAGGACGGGTCAAGCCATACGCATGTGGCAGGTCATCTTTCAATAGTGTTTCAATCATTTGTCAACTCTGTATATTCGTTGAAAATTGCACTCATCATCTCTGTCAAATCAAGCGTATCCACAATGTCGCGACCTTTGTCATCCTTCATCAGAAGATTCATAGTACGACCATCGTGTATGCCATAAATGGCCAGATTCTCGTTTGTCAGCTTTACCCTGCCTTCCTTAGTCTGGTTGAGCACTATGTTCAGGTAGTTCAAGATATAGGGGCTATGAGTAGCCAGCATCATGTTCAGCGTGCGGTCGCTTTCTGCATGTAATGCTGTATAAAAAATATTCTCTATCAGCTTGCACTGAGCATCTGGGAAAAGACTCAGCTCAGGTTCCTCAATGTGAATATCCACGACCTTGGTCAATGCAGTAGGTTCACTCACAGCCTGGAACTTATCCAGATTTTCAGCTTCAAACAGATAGCTCATCACCGAGCGTTTAAAAGCATCTTTGAATGAAAAATCCTTTGCGAAGTAGTCAACAATTAAGGCAAGTGGCGCAGATGTCTGAATACCAGATGATGCCTCAGTCAGTTCTATAGGAGCATGATGATTGTCTGTTGGTACTATTTGGTAGCGCGTAGGCTTTCCCTTGGGGTGAGTAATTGTCATTTTCATACCCACAAAGTCCATGATAAGTTCTTTTTCGCCTTCGGAGGCACACCCAAAGTCATCATTTGTTTCATGAAAGTAGAAGCCGAGTGTTGCCCCCTTATTCTTCCATGATGTCTGTGTCCAAGTTGGAATGATATTGCGGTTCTCCGAAACATACGAGTTTTTGCATAGCATCAAGTGTTGTTGTTCGATAATTTCCGTTTTCTTCAGATTGCCGTTTTCTATACGCACTTCATAGCTTACGTCATCATCCATTTGCACACGGAAAACAATCAAGCTGTCTTTGGTAAACATTTTAGCCATTCCTTGGCGTTTCATCATCGTATCCAGACGGATTCTGAATGGCGATTTGGTGATTTTCGAACGATACAGGTACGAGCGGATATTGGCCATCTTGTAGATATAGCGCATCATAGCCACAACCTTCATCAGCGTACTCTTACCACTGGCAGATTCTCCAATCAATATTGTGAATGGTTTTATTTGAAGGTTTTCAATATTCTTTAGAGGACCAAAATTCTTGATAGTTATATACTCTTTCATATTCTATTAATTTATTCGTTTTCAAACATTCGTTTCTGAAACTCCTCTTCTGTTAGCACTACCTTCCAGTGCTCCTCGTCGCGACGTAGGTTGGGTAGGGTGTTGTCGCCATTCACATAGATGAGGTCAAACTCTGTGTCGCGGGTGCGGAAGTCCATTTTGTCGAAGAACATGCAGAGCTGGTCGTTGTTCACCGCCTTGCAATTGCGCCAGATGACCAAGGTCTTCAATCCATCACGGTGCGTCTTGCCTTGCACCACGCAGATATTATCATCCTGATACCAGTCTTCCGTCTCTACGTTCAGACCTATTAGATAGTTGAAGGTCTCCACCATATCCACCTTTGTATCCACCAATTCATTATCCTTGGTGGTCTTCAATGTCATCTCGAAGGGATTCTCAAACCATTTTAAGTTCAGGAGTGAGTCACGTGTCTCTGTGTCAAGCATATAGCTCAACATATAGCTTTCTTTGAATTCATCTTGCTGGAAATCCAACTGCTGCTTCTTAATTTCAAGGTTGTTCAGCGTGTCTTCGTATTGCTCTAAGCGGATGTATTTGAAGCATTGGGAAATGCCATTGCGAGAAATAGGCTTGCCATTTTTCCAATCAGGAGAATAAACAGCTTTTAAAACACGAGATTTCGTCGCAACATCAAAATAACTATTCACTTCAACAAGACAAAATTTACGATTCTTTTTATCAGTCCTATTCATCTCTATTACTGCGTGACCAGTTGTTCCAGAACCAGCAAAATAATCAAAAACGATAGAATTATCTCCAATATTTAAGACTTTTAAACTATCTATAACAGCATACAAGGATTTGGGGTATGAGAATACATTATCAGTGCCAAATAAACCTTTTATTAAGTTTGCACCATTTGACGTTGACGAATATTCACTTTTATCCCAAATGGTTAGAGGAAGTATTCCTTTGTCATTCAGTCTTGATTTAATGTATACTGCCAGTTTCCCTGTTCTGTCATTTCGAACTTTCATATTGGATTTCTCTGATATAGCCCTATCAAGTCCCCACTTCCATCTTCTTGGAGTTCCTTCTTCATCAATTGGGTACAAAATAGTCTCATCTACTTTACTTGGTTCTAATATAATATATTCACCTTTTGTGTCATCCCATTCCATTTGAGGAATACGAATGGAGGCTTCCGTGATGTAAATTGGATAATACATAGTAGGGGCATCTTCTTTCCATCCGCCATGTTTTCTGAAATTTACCCATTCAAATTGGCCTTCATCGTCTTTTTCTCCATATCTGTCGTTTTGTTCTTGAGTTCTTTCCAATCTGCCGATTTTTGTGTTCTCATCCACAGAACAGAATAATGCATATTCGTGAGCAATAGAAAAACCAGATTCTGTAGAACGACCTGAAGGATTATTCTTAATAGCAATAGTTCCTTTTATGTTGTTTTCTCCATATGTTTGCCGTAAAATGTAATACAACTCATGTAACTGAAAATCATCTATAGTTATACATAATAAACCATCAATAGAAAGAAGTTTCTTCCCCTCATTAACCCTGTCAATAATCATAGTTGCCCATGAGCTTTTTTTATAACTATTTTTATATACAATCTCACTTGCTGATGTGTTATATGGAGGGTCAATGTATATTCCATTTACTCTCTTTCTATATTTCTCCTGCAACAATTCCAACGCATGAAAATTCTCACTATTTATAAGTAATCCATTTGTCTGCTCATCCACATTCTCCATGCTTGCCACTAACTGATGCTTAAACTTTGCATCGAAGAAAGCGGTGTCAAGGACAAGAAAGGGATTCTGCTTCAAGAACTCTATGGTAAGAGGCTCGCTATAAGCTTCTGTGGTCAGGTCTCCTTTTATCTCATCGATGGCGAACAAACGCACCCATTCTTTTCGTTGAGCTTGGTTAGAAATAATGGTTGGATATAGTTTTTCTGGCACACGGTCGAGCGTGATGCAATAGTCGCTTTGTACCACAAACTTTTTCTTTAGCCAAAGTTTGCGCTGGAAGTTCTCTAATTGCGCCAGCATCTGAATAATTTTCTTGCCTACCTGCTTAATGGCTTTCACCACGCCGAGTTGTGATTGAATGCGTTGTGGGTCAAGGTCGTCAATATGCAAAACTTCATTCTTGATGAAGAAGTCCAACTCACGGTTGAGGAAACCACCCAAGTCTTTATGAATGAAGTAATCGAAAGAGTTCTTGGCTGTATAGTCTGTCAGATGCTTCTCCAACAAGGTACGACTGGCATTGTCCTTTGTGGGTATTTTCACAGAGAGCAGTTCTTCGAAATCGGCAGGAACCAATGGCGTAATTATCTCTAAGGCCGCACTCAACAAGTCTTTTTGTTTAGTAGCTTTAGGCATCAGTTCGTAAGTGAAGTAGATGTCCATCTCCACCTCATCCCCATCCCCTTTCCGAATGGCGAGGGGAGCGGTTACCTCGTCCTCTGATGTGGGTTCCCATAGGGCGAAGCGGCGCTCCATATTGTTAGCAGACTTATTGTTATTCTGCTCTGTGCTGGCATCTTTCAGAACAAAGTGAACTTTACGGCGTGATGTAGGCAGTACAAAGGTGTAGTTGCGGAAATACTCCGAAGTCTTGATGTAGTATTGGTCGCTGTTTGCCCAATGCAATTTCACTTCCTCACCATTATAAGGTATGGCGTATGTATTATCCTTGTAGCGACGTTTCGACAGGAAATCCCCTCCATCATAATAGCGAGAGAAAAACGTCAGTAAATGCGAGAACACCTCTCCCTCCATATCATCTGTACTACCACTCTGAGCCAATTGTGCTTTCAACTTTTTGTATTCAGCGACATAAGGATTAGAATCTGGTAGCGTTTCAATATCCATACCAGCAAACATCTGTTCTATCTCAGTTATGCGTTGCTTGGCTTGATGCACATTGCCTCCACTGCCTTGCAAGGCAGTCTTTACTTGTGGCAGCAAATCGACTTGCAAGAAGTGTTGTATCTCGTAACGTTTCTGATTCATGATGCGATAGATGCCAAAATCCAGTTCGGCATGATCCATCATGAATATTTCTTGTAGTTTATTGATGAAACTATCGTAGTAATTGATTGCCATATATTATGTTTTTTATTGTTCTTTCACTTTCCAGCGAATCAGAAAAAGGTTCTCTGTGGTTGTATCCTTCACCATTCGCTGTTCCAGTTCATGAATCATTGCCTTTCGCTGTTCACTCACCTCGTCTTCACGGTCTTCCAGTTCGTTTCGCAAACGGCGACGCTTGCGCTTCATTTCTTCCACCTTTTTCTCCAATGCCAACTTCTCTGCTACCGACTGGGCATTTCGGGCTTCGCGCTCCGTTTGGAGGATGGCCTTCTTGACGGTAGTGATTTCATCTTCAATGCCGTCAATGACATCATGCTCCCACTGATAGATGCGCGTTTCTTCTATCTTAAAGAAGGTTAGGTTGCGATTGTCAATCTCCTTGAGCTTGGCTTTGGAGTGCTGTGCTATATCTTGTAGCAGACGTTGGCGAATTGTTTCGCTGATAGCATCGGAAGGAAGCTCTATACCGCCATTGAGGAATAGCTTTTCGCAGTCTTCTTGCGACAACGTCTTGCCATCATCCGTGTATGCATTGAATAGCATATACTGTTCATCTGCCAATGCCGTTACGCCCAATGATGAGAGCATTAAATAGCCTTTTGCTCCCAAGAGATAATCGGGCAACGTGGCATTCATTTGTAATGCCTGTTGGTCAAACTCTATTTCTACATTATCGTCTAACGATAGTGATAGAGCCGAATGAATCACATGTTGCGCCAAAGGACTACTGAAACGGTAAGGCATAGCTTCGTCGGTGTTTTTCAGCATGGCATATTTACCTGTGCGCTGATTAGCTACTGGTACTCGCAAAACAAAGGTGTGTTGATTGTCATTGAAGACAGCTTCCTTGCTGAGTATATATTTAGTCAGTTCCCAGAAGATGTGCTCATAGCGGTTGAGAAAAGCCCCAGTCTCGTCACGGGTCATGCGAAGGTGTTCTTGCACGTTGATGTCAAAATTCTCCAAAACTTGTGAGCGCACTTCGGTCATACGTTCATCTATTTGCTGTTGCATCTCTTCCTGCAACTGCTCGAAGGCTTGGTTGATTTCCTCCTCGCTTCGACATTGCTGGTATATCTGCCAAATACGCGATTCAATATCAATGCTATCCGCCTGTCCTAATACCTCGTCGCTGGCACCAAACACGTCATCGAACAACTTGAACTTGGTAGAAAGCAGATTGAACACACGGACATCGGCATAGTTGCGATTATTCAGAAAGTTGACTACCACAACATCGTGTTTCTGTCCATAGCGGTGGCATCGACCAATACGTTGTTCTATACGCTGCGGATTCCATGGTAAGTCGTAGTTCACTACCAACGAGCAGAATTGTAGGTTCAGACCTTCAGCAGCAGCCTCTGTAGCTATCATGATATCTGCCTGATGCTCAAAATAGTCGACAGCAGCGCCACGACGGTCTGCCGCTTTAATACCACTCACTTTGTCTGGGTGGGCTAAACACCATTGTTTATATATCTCGTTGGTCTGTGGTTCAGATGCTTTTCCATTGAACAATACTATACGACCAGCATAGCCATTGGCTTCCAAGAATACTTTCAGATAGCTCTGTGTCTTGGTAGACTCGGTAAAAATGAGTGCTTTTTGTTTAGCACCTTGCTCGCCTAATTTCTTGAAAGCACGCTTCAAGGCTTTCAGCAAGGCTGTAGCTTTTGAGTCATTTTTGATGGCTTCGGCTTTCTCTATAAAAGAGTCAATCGTAGCGATTTCTTTCTTTAGTCGGGGAATGTCTATATCATCTTGGTCAAAGATAGAGACATCTTCAGCTGCCATGCCCATTGTCTCGTCTTCATAAAGACTCCATTCATCTTCGTCCACCAGTCCATCAATCTCCAAACGCTCGTTCTTGTGAGTTTCCAACATCCGCATCAATCGTTCCTTGATATGGGTTAACGTAAATATCAAGGCATAGGTAGATGATGCCAATATCTTGCGTACAATCATCGTGGTCAACTTCTTCTGAGAAGCAGGGACGCTATAGATATCGTCACGACGCAGAAAGTCGGAAACGGCTTGATACAAGTCTTGTTCTTGATCGGTGGCATTAAACTTCTGTGTTAATGGCAGACGATGGGTGTAGTTGATATATTCGCGAACATCCTTGCGCAGAGTTCTGGTATAGAGTTTTTTTATTCGCTGTCTCAGTTCCTGTAGATTCTCACCTTTTCCATATTGCTTACGGAAAGACTTCTCACTGCCAAACAATCGATCGTCGATGATACTGGTTAGACCATATAGTTCCATCAGTGAGTTCTGGAAGGGTGTAGCTGTCAGTAACAGCTTCTTCACGCCTGTCAAAGCATCGCGAACTTCGGCAGAAGTTCTTGCAGAATTGCGGTAGACGTTTCGCATTTTGTGGGCTTCATCTATCACTGCCAAATCGAAATCATGAAGGAGGATTTGTTCTTTATGTTTGGCAGTAAAGTTGTAGCTACAGATAATGGCACGCTTGGGTGT
>OCTX012230262.1_pt1 | contig 16472 bp, 9 predicted proteins | sample 1539691 | NCBI WGS metagenome assembly OCTX01 (sample SAMN02144231, study PRJEB22623) | gut metagenome | biome: sheep rumen | host: Ovis aries | place: New Zealand | reverse complement strand
ACTTAAAAATGTTGAAGTGACCGAAAAAACAGCCGTTTTCAGAATTGTCTGGAAAATACCCCGAAAATCGAGGCTGGAAACCCGCATAAAATCAACAAAAAATAAGGGTGAGGGTAGAAATGAGTTCCCCGACGTGAAGGGGATTGACACAACCGAGTGCACATATTGCAATTTTCGCAGGGGCTTTTTGTAAAAATGAGTTCCCCGACGTGAAGGGAGTTATCACAACAAAGCGGATCTGATCAAAGCGGATCCGCTTTATACATTGTAAGCTTGTTAGACGATTCAACTCATGAAGTTAAATGAAGTATTAAGCACGATATAAATAGACATTAAATAAATGAGAAAGTATAATAATTGTTATATGGTTTATTAGTAATAGACGCTAAATTCTATATATGATGAGGGGGAAGAAATCAATGTCTGCTATTACTACGGAAACATCTGACAATACAAATTCGTCCAAGTCTGTAGGTCCTATATCAAAAGGGAATTGGCTCACTAAGCAGTGGAAAAGGCTGCCATTTCAAATACGAACCCTTCTGCTACCGTTTCTTTTATTCCTCTTTATTCTGATTATAACGACCGGAGTTTCTTATAAGGCTAAACTCGACATACCCGCTTCCTTGGGAGTCATAGGTTCTGTTGTCAGTATCTATACAGCGGTTGTTGCCCTTCTTACATGGATCAATTTACAAAAGCTTCAGTATACTGTTCCGGAAGCTCCCACTACGACGGGAGACATGTCAGCGATTCTGGTTGTTGATGTAGGCAATCATGGGGCTATAGGAAACATTATTAAATACTGTCAAGAGGAAAAAAGTTTTGCGGGAATAATATATGGAACGGAATTCGACAACGCGAAGCTATTTACGGATATTAACGAAGAAATACAGAACACAAAGTATAGAGTTAGTATTCCTAATGTAAAAGTGAAGGGGAGCTCTCGGGAATTGAGAATCGTCAATGTGACATGTCCTGTGATAGAATTTCCAGAAAACTCTTCTGAATGGGAGAAGAAAGAAAATGATCCTGCGAGAGCATTTTATGGGGTGTTTAGATTAGTAGATAGAGCCTTACATGAAAATGGTATTTCAGAATTGCACATCTTTTATGCAGGACCTGTATTCATTCCATTTTTCCTGGCAGAGCTTCTTAGTAATCAGTTTAAGGTATATGTTTATCATCGCTATTCTCCTGGTAGCGCGGATAAAAAGATGCCGACAACCTATAAGTATGTCGGTGTTATGGACCATATGCAATACCGCTAAGTACAATTAACAAAGGGTGAGGTGCTAACGGAAGACATGAGTGAAGTAATCAACAAATCAAACTATGTTCTGGCAATGTATGATGTGCGTGGAAAGCAAAACTTCATCTACAGAAGTAAGCATATCAAAGAAATTATCGGCGGCTCAGATATCATCCGTATGATTTTTCAACGGGAATTATATGATGCGGCAAAAGAATACCGCAACAGCGGCTATAAAGGAAATAAAGATGCGGAAGCAATTTATGATTACCATAAGCCTTCTGGAAAGAAGAGCGATGAAAGTGAAGTTCAGGAAGACGTAAATTTTAAGTTCGAGGAATTTAAAAAAAGAATGGAAAGCCCTCAGTATGTAGGCGAAGTCGTCTACGATGGTGGCGGAAATTTTTTTATCCTTTATAGAAATGAGAAGACTTGTAAGACGATTACATATCTTTTTACAAGAAAGGTCATAGAAAAATACACCACCTTAAGGGTCGTCTGCACGTATATCGGTGAATTGAATCCAGAAAGATACCATGGAACTAAAGATGATCCGGGTGATTATGAAAGGATTTACAGACAGCATCGTTATACTGAAAATGAACAGCTTCTTACTTCACCATATGGTACGCTCCCTATCGTACAGGCGGATTATCTCACGTCTATGCCTCTGACCTGTTTTGGTTACAGATCTCGTGCAGAAGGAAATAAGGTAAAACTTACTACGGAAAGTGCATCTAAATATGCAAGATATGAGGAGCTTAATAAAAATCACTGCAGTTTGAATGGAGTCCCTATACCGGACGAAAAAATCCTCGACAAGATGGTGACGAGCAAGGGAGAGGAAAGCTTGCTCGCCGTCATCTATATGGATGGTAATAACATGGGAGCTAGCATAGAGAAATCCCTTGAAGGAGCGTCAGGGTATGATGAATGCGTGACAAAGCTCCGCAGATTCTCTGCAAAAATACAGAGAGTGTTCATTAATGAGCAGGCGGATTCGTTTAACGCCGGTAGCGGCGAAAGAATGCGTTTGGTAATCGGAGCAGGCGATGAAGTGACCATAATCTGCAATGCCAGAGATGCTTACAGCGTGGTAAAGGGCTATATGGAAAAACTCTATAGCATTAATCAGGAAAGAGAGTCTTCCGAACCTATTTATTCCTCTTGCGCCGGTATAGCTATATTCCATAGCCACGCTCCTTATGCTGAAGTGTACAAGATTGCGGAAGAATGCTGTGAGTCCGCCAAATCCTTCATGAGAGAAAATGAAATTCAAAATGTTTGCATGATGGACTACCACTATTGCCAGGGAGCTATCGGTGTTTCATTGAAACAGATCCGCCGCGATGAAAGAACTCTGGATAGTACCAGACCTTGGCTGGTCGCAGATATGCGAGCTGATGAAGAAAAGACGGATCATTTTGAGAACAAACTGGTGAGACGTGAACAGATAATGAAAATGGTCAAGTTGCTGAACGTATTTGGTCGCGGCAATTTGAAAAGCCTGAATGCGGCTGCCCGGATGGGGAAAAGCACATTTGAACTCGAGATCCGCAGAATAGAGGCGCATTTATCTAGCTATCAAAAGCAGCTTCTTGAGTATGGTGAATGTGATATGAAAACAGATATATATGCAAACGTAGATTACGCCAGAAAGCTGATTGAGGATCTAGCCATCGTCTACGACCTGTGGAATGATGAATGGAAGAAGGAGATGCACTGGCAGGAAATCGTAGCAAAAGCAGAAAATGAAGGAGAGTAAGAGCGGCATGAGAAAACACGGTAAGATTATTATTGAGCTGCATTCGGATGCATGCATACACTCCGGCTATTCTTATAGAGGATTGATAGACAATGATGTGTGCTGTGACCGCTTTGGCCTCCCCTTTATTCCGGCACGAAGATTAAAAGGATGCATGCGTGAGGCAGCAGGTATGCTCAAAATGCATCCTGCCATCAAAAAAGTCAGCATAGATTACCTGTTTGGTGAGAGAGGGCAGGCGCTGTCCGTTTTGGGTAAGACACAGACAGATGGAGGTTCAGGCGAAAAAGCAGCAGGTGGATACGGCAATGTTATTATAGAAAATGCTCATATACCAAACTATGAACAGATATGGGAAGTTTTGGAGAGATTTGAAGGTACGCCAATTGAAAGGTATGCTGGGAGGCAGGACATTCTTGCACAATATACATCTGTTCGGGCACAGACAAGAATGGTCAGCACAAGTGACAAAGCTTTCGTCGGAGAAACTGATGCAGAAATAATCGTGCCACCTGATGTGGGAATTGGATGTGCTATGGATAATACTTTGCGGTTTACCCGGGTAATCAATGCGCATGTGCCCACGTCTTTAGACATGCTCTCTGATAATAAAGTGACGGAGCACAGGCGTTTCGAGGCGGATATTTACTATTCTGACAACGAACAAAACAGCAATATCGATCAGGAAACAGGATTGACAGATGTTGAAAAAGCCTTAAGTACAATCGCTAAGGCAGTTCGCCATATCGGCCTTTCCAGAAACCGCGGTCTTGGAAATGTCACTTGCCATTTTCAACCGGATAAAAATCTCGAAACTATAGAAAAAGGTGCAGGTGTAAACAGACAACAGGCTGAAACATTATCGCAACCTGCGCGGGCAATCTTTTTCTCGGTCAAGAATATAGAGCCACTTATTATTAGCGAGGAGAATGATAATAGCACGGAAACGTATATCCCCGCCAGAAATATTAGTGGAGCATTGGCATGGGAGTATCTCTCCCAAATCGGTAATAGTGCGAACTCAGAGGAGTTCAGACATTTGTTCCTTGATGGGACGGTGCGATATACCAACCTGTATATCATGGATGGTGAGGTAAGATGCATCCCAGCACCAGGATTTGTGAGCGAACTAAAAAAGACAAAGATTTTGGTCAATGCGCTTCGGTTAGATGAATATGATTCTGAAAAAAAAGAAGAAGATCCCAGCAATGGCAATTTGCCAAAAAAGCTGAAAGGCAAGTATATCAGTTACAGACCAGATGGGACCATACATAAAAAAGAGGTAGAGAGAGAAATCATCTATCACAATCGTCATATTGGGAGTGAAGAAGAAAAGGGAATTTACTCGCAGGAGGTGATTTCGGAAGGGCAAGTCTTTGGCGGATACATTTTCTGTAATACAGAGGTATCGGATAATGTATCAAGACAGCTAATGCTTATAATAAAAAATCTTCTTAAAAATGCAATTCTCCGTTTCGGAAAATCACGCTCTGCTCAATATGGGAGATGTGTTTTAATGCCTGGCATGCCGAAATACTCAGACATGCATATTTCGCGCATGTTGCCTGAAAAGCCGAAAGAGACTGATGATTCCTCAAAGAAAAAGCGCCACATACTTGTGTGTCTGACTTCCGATGGGATCTTCAGTGAAAATGCAGGCTACACGACAGCGTTTGACAGTGTTTATAAGATAATTGCATCTGATGCGGGAATACTTGAATATGTAGATATCGACTCAGCATTAAACACTTCTGATAGTGAACGGGAAATAAGGATCGCTTCAATCTGTGATACTGGTACCGTTTGCGGCTTTAACAGTAAATGGAATCTACGCAAACCGCCCGTTCCCACCGTTCGCGCAGGGAGTACATTTGTGTACCGTTTAAAAGAAGAAGTGGATGAGTATCCCAATCTCGAGCATTTCGTGCAAGCTGGAGAGCACCGGACAGAAGGCTATGGGGAGCTGTTTATGTTCCGGATGTCAGAGACGGAGCTTCCTTATCGACTGAATCTACGTTCAGGAGGCGATTTACAAAAGTCTGTTGTAAACGAAGAAGATTCAAGCCCAGAATGGATGAAGCTTTTGCAGATTGCGGACAAGACCCCAGAAAATTACGGAACGAATGATGCGATAGAGCTTCTTAAACGCTGCGTCTTGAATCGCGTAACAGAGGAGATGCGTCGGCAAGTCATGAGTGATATCTGCGACAAAGGTGTAATAGACCTGTCATCAACGACTATTGGTCGTGTGTCACTGATGCTGGAAGAAGTAAGGCATATGAAAGATGAAGATAAACAGGCGTTGCTGTCTCCGAGCAAACAATTTAATGAATTTGCAGGCAGAAGAGAAAAAAAGAACCCCTCTCGGATCCTATCAATAAAACGTGATAAAGAACGGAAGAAGTTAGAGAAACTGATTAAGGAATATTTTGTGAGCTCGGCAGACGACCGTTCCGAAGAGCCATGGAAGCTTGATTGCGAGTACATGAAAGAAAAGCTCCTGCCACTGAAGGGAAACGCTGAATTACTGTCAATCATGGATGTGTTGTTCACGCCGGAAGAGCAGGAGAAGCGGCTGGAAAGTCTCTGGCCGGAAATGATGGAGATGTTTCTTCGTAGCAGCAAATATATGAAGAAAGTTTCGGGGGTGGCAGGAGAATGAGACAGAAAAAGAACATAATCAAATATTGCAAAATTCGATTCCGTCTGATGTCACCTCTGGAGATCGGGAGCGGAAATAACGTTAAGACCGATCATGATATTATGCTCGCTTGTGATGGCACACCTTTTATTCCGGGAAGCGCGATAGCCGGATATTTTAGAGATGCCATTTTTCGCAATCTTTTACAGGAAATGGATAAGAATGAAGCTCGGCAGATTATATTCGAAAAGCTCGGTTATGTCATCATTGAGAAAGGGACTGATCAGGCTGAAACGGCGGATTCACAAAGTGCTGCCAATGAGAAATTATCTGAAACCGATATAATCGAGAAGTCTAATGAAAGTAGCGTTATATTCTATGACGCGTTCGTTAATGAAGAGACATATCATATTGAGACCCGGGACCTTGTTGCGTTGGACGATCACAAAGTTTCTCTCCCAGGGGCGAAATTCGATACGGAAATTCTTGAACCTGATGTAACTTTTGACACATATCTGGAGGAACGCCTGACATCAGAAGAGGAAAGCATGATCGACAGGATACTATGCATATGGACATCGGAGGAGGTTGCATTTGGTGCCAAAACAACCCGCGGGATGGGGCTTACGCAGCTTGAACAGGTCTGGGTCCATGATTTTGATCTGAATGATGAAAGGAGCGTTAAAGACTGGGTTGATTTTTCAGTGTATGAGGATCCACTGAGAAAAACGTTTGAGAAGACGGATAAGGTTACTATCTCTGAAATTTTAAGTCATAAGAATGTCGGGAAAGTTTTCGATAGAGATGAGTGGGGAATCAACCTTTCACTGAAACAGTCAGGAGGTATATCTATTCGTAAGTACACAACCGCTGTATCAACATCTGAGCACACAGAGCCTGATTATGAGCAAATGAAGGAACATGTGTGGGAAAAAGAGGCAAAGAATACGGATGGAGAAGAACCTGTCGTTACATGGAAATCCAAGGAACTGCCAGTTATTCCCGGTTCCTCCTGGACCGGTGCTTTTAGGCATCACATGAAAGCGCTCATGAAGGCAAATGAATCTCAGATGGAAAGGTGGTTTGGCTTTGTAAAAGGGAAGGGAAAAGAGAAATCGAAGATTGTCTTTTCCGACAGCGTTCTGAGAAATGCAAAGACCAGGAATCTTTCACGAAATGCGATTGATAGGTTCACAGGGGGAACGGTGGATGGAGCGCTGTTTACTGAGCGAACCTACTTTGGGGGAGAGACAGAGCTGGAGATTCGCTTCCGTAAAGAGCATTTGCAAAGTATGGATGAAGAAAGTATTGAGTCGAAGCAACTAAAGTGTGCTCTTGCAGCAGCGATTGCAGATCTTCATGCAGGATTTCTGGCAATTGGTGGATTGACTTCTGTCGGTAGAGGGGTATTTGAAGTGACGGGGATAAACGGAGAAGTTTTTTCCGGTAATGCAGAAGAGCTTTATGAGAAGGTGCTCTCAATTCTATCTGCAAATGGTGCCAAGGGCGTGGAGGGTAAAAATGATTCATGAAGATAGTGAACATGCATACTCGATAATAGAAGCCATTCTGGATATGAATAGCAATGCGAGTGATTATGTGAGACAGATAGAGATACTTGACCCCACTCAACTCTCTCAGGTATATTATGCTGCAACACTGACAGATGAGTTTAGGCTTGGAATATGGGGGGATGAGGGATTCATCCGTATAGGGAATCAGGAACAATACAGTAAACTTCTTGAACTGCGTGTATTTGATAAGCATGCAGAACTAAAAGTCTGGAGGAGTGATATTGGCAGTCAGTTTCAAATCAGGATAATTGATGATCAAAATGCGTCAGAAGGTCTTTCAGATACGGATGATTCTGGATATAGAATGTCAGACTTTTTTGAAGAGGTACAACTATTGGATATCGACCGGCAAAAATCAAAGTCAGCAAACGATGTCAAAGCCACCGGTGGTGGAGCTTACAGCCTCCCGGATCATATATTTGCAATGAAAAATCCCGGGTTAATCGTGCGTCACTACTTTGATAAATATGAACAGAGCGGAAATGCATACATCACGGACTGGCGCTGCGTAGGATTCATGAATGTTTCTGAATAAAGTTTGCAAAGGACAGGTGACTGAGATATGAGAAGATCAAAATATTCATTTTACGAGAAAGGCGATAAAGAACATAGCTTCATTAATCCCTATACATTCATACCTCTTGATGGATCTGCGAACAGTGCAAGTACTTCTGCGGAAACACAGGGGTCTGTTTCAGATGTGTCGGAGGACGATGATAAGATAGTAACGGGAAAGCTGACTTGTCGTCTAAATCTGAAGACTCCTCTTATCATTCCGGATCCAGACAATTCAGAACCCGATCAAACTAATGTTAAGCACTATCGCTATCCGTTCATGAAGATAGGTGCCGATTACATCATACCGGGAAGTTCCATACGAGGCCCAGTGCGAAGCGTGTATGAGACGGTGACAAATTCCTGTATGTCTACAATGCAGAAGCGGCAGAAAATAACTGCAAGAACTAACGATGCCTTTTCTCCCGGCGTTTTGTTTTATAGAAACGGGGAGATGAAGCTGTTCGCAGCTGACAGGTATAGAGTTTATATGAGTAGGGATTTATGGACATGGGATTATGGAGAACATCTTGTTTATATCGGTTACACAAAAAAGAAACGGATCCACTATGCCAAAAAGATTATTGGAAGATACCCTATTAAAACTGAAATTATTACAGATGATGAAGTGAAAGACGGATATCTTTTCTTAGGAGAGAGGTTTGGCAATAGAAAGAAATATGAAAGTATTTTTGTTCTCAAGAATGGAGGTGCAGCCCTTTCATCTTGTGCACCTAGAGAGATAGAGAATGCTTATGAGAATATGAAGCATGCCATCTCTATATATCAGAAAGAATCGATAAATCGAAATCTGAATAAGAATCATTCGGGTTACAGGCATATTGATTTTGAAAAATTTGAGAGTGGTCAGATCGAAGGGTTGCCTGTCTGGTATAAAGGAGAAGGCTCAGAACTGTGTTTTTCTCCGGCATGTATCGGCAGATTTACTTATAACAGTACTATGGAAGATCTTGCTCCTGCTCATAAACCCTGTGAGAATCCTGCTCATCTTTGCAAAGCCTGCGAATTATTTGGCATGATCAGACAAAATAAAGATGATTCATCGAAGGATGATGCCGCCGGTTTTGGGAGCCATATCCGTTTTGGTGATGCAAAACTAATCAATCCATTCGATCCGGAGGTTGTGGAAAAACAACTAGAATATATAACTCTTGCAGAGCTTTCATCCCCAAAACCGTCATATCTGCCGTTTTACTTGAATGCTACAGATTATACGAAAGGATATGATGGAGACGGTGCCACTATAAAGGGAAGGAAGTTTTATTGGCATCATTTGCCAACTATGACGACTAAACAGAAAAAGGGCGAGAGAAATGCCACGATGGAAGTGCTTAAGAATCCTGCGGAGTTTGAATTTTCGGTATATTTTGATGATATTACAAATAAGCAGCTTCGTGAGCTGGAATATGTCCTGTGTCTAGGTGAAAATAAAAAGGATGGTGATTTATGCTATAAGATTGGGCATGGAAAACCGTTGGGTTACGGGAGCGCGAAAATATATGTGGTAACGGAAGAAATCAGGAACTTTGAGGAAGGACGCTACGGAATCGATACACAAAATCCTGTTGCTATCTCAGGTGATAAAGTGCCTGAGCTTGTTAAGGGATGGCCGGATACCTTGAATACAATTCTCAGTTGTTCTTTCATAGGCAAGAGAAGCGTTCGATATCCGTTCGTTGACAATGCTACTGTTGAAAAGGATAAAAAGAATATAGAGAAAATTGATAGGAACGCGCTCGCTTCTCATAAGTGGTTCAGTGAAAACTATAAATTCGGATGGTCAAAACCCAACATGGTTCTGCCTGATACTCCTGTGTCAGATGATGAATCTAGCAGTAAAGAAGCAATAGACATAACGCTTCCTGCCATTATGCTCACTGATATTGTTGATGATAATGACGTATCTTGTCTGGGATCGAAGACAGGTATCAATTATTCGAACGACAATATTGTGCAAGAAAAAGAATTGAAAAAGGGCGAGGTCATTTCTGTGACATTGACCAATATCAAACCGGACGATAAAAAAGAAAACTTTTACTTTGGGTATTTCGAATATAATGGCATAAAGGGCTCGGTTCAGTGCATTCCGTACGAATCAAAAGATGAGAGACATATAGAGGTTCAAATACTAAGTCCTAAAACTCAGAGCGGTAGGATTTTCGCTCAGTATGTGAAAAAGAGGTCATAATAGCAGTGTCGACGTGCGCAAAGAAGCTTCGTGCACGTCGACGATAAGTGCATCAGTAGTGATGCAGATGCCGACGTGACAAGCTTATATAGTGGGTTGTCAGAGAACATCTGGGCGTTGGAGCTATCTGTGTTCTGAATATCGTAAAGATGATTAAGGCGATATGTACTCTGTGGATTTGTGAGATCTAGTGTGATAAAATAGTTACAAACGAACATTGAAAAACGCATAAGCTATCGCCTTGTAGACACCTGTAGGCAGCATCGGCATAGAGCATTGACATGGTTCCGTGTTTTATGTCAGGCGTGCTGTCGACCGGATGGCTGGATGAGAAAGACGCGGCGTGAGTCGTGGCCTGCATTTGCGCGATGAGAGCGGAAGAGTGATCCGAATCGGCGGAAGAGCTCGGACGACCACCGTACATTGAGTGCTGGAAGCATTTGTTGTGCGCATCGCGGTAGGGAGAGAAGGTCTCCGCTATAGAAGCCGTAAGGAGTCAGGAGGGTTGAACGGCGATCATACTGTGTGGCCGATATGAAGCCGTGGGTTTGAAATGAAGCTGCCTGGACAGGCAGAAAAACCCAAATTTATAGAAATACGTGCCCCTCGTATTCTGCCCTTTTATAAAATACACTTAAAAATGTTGAAGAGACCGAAAAAACAGCCGTTTTCAGAATTGTCTGGAAAATACCTCGGAAATCGAGGCTGGAAACCCGCATAAAATCAACAAATAATAAGGTTGAGGGTAGAAATGCGTTCCCCGATGTGAAGGGGATTGACACCCGATCGATGTCAGCGTTACGGCATGCTATACGTTGTGTAGAAATGCGTTCCCGATGTGAAGGGGATTGACACATAGCTTACGAAAAAATCATACAACTTTTTTCATATGGTAGAAATGCGTTCCCCGATGTGAAGGGGATTGACACAATTCAGCTACAATGTCAATTTCTCCAGTCGCCTTGAAGAAATATGATCGCTGATGCGAAGAAAATCGGCATAATATGAAGACGCACCACTGGTGCGCCTTCTTGCGTTAGTGAGTACTTATAGTGGTTCGTAAGATCCGGAGAAAGTGGCTGAACCTGAAAAATAGGCGCCATAATGTGCAAAAAACGGGTACTTTTTATGCTGGTGCCATTAAGATGGAGGCCTGTTAAGATGAAATTGCCGCAAAGAAATCATAAAGTGGCGACGAATCTGGACGATTAGCATCGGATAGCAGACTTAAAAAGTCAGAGAGGAGATTTTATGCCGGAATGGAAAAGGGTTGATGTGTTCGATATTAGTGAGAAAGTGATCGACGAAAACCTGAGCATCTACCGTGAAGCCCGTAAAAAAAGCTGTGTCCCTTTTGAAGGCTATATTGAGGCGGCGTTATCCAGTGAAAATCACCTGGCGTTTGCATGTGAATTCATTGACACGTTTATTAAGTCTGGTGAATACGGTCTGCCGTATGAAGAGCTTATGAGCCTTGCGGAAAGAAAAGTGGAGGAGTATTTGAATCAGAAAGGAGCAGGTATTTCGTCGCGTAAGCGCAGGCTTAGCAAAGAGCAGATCAAGACTGCAAAGATACATTCCAAGCTTCAGGCGTCTTATTATATGAAAGATACCGCATGGAGATCGCCTACCTGTGTGTATCCTCTTGAACGTTCCTCTCAAAAGAAAGGATCGGCAGCTTCAGAGACAGAGCAGCTGAGTGGGAGAAAGGTGCTTTATTCTGCGGAAGGCCGTAAGAAATGGAAGGATAACACTCGCATCAAGAGGGATGTTCTTGTTCAGCACGCCTTTGTTATGGGGCTTAACGCGGATGAAACAGATGAACTTCTTATGAGGGCAGGATATCCCGGATTATACCCTTTGGATGCCATTGACGCATGCGCAATCATTAACCTGAATGAATATGCAGGAAGACTGGATCTATCGCCATATGAAGTGTTGTGGAAAGTCAAGAACGATATCAATGATATCTTACTGCACCTGGACGGTCCGGGAATCGTATTTGTTGATAAAGGAACTGCGGATGGAGCACGTATGGGCGTTCTGACTTCTGCTGCCGGAAGATATATCGATAAAGAGCTGCAGGAACTCAGAAAGATTCTTAATAAGCAGAGTGTTTCGACCCTGCCGACTGCCGTTGGACTTACAAAATTCCTGACCAGATACTACAGTGAGAGAATCGGAAATGTCCATGATGTTGCAGAGTATTTTCATGATTCGGGTATAGATGCAAATGCCATTTTCACCCAACGATATTACGGATTTTTAAAGAAGACGAAGGAGTATCTCTATGACTGGCGTCGTTATCGTAAAAATCTGATTCCGTGTACATGGGAGTTGACGCCCGGCTTTGCCGCCCATGATTTTAGGAGCGACAGGCGTTTCAAGCTGGATAAGGCAGTATATGACTGCAGCGTGAGCGCTATACTGAAGAAGCTTCAGGATTCGGAAGAAAACAATGGGCGTGAGGAAGCTGCTTTGCTCCGAAATCCGATTGATACTGACTTAAAGAAAGCGAAGCCCGATGCTTATCAGGTAGATTCTGACGAATACTATGAGGATTGCTTACGGCTTATACAGTATGTTCGGACTTATGATGTTTTGGATCAAGACGTGGGTCTTATCTATTTCAAACCCAATAAAAAAGATCGGTTTACATATGGAAGAGTTCTGCTCGAGGGAGAGAAGAAGCACTTCAAAGGTGCAGATTCTATTGAATTCGGGGAAAGCGGGAGCAGCGTAACGGGCTATGTTTATGAGATGAAGAAAAAACATGATGTTGTGCGATTTGCCCTGTCTGCCGGACGGGAAGAAGAACTTGGCGAGTATCTTATGCTTGCCCGCTATTGGAAAAGAAACTGGTATAGAGAAATATCCGGAGGTAAGACTGTGTCTGAATGTGAAGCGGAGGGATTTTATCCGGATCCAATCGACAAACTGGTTATCTATGCCCTGCTTTACCGTGATAAACTGATTGAAAAATGGTGTGCTGATAAGGCTTATGGAAGAGTTGCACGGACCAGAATTCGTGACGTGTTCCCGCTGCGGGAGCTGATTTTGGAGATAAGCTATGATATTTCATTTGCATATATGTACGGCATCTGCCATATCCATAAAGTCTCCGCTGCTAGTATCGAAGAGCTGAACGAAATATATACCGGATTTGATAATCTCAGACAGAATATGATCTTCCCTGTTCAGTGGAAGGGACGCAGTGGGGAGATGCTCACCTATGACCGTGATCAGGCAACGTATAAAAGCGGCAGAAAGGCTCCGAGCGGTAAGGAGGATACTGAAAGATGAAAAGTGTTGGAAATTATGAGAACCTGCAGCTCATTGTGAGTACAAATGCTGCAGAGATATATGACGCCTGTGATAAAGATCGAATGAACAGGGTCTTCATTCTGAAAAAATATAAGAATTCTGATATCAGTGCGGCGGTTGTACGCCGTGAGAAAGAAATCACCCAGATGATTAAGCAGTACGCTAACCGCAGCATTGTTGTCCCTGTAATCGGGACGGAAGTGGACGATGAGGGAAATACCTATCTTGTGATGAATAAAGAGAAGGCAGGGATCTTTTTGTCGGAGCTTATTGAAAAGGGATTAGTCAGCCTGTCTTATGCGCTGAAATGTACGGAGGAGGTGCTGAGGTCGCTTGCGACGCTGCATGCATTTGCCGGAAATACCAGCCGCTTAGGTTATCTGCACCTGGATCTTCATCCGGGCAATGTATTTATGGAAAATGCGGATGCGGCAAGTGAAATCGCCGGGACCGCAAAGTTCATCGACTTTGCTACAGCGGTGAAGATGGTCAATGGCAAAGCTGAGGAACGAACGATTGCCGCAGTCTCACCTTTCTCTGCGCCGGAATTATATGTGCCACATTATTCGGTCTGTACCGTGAGCACGGATATTTATTCGGTGGCAGCAATCTTTTATACACTATTTGTCGGCGGCAGTCTTCCGGGCGTGACAGACTTTTCGGGATCGACAAAGATTTACGAAAGGCCGGATGCCGGTCCGGATGCCGATACAGCGCGAAATGCCGCGCAGGAAATCAGAAAACGCTGTGAGAGGGAGAGCGTTCCGGAGAGTGTGTGCAGGGCTGTCTGCGCAGTCATGAAGTGTGCTCTTGATGATAATCCGGCTTACCGTTACCAGTGTGCCGATGACATGCTTGCTGCGGTAGAGAAGATAGAACAGCTTTTTCAGGCATGTGAGAAAAAAGAGTATGAGACGATTTTCCGGATGGAATATGAGGATATGACGGACATTGATGACGTGCACCCGGAAACTCTTGAATATGACGGGAGGAAGTTCAGAGAAGCTGCGGAGTCATTGGAACGGATGTTAAAGGCAAATCAGATTGATGCAGCTTTTACAAAATACCTGTTCAAACTTTACTGGAAAATGGCGGAGCCGCATTTGCAGGAAATGCCGGGACATGATCTGACCGGCTTTTTGAACAGCGGTGTCGCAGCCTGCAATCATACCGGTGATGTGATTCTCGGACAGAAGCTTGCCGCACTTCTTACTGAAAAACGAAAATCGATCGGAATTGAGGAGTATCTTGATTTGAATAACCGGGCCGCCGTGTTTGTTGCGGACGGGTATGAATATGCAAAAGCAGCTGCTATGCAGGAGAAGAATGTCGCCGCACTGCGAAGGGTTCGTGACGGTTATGTCGCTGCCGGAAGTGAATTTGAGATGGGAAGCGAGGATAATGTTCGCAGTATTCTTCTGGCACGTGCCCTCAGTTCCCTGGCAGTTTACAAGGCGATTGCGTATCCTGAGACACCAAAGGAGGAAATCTATGCTCTTTATGATGAGTCAATCTGTGAATTTGGCGGTGGATTTAATGTAAAGATTACGCAGTCGCATCGGATGCACTATGAGATGATGATAAAGGATGGGGAGTCTTTCGAGAATACGTGCTCAAGGTACTTTGATACAGACAGTAGCGATAAGCCACTGATCATGGAGAAACTGATTGAGAATTGTGTCCGGAAAGAGGATTGGTATGGACTGTATGCTCTGGTGAAGGCGCTGTATGTGTTTTATCTGAAGGAAGTGAAGGCGTGCTGTGCTGAGACGGAAAAAGAGATCGGTCAAAAGCCGCTTGAGAGTCCTACTCTCTCAGAGAGGGAAACGGTACAGGCGGAGTATACGACCGGGCAGCATGCAGATGGCTGCAATCCGGAAGACGGCTATACTTCGAGGATGATTGTCACCGGTCATGTGATGGAGAAACTTAGGGAACTTGGTGACAGCCTGCTTCCCCGGAGGAATGTATATGACCCGGTGCAGACGATTTTCCGCTATCTCGCGCTGCTTGAATATGAGGTCAGCGGCGAGGTGAATGAAAGGGTTCGGGATTATATTGATGCTGCACTGAAGTGTCAAGAAGAAGCGAGGATCGATATGGAAGAACCCCTTAATATCTATATGCTTATCGCCTATCAGACGGTGGCAATTTACGGGAAAATGCTCGGGGACGATGAGGGCGTAGCGCAGCATGCCGAGAGGCTGCGCGCTCATGCGGAAAAATGCGGCTGGGAGGCTCTCTGCGCGGCTCTCGATGGTGGGAAGCCGGTGGAAGAGATCCTGACACATGAGTATGCGTGACCTGGGCCAGCGCAAACTTAAAAGCGATAATTCCATCTAACCCCATTCGGGTGGAATTATCGCTTTTTTGTGGATGGTTTTATTTAATGCTTGGATTTGGGGGATGCTTGAGCTTCGGTAAGTTCCCTCTTTAATTTCTGGAGTTCGCGTCTCATTTCTTCCAGATCATTTTGGAACTGTATCACCTGCTGCTGCAACTTGATATTATCAGCCTGCGTCTGATCCCGTTCAGCCTGCTCCTGATCCCGTTCAGCCTGTACCAGATCCCGCTCTGCTTTTGTCTTCTCCAATTCAGATTTCGCTTCTTCAATCATGTAATCAACCGTGTTGCGGTCCATTATTGCGAGCTCTTCTGAAAAAATCCCATGACATCCTCCGTGTTCAGGCATATCTCGTAAATATGGTTGTATAACGGCTTGAACTCTGGATATGTATCACACAAGCACATGATTTTGTCCGGTTCGTCAGAGCTCAGGAACATGAGCCATGCATCGAGCTTCGTGGATACAACTCCGTTTTGATGGTTTCTCCTGAAGATGTCAAGTGGGATGAAAATGTAATTCTGGATCAGCTCTATTGACTTGACAGAACGAATGTTCTATAATTTCTTCGTCGGGGATCACTAAAGGGGGTATCATGTCTGCTACACAATTCACTCTTATCGTAATACTTCTGCTCGCAGTGCTGCTTCTGCTTGCGCTGCTGCTTATTCGATTCTCAAAAGGCCGGACAGAAAGCGCCTCCGCGGAGCGGATTGAAGACCTTCAGGACGAGCTTGTCCGCATCGGTGAACAGGTCCAGACGACCGCCCGCACTACCGCCGAGTACAACGCGCAGCTGCGGAGCGAG
>OCTX012199930.1_pt1 | contig 16475 bp, 16 predicted proteins | sample 1539691 | NCBI WGS metagenome assembly OCTX01 (sample SAMN02144231, study PRJEB22623) | gut metagenome | biome: sheep rumen | host: Ovis aries | place: New Zealand | reverse complement strand
TCCTCCGAAAAGCCGAATCTGGCCACTGTGGCTTATCCCAGTGACTGGGTTTGGCTTTTTCGGGTACTACCCATATCCCAGCATCCCCAGAACACAAAACCCAAAGGAGGCCAAGGAAATGGCTGAAAATGCCCATACAGAAGAAAACATGCCCATTTCGGAGGCAGAAGTGACCGAAACCGAGGCGAAAATGCCGGAAGAACCGGAAAAAGAGCACATCGAACCGGGGACGGACCTGACGGACAAGCAGATTGTTACCCTGAAGGAAAGGGCGAACAAGATCCTTGCCAAAGCCAGGGAGAAGGGGGACGAGCAGGCGCTTCTGTTCGAAACCATCTTTCAGCAGTATCTCGAAACCCTTGACCATCGGCAGAAGCTCCGGAAGGCCCTGGTGGAGGATGGCGTCACCGTCACCAAGGAATACGTCAAAGGACGTCAGAATATCTATGTTCATCCTGCTCTGGCAGCGTATGCCACACAGGGAAAGCTGCTGCTTGAGACCGCCAAAACGCTCATGACGCTGATCCGGGAGAAGATCGCGGACGCCGACGATCAGGATGAATTCGATCTGTTCTGAGATAGGAGGCAGTCATGAGCCTCGACATCATCCCCAGCATCATCAAATCCTCCAAGGCGTACCAGTATGCGGTTGACGTCACGGAGGGAAAGCTTGTCTCCGGCAAAAAGAGGATTCAGGCCTGCCAGCGCTTCCTTGACGAGCTGGAAATGTCCTTTTCCGACCCCAAATACCCGTGGAGATTCGATATCGAGAAGGCCTACCGGCCTATTGACTTCATCGAGCGCTTCCTGATCCCGACCAAGGGCGCCTATTCCAAGACAGAACTGCTGCCCTGGCAGCATTTTGTTGAAGCCAACATGTACGGCTGGGTGAACAAGGAAACCGGGTACCGGCGCTTCCGCGAGGTCCTGATCATCGTCGGCCAGGGCAACGGCAAGAGCACCATGATCGCCGGCAATGCAGCCTACGGTCTGACCAAGGACAATGAACGCGGCGCCGAGATTTACGCCCTGTCGAACTCCCGTGAGCAGGCGAAAATCGTCTTTTCCGAGTGCGCAGCCCAGATCGAAGGGTCCGGAGTGCTGTCAAAGCACGTCCAGACCACCCAGAGCGGGGCATACTTCAAAAACAGCAAATTCGAACCGCTGGCCTCGGACTCCAAGAACCTTGACGGCAGAAACGTCCACATGGCCGTCTTCGATGAGATCCACGAGTTCAGGGACTACAAGCTGATCAACGTCATCAAGGGCAAGATCAAGAAGCGCAAGCAGCCCATGATCATCTATATCACCACCTTGGGCACCGTCATCGACGGTCCTTTGATGGATTTCTACGTCCTCGGCAGTCAGATTCTGGCCGGGGACGCTGCTATATCACGCAGGGCGGCAGACCGCATGTTTGTCTACATTGACGAAATCGACGAGGATGACGACCCGGCTGATCCCGAATGCTGGGCAAAGGCAAACCCGTCGCTCGGGAAACTCCTGGACATCGAAGATCTGAAGGATGAATGGGAGCGTGTGAAAACCATCCCGGCAGAGCGGGCCAACTTCATCAACAAACAGCTGAATGTGTTCACATCGGTGGATGAATTGAGCTTTTTGGACGTCAAAACCATCAAAAAGAACAACAAAACCTTCCCGGAGGAGGATCTGGCCGGGCGAATCTGCTACGGCGGCTTCGACCTTTCCAGTACGGAAGACTTCACGTCGGCCTGTCTGGAATTTCCGTTGCAGGACAACAACTTCTTCGTTCTGTCCCATTCGTGGACGACGGAGAAGAAGATGAACCTCGACCATGAGAAGCTCGACTGGCAGCACCTGATCAACCAGGGTGTGCTGACGATCTGCCCCGGGGAGTACGTGGATTACAACTATGTGGTGAACTGGTTCCTGCAAATGCGGGAAAAGTACCGCATTGAGACGGTCGGATATGACCCGGCCAAGGCTTACATGATGATTCAGAGCATGACGGAGAAGGGCTTCATCCTCAGTGAGGTCCGGCAGGGCGAGATCACGCTGACCGCACCGCTGGACGATCTGAAGGAACGCTTCCTCGACGGCAACATCATCCACAACAACAACCCCATGTTCAACTGGTATCTGGGGAATGTAAAGCTGACCAAACGGTCGGCAAACGGCACGTATCTGCCCACAAAGCAGTCCGTGTACCGCAAAATTGACGGTTTCGCGGCCTTTCTGGACGCCCATACGGAGTATCTGCGGAAGCATCCGCTGTACATTCCGGAAGACAGAAAGCTGACAACCGTACTCAGTCTGCAGAGGTGAGGAAATGAGCATTTTTACACGGCTCCGGGATCGGCGCAGAAATCGCATCATCACGAAATACCTGAATTCACAGGGATCCGCTCTGACCGTCAGGCCGAAAAGCACATGGATTCCGCATTGGCTGAGAGGGGACTACACCCTAAAGAACAGTGAGCTGATCTTCGCGGCAGTATCCAGGATCTCAAACAGCCTCGCATCCATGCCGATTCAGCTGTACCAGGGGTCAAAACCGGTGTACAACGGCCTGAATGACCTGGTTGCGTTCTCTCCGAACCCGCTCATGACCTCTTCTCAGTTCTTCCGGAGCATGGAGGCCTGCAGAGGGACTGCCGGAAACTGCTACGCCCTGAAGGTGTACCAGCCGGGAGAGGATGTGCCGAGGCTTGAGCTTCTGGACCCGACCAGGGTGCAGCCGATCATCGAGAAGACCTCAAAGGAACTCTGGTGGCGGATCCAGCCTGATGAAGGACCGGAAATGTTTGTGCATGACTTCTACATGGTGCACGTTCCCTTCATCTCCACAAACGGCATTTCCGGCATTTCGCCGGTTTCGGTGCTCTTCAACACCCTGAAATACTCCGACAACATCCAGGAATTCAACGTGAAGCAGCTGGCACAGGGCGTGAACAGCGCCATTGTCCTGGAGGCTCCGGCCAACCTCGGCACGGACCAGAAGAAAGCCATGATCGAGGACTTCATGTCCACGTACCGCGAGACATCCGGAAACATCCTACTTCTCGAATCCGGAGTGACTGCCAAGACCCTGAACCTCAGTCCGGTGGATTCCATGCTGTTCGAGGTCGAAAAGATCACCAGAAGCAAGGTTGCCATGGTCTACAACATCCCTCCGCACCTGCTGGGAGACTATTCAGAGACCAGCAACGGCACTCAGGAGCAGATTATGCTCGAGTTCCTGACCCTGACGATGCTCCCGATCGTGAGAGCGTATGAGCAGGAGCTTGACCGGAAACTGCTGACCACCGCCCAGAGACGGAGCGGGATGCACTGGCGCTTCGACATGGACGCCGTGCTGAGAGCGGATGCAGCCACCATGGCCGAGGTTCACTACAAGGCCGTGCGCTCCGGCTGGATGACGCCGGATGAGATCCGGTTCGCCAGGAACATGCCTGCACTGCCGAAAGGCGTGGGCAAGTGGGCGCTGGTGTCTCAGGATCTGGCCACGCTGGACTACACCGTCAACGACAAGCCGAAAGTGCTGATGCGCGGCGTCAACGAGGACGGCAGCGGCGACAGCTCCGGAGGATCCGGAGGTCAGACGCAGAGTCAGTCTCAGACGCAGACGGAAACGGAGGCCGGAAATGGAGGATCTTGACTCCCTGATTCAGCAGGCCAAGGCACTCGGAATGCCGAATCCGTCCCTGTACCTGTTTCTGCCGCCAGATCAGCGCATCGCAGCACTGCGACGGGACATTGAGGAGACAAAACTGAAACAGTCCGCAACCACCGGTGAATAACCGGTGTTTATTTATACATTCCCCTGGCGAATACTCAGGAAAGGAGGAATTGTATGGCAAAGATTTATAAATCGATGAGACTCATGACAATGGACGCAGATGCCTCTGCGGATATTGGATTGATCAATCAATTCAGCCTGACAGAACTTAAGCCAGAAGATGTTTACTGCTTTTCTGTCGTTATGTGTGACAACGATATTGATCGCGACCTGGAAAGATTCACCAATAAGACGCTTGATGCTCTTGCCGACATGTTCGTAGGCCGGACGGTAATCAGCGACCATAATTGGAAATCAGGAAACCAGATTGGCAGAATATATGATGTGTTCACAAAACAACCGCCAGAAAAGAACCAGGCAGGTGAGCCGCTTAAGCAGCTTGTTGGAAAGGTCTACATGCTGGATTCTGAGGATAACCGTCCGATTGTTGACGCAATCAAGGCTGGAATCCTCAAGGAAGTCTCAGTCGGTGTATCGATCAAGAGCCGCACCTGCTCCCTCTGCGGGGAGAAGATGCATCTCAACTGGACATCCTGGAATATGGAATGCGAAAAGCACCATGTACTTGGGGAAACGTACCCGGATGAAGGCTTATGCTACATGAATCTGGATGATCCAAGGGACGCCTACGAGCTGAGCTTTGTAGCCGTGCCGGCACAGCGGAATGCCGGAGTCACCAAGGCTGCGAACGACCCGGACGTGGACGAGGCTTTTGATACGCTGCTGTCCTGCCTGGACTTAAGCGAAAACCCGAAGTATGGCGAACTGCTGAAGCACATGCGGCAGTCCTCCATGCAGGCCGTTGACCGAGAGGAACGGAAGAAGATCCTCGAGGAAAACGATAACATCATCCAAATTTTTGAAAAGGAGAATTGAAATGACTCTGTTTGAAATGAAAGAAAAGCTGAACACCCTCAAGTCCGCCATTCTCGCCGACGCCAACTGGCTGGCCGAGAAGGCTGCTGATCCCTCCACGAAGATGGAAGAGATCAAGGAGAAGCAGGCCCACCGTGACGAGCTCCAGGCTCGCTACGACACCCTTAAGGCCGAGCATGACCGCATGGAAGCTGAGCAGAGGCAGAAGGTTGCTGCAAAGGCCGTTGCTGATGGCAATGTGACAGCAGAGCAGAACCTGATCGCTGCCAAGGCTGCGTTCTATCGTGCTGTCTTCGCCGGCAAGCCCATCGACACCAAGTCCTATGAAGGCCTCGGCGCCATTCCCGCCGCGGATGCCGACCTCGGCAGCGGCGATAAGCTCCTGCCCACCAACCTGGCCAGAGAGCTCCTGATCGAGCCCTTCGAGATCAACCCGCTGCGCACCATCGCCCGGATCACCAACATCACCGGTCTGGAAGAGCCGAAGCTCGGCTACACTATCGAGGATGCGGATCTGGCCGACGTCACCGATAAGCAGACCGCGAACGAGATCGCGCTGTCCGGCGACACCGTCGCCTACGGCCGTCTGAAGGCCAAGGTCTCCGCGACCATCAAGGACACCGTACTGCATGGCACCGATGTCGATGTTGTGAACGCCGTGGAAGGCGCCCTTCGCTCTGCCCTGGCCAAGCGCGAGAAGCACTTTGCGTTCCTGCCTGCCGCCTCCTGCGCTTCAGACAGCACCCACAAGCACATGTCCTTCTACAACGGCACTATTTCCGAAGGCGTGACCACCTACGACATCACCACGAAGACCGGCGCGACCATGTATGACGCTATCGTGGCCTGCCTCGGTGATCTGGCCGATGACTATGCAGTCAACGCCTCTGTCGTCATGAAGAAGTCCGACTACTACGCCATGGTCAAGGCGCTGGCCAACGACAGCGAGGCACTGTTCGGCGCAAAGCCCGCCTCCATCCTCGGCTATCCTGTCCACTTCTGCGACAAGGCCACCATCCCCGTGGTCGGCGATTTTAGCTTCTACGGCATCAACTACGACATCGGCACCATCTTTGAGACCGATAAGGACGCGAAGAAGGGCGAGTACTACTGGGTGCTCACGGCCTGGGGCGATCAGCAGATCCGTCTGAAGAGCGCCTTCCGTCTGGCCATCGTAAACCCTTAAACGCGGACCTGTCGGGGCTGACGATAGGTGCGCTCACACTGACTCCGTCCTTCAATCCTGATGTGACGGAGTACACAGCCACAACGAGCAATGCCACCAACAAGGTAACGGCAACTCCTGCGGATGAAACCGCGACGGTCGAGATCCTTGTTGGTGAAACAGAGCTCGAGAACGGCGCCTCTGCCACATGGGCAGCGGGTGAAAATACCGTTACCGTCACGGTCACGGACGGCACCGTGTCCAAGGCCTATACTGTAACCGTCACCAAAACCTGAACGGAGGTGGCGGGATGGTAACGGTAGATAGGTTCAGGAAGTATCTGCGGTTGCCTCCGGATGACACGGAAGATCTGGAAGGGTACCTGCTGGCCGCAAAGGCGAAAGCCAGGTCAGCAGGGATTCCGGATTTTCAGGACAACGCCATGTATGATCAGTTCCTTCTGCAGTTCGCCGGCCTGCTGTATGAGGCCCGGAGCATGGACACCGAGGCAGCGGACCCGGCGAAGGTGCAGATGCTGCTGAACAGCTATGTGCTGCCGCTGAGATATTCGGAGGATGACGCATGAGCGAGAGAGCGAACGCCGGAGAGCTCCGGACCATGATACAGATCAAGCGCCGGGTGGTCGTCACCAACGACAACGGCTTTGATACGGAGACCTACGAGAACGTCTACAGCGGCGGTCAGTATGTCTACTGCAAATGGGTCGGAAACCACGGCTCGGAAGTGTTCAGCCGGGACAGCTACGCAGAACGCCGGACGGCCACAGCGACGATGCGATACTCGCCGCTTGCTGATGACGGCAAACTGGTGGTGTTCCTCTACGGGGATCCAGATCCCTGGGAGGTTGTCAACGTGGACAATGTCGGGCAGCGGAATCAATGGCTGGAGCTCTCTCTGCAAAAACGAATCCAGGCCAGATAGGAGGCACAGAGATGTCGATCAGAACCTTTCTGGAATCAGCTGTCGATGTGCCGGTGAAGCGTCCGGATTACAAGGGTGATGCCACTCAGTACATCACCTACCACATGCTCGGCCAAACCGGCACGATCTACGCCGAGAGCACCGAGGCAGAAACCGGAACGGAGTTCTGGATCAGCATCTGGTCCAAAACGGACTACACCCAGTTGCTTCACGATGTGAAGTGGGCGTTTCTGAATGCCCACTGGCGCGTGACGGTGGAGGCAGAGTATTTCGACAGCGATTCCGGCTATTACCGGGTGATTCTGGACGTGGCCTGTGTCGGGGAAAGGTTCGGGTGACGCCTGTGGCCGATCTGACTTTCACCGGCACGGCAGAGTTGAATGATGCATTCACCCGGATTCATGATATTCCGTGGGACGTGACCGAACGGGCCTTGGACTCCATGGCCCAGGTTGCTGCCAGGGAGATCCAGAGTACCGGAGAGTACATGGGTGTCCGGGATGAGGAAAGCGACGTCCACATCCTGGACAACATCACCACCAAGAAGGCCACGAAAACCGATGACGGGGGCCGGGAGAAGATCACCTTTGACGGAACCCGCCATCGTGGCCGGACAACCACACGGAATGCGGAAATCGCATTCGTCAATGAGTACGGCAAGCGCGGTCAGGACGCCAGACCGTTCATGAAGACCGCACTCAGCCAAAACGAAGCCCTGATCTCAGAACCCGGCGTCACGATCATAGGGGACTGGATCGAGGAGAATTTCAAGAAATAGGGAGGAATACCCCATGGCCAAGTATGACCTGCGCTACATCCAGTGCGCAAAATACGTCAACACGGACGGAGTCATCAGCTTTACCGACAGGCAGAGAGTTGGCGACTCCATGACGGCCAACATCGAGCTTCGCTTTGCTGAGGGCCGTCTGTATGCCGAGAGCACCCTCGCCGAGTACATCCGCAAATGCACCGGCGGCACAATTTCCCTCGGCGTGAAGTATATCAAGGAGGCCGCTCAGAAGCTCATGTTCGGCCTGACGGAGAAAACACGCTCCATCACGCCGCAGGGAGGCACCGCCACCAGCGTGAAGTCCCTCGTGACCAAGCGCAACACCGTCGGCAATTATGTTGGCATCTCCTTCTACACTCCGGCTCTGTACGAGGGTGTGGAGAAGTACGACTGCATCTTTGTCGGCAAGTGCATGTTCGGCGAACCGAGCGAGACAAACCAGACCGCCGGTGAGAACATTCAGTTCCAGACGCCTGTCACCAACGGTGAATTCCTGGCGGATGACAGCGATGACGGCCAGATCAAGGAAGTCTGCACGGTGGACTCCGAAGCGCTGGCCAAAGCATGGTGCGATGCCGTCCTGAACGTAGCCTAAAGAAAGGAACCAGAACAATGATTACCAGTATCAAGCTTGAGGAAAAGACCATCGAACTGGATGGAAAGACCTATGTGCTCCACGTCAATATGTCCGTGCTCGACCGGATTCAGGAAGCCTGTGGCGGCGAGATCACGGCAATGCTGACCAAGACGGTCTTTGAGTCGAACGTCATCACCATGACGGCCATGCTCAACGACTGGGCAGAGGATCAGGGCTGGGAAGAGAACTGGACGGAAAAGAAGGTCAAGAAGTGCTTCAATTCCGCCATGATGCGCATGCTGGATGTTACCGGCATGTTCTTCCGTGCGATTCGGCCCGATCGGCCGGACAACGGTCCGAAAAACGAAGACGGAAAACCCGACGAAGACTCGGGAAACTGACGGACCGGGCGGATCAATCCTCACAGATTGATTTCGCCCGGTATCTCAGCATATGGATGTTTGACTGCAGACAGGATGAGCGGACGTTCTGGAAGACCATGAATCCAAGACGGCTGCACGCCCTGTTTAATTCATATTTCAAGCCGGCAAAGAAGACGGTCGAGAAGCTGGAAACCCCAAACGCGAAGCCTACCAGGTTTGTAGATCTTGACGTCCCTGCCGGAAACCAGAAAAGCCTTGCGCAATACTTCATGGGAAGGTGATGCACCGTGGCTGGAAGCTCCAGAAAAGTAAATGTTGAGGTCGCCCTGTCCGGCGAAGCGAAGTACAAACAGGCGATCACGGAGCTGAATGCGGCGAACAAGACCATGGGCGCCGAGCTCAAACGTCTCTCCGCAGAGTATAAAGGCAACACGGACAGCATGGATTTTCTCACCCAGAAGGGCGAGACACTTCAGAGCATGCTGGACCACCAGAAGGAAAAAGTCGAGCAGCTGCGCGAGGCTGTAAAGTGGTCGGCGCAGGAATACGGAGAGGCCAGCACCAAGACACAGAGCTATGCAGCCCAGCTGGCCAACGCTGAAACCTCGGTCATCAACCTGGAACAGGCCATTCAGGAAAACAACAAGGCCATGCAGCAGCAGGCCCACAGCACCGAAGAATACGATCAGGCTCTGAAGGTGCTGTATTCCGAACTGGCCGAGATCGACTCGGAGATCAGGGCCCAAGGCGAGAGCGTGGAAAACCTCGGCGCCAAGCACGAAACCCTGACGGCAATTCTGGAAGAGCAGGAACAGAAATACCGGACGCTCTGCGATGCTCTGAAGGAGGCCGAAGAATCCGGAACGGCCACTCAGGAAGAAATCAACGATCTGAAGATTAAGGTCAATGAAGCGGCAACGGCCTATAACAACACCTCTGCTGCCATCAAAGAAAATGAGGCCGCGCTTCAGGACCATGTCGGAGCGGTCCAGGATGAAAAGGAAAGCCTGACCGGGATCGGCGATGTCCTGAGCGACATGACGGACAAGATCGGCGTGAAGCTGCCAGACGGAGCAACCAAGGCTCTGAACGGCCTGAAGGGATTCTCTGCCGGCACGGTTGCCGCCATGGCCACGGCTGCAGCTGGCATTGCCGCCTGCGTCAAGGCGGTCACGGAGCTCCACAACCTGGCGGTGCAGTATGCCGCCGAGGCGGATGACATCATCACCAAGAGCGCCATCACCGGCCTCTCCACAACGCTGCTGCAGGAACTTCAGTATGCCGAACCGCTGATCGATGTGAGCGTGGAGACCATCACCGGGTCCATGACGAAGCTCACCAAGAACATTGCGGATGCCGCGGGCGGAAATGAAAGCCTGGCGGCATCGTTCGACAGGCTCGGTGTGAGCGTCACAAACAGTGATGGTTCGCTCCGTTCGGTTCAGGAAGTCTTCTTTGAACTGATTGACGCTCTGGGGGAGGTCGGGAACGAGACAGAAAGAAACGCCCTGGCCATGGAGCTGTTTGGTAAGAGCGCCACGGAGCTGAACCCGCTGATCCAGCAGGGCAGTGAAGTGCTGCAGGAATATGCAGAGGAGGCCCATGAGCTTTACGTTCTGACAGATCAGCAGGTCGCCGCACTCGGTTCTCTGGACGATCAGGTCCAGAAGAACACGTTGTCGTGGGAAGGGCTGAAGAAACAGATCGCAGCAGAGTTCGCACCAGCATCCGAAGAAGCTCTGAAGAATTTCGGCGAGCTGGTGAAGAACGCCGGAAAAGCCCTGATCGACTCCGGCATCATCAAAGGCGTGGGTGAAATCTTTGCCGCTCTGTCAAATATGATTAACCCGCTGTCTGAACTGCTGGGAGCGGCTGACAGCGCACCAGGGCGGCTCGGACCAGTGTATGAAGTGCTACACGGCATCGCCGGCGTGGTGGCGTGGATCGCGGACGCAGCTGATGCGGTTATCGGCCTGCTGACACTGGACTTTTCCAGAGTCGGCGTCGCCATGGGCTACGGCAAGAGCAGCGGTAACTACAGCAATATGCAGAAGTGGATGGGCTACGGTGACACGACCGGAAATTACTACAATTCCCAGACTGGCATGTGGGAAGGAAACTACGGCCGGAATGCCGGAGGTACTGACAACTGGCGAGGCGGTCTGACGTGGGTCGGCGAGTCCGGCCCGGAGCTGGTCTCCCTTCCAAAGGGATCTCAGATCACCAATGCCCAGGACAGCAAAAACATGATGGGCGGAAACACCTTCTATGTCACCATTGATGCAAAAAATGTCAAGGAGTTTAACGACATTGTGAGAATGTGCCAGCGGGCACAGGCCGAAGAAAGAATGGGGTGAGTGAATGGCTGTCGCATATCAAACTCTAAACGTCACAAAGCGAGGGTATGTCAGCATTGCAAACCCCGATACTCACTACAATGTGAGTCCGACCGGATCTTATCGGATCGTGCTGACACCAGCTGATCAGAAAACCAGAATGTATTTCGGCCTGGAAAACTTTCCGACAGCGATCCGCAGAAAGAAGATCACAGCGATTGATTTTACCGCGAGAGTCCAATCGGCTGGAGACAGTTATAGCTATCCGATCTTTTATGTGCATGCTGGCAAGGCTGATTTCAATGCATCGACTATAACCTGGAATAACATGCCGGCGATGAACTCGGATTGGATTTCCGGTCTCGGTTCTATGGGCACGAGTTGGCAGAATATTACTGCAAAAACTAAACCAGACACAGGAGGCAGCGATTATCTCGAAAGGCTCATAGATGTACTCCATACCCATGTATTCGTGATCGATTATGTGAACAGATGGAGTGCAGACTATTACAACCTGATTCCTGCTGCGAACGCTTCCGGAAGCAACGCCATGGTAAGGGTGACCTATGACCCGGACGTCAATGTCGTTGGCCAGGTTGTCATGAAGACAAAACCCAGCTACGGGCAGATGCCGACCAAGGAAGCTACCTTCGTCTGGGATCACGAAGTATCCGGAGGCCGGTGCGCGGACGAGTATTTCACCCAAGTATCGGCGGTCTTCAAATACAAGGCCAGCACTTCATCAGAATGGACAACGGTCAACATCTCCGGCAATACGAAGACGTATTCCATCCCGGCGAATACGCTGCCTACCGCGACGACGATTGAGTGGGAACTGACCACTACAGATGAAGACGGCACTACATCGTCCACGTCCGGGAGCTTTACCACATGCACACCGACACTCACGCTGACGAACTATCCATCCGGCAGCAATTTCGACACCAGAAATACCACTGTCATTGAATGGACACTCCGGTACAGCGGCCAGGACTATCCGCAGACCAGTGCCTCCTTCTTCTGGAGAAAGAGCACGGATTCGGCATGGAATGAGATTCCGGTTTCCCCTGGTTCAGCAAATCAGCTGACGATTCCAGCCAACACATTCCCGACTGCCTGTACGATTCAGTTCTATCTTGCCTCTGTCGATTCCGGCGGACATGCAGCGCAGACTTCTGTCAGAACCTTCACGACAGTTACCACGACGATCAAGGCATCCGTATATCCGGACGGCAACAACACAGACCCGTCCCAGCCGATCCTTTTTGAGTGGTACTACAACTGCGTGTTTGAGGATTACGACCAGCGTCAGGCACAGTTCCAGTGGAGACGGAGCACGGATCCGGACTGGAACACCATCACAATAACCGGGAACATCAAGAGTTACCAAATCCCGGCAAACACCTTCAGCACAAACGCCACGATCCAGTGGCGCGTGATCGGCACAGACTCCGGTGGCCATGAGAGCCAGACGAATGCGCTGACCTTCCAGACGCTCACGACGCAGATCACCCCGCAGGACTGCCCGACAAGCGGCTATGTGGATCCTCGGAATGAGATCACATTCAAGTGGTACTATTCCAACCCGGCATCAGGAGACTTCCCGCAGGCATCGGCGACATTCTTCTGGAAGACTGCCGAGGATGCGGATTACACGCAGATCAGCATTTCCGGAAACACAAAGCAGGTGACCTTCGCCGCCGGACAGATCCCGGTGGCCACGACGATCTCGTGGTACATCACCGGAACGGATACCGGCGGAACCACGTCAACCACGGCAGTGTTCGAATTCTCCACGGCGGCAAGCACGGCTTTTGCCTTCTGCGAGGCTCCGTCCGGAAGAATGGAAGACGGCACCAAGCCGATCACATTCACCTGGACACTTACCAATGAAGACGGCTCAGATCCGACCAGGGTTATTCTGAGCTGGAAGTACGACACAGACGCTTCAACCGAGTGGAAGACCATCATTGACACGACCGATCCGCTCACAAGCTATGAGGTTTCGGAGAACTACTTCGGCGCCGGCGTCATTGAGTGGCGCATCTGCGCATACAACAGGGATGAGGTCGCAGGACCGATCAATCAGGTTTCATTCGTCTGCCTGCTGGCCCCTGATAATCCTGCCGGCCTGTCAGCAACGCCGGTGCCAAGGACGCTAATCAGCTGGCAGTCCAGAGGCCAGGAAGCCTATGAGATCACCATTGACGGCGTGATCGTAAAGAAGGAATTCGGCAAGGGCGTCTACAAATATCAGCAGCAGGAGCCGTTGCCGGACGGTGAGCATGTGATTTCCGTCCGGATTCAGGGACTGTACGGCCTGTGGTCGAATTACTCCACCACATCCATTTACGTTGAGAATCAGCCTTCAACAGACATTTTGCTGGATGGCCTTTTTGACTTGGATGCGGTTCTGGCGTGGTCCTATCAGCAGAGCGTCGAGAATGCCGACGCCCACGTCTACCGAGATGGAAAGCGGATCGCCGACGTAGGTGACGATCTGTTCTACCGTGATCGCCTTGTCCTTGGTGAACACAGCTACTATGTTGAGCTGTGGGCGGAAGACGGGAACTATTCCAGATCCAATGTTGTCTCAGGCGTGATGCAGACGGATTCCAGCTGGATCTGCCCACTCTCCGGTGGAGACTGGGTGCATCTGAATCTGAGTGAAAACAGTGACAGGGAGCGTAATTTCAGCTGGTCCCGGAATTTTGCTCTGCAGCACGTTCTCGGTGCGTCATATCCGATCATTGAGATCGGTGAACACGAGGACATGATCGGGAGTTACGACTGTGCTTTCAGCGACGAGGCAGCGGCAAAACCGTTTGAGGCCCTTCGCGGTCAGGCGGTCATCCTGAAATCCAAATCCGGAGGCGTCGTTGTCGGCGCCCTGATCTCATACAACAAGAAGGTGAAAGAGTTCTATATCTCCATCACCTTCTCGCTGCAACAGATCCATGTGGAGGGACTGACATGATCAGACAGATTCAGTTCCGATACAAGATTCTTCGAAACGGAGCTGATCTTTGCGAAATCCATCCGGCCAACGGCGTCGGGGGGAACATCACCATGAACGACTCTGGCGAAATCAAAACTATGTTCATGGGAACGTTTATTGACCCTGGTGACTCTGTGGACTGGCTGACAGATCAGATCCGTCCAGAACTTGTGATTGACGGGAAGACCTATCCACTCGGGATATTTCTTCCCGCCAACATTATCTTCAATAAGGGGGACACAACCGGCACGGTTACCATCACGGCCTATGACCGCTGCTGGATGGTCCAGACCAGGTGCACGGAGGTGCCGAGGTACTTCACAGCTGAAACGAACTATCTGACAGCTGTCGGATCTCTGCTCACAGAAGCCGGCATTGCCGCAATCGCAGAGACAAAGACAGACCATGTGCTGACGGAGGCAAGGGAAGACTGGAACATCGGAACGCCGAACCTTGCCATTGTGAATGAGCTGCTTGCTGAGATCAACTACAAACAGCTCTGGTTCGATTCGGAAGGTGTGGCCAGGCTGGAGCCGGTCAGACAGCCAACGGCAGAGAATATCCAGCACTATCTGACAGACGAAAGCATAGAAAGCCTGATGTTCCCGGAGTTTTCCAGCCAGACAGACATCTTCTCTGCACCGAACGTCTTTTTGTGCGTCTGCTCCAATGCAGACAAGAATGCCCCGATGTACGCGATTGCGGAGAATACGAATCCGCAGTCCCCTCTGTCGATTGTCAGAAGGGGGCGCCGGATTACTCAGCTGGTCAATGTGAACAATATTGCTTCCCAGGGGGAGTTGCAGGCATATGCCTCCCGGCTCCTGACGGACAGCATGATGCGTGGAGAGATCATCGATGTTGAAACGTGCCTGCTGCCTGGGTTCGGTGTCGGTGATGTGGTTGCTCTGAAGTATGGTGACCTCATGACCCTGTGTGTTGAACGTGGATGGACAATGGACCTAAACATCGGCGGCAGAATGCATCACACGATGGAAAGAGTGGTGTTCCATGCAGAATAATCCTTTTGTCAAGCAGAAACAGGCCGCACCAAGCTCGGAGTTCATGCTTGCGACTGTCGACACGATCCCAGACGAATACACGGTCACCCTGATTCTTGACGGAATGACGGAAGCGCTCCAGAAGCCGTACAAGGTATTGAGCAGTGCCTGGCCACTTGATACCGGATACCGAGTCATCGTCATGAAGCTCTCCGGAACCTATGTCGTGATCGGGAAAATAGGCGCTGCGGATGAAGGCGGCGGAGGCGGAGGAACCTATGTTCTGCCGGTCGCCACAGATACGCGGCTCGGCGGTATCAAGGTCGGTGACAATCTGTCCATCGACCGGTACGGGGTCCTTTCTGCTGATGCGGAGGCGTATGAACTTCCGACAGCAACGGCTCTCAGGCTTGGAGGCATCAAGGTCGGCAACGGCCTGAGTGTTCAAGAAGATGGTACACTGGCGGCAACGGGAGGCGGCAGCAGCGGATACACGTTACCACCGGCCACGACCGGTTCGCTCGGTGGCGTCATCGTGGGGTCGGGACTATCTGTCGACTCCAATGGAGTGCTGTCGGCAAGCGGCGGATCAGGAGGTGAGTCAACCGTGGTAACAACCGATGTGGTGTCGAGAAACACCGCCATTTCTTCATCTCAGATTGTATCATCCGAGATTGCTGTTGTTGGAAAGAGAGCGTCACTCCATGTGGTGTTCAAACTAGGTGATAACCACGGTACAGATTCTGCTGTTGACATTGCTGGATATGTAAACAGCGGGTATAGGCCAGCTGTAGATTCATTTGTGATCTTTAATTACAAGCGAGAGAGCTACGGAAACACAGAAGGTTATATCTGGGTGCGAAAAGACGGGGAAATCTCGTTCCGGGGGAAATGCTCATACAATGAAAACATAGAATTCAGTATTGACTATTTTCTGCCGTAATTCCGCCATACCGGAATTTTATTACGCCTTGGAGTAAGGGCTATTCAAAACTTATTACGCTATGTGGTATGATGCGCGAGCTGATGCCACTTAGAAATCATTCTTAGGAGGGATCAGCATGGAGTACAATAAAATCCCGATTGTATTCATTGGCCGGAAGGGAACGGCCCCGCCGATCAGCTATCAGTACGACAAAAAGCAGGTCGGTGTGATGGAGGGAGTCTACGGCCTGCCGGATGTGTTCACGGTGGACTTCTGCAACGATGGAGACACTGTGACCAAGCCGGTCATCTGCACGCCGGAATCGATCAATATTCCGGATGAATATCTTATCACCGGGAGAACCATCATCGGGTATTTCTGGCTTAGCGGGCCGAACGGATCCGCTCAGACCAGATACGATTTCGAGATCCCAGTGAGGAAACGTCCGGCAAGGTCCGAGGTTGAGCCGACGCCTGAGGAGCAGAGCGTCATCGATCAGCTGATCGAGCAGCTGAATGTTGGCGTCGATCGTGCCGAGACGGCTGCGGATGAAGCAGAACAACACGAAGCGGACGCCGGGGCCGACGCCCTGAAGGCTGAGGGCTACGCTACCGGTACCCAGGGCGGGGAGCCTGTCACGGATGAATCCCCGTACTACCACAACAACGCATCATATTTCGCCGGTCAGGCCGGTGCATCCG
>OCTX011830826.1_pt1 | contig 16475 bp, 12 predicted proteins | sample 1539691 | NCBI WGS metagenome assembly OCTX01 (sample SAMN02144231, study PRJEB22623) | gut metagenome | biome: sheep rumen | host: Ovis aries | place: New Zealand | reverse complement strand
AAGGTAACCAAAAAGGCTGAAAACCTAGCGAGGTCTTCAGCCTAATTTTTATTCTTGCTTAAAAAAGTTTTAGCGGACACTAATAATTCTTTATGAAGACATTTAAATGAGGAGGTGAAAGTTTATCGAAAAGTAAATAAATAAGCATTATCTCACTACCACTTTCTTTCCATTGAAGATATAGATGCCAGGATGAGATGGTTGTTCTATCTTGACACCTTGCAAGGTGTACCAGCCTTCAATCTTTCTCTCTGTAGAAACCTCGGGAGTTTCAATAGCTGTAGTTTCCTCTTCCTCATCCATTGTGAATTGATTTGCACGAGCGTTAGCAGGATGTGTGAGAACACCTGTTACGGAAACATTGGCTATACCCACTTGTTTAGTTGAACCAAGTTGATAGATGTTGATAATGAACTGCTTTACGCTCTCGTTATCAGCACCATTTACATTGTATGTATACGTTGTATAGGCAGGATTGGCATTGTTGCGAGCAGGACGGATTCCTGATGCAAGTGTCGTTCCATCAAAACTAACATTCAAAGCACTGCCATCGGTACCAATACGTGTAGCCGTGAAAGAAACACTTGTTGCCTTGAAGGTACTTCCATTGGTCGGGGTTATACTAAAGGTAAGCGCATTGCCACTATTGGCATTCGACTCGTTGTTTATGTTTGTACCCATCAAAGTCTCCGTTATGTTGGAACAGACACGTGTTCCCGCATATTTGAGGGTGTTTCCCTTGCTTACGGAAGTAGAGACATAACTTTGGAAAGCACTGGGAATAGTGGCGGTCTGATTGGCTCCGCCGCCATCAAATTTCCATTGGATAGTACCAGTGTCTTGAACCATAGCGCTTGGATGGGTGAGATTTCCTCTAATCATGATTCTTGCAATACCGAATTGCTTGGTAATGCCAAGTTTGTAAAGATTGATAATCAACGATTGTACAGCACTACTACTTGCACCATTCAGGTTGTAGGAAAACACTGTGTATGGTGGATTGGCATTGTTGCGTGCAGGTTTCTGTCCTGTTGCCAATGTCTGGTTTCCCCAAGCCACATTGTAATTGCCACCATCGGTACCGATACGAGAAATATAAAATTCTACATGGGTTACGGCAAATGAGCATTCATTGGCTGGCGTGATATTGAACATCAGACGATTGTTGTTGTTTGCAGATGCCTCATTATTTACTTTCACGCCTATCAAACTTTCCGTTATACCTGTCAACACCTTTGTGCCAGCCCAAGTCAAGTTACTACCCAAGGTAGTAGATGCCGTTACAAAACCTTCAAAATTGCTGCTAAGAGTAGCTGTTTGATTGGCTCCACCTTGATTGAACTCCCAATAGATAGTCCCTTCTTCTGTCACCATCGATGTCGTTGGATCTGGTGTAGGATCAGGATTCACCACTGGAGCATCACCTACATAGAAATTAAAGTTGCGAGTGAGTGACACACCGCTTTCAGAAGCTCTCACGGCGATGGTGAACACTTTGTTAGCCATAGATGCGGGAGCATTCACGATAAGTTCACCATTGGAAATACTCGCTTGAGCAGTACCGCTATTCGATACGATAGAATAACTCGGAGAGGTGTAACCAGCGAAATATCCAGCGAGTGCAACGGTCTTGTTGACTGCTACCGTAATACCTTCTCCATCGGTATCACCGATAAAGTGAGGCTCTGCCATCCAATTCAGGTAATCCTCAAGATTTGTATAATAGGTGGAGGTATTATATACATTATTGTTAGCTGATGAAGCATTCCATCCCTTAGCATTCTCAAACCAATTGGGTATTCCGTCATTGTCGGAGTCCCAACCAGAAGGACGAGAAGCAGAAGTAATGCCTAAACCATTCCAACCTTCAGAATCACTCTCCTTGTCAATCAAACCAGGTTTGCCCGAACGACTACCATACTTGGTAAATGTACCGTGGAAACTCTCAGACACAAGACGTGCCTCGTTGTTGTCAAGACCAGCGTAGTTACATCCCACATCACTCAAAACGTTCTTGAATGCAGCATCAGCAGATGTTTCTACTTGGCTCTCATGGTTCCAGAAGCTATACGGAGAAGATGCCCATACATTCCAATTGAGATTCTGTCCGCCACTTAATTCATATTTATACGTATTGTTGTTCGTATCGGGAGTCTTCGTATTACCATCCTGACTCACCCTATAATTGCCGTTGAGATAGTATTCTTGGGTTCCCGAACCAGCTCCTTCCAATTGGGCGATGAAGATGAAATTTTGAGTTGTGGCAGGACCTTTCTTGTAATAGTTGTTCACAAAGTTTCCTTCATGCACACCACCATCAGTAGCGCGACCACCCCAGTTGTATACTACATTATCGCGGATATTCAAACGTCCAGCGTATGCACCAGCACCATCCAAACCGCCACCTAAACTCCATGCGCGACCTTCATTATGAGCAAGCAGATTGTGATGCAATGAACCCACATCACCAGCTACCGTTGCTGCAAAACCATGTTGCACGGCATTGTTGGAATTATAATAATTCTTATGTCCGTTTTGATTCAGCGACTCACCGATGATATTGTGTTGGAAACTATAGTTTTTAGCACCACGAGAAGAGAATGTCTCATCCGAACCCCATCCTAAAAGACAATGGTCCATGATTCCATAGTTTGCGGAAAGACCACCAGCATTACCCGTATTTTCGTTAGGCGATGTACCATTCCAATCATCCCCATGTCCATAGCGGAAACGCATGAATCGCGTAATTCCATCATTGGAATTAGAACCAAACGGTTGATTACGCAACATGATACCAATGCCAGGAGCGGTTTGTCCTGCGATAGTTACGTATGGGTCGCTACACGTCAATGTACTTTGCAAGGTAATGACACCACTCACATCAAATACGATGGTGCGAGGACCAGATAATCTTTCCAAACCATAACGTAAGGTTCCATTGGTATTCGCATCATCGGCAAGACTTGTCACATGATATACTACGCCTCCTCTACCACCTGTGGCATATTTTCCAGCTCCATCAGCACCAGGGAACGCCAATCGACGAGGACGGAAACTCCATACCTTACCAGTATAGGTATTGCCATTGATAACCTCATCCACACGCCAATAATATTTTTGCATGGGATTGAGACCACTCTTGGTGAATGATGTAGAAGTGGTGGAAGTGCCTCCCGACGTAGCATTTAGCACGGCAGTTGAGTCTGTTCCGAAATAATAGATGTGTCTTGTAGGAGTATTCACTGACTGTGTCCACGATAGAGTTAAGCTACCTCCGTCTGCATTCACGTGGCAATCCATTGAAGCAGGATACGGATTCTGAGCAAGGTTGTCGGCATTATCCACACCCAACTCCAAGGAATTGATGAACAATCCCGTGCAGAAATAACTCGTTCCATTAGCAGGAACGGTGTAATAAGTAATGGTTGTCTCTTGACTCGTACTTCCAACGTTGAAAGTTACATAACTCTTGGCACTTGTACTTGTGCTGGTTGCACGCATCGATTGTTGCAATCCAGTTACCTGTACAACCCCATTCACAGATACGTTGATAGGTGGTACGGTGTAATTTCCATCGGCTTCCACATAGTTGTGATATGCTTGCAAAGAGTGAGTACCAGCGGAGAGTCCCCTAATTTTAACGGTGATAGACACAGAACCAGAAGTAGGTTTCCCGCCACTGCTATTATAAGCCGTAAGACCATCACCAACCTGCATGTCATAGTTCACTCCGTCTTTCCACCAATTGCCTTTCAGTTGTGTAGCTGCAGAACCAGAACCTGTTCCTAAGGTAAATGTTACGCCGTTAATAGTTTTGGTTGTTCCCTGTCCATCAACATACCAGCTGGTAAAGTTTGTAGCTGTTTTCAGTTTGGCATTGTCGAAATCGATGCTTTGTGCCCAACTCAATGTGTTGAATACGGTCAATAAGATGACTATCATCCATGCCCTCTGTCGCTTTTCATTTAGATGCGACTTTTTCTTGAAAGTAATTTCCATAATGAATTTAATTTGTTGTTAATAGATAGCTATCTAAAAAAGTTATGAGAGTTAGTATATTCTTTTGCAAATATAAAAAAATAATGTGAATGAATTGTGTATATTTAGTAGTTTAACTTTTATTAATGGTACTTTTTTTCGTGTGTGCGCCAACATGTTACGGGCGTTCTAAAGTCAATATTTATATTACCGTTTTTTTATTGTTTTCATGTATTTTTCTGATGACAAAGGAATCGAACTATAGAAATAATAATGGGCAGACTTCAATGCCTGCCCATTATCAATAAGGATGATTTTTACAATCATGAATCCTTCTCTTTCTTGCCAAACTCTGGGTCTATCTTCAAGAACGAAGTCACAACAAATGTAATTGCACAACACATCATCACGATGATAAAGAACATTCTATAACCCACCATTTCTTGCAATGCACCAGCAAACAATCCAGGAATCATCATCGACAATGCCATAAATGCCGTACACAATGCGTAGTGGCTCGTCTTGAATTGTCCCCTACTATAATATATAAGGTATAGCATATAAGCCGTGAAACCGAATCCATAACCAAACTGCTCGATAAACACGCAAACGTTGATAACAACCAAATTACTTTGCAACGCATAACTCAAGTAGACATATACGATATCGGGCAAAGTGATTGCACAAACCATCGGCCACAACCATTTCTTCAAACCATCCTTACCTGCGCAAATACCACCGAGAATACCGCCAAGTGTCAATCCTATTACACCTACCGTTCCTTGCACTAATCCGTATTCTTGCGGCGATAATCCCATACCACCATTATGAGCCGCATCTATGAGAAACAATGCCGACACCTTAGCCAACAAGCCTTCTGGCATACGATAAAGAAGCATGAACAAAATACCTACAGTCACTTGCGGTTTCTTGAAAAACGACTTGATGGTATTCACGAATTCCTTCCATATCGTTTGCACGTTCACGTCGTTACGTGCCGCATCTTCAGCCGGAACAGGCAACGCATAATGATGCCACAACCAAAGTGCGATAAAGATACCCGTTACTCCGTAAAACATCAAACTCCATGAATAGGAAATACTATTGCGGTAAATCACTTGCAAGTTACCAGCAATCATGACAAGTATACCTTGTCCGAATATAGTTGCCAAACGATAGAAAGTGGAACGAATACCCACAAACCAAGCTTGTTGGTGTGTATCGAGTCCTAACATATAAAAGCCGTCTGCCGCAATATCGTGCGTAGCTGAAGCGAATGCCATTACCCAAAAGAAGAATAAGGTACCTTGCAACCACAAAGAAGTTGGAATCATAAAGGCTACGCCTCCAAATGCTGCACCTATTAACAATTCCATCGTTACAATCCACCACCGTTTCGTCTTGATTAAGTCTATAAAGGGACTCCAAAGTGGCTTTATTACCCATGGCAAATAAAGCCATGAAGTATAGAATGTAATTTCCGTGTTACTCAATCCCAATTGTTTGTACAATACCAAGGAAATCGTCATTACCGCCACGTAAGGCAATCCTTCGGCAAAATACAACGTGGGAACCCATCCCCATGGTTTTTTCTGTATTTGTTTCATCTTGACAAATATTATTCCGTTTCTTTGTTCTCTTTCTTATTTATATACTTGCTTAATCACCGCATTCTTGTAATAATGCAACAATATCTCATTGTATTGATAACCTTTCTCGCCCATCATGGCGGCACCCACTTGGCATAATCCTACACCATGTCCCCAACCGGCACCAATCAATTCAAAACGCTTATCATATTTGTCTACCACAAAGGCGGAACTATACAAATGCGTGTTGCTCAATGCCCTTCGGATTTCGAGTTCTTTTCCAATCGTAAACGTATGTTTTGTTCCCACGATTTTCAGTTTGGAAATTCTTCCGCTCTTTCCTCGTTCCAATGGTATCAAGTCGATGATCTCACCGAAATCCATCTTCAATTTATCGCTCACCAATTCGGATAATTCCTTTTGCGAATAAGATACGCGCCAACGATAGAACTCGGTTGTTTCTTGGTCATAATCATTGAGCACTTGCGACAACACCTGTTTGTCTTTCGTGTTACAGAACGATTCTGGCGCATTACGAATCCATTCTTCCGCATTCTTCTCAATAGACAAATCGGGAACATCGCCATTGCCATCGCGAATGGAAAGTAGATAGGGCTTACTGATATTCTCCCAACAATATTGATATTCCTCGGTTACTCCACCACAACACTTACTGAAACGAGCATCGCAAATGTCACCTTCCGACATCAATACTTGTCCTCTCGTGGCTTCCACGGCTTCCAGCACGCGGTCATCGGTCTTCATGGTTATTCCTTGATAACGTTGGCAATGGTCATCAGCACAAACGTCAAATATCGTGTGGTCTTCTCGGTCGTACCAACGAATCAACTCATCATCTTTCTTGATGAACGAGAAGAAATTATTGCCACTTTCTTGGTTCTTACGACGTTTATCCATTTGTGCCAAAAGCCAACTGCGAGAGATGACGGCGTGGGCTTTCAACAATTCCAAGGACGATGTGGCTTTCATTTCGCTCGAAATAACGCTTTCCAAGTAATTCTCCACGGGCAACTCATTGATGGCACAAATCTTGTCGGCCTCAACAACCAATCTTAACATGCCTTGGAATGTTTGCGTCTCTTTTCTCTCCCAATGAAAATTCACGCCAATAGTTACGTCTTTCAATGAAAAAGAGGCATCGGGTGATTGTGGAAGGAAAGCCAACTCGCGGTATTGATTTCCTTTCCATAATATTCCACCTTCAGAGAATTCCACTTGTTGGTCACCCATCAACTCTTCGCCTTTCGCCAAATAGGGTGTGTTGAGTGAGAAACAAATCTTCTGCCCACTCACCACACCAACTTTCACGCTGGGTTCTTCGCGGAATCGTTCCCTGATTTCAGATAATGATGACTCGGTTTCAAACAAGTTCTTGAGTTGCTTGACCACCATAGCCGTTTCATCTTCATTCAAGCTGCATTCCCTTAATATGTTGACGGCCATTTCTGGTGTCATTCTCTGGTAGTCTTCTTGACGAGGGGTAATCAGCAAGCCCGACATATCCAACGCACCAGGACTTACCATCATCTGCTTGTCGTCTTCTTCAAAATAGCAATCAGGACGATGTTTCTTTCGTGGGAAGATTACTGACAGGAAGTCTTCGCCTTGTCGCCATGACACGATATTCATCATGGGTTCCTTCTTTCGTAATGAAGACGTTCTTATCTCGTCGAGTACTTTATATAACTTCCTAAACAACGCTACGTCTGTCGACTCATGTCTGCTTCGTATAACGAAAGCTGGACAAACAAAGTCGGTGATTTGCGCTAAATACTCTACCTCGTTGATGCTACAAACCATCTCCAACTTTCTGCTTAATCGTTGCCATCCCGTTTGTATCGGCAAAACGTCGCTTGTTCCTGCTTGTAAATGCAGATGATCGGGTGCCGACGCGCCACATTCAGGACCATTGTAGAATACGGTCAACTCTGGATAGGCTTTCAACAACTTATGCATCTCATTATAATAATCGATGATTTGTTGAGGTTGATGTTTCTTTGCGGGAATCGTGAAGTGTGTAGGCAAGATGGGGAAAGGATTTACCAACAATTCAAACCGTTCGTCTATCGACTTGGAAATCTGGTTGAGCGGACGGTTTTTCAAGCAAAGGAAACAGGGACGCTCCGCCAATGATTGTTTGTCTATCTTGGCTCCCGTTGACACCATACGAGCAGGATTCCATTGCACTTTCAACGTATTATCGCCAAAAGACAATTCTCTCGTTTGCACGTGTGCCAACTCACGATAATGTTTGCGGGCATCTTCCCATTTTTCCAATTGTCGGTTGAAGAATCGTTGCAATCCGCCATTGGCTTGTTCTTCGGTCTTGCCTTGGTGCATCTGTTGTCGAGCCAATATTTCCAACGTGCGCAATCGGTCTTTGTAGAGGTTGTTGGCATTCACCTTCTCAACGCTCAATGCCGCATCGCTATTGCCTCCCCATCGTCTGCAAAGATACAATTCCGTAAAGATTCTACCGATACGGTATCTACGAGAGAACGCCAAACCTAATGCGTAGTCTTCTCCGTAACTGGTATTGGGGAAACGAATTTGACGAACCAACGGGGTAAAGAAAGCACGTGGTGCCCCCAATCCATTAATGCGCAAGGCATTGTTAGGTCCGTTCTCGTCTGTCCATTCTTGATGGTCTATCAATCCTGGCGGCAACGTATTCAAGTCAAAGTCACACATCCGATAACTGCCTATCACCATCGCAGCCTTTTGTTTGCGGAACGCATCTACCACCTGTTGCAATGTCTGTGGTGAGGAATATAGGTCATCTGAATCCAATTGTACGGCAAACCTACCGCATCTATCGTCATTCACGGCTACGTTCCAGCAACCGCCAATGCCCAAGTCCGTTCGCTCGGGGATGATATGTACCAATTGTGTCTTATATCTGGGATTGCCTTTGTCGTTCCTGATGTCTTCCAATATATCTCCCGTTTTGTCGGTTGAATGGTTGTCAACGACAATGACATTGTATTTGAAGCTCGTTTTTTGCGACAGGGCTGAACGAACGGCATCCGCGATGGTTTTCTCTCGATTGTAAACGGGAATCACCACCGTTGCCTCATATTCGAAATTTTGCTCGTTGAAGTCAACGTCTACGTATGTCGTGGTGTCTACTCGCGCTCCAATGGCTTCCAAGTGAGCCGTTGCCACCTGTTCCATTTCTATTTGCACGTCACGATTACGCGGATTCACGTAGTCGAATTGCTTCTCTCCGCTCTTTCGGGTATCGAGTTCCACTTCGGTATAAAGGCATTCGTTGATGCGAAACAGGGCACCGTTCCTACTCAAGAACAAACGCAGGTCGTACACGCCTGCAAATTGGTACTCGGCAATCGTTGGTTGGGCGGCATAAGCATGCAACAAACTCGATTTCACGAGCAACATCTGTCCGAAATCGAAATCATCGCGTATGCTACCTAATTGATAGTCGATGGTAGGATGAACGGTGGCGCGTTTCTCCCCTACTCTCGCTTCAAACCTATCGCTATACACCATGGCGGCATCAGTCTCACAGGCCACGCGCAAGAAACGGTCGAGTGCATACAAGCCCAATCTAACGGGTGTGGTCTTCAAGCTCAACAACACATAATCTGCCTCTGTGTCTTTTTCGATGGCCAAGATGGTTTGTGTAGACGTCAGGTTTTCTACTACCAAGTAACTGCAATCATGAGGTGCTACATGTTTTTTGGAAAACTCCTCCGACACCATCAAGTGAATATGATGTATGGTCTTGTCTTGTCGAAGCACGTCCAATTGTTCTTCAATGACATGAAAATCCTCGCAAGGCAAGAAACAATCAATCTTCTCTCTCATATTTGAATTTCGTTGTCACGTTTCATTTTATTTGCAAAAATACAAAAAATAAGCATTTTACGCAAACTTGGTTGGCATATTTGCGTTAATCTTGTGAAAATGCTCTTTTTTTACGATGATTATTCGTAATTTTGCCCAATTAATGGGATTTGAATAGCATGGAATTAGACAAGAAACCACTTCTCGGAATGTCGTTGACTGAGTTGAAAGATGTCGTCAAGGATTTGGGATTACCCTCTTTCACGGCACCGCAAATCGTTAAATGGCTATACGTACAACACGTGAAGAGCATTGACGACATGACTAACTTGTCTAAAGCGAACCGTGCGCGATTGGCTGAGTCGTATTGCATAGGATGTGCTAATCCCATCGACGCACAGTATTCCAAGGACGGAACCATCAAATATCTTTTTCCCGTACAGGGCGACAAGTTTGTCGAAACGGTCTACATTCCCGATAAGGATCGTGCTACGCTTTGCGTTTCCTGTCAGGTGGGATGCAAGATGAATTGCCTGTTTTGTCAGACGGGAAAACAAGGTTTTGAGGGAAGCCTCTCTGCTTGCGACATCCTCAATCAAATCTATTCGCTTCCTGAAAGGGATAAGTTGACGAACGTGGTTTTCATGGGACAAGGCGAACCGATGGATAATCTTGACAACGTGTTGAAAGCCACAAACATCTTGACTGCCGACTATGCCTACGCATGGAGTCCGAAGCGCATTACGGTTAGTTCGGTGGGCATCAAGAACAAATTGAAGAGGTTCTTGGACGAGAGCGAATGTCACGTAGCCATTAGCATGCACTCTCCCATCCCTGAACAAAGGGCGCAATTGATGCCTGCCGAAAAAGGAATGTCTATTCGGGAGGTGGTGGAATTATTGCGACAATATGACTTCACCCACCAACGGAGACTATCGTTTGAATATATCTTGTTTGCGGGATTGAATGACACCATGACGCATGCACGCGAAATCGTTCGATTGCTTCATGGGTTGGAGTGCAGAATCAATCTCATCCGCTTCCATCAAATACCTTCTGTGCCTCTTCATGAGACGGATGAGAAGAAGATGGAATCGTTTAGGGATTACCTAACCAATAAGGGTATCTTCACTACCATTCGCGCTTCACGCGGACAGGACATATTCGCCGCCTGTGGCTTGTTGAGCACGGCAAAAAAGATTGCTGACGAACGGAGATAGTATAAGTAGAACTTATATACAATATAATTCATTATGGAGAATAAGAAAATTCTTGTGGGAATTACCCACGGTGACACAAACGGTATTGGATATGAACTGATTTTTAAAACCTTTTCTACACCTGAGATGTTGGAGCTTTGCACACCTATCATCTACGGTTCGCCCAAGGTGGCTGCTTACCATCGAAAGGCTCTCGACATGCAAGCCAACTTCACGATTATCAACCAAGTGGAAGAGGCACGCGACGGACGGGTAAACTTGCTCACTTGCATGAACGAGGACGTGAAGGTGGAGATTGGCACTCCTACGCCAGAGTCTCATCAAGCGGCAATGAAAGCACTCGACCATGCTTTGGAGGACTTGCGCAATCATAGCATTCAAGTATTGGTGACGCTGCCCATCAACAAAAGTGCAGACGGGAAAGGTGGCAGTCAATTTGAGTACATGCAAGAGAAATTGGGAGAGGCAAACAAGGCTACCGTCTTGATGGGTAACGACTTGATGAGAATTGCCTTGGCAACGAAAGACATGGCTATCAAAGACGTTTCCAACCAGATTACCATCGAGCATGTATCACAGAAAATAATTGCCTTGCATACGGCATTGAAACGCGACTTGCGTATCTTCAATCCTCGCATCGCCGTGTTGGCATTGAATCCCAATGCGAACGGCAAGGAGGAAACGGATGTGATAAAACCTGCGATCGCTCAATTAGAGGAACAACACGTTGAGGCTTTCGGTCCTTTTACGGCAGATGACTTCTTCGGGAATCACAAATATGGAGCTTTCGACGGCATTCTCGCCATGTATCACGACCAAGGTATGATGCCTTTCAATACCATCAATGGCGGAAGCAACTATGCCCTGTTATCGGGATTGTCTTATGTCTGCACGTCGCCTACGCATACACCCTGTTTCGAGATAGCAGGACAAAACAAGGGTGATGAGAGTTCGCTGAGGAAAGCAATCTATGTGGGAATTGACGTATATCGCAATCGCATCAACTATGACAAGCCCTACGAGAACCCCCTACAAAAACTCTACCACGAAAAGCGTGATGAAGGCGAGAAGATTCGCTTCTCCATTCCTAAGAAACACGAGAATAGCATCAAGGAGAAAAAGGCTCCAGAGAACATCGAATAGAATTTAGAAGCAAGAAGGTTAGAAGCAAGAGTATTAGAAGCAAGAATATTAGAAGCAAGAATATTAGAAGCAAGAAGCAAGAGATATGTCCTCTCATTTGAAAGGCTAATCTCTTGCTTCTTACGTTAATTTTAAATTTTGAATTGTAAATTGTAAAGCCATTGCTTTATATGCTACAAACAATTGATTTGTGTGTTACAGACGTATGGTTTACAGTAAACAAAGCTATGGTTTATGCATTCAAAATGACGTGTTTCTTACCTCAAAGAGAGGTGATTTTTATCATTTCAGCCAAGACCTCCCGTTTTATTAGCTAACTTCCTTATTAACAATATGTTAATATTTTCAAGACCTCATGTAAGACCTCCCGTAAGACCTCCCATAGACCTCCCGTAAGACCTCCCGTCGGTGCTTGATTTTGTTCACAAAATAATATTCGATGAAGCAATACTCTGATACACTTGAAATGAGCAAGCGGAAAGAGAATCAAACGAAAAACAGATCGAAAAGACGGGAGGTGTTAGGTGAGGTCTATGGGAGGTCTTACGGGAGGTCTTACATGAGGTCTTTCATGCATTTCTGTTTCACAACTCCTTAATACTTAGGAGTTTATGAAAAACAACGGGAGGTCTTGGCAAATTGATTGAAAATTGAAGATTGAAGATTGAAATAGGCAAATTTGAAGACATTGGAAAAACACAAAAACCTGTGTAATTATTACTTGAACCTATTGTGGCTCAGTCGATATTTAGTAGGGAATTAAGATTGAATCTTTATTCTTTGCCGTAGTTTCATATCATTGAATAGGCAATCTATTTGAGAAAGGAGAAATGCCGTAGGCATTGGATAATAGTAGTCAGCTATGCAGAAACGCCTTTAGGTGTTTCGAAATGGCTGGTGAGGAAGATACGCATATAATTCCTTGCTGTTATGCAAGGGACATAAGGAAGCCTGTCGCAAACCTAAAGGCTTGCATTTCTATATCCATATCTTAACCAGCCATTTCGCCATACCTATCGGCATGGCTGCATAACTGGCTACTATTATCTGATGCCTACGGCATCTTCCATGCAAGCCTTGATTTTCTAACTAAGTTTTTATCCCCTACGAAAAATCGCTTGAGCCTATTGTTTTGTATAGTACGAAAAAGAAAGACAAATCCCTTCGCCATTGTGTGACGAGGGGATTTGTTGATGTGGAGCTGGCGGGAATCGAACCCGCGTCCGCACAAGGAAACCATACGCTTTCTACATGCTTATTCCAGACTTTAGTTTTCGAGCATCGACAAGACCTGAACCACCAATCGATACCTTATCCTCTGAATTTCATCGTGCTGCCGAGGCTCAACACGACTATTTCCGATTTACCTGCACCGCTAAACCCTCAGATTCGGAACAACATCCTTGGAGCGATGTCTCGTTCCATCACCTTGTGACGGAATAAAGCCAGTAATCTACTATGCTTCGATTAGGCAGCGAGAGCGTAGTTTCTTTCGCCAATTAATTTTTTGTTCACTCAGATTAAGGAGGTAGCCAACGAGCCTCCGCATGCTTACATACCATCTCATCTTGCCGTCAAATCCAGTCAACCCCATGAAATAGTATTTTGCTGAAAAGCGATGCAAAATTACATATTTATTTTTAAACACAATATTTTTTTAGGAAATATTTTTATGGCACAATAAAAATGTTGGTTTCATTTCGTACATCGGCCATGTACGAATGGTACAAAGCCGTTGTACGAATGGTACATGATGATTGTACGAAATTGAAACGATAACATGCCTATAAATCCAACATCAAACTATTCCAACGGGAAACGCAGGGAAAAAACACGAATTAATTTGGTTATTCGCTCACATAATCGTATCTTTGCATCAAATTGAGAAACCATGATGAAATTAATGAATCGCCACCACATCCTACTGACTGTCTGTGCATTGATATTGGTGCTTATTTGCTACTTAAGCGTGAGTGCCCCGATGCGCTTCGAGGAACAAGTGAAGGAACGGGAAAAGATAGTAGAAGACAGGATGAACAGCATCCAACAAGCTGAAACGCAATACTTGCGGACGCACGGATATTACACGGCGAGCTTGGATAGCTTGGTGAAGGAAGGTCTTTTGGCGGATTCGTTGCGTTTCATTCCCTTCTCCGACGACGTGATGTTCTCCATCCAAGCGAGCATGGAACCATCGGAATCTGGCGAAACGGTGCCGCAGATGTCTTGTAGCGCATCCTATCGTGATTACCTGAACGGCATCAACGAAAAGGAGATAGACAACTTGATTCGCCGCGCCTCAGAGGAAGGCAAGTTTCCTGGTTTAATCATCGGGAACGTAAACCCATAAAAAACCATTACACTGACGATGAACAACAAAAACAATATCAAACAAGAAAGACTGAACATCAGGATTAGTCACAACGACCTCTCGTTTGCCGTGGTAGACCGTGAATCCGTCAACAAAGTGGCATACGAGCATTATCCCATCAGGACTGGCATTGCGATGGCAGCCAACTTACGGGAGGCTTTCAAGGATGGCGACTTGTTGAGCAGGGGCTATCAACGTGCCTTGGCATTGATAGACTCGCCCGTGATGCTGATTCCCGTACAGGAATTCAACGAGGACGACATAGAAAGCATGTATCACCATACCATCACGGGAATGGAAGGGAATGCGGTGATTTACCAAGTGTTGCCCAACTTGAATACGGTGGCGGTGTTTTGCATCAACAAAGACTTGAAACTCGTTATCGACGAGCATTTCAGCGACGTACGCTATTTCCCCATCGCCCATCCCGTATGGAACTACCTGCATAGGAGGAGTTTTACAGGAGTACGCAAGAAGTTGTATGCTTATTTCCACGACAAACGCATGGAAGTGTTTAGCTTCGACAAAAACAGGTTTAAGTTTTGCAATAGCTTCAATGCCGAACATGCGCATGATGCCGTGTATTACATGCTCTATACTTGGCAGCAATTAGGATACGACGTGCAGCACGACGAGATATATTTAGCGGGCGACATTCCCGAGAAAGACTGGATGATGGAAGCCTTGCACCACTATGTACAAAAGGTATACGCGCTGAATGCGGAAACGGAATTCAACCACGCACCTTTCACCAATTACAAGGAAATGCCTTTCGACTTACAAGCCATTTTTACGGAAAACAGATGAGAATCGTTACAGGGATATACAAGGGTAGGCACTTTGAGATACCACGGAGTTTCAAGGCCCGTCCGACAACCGATTTTGCGAAAGAGAGTATCTTCAACGTGCTCAATGGTTATATTGACTTTGAGGATGCCACGGCGTTGGACTTGTTTGCAGGTACGGGAAGCATATCGCTGGAGTTACTAAGTCGTGGATGTGCTTCTGTAGTAAGCGTAGAACTCGACCGCGACCATGCTCGTTTTATCAGCGATTGCATGAAGAAGATAGGAACAGACAAGAACATCCTTATCCGTGGCGACGTGTTTAGGTTTTTGAAGAGTTGTCACCAACAATTCGACTTCATATTCGCCGACCCGCCCTATTCATTACCCGAATTGCCGAAGATTCCATCGTTAATCTTCGAGTACGGCTTGTTAAAGGAAAATGGTATCTTCGTATTCGAGCACGGCAAGCACAACGACTTTTCCGACCATCCCCATTTCATAGAGCATCGAAATTACGGAAGCGTGAACTTTTCGGTGTTTAGGGAAGAGGTGAGGGGTGAGGGGTGAGAGGTGAGAAGTGAGAGATTTGTTTATTTCTTTGAGTTTGTGAGGAGAAAAAGGAACCAGCCGCAGCTTATCGCATCCATGGGATAACTGTGTCTGAACGTCAACAAATCAAGTCAAATGAGTGGATAAACGAACAACATAGCGAGTCAAGGATGCCTTTTTGAGGGGCTGAGTCCAACTGAACTGAGTCAGAAGGAACAACCTCACGCACAAATATAGATTTTTAGAACTTACCTATATATTTACCTATTTAATTTTAAAAAATATGAATAAAAATGATAAACCAATTAATAACAACATTGGTAATATGGATATATTTAACAGTTGGGGAGTAAAGACAAAAGATGTTGTAATAAGGATACCCTGTTACACAAGAGAATCTGGTGTTTGTTTCTTCTGGGAATCTGATTATGCAATTAAAGTGGAAATATTGGGTGATGCTATAGGAATCACAGCTAACAGGGAAGGGTTAATTTCTTTAGCTTCTCATTGTTTGAATTTAGCGCAAGATGCTATTGCACCTTTTGGTTGTATGGAATTTGATGAATTCAATAGTCTTGAGGAAGGTTCTTTACCTTTAATTCTCCAACGTGATGACTCTCTTCATACCATTTAGTGCAACGGCAGGAGTAATGGGAAATGCCTATGGTGCGATGGTGGGGGAGCAGGTAGGAGGATATATAGCGAGCGAACTATTTGATCTAGTATATTATGGATGGAAAGTGAATAAAACGTTGAGAATGATAGAACCAAAAATGAAATGGATTGAACAACAAAATCAAATTTTACAAAACGAATATAATTATTATAACAAATGGTACTAACTTCCTTTTTACACAAACTTTTGTATACTTACACAAGTATAGATCGTTATTTGGTTTTCAACCCGGCAGGGGTAGAAGCGCACATGTTTGCATGCGCGATAGGAATAGATGTTTTTTCTTTTATGATATGCGAATATATTTTTTCATTTATCATATTGATATTCTGG
>OCTX012225150.1_pt1 | contig 16479 bp, 20 predicted proteins | sample 1539691 | NCBI WGS metagenome assembly OCTX01 (sample SAMN02144231, study PRJEB22623) | gut metagenome | biome: sheep rumen | host: Ovis aries | place: New Zealand | reverse complement strand
CCGTGTTTTTCACCGATGATATACTGTGTTCCTGTTGCAGGAACATCCTCTGTACTTTGGAACTGCCACCTGTCATCAGAAACAACTTTAACTGTATCACCGGCAAAAACTCTATAGCGATCAAGTTTATAATTTTCATCAGTTATACGATAGCCTGCGGCATTGAGTCTATAGCCGTCATTGGTTTGGCGTAACTCTGTCGGTGTTTCAGAAAACAGTTCGTTTCCAATTGTATTGACATTCTCGTTTAAATCTTCCTTTACGGCGGAAATCTCATCCCCGACTTTTTTAGCGTCGGCAGCCTTACCGGCCACGCTCAGTGTCGCGTCGGTCTGTACGGCGACCGCATTATACACGCCTCCGGAAGTCCACGCGCTGCCATTCCAATAGTACCAGTTCCCCGCGGTCATCCCGCTCTCTGATCCCGTGTACACATAGACGCGCGTCTTGTCAGTCATGGCCGACACGGTGGATGCCGTGAGCGGACTACCATACGCCTCGGACCGTGCATGTTCCGCATAATACTTAACTTCCGTCACGATACCGTCGAGCTGACTGTCTGAAGGGATGGCGTCACCTGCGACAGGATCACGGACAACAGTCACGCGGATGATGGATGTTACGATATTCTCTGTGCCCTTGGCAATCTCTAACTTCGCATCCCAGATTCCAGCAACAGCCGTCATCTGGATATCTTCCTGCACGATGACAAAGTTTCCGCTAACTGTTCCGGTCGTGGAATAAACATTGCCATCCGGCTTTGTCCCGCTGAATGTTGCGGTACATCCGGTCGGCAGGTCACTTCCAAGGATGCGGAATCGTATCTGTCTGCCGTTTTCGTTTTGGCTCAGCACCATAAAGGACCCGGGCCCTCTCAATGCCGGCAATGCCGCCACATTAATATTTACTGTCTGAATCATCTATCTAGTCTCCTTGCTTATCTGTTCAGATGTTTTTGCACCATAGCCCAACGTGATAGATTGAGATGTAACCTGATATACGCCGACAAGGTTCTGCCGTGGATAATTCATTGTGACAAGATCTCCCGGATATACGTCCGGGATATATCTGCGGTCATAGCTTGCCGTTTGCTGGACCTTCTGCGATTCGGCAAGTTTTCGGGCCGCATAGGCCGCTATGCTCTCATTGGCCGCAAGCTTGCACCCTGTTTCCTGTTTCCAGACCTCCCGCCCCCTGTTCTGTATGGAAAGCGGGCTGTCGATGCTTTCGTCTCGGGCCACGCCGGTCATATTGTCCGCCACGGCTACATAGACATTTGGGCAGGAATACCAGTCTGCAGATACTTTTATCTTTGTCTCAATGACATCGTTCCCGAGTGGGTCAAATCCCGCTGCAGGTTCTAGCGGGGCAGGCATGATATTGATCGTGCCGTTGCCGTCTATGCGTAAAATCCAGCCCATGGCGTTGAGGATCCTGTCTGACATGCTGAGATGCGTTTCCCCGTCCTCTGCTACAATAGACTCAGTAAGTGCAGGTGCATCGTCATCAATGACTATTGGAGCAGGGGATACCGACAAGAGTCGCCGGACTAGCTCTGCTCCGTTCATGCCAGCGGGGGCATACCATCCGCGGGACAGGATTATGTCATCAGCGGGCTTTAGGACGGAATAACACGTAAGCGAATTATTCGTAACCACGCCATTAATCTCATCGTCCGGGGATGTGGCAAGCCCCGTAAAAAGAGGGACGTGCGCAGAAGCCCCGCCCTGCCTCACGTCCAAATAGACTCTTATCCATCTCTCTATATCGATGTGGTAATTAACACACGATATGTCCGCCGACTGCCGTTTGCCAGTGGATTCCCTTTTAATAGTTCCGCCGGTAATCGGTATCACTTCCACATCGCGCCACGTTGCCGGGTCGACACGTTCAGCGTAATATGATGCGCTGTAACCTTTTGCCCAGTTAATCATATACGCCTCCCGTCTGCGTCCATTCTTCCAGCGTCATGCCGTCGAATGTTTCCGTATCAACTCTAGTGATTGAAAGCGAGAACTCAACGATGCCGTGAGCCGTTCCTTGCTTCGTGCTTTCGGATACCTGCACATCAGCGGCAAAGCTGGACCCGTCCTTTGTCCGAACATGGCATATTCCGGAATATACGGCAAGCCTGCGCATCGATGCGATCGTTTCCGAATTGTCCGACCTGACGACTGCGCTTAATGTGCCCGTCCTGCTTACTGTCGGATTCCAGTCACCTTGTACGGACCCGCCTAAGTACTTTGTTTCGACAAAATCTTTTGACCATGTATTACTAAGATCAATGTTATATTCAAGCTCTACACGACCCGTGCCAAAGTCAATGATATTTGTATTGGAGTACAGCGTATTTCCATCGGCAGACGTAACGTCTGTCCATGCAAGCTCATTCCCTGCGGTGATGTAATCGCCGTTCGCCGTACGCAGTACAAAGCGGTGCCCGCCGTGCGGGCCGATCGCGGGATACGGGTCGACGTAAGTTTCCCCGAATGTAGCACCTTCGTAAATCAGTTCCGGCTTATCTACGGATAATCTGTAAATATCACAGACGTCCGTATTACTTGCCCCCGCGGGTGCAATCGGATTAAGCTCCGCTATCGCTTCGCTCTGTCTCACATATACGTAAGCCTCGGGAACGCGTGCCTGATGACTCCAATGTACTTCAAACTCTCGTTCAACCTGCGCGGACTGTCCAAGACCATCCTGCACCGTGGCAATGATGCGATAGCTTGCACCGTCATCCAGATGTCCGATGAGGTCGTCGTTGGTAATAGTTATCTGGTCCTCACCTATCTGCGAATAGATCGCTACAGCTTCCCCCTCGAAGCCGTTGTATTCAGTTTCGTCAGGTCTGCGGACGTGATAGGTTTCGGAGCGTTCAATGATCACTGTCGTTGTTCCGCCGATATCTGCGCCTATCACTGTGAGCGTTATAGGCATTTCCGTCAGCGAATTGACTGTGCGGCTCAATCCGTCAACGGTGATAGTCTGCGATACAAGCGACGTCTGGGTGATTGATGCTTGGAGCGGTTCCGCAATAATCACGGAAACAGGCTCGGACCAGTCTGACATGTGGCCCGATGCAGATGTCACTCTTACTGCGATCATGTGCGTTTCGCCCGTGGCCCATCCGGCGTCAGTCGCTGTGATGTCTGCATACTGCGCGGATTCTACAACGGCAAGAGGCGTATAATCCCCGCCGGAAACCTCTGCTACCTCTGCAGACGCCTGCAAAGAGTTGTCCGTAGAGACGTATGCCCAAGACGCTGTGACGGTGCCGTCTTCCGTGATGACACTACTGGAAAGCGCCAAAATCGGGACAGCCGGAGCAGATGACAGGTCAATGCTGACGATGTCGCTGTATGCTCCATAGGTCGCATCGTTGCCGGTACCATTTGTCAGCCGGACTCTGATATACCATTTTTCGCCGACCGTGAGCCCGCTGATGTTCCAGGCGCTCGCGTGCGTGCTTGCAATGACATATGTGTTTGGCTCTTCTGTGCTTTCCCACGCGTCCGGATGATTGGCCCATGACAGCTCTGCGCAGTTTGCCAGCGTCCACGCCCAGTCAAATGTCACACGAACAGTTCCAGGAATATCCGTCTGCGCTACAGTGACGTTCTGCGGAGCCGCAGGAACACTCCCGCCGAATGTTGTCGTATCCGACTGCATCAATGCGGTAACTGCATAACTTGTCACGCTGTCAGCCCGGACGGTAGTCTCATATTCGCCGACAGCGGCATAGACACCAAACTGGACGCCATCTGTTGACTCAAATTCCGGACACTGGACAGTTACAGAGGATTGTCCATGCGGAATGATTCCGATATCAAATCCGTCCGGGTCATCCAGCGACATGTATCTTACGACGAGGAAAGAGTCCTCGACATTTGATGCGTTGTCTGCCGTAATGGTTGCCCGGTGCGTCGTCTGGTCCGCACTTACTGACAGATTTGTCGGCGTCCGCAACTTGCCGACTGCCGCCAATGTCGCCGTGCCATATGTTGTGTGTCTGTCGTGGATGGTATTGACGCGGATAAACAAGCATTGATCCAGACCGACAACGCTGTCGAGCGAAAACGCTGCGGCGTCACTGCCGTCCTTGTATGCCAATGTCATCGCATCCGTCCACGATGCAGTATCCGGACAGGTCATGCCCGCCTCGGGAGCGGTAAACGTGTACTGCACATTAATGCTGTCCACGGGATGGGACGAATCCTTTGGAGTATTCCATTTGACGGAACACAGATATCCGCCCGCATCTGTCTCTCTTGCGCTTGCCGTGATGTTTTTGGTCTGATACGTAACAGAATACACATGACGGGCATAGACCCAAGCAGACTGCCCGTGAGGGCCCTGTGCGCGCAGTCTGAACCATCTTGTATATGCTGTTCCACGGTTAATGACGGAGCTGTCTTCCGTAATGGTCGCTGAACTGTTTGCACTGGATGCGGAATAAGTCACCCATCTGCTATGCGGAATCTTCGAGCCGTCCGTGATGTTGGAATTGGGGACGAGTGCTGTCTGACACTGGACCCTCGAACACCATCGTGCGTTATCCGCCGCCGCTACCGTCGTCCATGTGAATGTGCAGACATTGGCGCGGTCACTGGACAATGCTACAGTCAGCTTGGGCCTGTTCGGCAATTGGACCGTATAAGCCTTTTCCGACCATGGCGATACGATAGGGTTGTATGTCTTATCGTCATCCTTAAACGAAGCACGGCGACCGCGGATGCGTACATGTATCGCCGTCAGGATCGCCTTCGTGTTCGGGAAGAACTTTGAAGCATCTATTGATATAACCTTGCTGGTTGTTGTCTTGCTGACAGAAACGTCAATCCACTTTCCGGACCCTATTCTGTACTGGAAATTCTGTCCCTCGTTGTAATCCTTGTCGCCAATCTTCCACGAAACGACAAACGAGGCGCCGGACCTTTTGATCGACAGGCCTGTCGGCTTATAGGTTGTGTATTCCATATCACGCTGTCCTCGCTTGCATCTTCAATTCTTTGACAAAACGGACTGCCCAGTCCTCAGGATTTTCCGCACCATTTACAGTTACATAGACATTTGTCTGCCCGCCGCCCCGCGTGGCCTGACGGATATCACGGAGCAGTGCGGAACGTCCGTATACCATCTCATCGCCCGCCTCACCGACTCCGATGAGAGAAGCACGATTAAACAAATACGGCTGTTCCATAGCTTTTGCATACCAGTCGACGCCAAAGGACGGCATATAGCCACGTCCTCCGATTCCGTACGGCCACTGTCCGCCATTCACGGAAAAGTGCGGGAGCGCGATATTGCTGAATATCCGGCCGATTGACAGCGGGAAGAATCCTTTGATGTTTTCCAGAATACCTTTGATAGTGGCTTTTGCGTCTTCGATAGGCTTTTCCATGGCGGATTTAATCTTTGCCATAGCGCCTTTTACAAGGCCTAACGCCGCCCCGCCCATGCCTCTTGCCAGTCCGCTGATGATGGTCACGCCGGACCTGAATACAGTCGGGACAAGCTTTGCAAGAGCCTGTATGATGGTCATCGACAGCTTTCCAACGGATGCCAGTATCTCGGGAAGGTTCTCGACAATACTTGACCCGATTTGCATTACGATTTCGCCGCCTTTTTCGCCGATTACTGGGATGTTTTCCTGCAGGAACGAAGAAATACCCTCAACGATTTGTGTCATGCTCCCGGCCATTTCTGGAATCTTCTGGAGCATGCCGTCAATGATCGACGTGATGAACTCCCCGCCTTTTTCGAGCACCGTGGGCAGGTTCTCCGTAATGGTGGCTCCAAAGCTTTCGATCATGCTCGGAACCGTCTCTGTCAGCATTGGGAGCTGCCCCTCTGCCCCGCTGATGATTCCGTCAATCAATCCTTTGCCGGATTCCATGATGCTCGGGACTGCCGCCGAGATAAATGACGAGACCGCCCCAGGAATCGCGCTGATGACGTTACCGATCATCGGGATGAGGTTGTCAAACAGGAACGTACCTGCGCTTGACGCAAGCTGTTGCATGGATCCTTCGACGTCACCGCCTGTGGAAAGATTGGCGAGTACGTTTTCCGCCGCCGCTTTCATCGCTCCAAATGAACCCGTGAATGTCGTAGCCGCTTCCTGCGCAGCTACACCTGTCAGGCCTAAATCGCCCTGGATAGCGTGGATTGCGGAATAAACATCTCCAAGGTTGTTCATGTCATACTTGACGCCTGTCAATTTCGTCGCATCAGCAAGCAGTCGCTCCATTTCGGCTTTTGTTCCACCATAGCCCAACTTCAAATTGTCGAGCATGGTGTAATTGCCTTTTGCAAAGCCCTGATAAGCATTCTGTATGCTTTCGAGCGGCGTACCCATCTTTGCGGCATTGTCCGCCATATCCAAGATCGCTGTATTCGCCGCCTCTGCCGCCGCCGCCGTATCACCGCCAAAAGCGGCCTTTAAAGACGCTCCGAACGACACTGCCTGCTCTGCATAGCTGTTTGCGGATATGCCCGCCTGTGCCGCTTCTGCCGCGTATTTCTTCGCCGCATCCGCCGCGTCACCGTACAGCGTTTCAAGACCGCCATACGATTGCTGTAGCTTTCCGCCCGCATCTAGCGCCGCTTGGAATCCTTTTACAACGGTCGCTCCGATAGCAGCTCCGGCAATAACTTTCTTTATGTTTCCGGCAATATTAGACCCCGCCTCTTTGCCTGCTTGTTTGGCTCCCGGCGAGATCGAATCTTTTATCTTTCCAGTAATACCCTCTGCTTTTGGGATAATCTGGACATATGCTTTTCCGAGATCAGCCATTATTCCAAATCTCCTTAAATTCCTCGCTCGACGCGAATTTGTACATTGGCTTTGCTTCCTGCGCTGGCTTCTTTACGTACAAGTCAGTCTGCACGAAATATTCCTGCGCAGGATCCTGTCCGCGTAACACGCATCTTATGGATGTCAGATTGTCTGCGATCAGCGCGAGCAGGGCCAACTCATCGACCTCATTGATGCCGTTCAATTTCCTTTTGATACGCGAATTTTCCCGTAAACCAAAAGAAAGCGCCGCCAGAGTTTTCACCGGCAGCGCGTTCAAATCAAATATTCCGTATGTCTCAGCAAGGTCACACAGAAGCGCATCGCGGTCAATGGCGATCATCCGAGCGAGGATTAAGAGTTTTTTGATCCGGCAATCTCAAAGATTTCATCAAACTCGCGCCGAACATCGTCCAGCATGACGCGCCCGCGCTCATTTCTGACGTGATCATAAAGCCGTTTTTTCTGGTCCTTGCCAAGCGCGGCCTCAATCAGAGCAGGATATTTAGTCCCGTTCTCAGAGGCCTCTGCGGCAAGTTCGATAAACTCCATATCGCGGATCACGTCCGGGTCGAACTCAAACTCAAACCCCGTCGATGTCTTGCCTTTGATCATCCGTTACCCCCTGTACTTGCCGCCTTCTTGTAATCTTTGGAAGTGTCGTTGTCACCCGCCGCGAATCCGCCGGAAAGCGCGGTGAAGGTCATGTCGTAGCCGATTGCCTCGTTGTCCTTGTAAACAACGTCGCCAAGGCTGGACAGCTTAGCATTCGGAATGACCGTTCTCTGCTTGCCACCGTTCCGCAGAAGCATGTCGACAACATAGACGCAAGCGGGCTGGTCTGTAGCATTGTGCCGGACCGTGATGCCAGTGGCGGCAGCCCCAGTGACATTGCTGTCACCGTATGACGCTTTGAGCACATCAATATTAAGCGATTCGATCGACTTAAACTTATACGTTTCGATCTTCTCAGTCATAGGCGTATCAACGATGTCGCCGCCCCATGCCTTAATGTTTTCCGTGCTGATATTCGTGGAGTTGGTCAGGCCGTCTTCCGAGCAGTACCCGAGGCATTTAAAAGCCGCATTCAGCGTCGTGTCCACATCAGACGGCAAAGCTGTTCCAAGTGGGGCACGCCAGACGGCGCCCACTCCAGCCGGCTTGCCAGTGGACACATAATCAACTGTATTAGCCATATATCCTACCTTTCATAGTGCGTGATTACAGCCACACACTGATATCTGTATCTTTTGGTTTCAGTGTCGGTAAAGTTGTAGTCGGAATTGATGTAGACTGCGGAGACACTGGGAAGCTCCACGGCGTTTTTTATCGCCGTCTTCACTTCCATATTGAGAGCCGCCGCATCATACAGCATTTCGCCGTAAGACTGCAGGGCAAGAGTCGTAGTCTCTATGCAGTCCGTTTCCTGGGAGCCCGTTCGTTCGATGAGTACGTAGGATTTCGGAGGATCCTCAGGCTCTTCCATGTAAACAGGCACGTCCAGATGTTCGCTGAGATATCTGAGTATTGTCACCTCTATCATTAGTGCGCCCCCAATCCAGCCCCGCCAAGAGCCTTTAACAGCGTGTTATCTTTGTACGCCTGTTTGGCCGCTTCCTTGTTTTCCGCAAACACATTCCCGATTGCGGTAAACGACGCGACACCGACGCGGTGGCCGAAGCCCTTGCCGGCGATATCAGCCACTCGTGAGGATGCAACCTCAAGATGTGCCTGCATCTCGGAGGACTTCATGAGCTCGTTGAGCCCTGCTAGATTCAGTTCAAATTCCACATCACTCATACGTCTCAACCTTCACTTTCTTGTTCCAGTCAAGCGGAATTAGGTGCTCCATGCCCTGCGTCGGCCGCCCGAATGTGTGGAATTTTTCGCCGAAAAACTCGACCGTGCGGTCTTCCCATACGTGTACGTCGCCCTTCGGGATTCCAAGCGTATAGGCGAGCCGCTTTCCGGAGATGTTCATCTCGTTGATAATGTCCTCCGCAGTTGGCTCGCCGATAAGCACGTTTTCAACCGTCTCGGGCGTTTCGGCATATATCGGACGATTAAACTCATCAATTCCGACTTGTATTTTGTTGTATAAAATGATGTCCACGCCGGTCATGTCGCCAGCTCCTCGACGGGCGAATAAGAGCCAATGCTGTTACCGACACCCAGCAATCTCTTTTCCGTCCGTGATAAATACAGCTCTCCGGTCGAGCCGTTGGCGATCGTCCACGACTGAGAGTACCCCAGCGCGGACGCGCTACCCTGCGTGGCTCCTACCGGCACGCCGACCTCGCCCTGACTGCCCAGCGCGCGGATAACCATGCTGCATGAGACTGCTTTCTTTGCTTCTTCCGATGCGGTCGGCGCTACTGCGTCAATCAGCACGGACGCATCTTCAAGCAGTTCGATGCAGACGTTAGTCTGGACATCACTCAGAGGCTTTACCATGCGACGCTGTACATCTTCGGCTGTAGCGTATGCCATGCGATCACCTCATTTCTTAGCTGCCTTTTTCGGTGCTTTAACAGGCTGGTCCACAGTGGACAGCTTATGCCCCTGCGCCTTATACTCATCTACGCGGGATTCGTGTACCCACATAGTGACACCTGTGTTGCGGTCGATCATCTTGATCATGCGTGTGCCTTTGTCAGCTTCGCGAAGTAAGCAGTTTCGGCAACAAAGCCGACTTCGATCTCGACCATGACTGCGAACATATTCTGCTGGAAGAGGTTGATCGTAGTGTTGCCGCTTGTAAGCGTAGCGTCTGCGGAATAGCGGACCTGCACGCCCTCAACGGTGCCATACATAGCATGCGTCCAGTCGCCTGCGATGCCGACGACGTCGGGAGTTGCGCCGGATCCAGATGTGCCAGCCTTGTATGCCGCCTTGGAAATGTGGACGGGAGCTCCGAGCACTCTGCTGATTCCGGACTCAAATACTGTATTGAACAGCGGACGGCCTTCGCCATCTACGGCGCCGAGCAGAACGCTCTTACCCTGCGGGGCCAGCGCGATGCCGTTCATGATGCCGCCTGCGGTAGCGATCCCGCCATCTGCCGCGACAAGTCCGTCATAAACGGTTTTGTTTGCCGCATCCAGCGCATAGCCGGTGACTGCGGAAAAGTTGTCAAAGTTTGCCAGCGTGCCGGACGCAGGGCCAAAGATGACCGTGTTGTCGAACTTCTCAGCAAGTACGCCGGGAAGACGAGCGATCAGCGCATTGTACAGCGCCGGAACGTCTCTGCGGAACTCATTGGAGAACGGAACGATCACCGCGAGCTTGTGAGCCTGCATGATTTTCTTATCGAGGGTGGGAGTGCTGACGGGCTTCGCGCCGGTCTCAGTAACCCACTCTGCTGTCGGATCAGAAGCGATAACCGGGATCTGTACGCCGTTGCCGGGGAGCGGGATCTGACGTGCCAGTCTCATGATAATGGACGCTTCCTGTGTCTTCTGCAGGATCTCACTGGATACGCTGTTGGGAAGCTGAATATTAGATCTGTTAATCTGTGTTCCTGTAGCTGTGATAGCCATGTTTTCACCTCTTTAATTTGAAATTTGGTTAAACCAATCGACAAAAGCGTCTTTTGGTGTTGCTTTCTGTGTGGCGCTCACTTCGCCGCCGTCACGGATCACGGGATAGGCAGACGGTTTTGCAAAATCAACAATGCCCTGCGCCTGTGCGGTGCAGTCCTCTTCCGTTTCTCCCGTAAGGAGCGATGCGGGAACGCCGGTAGCCTTGGAGACCTTGTCACGCATGTCTCTGATAGCGTTTGACGCCTTTAAAGCGTTCAGCTTTGTTTCCAGAGATGTCGCTTTGGTTGTAAGTTCCTCGACATTCGCTGCGTTTGCCCTGAGTTGCTCGATCGTAGCATTGGCGTCCGCAAGCTGAGTCTGCAGGTCTGTGAGTCCTGCTTTTGCAGAATTGATATCTGCGCCATTAATGTCCATAAGCGCTTTTATCTGCTCTGTAGTTGCATCCGGGAATAATCCCGTAATGTCTGTGCGTTTCATAAGCCTCCTTTTCCGTTACGCTTTTTACGAGGTCGCATCTCAACGGCTGAATGTTTTACGTCCTTTCCGGACAAATAAAAAAGCACGCTGTTAAACGTGCCTTAGTTACCTATGTTTGTTTCTTCTGCGCCGGGAGATTCCCGAGCGCGCATCTTTGCGTATGCAGACCGTTTCTGTGCGTTTATCCTGTCAGAATTTTCCGCATAGAACTCACGGCGCATGGCGTTGATTTTGGCTTTTGGTGAGCCACCATCAGCGTTCTGATACATCCTGTAATATGCGGACGGGTCATAGCCTTCTACGTTCGTATTTCGGTCGAATCGGACCGCATAAGTGCAATCGCAATTGGCGTGGATATGTTCGGCGTGACCGTCCTTTATGGCCGCTTGTGAGGCCCTTTGCCAGCCTCTTGACGCCAAGGTGATGCAGAATGCACATGTGTCTCCGCGCGGTATCCACGCCCATTCTGCGCCGTCTCTGAGCGCGTTTTGCATGACCGTGTCAACGCCAGCCATCTTTACCAGTCTCCCGGCGGCGGCAGACACAATCTCAGAATTCCCGGTCTTAATCGTCCCGTTGATAGCTTTCGCTGTCTCCGCGTATGTCGCTGTCTGCGCTGGTATCGCGGCAGGAACAGCGGCGCCGGATAACTCCGCAAGCGCGTCGTACATCTCACTGGCAAGCGCTCCGGCCCCCTCTCCGTATTTCGTGACCAGTGCAAACGCATAATCAATTAGCTCCATACGCTTGTCGTATTCCAGCGCATCAAACGCTACATCTTTCAGACGTTCCAGCATAAGCCCCGCGGCCTTGTCACTCATCTTGCGCAGATTAGCGATGTACGTATCCCACGTCTTACTCGTTATCCGCATTTACTTCCTCCAAAACGGCAAGGCCTCGCGCTCTCTGTTCCTGCGCTTTGATCCTGCGAATGTCCGCCTGGTCGAATCCAATCATTTCCAAAAACGTATCTGTCTGTGCAAATGACTGCCGAGCAGATGCGATCTTAAGAGCCGCGTCAGTCGTAGAAGCGACCGACGGCATCGCCGGATTTTTGAAGTGCGCGATAATGTTCTGCCGGTCTTCTCCCAACTCTTCCATGGTGACGTTATTCGCGATCGCGAGCGCCATCACCGCAACAATACGGAGTGAGTTTCCGTTGGACTGATTGAGCTGTTCCGCCATTCCGATTAGCGTCTGGGTCTGGGCGATGATAGCTTCAGAGCTTGTCGGATTCGCATCATTTACCACGCCCGTATCCGTCACGGACAGGCCCGTCGCCGCGGAGAACTGGGTAGCAAGCAGTCGCATCATGTCAACGTGCGGCTGGATCGTGCCCTGCGCGAGCTGTCCGAATGTCGGTTTTTCGCCAGTGTCCGGGTTCGTAGTCGACGCGATGATACTTCCGACATACTGCTTAAACTTGTCATTAATGACCGCATCGTATTGGTCATCCGTGATCCCGAGCAGATATTTCTGCGGGCTCGTCGCAAACTCCAGCCCAATCGTCGCGTTTGCCATCGTGCGGACATAACCCTGTATCAGTCTCCGAACAGGCTCTTTGATGCGTGACCGCCCGAACGGCTTACTGCTTGTCGGATTCCAGCGGAACGCCTCCATAAGCGGGCGGCCCATTCTGTGAGGATATCCGGTAGCGTTCCAGACGTTCACGCGTTTTTCGAGCACCCAGACCGCGGTCTCCGTATACAGGTTGATGAGCGTGGGCTCCCAAAGCTTAAACTCATTGCTCGGAGCGCTGTTGATCACTGCAAAGCCATAATCAATCCGTCCCTTTTCGCCGTCCCAATGAGCCGCTGCAGTGAGCGGGGAATGGAAGCGGATTTTGCATCCAATCGTCCTGTCCGCGGAAAGCGTGGCGTATGTGCATCCGAATTTCAGCTCATCACGACATGCTTTGGAATACTCCGTGATCAGGTCGTTGTCCGTCACGATTCCGGCAAGCTCGTCTGACTGGTAGCCGCGCACATCAACAAATCCGTCAAAGATAGACCGCGCCGCCAACACATCGACGGCTTTTGATCCCCACGCACACCCGATCTGCAGGCTCTTCATGTTAAAAGGGAGCGCAATTCCGAGATTGACATCGGACAGCGGGATATTCCCTTCGTAGTATTTCTCTTTTTCCCAGTTTTTGGTGTAATGGCTATGGTAGATCTCTAACAGCTCGCGGAGCATGTCCTGCTCTCTCTGCGGTAGCCCTACCACCGTTCCAACATCAATTAGCAATTGCATTTACCCTATCCTCATCTTTCGCGTCGGGTCACGTTTCGTCGTCTTCGCGCCCCAAAGCGCCAACGCGCACGCCTCAATTGGTGCGGAGTTCTCGCCTCCGAATCCCCAGCCGCCCGATATCGGACGTTTTACCGATGTGACCGCGCTCTCACGCAGATCTGCTTGTACGGCATACCATGATGTCGTATGCGTATTAAGCGAATCCGTCAGCATCGACACCGCCGCGATCACTTGTTTTGCCGTGGGCCGTATTACGGATCCTTTGGCGCGCCATGTTCCGCTAATCTTGTCGACAAGCACATCTACGCCATTCTTTCCGTCAACGACAACACAACTTGCTTTATCCTTCCGAGCATTGAGCCATTCAGCAAGCCACTGGACGCCCAGTCCGGTCGGCCTGCGATCAATCAGCTCTATGCGGGCATAGCCGTTGGAAGCAACAACCGCTCCACACAAACACACTTCCGAGCCGTCAGCGGTGAATTTGACGCCGTATGCTGTCTTGCCCGTCGGTTTTAGCATGTCGGATGCACAAGAGTCCCAGACGGCGACGGGAATGGCGTAATCTTCTCTTTGCTTGACGGTCGGCGTCCACCATCCGCAACGCTCACGCGCGTATCCGTCCAACGTCATGTTGTCGTATTCATTGAGCACAGTTTTTTCTGCGAGCCTATACCCAAATGCAGGATTAGTTTGTATCGCAAGCTTTAGAGCGGTATCCCTGTCAGGTATCATCTCTTCGAGTGACTTGCCTTCAATAGACCATTCCAGCCACCATATGCCTGAGTCCTTGACCTCATGCGCTGCATTGTGCATTCCGGCGAACACTGTACCCAGACAAGTCGGCCCGGGCGGTGTCCCTACATAAATTTGCTGTGGCATCTTGGACGTATCAGTCACATCAGACGCCGCAGAAACCGTGGGGAGCATTGCCTCTTGCTGTTCTACGGTCATTTCTTGGGCCTCATCCACAATTATCACTGAATACGTGCCGCCCCTGGCGCCGCTCTTTGTTCGCGTCATGAACTCAATGCAACCGCCCTTTTGCAGTCTGCCGTTTGCGTCCTTCCAATCGCGGAAATATAAACCTTCGCACCCACGCGCATGACTTATATATTTCACATCTTTTGCGAACTCCGGAAACCGTGCAGGATTCTCAAACAGGTCGCACAGCGCTTTAAACATCTTGTTAGTCGTAGAACTATGATGCGCAGAATACAGGACATCGCGATGCTCAAACACCGACATATACACCGCGTAGTATCTGGAAGCATAGCTCTTTCCGTTCTGCCTTGGCCGTGAGATTCCGATCGAGAGCGCCGCTGGAGATCCGTCTGTATTTCTGGCAAGCATCAACTCCAATTCATGAAGCTGTGCAGGATAAAATGTCGCGCCGCCATCCTCCTCGAACATTTCCGCGACTTCTTTGCTCAATGAATACGCATAATCGCCAATTCGCTCGAATGTTGGTAATTGATTACCCGTTTTCATACTTTGCTTTGAGCTTGTCATGTTTCGACATCGTTGTTTCATCCGATGGTAGTGCTTCAATTTCCGCCATCACTTCCATCAGTCTTTTGCTGTTCGCGGCCATGTCTCGACCGCTTTCACAGTTTTCGATTGTCTCTGCTATCTTGTCACGCAGGGCAATCAAAGTCTTTCGCTTGTCGCCGCTCTTGACGGCATCGACTAGACTTGCCATGTGCCTCCAATCTTCCGCAACTGATTCCTCTGTCACGTTTACGCCATCATAGAGGCCTAAAAAGACAACGTGATATATAAATCATGCGGATTATTCAATAGTTTTCTTTTCCATTGCCACATGTGGAAAAGCTCACGCTCTGTACGGCGCTGGCGCAGGTTGTTCTCGCGCCTGGCGGCCCCGAGGGACTCCCGCCCACCGTCTGGGCTACCAGTCACCTGATACCTGAGACACCGCGGCCATGTGGACGTATCCGACCTTTGCCCCTTTTGATTGATTGCAACAATAGTGAGCCGCCTGCAGATTATTCCAATCGCGAGCTGCTTCCTGCCGTGATGCGTAGCCGAACTGTCGATAGCGGGAGACGGGTCTGATTTCGTCGATCACAAATGACAGTGGGTGGGCGGCATTTGAAGGTTCGTCGTAATGAATAGGACCCAGTCTGCCGTGACATATTCCGCAAGGAGCATCCATAGCTTTGAAGCGTGCGCGATGCTTGCGCCGAAGGTTACCGTTAGAGTATCTGGGGTTGTTCATAAATTCCTCTGTCCCTGCCCGGCAAGGGTGGGGTATAAAATAAGCGGGCCCGTTGGTGAGCCCGCGGTGGTATAGTTTGTATAGCGCTATCGCCATGCGCTGAAATAGCGCCGTACCGATGGAGGATGCGACGCCTGTGGATAGAAAGGAGAGTAATGAAGCAAAGATGCTGGTTTGCCTGTTATCTTACGCTACCATTTTACTAACAAAAAAAGTGAAATAAAAGGAAATGTTAGTCGGTAGGGAAGAACAGCAGGGCGACACCATGCAGGCTCTTGACGCGGCGGTCCGAGTAACCTACCTGTGCCGCCACTTCTTCCCACGGATTAAGCTGTCCCTTGTCCGTGATCGTGAGATAGCGGTGGCGGAGTATCTCTCGGAAGACCTGCCCCTGCGGGTGCTCCGGAGCCATGCGCTCGAGGCGTTGCTCAATGTCGATCTCGATTCCGATGCACCGGCTGTATCGATTGACGAGCATGTCTGTGAGCTTGTCCAGCTTTGCAATGTAGTCGGATAAGTCGTGCTCGGTGTTGTGAGCTGTCGGCATGTCCGAGTATTTGATAGCTGACGGTGCGGCGTACTTGAGGCGGAGCTGTGTGATCTTGAGCTCCATCTCCATAGCCTCGCGCTTAGCATCACGGTATCTTAAAAGCATTTCCTTAGCTGTCATCTCAAAACTTCCTTCCCGCATTTTCTGCAGATAAACCTCGCCTTCGGCCGTATGTAGTGACCGGTCCGCACCATCCTGTCGCCGTGCCGGATGTAGTCATGCCGGCATATAAGCTGCTTAATCCATGTCCTCATACATTACGTCCTCATTTGTCCACATGATTTCTTGGACCTTTCCAAACGCCCAAAGCAGCGCTGCCGCTGTTCCGACAAAAGAACCGAACATACTGTATAATACTACGTTCATACTGCACTCACCTCCTCTTTAGCTCCGTCTGTGTAACCGGCAGTATAGCCATCTGCCCACACTTTTGTTTTGTCGTATCTTTCTTCCGCAACGATACAAGAACAAACCAAAAAGCTGACTATCCCACTTATAACCATGCCGATACAAAATGCAATCGCTGTCGATGCTGTTATCTGCTCCATCCCCTGTGTCCTTTCCAAAAAAATCCCAAATGTGATATATGCTCCATACAACCGCCGCAAGCCCTGACCAA
>OCTX012257318.1_pt1 | contig 16481 bp, 12 predicted proteins | sample 1539691 | NCBI WGS metagenome assembly OCTX01 (sample SAMN02144231, study PRJEB22623) | gut metagenome | biome: sheep rumen | host: Ovis aries | place: New Zealand | reverse complement strand
ATATAATCGTTTCAAATAAGGCATCGCAGTATTTCCGAAAAAATGCAGTGCAGAGCGGACGAAAAAGTCTAACAATACAAAGCAGAACAAATCGAAATCGCACAATATCCTGTTGCGAAAAAAATTGACAGGATTGTACTAAAATAAATACAATCTCTGAGGCAGAAAAAATAGAAAAAGTGTAGATACAATACCCTCTTTGTGTCCTTTTTGTGTCCTTTTCAGTGGTAGTATATAGAATATATTTATATCTCTATATCTATGCTCAGACCGAGGCTTGGTGGTATATCCGCCATCGATATGCGTACGATGAGTTTCTGCGAAGAAGCAGAGGAAAGGGGTGCAGGCGTATCAATACGCAGCTCCAACAGGCATTCATAGGCATTTAATGCATCTGCAAATGTGAGACTGCTGATGAGCATCATGAAAAACCTGTGTAAAGCAAAGCGAAACATATGAGGAAATGGCTCAAAAAGCATCTTGTAAATATGATATTGTTCGGAATTGTTCTGATAGGCCTTGGCCTTCTCGCATATCCGACATTTGCAGACTGGTGGAACTCACTCCATCAGGCGAGAGCAATCCAATCGTACGCAGCGGCTGTCGCCAATCTGGACAGAGAGGAATATGACCGAATCATCGCGGAAGCGGAAAAGTATAACCAGGAGCTTTCCAGAACGGGCTCTGTCTGGAATATGCAGGAAGCTCAGATCCGGGAATACAACTACCAACTGGCAATTGATGACAGCGGAATTATGGGTTACATAGATATTCCGAAAATCAATATTAAGCTTCCGCTTTACCATGGAACGGACGAGAGAATTCTTAATATTGCCATCGGTCATATAGCCGGGACCAGTCTCCCTGTAGGCGGCGAAGGCACACACTGTGTTCTCTCCGGACACCGAGGCCTGCCGAGTGCCAGGCTGTTCACCGACCTCGACAAGGTCGTCGAAGGTGATACATGGACGCTGACAGTTCTTGACAGAACATATACATACGAGTGCGACCAGATCCGAGTCGTTGAACCTACGGACTTATCCAATCTTGCTATGGAACCTGGCAAGGATTACTGTACGCTGGTCACCTGCACTCCATATGGCGTCAATACACACAGACTCCTGGTCAGAGGACACCGTATAGCCAATGCATCCGGTGAAGCCAACGTCATTGCCGATGCCATCCTGATCGAGTCAGTCTATATTGCGCCGTTCATCGCAGTCCCGATGCTGATTGTCCTGATCATTGAAATGCTGATCGTGACCGGCAGAAGACGAAGAAAGAAGGCGGCGGTGGAAGCGCTTAAGCGGGAAGTCTGATTCTTTGGGATTCTTTATAAAAAGCAAGTTGACTGCACTTGTGTATTATTGGTAGTATTATAGTGGCAGATTAAGAGTACGGAACAACAGTGCGACAGATTTTTGTCGCGTTATGAATAATCAATCCTGAGCTTTACTGCTGAAAGAGAGGGGTGGATGACTCCTATGATTGTAAAACTTGAGATGCCGCGTATAAGGGGGAAACCCCCTGAGATAAGGGAAACTAAGAGACTTGCTGTCAGAGAGAGCAGGCGGGTCGCCATGTCCTATAAACGAAGGATACGGCAATCCGGGACTCGAGAGAGAGTGTGGTTAAAATCCGCATCCCAAAATCCAAGATCTCCGAATGAGATAAGGGATTTTTAGGCAATACAAAATATAAGTAACTCGTTGACCAGCAATAAAAATGCATTTCCTATGAACAAAAATGAGGGAAATGGAGAAAGGAAAAAGTTCATGAAGAATTTCAAAAAAATCATGGCTCTGATTATTGCAGCAGTGATGATCGTGAGCACAATGAGCGTGACAGCTTTTGCGGCTGACACAGAGGATCGCACAATCAGTGTCGGTAACCTGGAAAAAGGCGACAAGGTAACATTTTATAAGGTCCTCGGCTGGGCAGAGGATTCTGCTACTGCCGATGCAAAAGGCGCAGTAAGCGGCTGGTATTTTGAGGAGCCGTTCGCAACAGCATTTGCTGAAAGCGGAGATCATGGCAAGGCAAAGCTTGCGGCTGCTATTAATAAAGACAACGTGTTCATGCTTACAGATGAGCTTGCCGGAGATATTGCAAGAGTAATCAACAGCAGCACAGCGACACAGCTGCATGACGTTACTTTTGGACCGGAAGCTGCTGTTGATGGCGTTGCAACACATACCTTCGAAGATGAGGTCGCAGATTCCACAGCAAAAGATGGTCTGTACATGGCTATAGTCACACCTGCTGACCATGAGTATGTCTACAACCCGATTTTTGTACATCTTGACAGCAGCAAAGATGAGGATTCTTTCGACGCAGTTGAGACTTCGAGCTATTATAAGGATCAGGGCGCCGCTAAGAAGAGCAAGGTTCCGCTTGAGAAGACAGCTACCAGCGCTAATGATTACACAACTCCGAGCGACAATGGCGACACAGCAAAGCCGGGCGATATTCTTGACTTCAAAGTAACAACAGCTATTCCCGGATACGGCGATGAGTTCCTTAAGCCGGTATATAATGTTTCCGATACAATGAACGGTCTGGAACTTATTTATGCTAAAGATAAGATCATAGTCACAGTTGATGACGAGGACATTACCGGTACAGACAAGTACACCATTACCGGCGACGAAAAGGGATACAAGATTGAATTCGATTCCGAGTATCTTAAGACTCTGAAAGTTGCTACAGACCTTGTTATTGAGTACAAGGCAAAGGTTCTTGACGGAGAAAACGTAAACGTTGTCAAGGAAAAGAACACAGTTGAGCTCGAGTTCTCTCATGACCCGTCAACAGAGAATAAAGACGAGCCGGATGGCGGCGAGAAGAAGTATAAGAAAGACATCACAAACCACTACACATTCACAATCGATGCTAACAACCTTGTACAGCCGGACAACAGCCTCATTGGCGAGAGCGGTTCTGAAATCATCAAGGTTGGTGTAGATGCGAATGGCAACCCGATTACTTCTGAATCTACATGGTCCAATATTACTGAGGAAGCAGGTCAGGCAGGACCTCTTGCAGGCGCTGAATTCGAGCTTCTGGACAAGGATAAGAACTCCTTCAACCCGAAGAAGGTCGCTAAATCTGATGCTGCTGGTCGTCTGAACTTCTCAGGTCTCGATGCCGGTGAGTATTGGTTAAAGGAGACAAAGGCTCCGGCTGGTTTCGTAAAGCAGAGTGAGCCGGTCAAGGTCACAATTTCAGCTACATTTGACACAAAGGATGTAACTGAGTACTATGATCAGAAAGGCAACTGGTATGATGTAGGTGGCGAAGGCCGCACAGCTTACACATATGAAGTGAAAGAGCTGAAGAGCTATAAGGTAACTTATGGCAAAGATGCATCCGAGTATACATTCGGTCATGCACATGAGAGCAAAGAAAACGAGATTAAGTGGAGTATTGATTCTTCTAAGGAAGCTCCGCAGTCTATCGTAAATACAAAGGGCGTCGAGCTTCCGAGCACTGGTGGTATGGGCACAACCCTGTTCTACATCATTGGTGCAATTCTCGTAGTTGGCGCTGGTATTGTTCTTGTGACACGTCGTCGTATGAGCGCAAACTAATCTAATATCACTAAAGTGTTAGGTTAGAAGCAGCCATAACTGAAAACTGAACAGAGTGCACTGTGAGTGTTCTTAATACTGTGAGCATTCACAGTGCATTTCTTCTTTCATAACAGGCGATGACCTCCTCGGGCTTGATGCTCGGGGAAATTATTATGTGATAGAAGAAATATATCCTTAGATTAAAATTAGAAGAATGAAGAGATAGCTGCGTATGGAAGAGAATAAAATTTTAAATAGAATAAAAGTTGAAGGAAAATCTCTTCTTAATGCGATAGGAAGCGCAAATGAAACTGCATACCTAGTACTGTTTTCCATGTATGTGACTTTGTATTTCTGGCTGGATATTGCATGGCTCAGAAAATATGATGATTTAGCCAGTGGAGTAAGATATATTCTTTTAGGAATCGTGATGTGGGGCTGCGCTGTATATCTGTTTTTTATCATTGCAGCATGGAAAAACCTTTGGGACAGAACTGTTCTGCTTATCATTATCGGCGGAGCTTTGTTGGTATTTACACACGTATTCAGCAGAAACATGAGCACGAACTTGTATGGCGCGGTAATGGACTGCTTCTTCTGCGTCGCAGCCTACAAGAAGGATTATCGCAAGATCCTTAAATGTACCATGGGTGTTTCGGCTGCTCTCCTTGTAGTGGCGGCTGTAGGAATGCCCTTGGGCCTTACAGCAAATGTCATAAAACCTGAAAATGTCCACCCCGGCAATTCTCTTGGAATCGTCTATCCAAATACCTGGGGACATCTTGTATTTTTAGTACTGATGATATTCTGGTACTTGTATCTGAAGTCTAAACCGGTAATAACCGCGTTACTGTTCTGGGCTATAAGCGCATTCATGATGTTTTATATATATTGCCGAACGGTAGCCATTATCATGATCGCTTTCCCATTCTTTGCATTAATAGTGTATTTCATCGAGAAAAAAGTCGGTGAGAAATCATATGAGGATAATCGACAGATGGGTATTCTGGGATGGTTCATAGTAAGCATCCCGGTCATATCATTTGCGTTTATGCTCATACTCAGTCTGCAAGTCGAATGGCTGCACAGCCATTTTTACTATACATGGTTCCACAATTTCGCAATGCGATTTGTTCAGGGGGGACTTTATTTCAGAACCTATGGGTTTCCGCTGATCGGTAATCCTTATAAGGGTAATGTCACCAATTTTATTAATGTCAATGGCGACTTTTTGGAAGTCGGAATACTCGACAGCTCTTTCGCGGCTTATCTGATCATGCGAGGCCTGCTCTGGATATGCGGCGTTATGCTGTGGTTGTGCCTGGGTCATTATAAAGCATTTAAGAAGCATGACTATGCTATAGTATTCCTGAGCATAATCCTGTTAGGCTTTGCAATGCTTGAACGTCCAGGTCTGGAGGCCTGGTATAACTTTGTGCTGCTTTATCCTTTAGCGAAAGTGGCGCGACAAACCGAATCAAATATCGAATCTAACGATTCAGCGGATTTGGCAAGTCAGAACGGATGAATGCAAGTAAAGACTGAACATCATCTTATCTGTGTGTGAAGTGGAAAAAGGAGGAATGAACGGTGATAAAGCGAAACCAGACGTATATTAATCGTTTGAACGCATTAACTGACTTTATTCTGGTTTTCCTCTCCTATTTATTTTCTGCGTGGTTCCGCCTGAAAGTTCTTCACGGATGGTGGGAAAATCAGGGCCTGAGCCGCCATATGATCCTTGCCTCTTTATTCTATTCTGCTGCACTGCTGATCATCCTTTCGGCACTGGGATTTTACGGAACGACCCGAGTAAGAAAACTTTCGTGGAAATTAAGCATGCTGTTCATAGCAATCACTCTGTCGATTTTTGCTGTAACAGCTCTAATTTTCGTGTTTAAAATTGAGGATGTCTCGCGAGGTATCATCGCGATTTTTTACGTACTTACACTGCTGCTGCTTGGCGGGAAACAAGTTGTAATCAGGATCATTCTCAATCAAATACGAAGCAGTGGCTACAATATCAAGCATGAAATTCTCATAGGAACCGGAAGATTAGCCAGGCAGTACAGAGAGGACCTGGGGAATGAGCCTGAACTGGGTATTCAGATCGACGAGAATCTCGGCGTTGATGACAATCTGGAACAATATCTTACGGATGATCGCATCGATGAAGTTGTAATTGCCCTCGAGCCGGAAGAGTATGGAGGGATAACAAAGATTATATCCATTTGCGAAAAGCATGGAGTCAGATACTATATCGTTCCTTTTTATAACGATATGATTCCGGCGCACCCTGTTTTTGAAATTATCGGAAGAACAAGACTCGTAAACATGAGAGCCAACCGATTAGAATCTCTCGGCTGGTCCGGGTTGAAACGAACTTTTGACATACTTGTCAGTGCTGTTGGTCTTGTCATTCTGAGCCCTCTGCTGGCTATTCTGGCAATAGGTGTGAAGCTCTCAAGTCCGGGACCGATTTTGTTCAGGCAGGAGCGTGTGGGTCTGAATCGGAAACCGTTTAAAATGCTGAAGTTCCGGTCTATGAAAGTGAATGACGAATCCGATACAGCCTGGAGCAAAAAGAATGACGACAGAAGAACAAAGTTCGGCGCTTTCATCCGGAAGACCAGCCTGGATGAACTGCCGCAGCTGATCAACGTCCTAAAAGGAGATATGAGCCTGGTAGGACCTCGGCCTGAGCTGCCGCATTTTGTGGAACAGTTCAAAGAAGAAATACCTCTCTACATGGTAAAGCATCAGGTCAAGCCCGGAATTACCGGGTGGGCGCAGGTGAACGGGTACAGAGGCGATACAAGCATAAAGAAAAGAATCGAGCTGGATCTCTGGTATATTGATAACTGGTCGGCGCTGCTGGATCTCAGAATACTCTTCATGACCGTCCCGTGGGCAATGATCAATGATGAACGGTTCGGATCGGTCCCGGAAAGTAATGTAAAGGTAATTGTCGCTTCCCATAAACCATATTGGATGCCGACAGATGCATTATATATCCCTGTTCAGGTCGGAGCAGAGGGGAAAGATGATCTCGGATTTACTCCGGACAACACAGGGGAAAACATCAGTATTAAGAACCCGAATTACTGCGAGCTGACCGGATTATACTGGGCATGGAAGAACCTTGACTGTGAATATCTGGGCCTCGCGCATTACAGACGCCATTTCACCGTCCTTAGAGGCACGAGTGACCGCAGAGATGTGCTGACTCTGGATCAGGCAAGAGAACAGTTCGCTAATGTGGATGTGTTGCTGCCGACACCGCGCAATTACTGGATCGAGACGAACTACCAGCAGTATGTTCATGCGCATCATGCGGAAGATCTGGAAGAGACGAGAAAGATCATAGCTGAAAAGTACCCGGAGTATATAGAGAAATATGACCGGGTGATGAAGAGTACCACGGGACACCGCTTCAATATGTTCATTATGAAGAAGGAACTGTCCGATGCCTACTGCGCATGGCTCTTCGATATTCTCTTCGAGCTGGAGAAAAGGCTGGATATCAGCGAGTACAGCAAGAATGACCAGCGCGTTTTCGGCTTTGTTTCAGAACGCCTTCTGGATGTTTGGCTGGAAACAAATGGAATCAAATACAAGAATATTCCATATATCTTCCTTGAGAAGGAGAACTGGATCACTAAGGGCGTGAACTTCATCCTGAGAAAGATGAACAGGAAACAGATAGCAGCTTAAAAAGAGGTGCCATGATGAAAGTTGCGGCAGTTATTGTAACATACAATCGAAAAGAGTTGCTGCTTGAATGCGTGAATGCTGTCCTGGGTCAACATGAATATGTTCCGGACATCGTGATTGTCGATAATGCCAGTTCAGACGGAACAAGAGAAGCTCTGCAGAGTTATATAGATTGCGGAGCAGTGTTATATTTCAACACAGGTGCAAATCTCGGCGGGGCCGGAGGATTTCAATACGGAATCCGCAAGGCCGCAGAGCTTGAATATGACTATCTATGGGTCATGGATGACGACTGCATCCCATCGGAGACAGCATTGCCGTCACTCCTTGCATTTGCCCGCAAAAAGCCGGACATCGGATTCCTCACCAGCAAGGTCCTTTGGAAAGATGGCAGTATCTGCGAGATGAACGTTCAGAGGAGGACGCTTACCCGGGATGTAAAAGATTTCAGCGGCGCGTGTATTCCGGTGGTGATGGCATCATTTGTCTCTCTGCTCCTCCCGTCTTCAGTAGTCAAAGAACTGGGGCTGCCTATAAAAGAGTTCTTTCTGTGGACAGATGACTGGGAGTACACGAGACGTATCAGCAGACACTATCCATGCTATCTAATTACCGACTCTGTAGTTACCCATAAATCCAAAGCGAACATCGGAGCGGACATCTCCAATGAAACGTTAGACCGTCTGGACCGGTTCAACTATCTCTATAGAAATGACGTGGTCCTCTACAGACGTGAAGGCCTCAAGGGTTTTGCCTATGAGGCAGTAAGGCTTTCCGGTCATATTGTCCGTGTTTTGCTGAAGGCAAAGGACCATAAGTGGAAACGCATATGCAAAATCATCGGCGGAACTTTCGTCGGACTTAGATTCCATCCTGCAATCGAGTATGTAGAGAACATAGGAGTGCCGGGAGCGGACTATAAGGAGAACTCTGGGAAGATAAGAGTTCTCGAAGCATTCGGAGAACCGATAGCGGACGGCGGCCAGGAGGCATTTGTCTTTGGAGTCATGGAAAAAATGGACATGACCGGACTGAATATCGACTGTCTGACGGCTTATGACTGCAGGAGTGAACATTATAAAACCCTGGTAAAGAAATTGGGCGGAAAGGTGTATGCTCTGAATCTTCCGTTTGCCCCGGGAAAAAGCCGGGAGAACATCAGAAAGCCGTTCGCAGAATTTTTGAGACGGCACCACTACGAGATTGTCCATATTCACTCGGGAAGCATATCAGTCCTGGCCATTATGGCTTCTGTCGCTGACAAAGCCGGCGTGAAGAAGGTGATAGTACACTCGCACGCGTCCGGTGACAAAGATAATATAAAGCATAAGATTCTTCGACTCATGGCTTCCCTCTCGATGCGGCGTCATGTGGATGTCTACTGTGCCTGTTCACGGGAGGCGGCTGACTGGAAGTTTGCGCGGAAGTACGCAGACAGAGCTGTCATCATTAAGAACGGCATAGACACGGAGAGATTTGCATACAGACCGAAGAAGCGTCTTGAGATGAGGAGCAAGCTGGGGCTGGAGCAATCTTTTGTGGTCGGGCATGTGGGGCGTTTTACAAAGGAGAAGAACCACGAGTTCTTGATAGATGCATTTGAAAAACTGGCTGAGAAGGATCCTGCGGCGAAACTGCTTATGGTCGGTGCCGGGGATGAGATGGGAATGATAAAAACACTGGTGAAGAACAGAGGTCTCAACGACAGAGTAATCTTCACCGGATCTGTCGCCAATGTTGAAGACTATCTGCAGGCGATGGATATATTTGTTCTGCCGTCATTTTTCGAAGGTTTGGGAATTGCCGCAATCGAGGCAGAGTGCTCCGGCATTCCTGTTATTGCATCTGACAATGTGCCCGGTGATATTAATCTGACCGACCGTGTCCGGTTCATCAGTTTGGAAGCGGGAAAAGATGCATGGGCGGATCAGATTATTTCCCATAAAGATGAAAATCGCGCAGGAAGCCGTGACAGGATAATACGTGCCGGCTTTGATATCAATCAGACGGCGAAGAATATAAGAGCATTATACCTGAACAAATAATGGAGTCAGACGTCTGATAGCAGTGTCAAAGAGAACAGAGAGGAGGAGATCAGTAGTGGAGCAGAAGATCCTTACAATTTCAATAGCTGCATATAATGTCTCCCAATACATCCGAAAAGCGCTGGATTCCCTGATTGTGGATCCGGCTTATATGAAAAAACTGGATGTCATTATTGTTAATGACGGTTCAACGGATGACACCCTCTCGATTGCTAAAGAGTATGCCAGGCGATATCCAGATACGTTCAACGTTATAGATAAGGAAAATGGCGGATACGGATCTACCATTAACGCATCACTAAGCGTTGCGGCCGGGAAGTATTATAAACTGCTGGACGGTGATGATTGGTACGATAAAGACGGGCTGTGCGGTTTATTAGTTTTTCTCGAGAACTGTGACGCTGACCTGATTGTCAGCCCCTACTATGCGGCAAAAGCTGATATTTCAGTAGTGCCTCATCACCCTGAATTACCTGCCCAAACGACTGCGTTCGATGCTCTGAATACCTCAGATGACAAGCTGTTCCAGATGCATGGGGTAGCTGTAAAAACAGATAAGCTCAGGAAATTTAATCATCCGATCGCAAAGCACTGTTTCTACACAGATATTGAGTACCTTTTCTACTGCTTTGCCGCGTCAGATACGATTGCCAGATACAATGAACCGGTATATTATTACCGTCTTGACGTGAATGGTCAAAGCGTAAGCCTGTCGGGAATTCAGAAACACTACAAAGATCATCTGAAGGTGACAGATCGCATATGCAGATGCTATGAAGAAGAATACCTGAAGTTTACAGGATTCAAGAAAGATATTATAGATTATGCAGTTACTTTCAGCATCTATGGCGTTTTCAATAATTACATGGTGTTGAAAGATGCCGGGAAGTATAAGCGGGAATTAAAGCGCTATGATGCCCGTATCCGGAAGAAATATCCAAAAGCCTATAGATGCGGTTATGACAGCAAAGTGGTCAGAACGGTTCGAAAGCTGAACTTCCGATTCTATAGACTCCTGTGCGCATATATGAAGTTCAAGTTCGGACGATTCTGATAAATTGAACCTGTTGGGAGGTGACTCTGTTTGGTTAGCATCATTATGCCCGCCTATAATGCTGAAAAATATATTTCCGAGACTATTGAATCCATACTGAATCAGACATGGAAGGACTGGGAATTGATCATAGTCGATGACGGGAGCACAGATGCAACCGGTCTGATAAGCGACAAATACGCGGCATCAGACGCCCGTATTAAAGTGCTTCATCAGACGAACGCTGGTGTCTGCAAAGCCAGGAACACAGGGATTTCAAAGGCATTAGGAGAACTGATCGCATTTGCCGATGCCGATGATATCCTTACACCGGAATCTCTGGCTGTACGTGTCCGATTAATGGATGGCGCGGACATGGCCGTAGCCGGTTATGAACTATTTGACGAAACCGGCGTTCTTGAGGAAATGCCCGGAGCCGTCAGGGACAGCTGGGATCAGCACGACGCGGTGCTGAACATCATTGCAGCAGGCGAGCTTGGGTATCAGGGATACATCTGGAATAAGATGTTCAGAAAAGAACTGTTCGAGCAGTGCAGTATTCATTTTGATGAGAAGATATCATTAAATGAGGATCGCCTGTTCTGCGTGGAATATGCGTTGTGCTGTAAGAATGTACATTTGTCTGATGACCTTGTGTACCGATACAGGATCACAGAAGGAAATACTACTTCGTCTGCCTGCAGGGTGACCGAAGACAGTATTAAGAGAATATCCTCCGAGTTCAAGGCATTTGATAAAGCCATAAAGCTTGTAGATAACAAGTATAAGGACTGCTACTACTGGGCAGCGGTGGAGGCACAGTATAGAGCGGTTGTTTTGAAAAGGAAAATGCGAGGTGAGAGCAAATCCCTCGACAGCTATTTGAATAAAAAGATACAGGGGTACGGGCAGATAGCCATGAAGGCGCCTGCCACTGTAATCAGCTTAAAAAAGAAGGCCGTAATTGCCGGCCATATGTTAGCGAAAGCCTGAATAAGTGGTAATAGATATGAGTTCAGTTACAGCAGTGATAACGACATACGGAAGAGAAGCTGGTATTGTGAAAAGAGCAATGGACAGTGTATTTGCCCAGTCATATCCTGTCCGGGAACTGCTCGTTGTAGATGACAACAAAGATGTGAGCGAGTTTAGCGAGGGTATAAAGTCATTATGCGACAGCTATCCTAATGCTGCATACATCAAGCAGGATGGAAATCGGGGATCCTGCGCAGCAAGGAACCTGGGAATACAGCATGCCTGCGGTGAGTTCATTGCATTTCTGGATGATGATGACCAGTGGCTGCCGGATAAGATTGAAAAACAGATGCAGGCATTTGAAAATGATAAATCACTGGGACTGGTTTTCTGCAGCGGTATAGTGGTTGATGAAATTAACGGTACGGAATCGGACTATTATAATCTTCATATGAAAAAGGACATTTCATTTGAAGATGAACTGGGATGTGACTATGTAGGATCCACATCGAATCCTCTAATAAAAAAGAAGTGTTTTGATGTCGTAGGTGGTTTTTGGGAAGGACAGCCGGCCCGGCAGGACTATGAGATGTGGCTGCGCATTTCCAAGCAGTTCAAGATTCATGGCATCGAAGGGAAGCATTTCATTTATAATCAGCACGGCGGAGTTCAAATTACAAAAGATAAGCGGAAGTCGTATGCCGGATTTCGCAATATTTATCTGCGTTACCGCGAGGACTACAAAAAGTATCCGAGAGCCCGTGTGAATATTCTGAACTGGATACTCTGGAACCGGGAGGGGATAAGCCTTGAGGTGCTGCGGTTCTGCCTGGAGAGGCAGTGGGTGCAGATTCGACACAGAATTCCAAGAACGGAATCAGACATAGATTGACGGAAAAGCAATTTTCCCTGGATTTTCATAAAAAGAGTAAATATGCAGCTGTGGAGGGTAGATATGCGCAAGTATCTGCAGCGTTTTAAAGAGCACCGGTTCATATTCGAAGAGCTGGTGAAACGAGACTTTAAACAGAAATATAAAAGAACTGTGTTGGGCATGTTATGGAGTGTACTCAGTCCGCTGCTCACTCTTCTTGTCATGCGACTTGTGTTCACGAACTTCTTCGGGAGAAATGTGGAGCACTATACTATTTATCTGTTTGCAGGCAATCTGGTATTCAATTACTATAAGGAGCAGACTCTTGGCGGCATGCAGTCGCTAATGACCAATGCGTCGATTTTTACAAAAATCAATGTCCCGAAATATCTGTTCATTTTTTCAAAAAGTGTATCCGCCTCTATCAACTTTGGGATAAATCTGATTGTCTTCTTTGTATTTGTAGCGATAGACGGAATATCTTTTCACTGGTCGATGCTTGCAATAGTTTATCCGATTGTATTGATCACTTTATTCAACATCGGTGTCGGAATGATCCTTTCAGCGCTATTCGTTTTCTTCCGGGACATAGCGTACATATACGACATATTTACCCTTTTGCTTATGTACATGTCTGCCATTTTCTATAATGTGGACGGTTTTCCTCCAAATATCCAGAGATTGTTCCTGATCAATCCTGTCTACTGTGCCATTAAGTATGTAAGAGTAATAGTGATTGACGGTAACTTGCCGTCTGTCGCGTATCATATTCTACTGCTCTTATATGCATCAGTTGCTATAGGTGTGGGATCACTGATATATAAAAAATATAACACAAAGTTCCTCTATTATGTTTGATCAGCCTGTGCTCCAGTCTTCTTACTCCGTTCTGTAGAATGGGTAGAACAGGAGATTTAGGGTGACGGGATGACAGATTGTTGAAAAGGTTCGGTGAAGTGCTATGGCTGTGGCAATAAAGGTGAATAATGTGTCCATCCGTTATATTACGGGGGATTTTAAGGCAATCGGATTAAAAGAATATGTGATGCGGCGTATGACCGGGAATTATAAGGTCCAGGAGTTTTGGGCAGATAAAAATGTGACCTTCACTTTGGAGCAGGGCGATATGCTTGGAATCATCGGAACTAACGGAGCCGGAAAGTCTACGCTTCTGAAGGCGGTATCCGGGATAATGGTGCCAACGGAAGGAAGCGTGGAACTCAGGGGAAAGATAGCGGCATTATTGGAGCTTGCTTCCGGGTTTGATCCGGATCTGACTGTGAGGGAGAACGCTTACCTGCGTGGCGCACTGCTGGGATATACCCGGGATTTCATGAACCGGATGTATGATGAGATCATCAGCTTTGCTGAACTGCAGGATTTTCAGGAAAGACCCTTTAAACAGCTATCGTCAGGCATGAAAAGCCGCCTGGCGTTCTCCATAGCCTGTCTGGTCAATCCTGACATATTAATACTGGACGAAGTGCTGGCTGTGGGTGACGGAGCGTTCAGAAAGAAATCCGAAAACAAAATGAAGGAAATCATAGCCGGAGGTGTGACCGGCATACTTGTTTCACACAGCATTGAACAGGTAAGAAACATGTGCAACAAGATTTTGTGGCTGGATCATGGCCAACAGGTGTGTTTTACTGATGAAGCCGCTGCCGCATGTGATGCATATGAGGAATTTCTGCTGACTAAGAAGCTCCCGAATAACTGGGAAGAAATTCTGCTGTGGTCAGAAAAGTATCAGGAGAGAAAGAGACGTCTGGCAGAGAAAGATAATAAGGCACAGAGGGAAAGATTACTTGAAATTCTGAAGAAGAGTGATAGGGATGCGGCGATGAGTGCTGCAGAGACTTTTCTGAAGACATATAAGGCATTATCAAATTAGAATAATAAGTTACTATACATCAATTATATTAGCAGTGGTAGGAACAACGATTATGGATAAAGTGATTATCTTTGGGAATGGAATAGAAAACTGGATCATTAATGAGGCTTTTGCTGAATTGAGGAATTCTGAAATGAATGACATAAAGTGGGTAGAACCATATCATTTCACGAAAGAAATCAAAATGGAATACTATGCCTCTTTCTTCAGTGAACAGAGAAAGATTCTCAAAGGATACCCGGCAGCAAGGTGGAGAAAGTATTCAAATGTCTTGCGATTAAAAATAAAAGAGGATAATACTTATCATCTCTTTTTTATGTACGGCAGAGACATACAGCGTCTTTATGATCCTATTCTGTTAGACCGGATTAAAGAAAAATATGGGGATAGGGTAAAGACATATCTTATTCTATTTGATTCAATTAATGTTACGCAGGATGTGAATGGCTGGGGCAAAGTTGTTTCGATTTTTAATAGCTTCGATTATGTATGCAGTTTTGACCCAGAGGACTGTAAGCAATATGATCTTATTCCGTTTTATGACCCGTTCCCAAAGCATAAACTTAAAGGAAAGTATAAATCAGGGAATGGACCGGATCTTTTTTTTATTGGAGAGGAAAAGGGAAGGGGGCAGTTGTTAAAGAAAATAGCCTTGGGCGCGAGTGAACACCACGTCAAGGCAAGTTTTATTATTCCGGATGCAGATAATACAGACGTTGGTATTCCCGGCTTTGTTAAAAGCGGTTATATTCCGTATCACAAGGCTTTACAAAAAGCAATGAGTAGTAAATGTCTCCTTGAACTGGTTGCAGATGGGCAGTCGGGATGCTCATACCGTTACTATGAAGCTGTTGTCTACAACAAAAAACTGATAAGTAATTGTGCAAATATAGTTAATATGCCGCATTATGATTCCCGGTATATGAAGCTTATTCAATCTGAAGCTGATATCGACTATGATTGGATAAACAATGGGGACGTTGTCGATTACCATTATAAAGACGCATTCTCGGTCAGAACGTTTGCGAATAATATTATTAGCGCTGCATCAAAAAGAGATTTATCTGCCAGGAAGCCAAAAGAAGACCAACCGCTTGTGTCTGTTGTTATTCCTACATATAACCGGGAGAGAACAATAAAAGCATCTGTCCAGAGTGTATTAGATCAAACATATCAGAACTTAGAGGTGATTGTTGTCGATGACGGTTCAACTGACAGAACGAAGGATGTTGTCAGCACAATTGATGACCCGCGTGTACATCTAATTGTTCAGAAAAACCAGGGGGCATGCGTTGCCAGAAATACAGGTATTGAAGCTGCGAAGGGGGCGTTTATAGCTTTTCAGGACAGTGATGACGAGTGGCTTCCGGATAAACTAGAAACTCAAATGAATGTTTTTGATCAGGAAATTGCGGTTGATGTAGTGTTCTGTGACGCAATGAAGTTTAGAGAAGATGGCACAAACACAGGAGAAAAACTTGTGACGGAAGACATATCCGGGATAGTACCCCGCGATACCCTCCAAAGTAAAAGCCTTGTAAGTACTCAGACGATGTTAATGAGAAGCATATGCCTCCAGGATATTAGGTTCGATCCCGAAATGCCGAGATTACAGGATTTTGATCTGGTTTACCGCTTATGTGAGAGTTATGCTTTCTATTATGTTAATCGTCCGCTTGTAAAGATGTTTATGCAAGGTGACTCAATATCAGCAAATCCAAGAAAATCTATTATTGCAAGAAGAAGGATGATTGAAAAGTATCCGTACGTCATGCAGAGAAATAAGGCAGCCTACATAGACATGCTTTCCATGATAGTTAGGAATACCAGATTGCTTGGCGAGCCGGATAGCTGGGCAGAGGAAGAATTCCTCCGCTTAAGGCAATGGAAAAAGAGGACATTGAAGGATAAAATTCGGGGACGATACTTCAGTACAATCCATTTTCTGGAAGTACATTTGTCCGAAAATCATATGGAGACCCTGAGAAAGTGGTATCAGCCTATAAAAAAGGTTATTTTCGGGTTGGCGAAGAATGAATAAACATAATAATATTACATTCGTTCATATGGCATTTGCTCTTTTTGTTATACTAGGGCATGAATATGTCTTGCTGGGAAGTACGCCTCCTATATTATTTGGAGTCTCAGTCCACAGATTGGGAGTAAAAGGATTGTTTTTTATCAGCGGATTGTTAGTGAGCGGAAGCTATCAACGGCAAGGAAATAGAAGAAAATTCTGGGCAAAACGCCTTTGGCGCTTGTATCCGCCATTGATTGTGTGTCTTCTAGTGTAACGTCTCATTCATTTTAATAATAATAGCGCTTATAATAATGCCTGCTGAGATGCCCAACAGGCACACTAATACAATTGAAT
>OCTX014579177.1_pt1 | contig 16484 bp, 14 predicted proteins | sample 1539691 | NCBI WGS metagenome assembly OCTX01 (sample SAMN02144231, study PRJEB22623) | gut metagenome | biome: sheep rumen | host: Ovis aries | place: New Zealand | reverse complement strand
GAACTCCGCTATATCGCGCGAGAAATAAGGATTGTTGAAGTTGCGCATCAGTTTGATGCCAAAAAGTTTAGCGGTTCCGATAGCTATGTCCGAATAGCCAGAGAAGTCGCCGTATATCTGGAAGGTAAAGAGAATAGCTGCAAGCAGAAGCGTAGAGCCGCTTTGGGTGTCGTATGTTGCCCAGACTTGATCTACATAAGTTGCGCAATTATCGGCTACTACTATCTTTTTGAATAATCCCCATAGAATCTGACGCATTCCATCTACACCTTGATCATAACTAAACTTACGATTTTGCAAGAACTGCGGCAGGAGATTTGTTGCGCGTTCGATAGGTCCGGCTACCAACTGAGGAAAGAACGATATAAAGGCAAAGAATGCTATAATATCTTTGGTCGGTTCTATCTTTTGGCGATAAACGTCTATGGAATAACTGAGGGCTTGGAACGTGTAAAATGAGATGCCGACCGGTAGAATTACGCGCAGCAACAAACTATCAGTATTGATACCAAATAACTGTCCAAATTCAGTAACAAAGAAATCATAGTATTTGAAGATAGCCAGAACACCAAGGTTCGAAACTATGTTGACTATCATCCAGAACTTAGGAGAAATTAATCTCCTTCCTTTTAGGGAAGGCTGGGTTAGGCTTCTTCCTATAAGCAAGCCACTGCCCCATGAGCAGAAGGAAGTGAATGCTATCAGTAATAGGAAACGCCAATCCCACCAGCCGTAGAACACATAACTCGCCACCACAACGAATGCATTCTGCATCCGTAGCTTCAGCGAGTCATTCATCCTCGCATATCCTATCGCCCAATATATTAAAAAGACAACAGGAAGAAATATGGCAAATTCTATCGAGTTAAAGAGCATTGCAGCTTAATATTTCAATCCTCATCTATTCTTTTGAGAAATCTAGCAGGATTACCTACCCATACTTCTCCCGCAGGGACATCTTTGGTTACGACAGAGCCGATACCTATCATCGCGTTCTCGCCAATTGTGATTCCGCAAAGGATAGTACTTCCTGCTCCGATGCTTGCGCCCTTCTTAACCAATGTGCGTTCCAATTTCCACTCCGCGTTCTTAGCATGCGGATACCGATCATTAGTAAAAGATACGTTAGCTCCGACGCAGACGTTATCTTCTATTGTTATTCCGTCCCAGATCTGGACGCCGTTCTTGATGGTGACGTTATTGCCAATCACAGCTTCGTTCTCAATGAAACAATGAGAACAAATATTGCAGTTTTCGCCTATCTTAGCTCCCGGCAGCACTACGCAGAACTGCCAAATGTTGGTTGATTCAGGGATGATTGCTTTGCAATCAGATAATGGGTGGATCATAGTTGTAATGTATTTGGTGTATGGTGTATAGTGTACGGTGTATGGTGTTAGTTTTCTTTTGTTACATACTTTGCGCGAAGCGCAGAAAGTTGTTTGCCGACCGAGTTGATTTTTTCTCGAACATCGGCAAATTGATCTTGGGTAATATATTCTAGGTCGACTGAGATATCCAATTGGCTATCCACCTCCATCATAGATGCGTAGGCAATCTCCAAGAAATGTGCTTTCTCTTTATCGGAATAACGACTCATACCTTCTGCAATATTTGATGTAATAGAGATTGCCGCACGGCGAATTTGGTCACAAAGCGCATAGCGTTCTTCTGCCGGATACAATTTAAGCAGCCGATAGACATCTATGACTAAGGCCTTTGCGTCTTTATAGACATTCAATGTTTGGTAGGAGTATTCGTTCATTTTTGGTGTACGATGTAGAGTGTATGGTGTACAAATTATTTTATTATTCATTTACAAGAGGCATACGGGACTGATATTTATTGCTAATTGTTTAATGGTGACGAGCCGGAGGCTCTTAATGGTGAACGATATTATTGTTTATTGATTAATGGTGAGCGCGCTTTGCGCTAATGGTGCTATTTTTCATTCGGTTCACGTCTCTCCGCACGCATTGCATCTGCAACAGTCTATTTTATTCGTTATGTTTATCATCATCTATTCTTCATTCAATTCCACGGTGACTTCGTAGGATTATTGTATTATTCACCGAAAGTAGCCGTTATGCTATTTTTCAGGCTTCCACTATATCCTTTGCAATTAACTGTTATGGAATGATACTCTCCTTGATAACCATCTATATATTCAACGTTTTCAGGTGTTTGATTTTTGAAAATTAATGCAGACTCAACAGTTTGAAGGATGTCGGTATTGAACTCTGCTATTGCATAAACCAATTGTCTGTCATCACCTAATTTTTGGTTCTTTTTCCACTTGTCATGATCATTCGGTTTGTGTCCTCCCACTATACGATTCTTAAAACCATTAGATGCTAAACCAATGTATATGGGTGTGGGATTCTGATAAGTACCATTCACTAATTTCTTATCGCATGCATAACAGCAATAAATTCCATTTGTGTTAGGCAAGGCTTCTAGACAATCCTCGCCATACCATATTTGTTGAAATGTCAAAGAAACTGTTTTGGTTAGACATTCCCTCGTCTGCTCCGATTTTTGATATGCATATACGTATATAGAATCATCTTGCCCACTCATAATGTCTTTATCCACATCAAATCCAGCATCCGCTAATTGTCGCATCAAATCTCGTGCACATTCCTTATCGCTACACTTTGTGCTACACAATAACTCCGTTACTCCATGCTCCATTCTTCTTCTTTCACGATTATTAGTCATAGCACAAAAATAATCTGACGCCTTCCCTCCATGCGCATCCACCGTCTTTGAAATAAAGAACTTTACTGTTTCTTCAATAGTCATATCTGCCATTTTTTAAGTATGATTAAATTTTTCCAACTGATATTTATTATCTTTCTCACCTCCGGTCGACCAATCGTTGTTTGATGAGAGATGCAAGTTGTATGTTGGGGTTATTTTTCATTGTTGTTTCATTGCTTTAACAGTATAACATGGTACAATATCCGATGGCATCAACTTGTTAACTCTTAATGCTTCTGCTATTAACCCTTCATTTATTGACGCTATATTATAATTACTAAGTTCTTTTACGTACTTCTTAATATGATCTTTAAATGCAGATAACATTTCAGGAGTCATGATCCTAACATCTTTCGTATAGTTTGCTTGGTTGGACACTTTATTGGTGGCATGAATATGTATATAAGAAACTTGCATTTCTCCTTTATAATTATCTTCAAACCATGCAATATGATTGTTCATTTGACCAACTTCTTCTTTATTTATGGCATCGCGAGTTGTGAGAACCTCATTTTTACACTCAATAACGAAGAACTTCCTTTCTATTGGTTCCATCCAAAGGTTATCCGGTCCAACTTTAAATTCTTGATCCGGTCGTTGGCTAGTATACCCCAATAATTCGCCAATTTCTTTGAGCGCATTTTCAAATTTATTCGCAGATACGCCAAAAGATAAATTTACAAATATTTCATCAACGTGCAACGACAAATCATCGTGCTTATTATGTTTTCGAATGTAGGATAGAGCCAACGATAGAGAATTTTGATTAATTTTAGGTATTGGCCTATAATGCACGCCATCGGGTTTCAATAGATACAAATTCAAATTATGCGCTATTTCTTGTAATCTCTCGCCATTTATTTTATCGTAGAGATATTTACATTTTGCAGCCTTTTGTAAATACCAACCCTTTTCTAAAGGCTTATCATTAAACTTATTAGCAATTAATTGATACTTATCAAAGGCCTCCTCATATTGTTCTCTTCGCAAGAGACATTCTGCCTCTTCTTCTAACACTATAATAGGTAAATACGGGTGCATCTCAACATTCTCCTCTGTCTTATCCATAGATTGATGGTAATAGTCCTTCCATCCAGTATCACGCTTTAAGCATTGCTGTATTAATTCATGAACAGCATTTATATTCTTTTGGTGAGACTCCTCAATAATCATTTGAAGGACATCCTCTGCAATTTGAATTTGTCGACGTGTCTGAGATGAAAAGAACCGCTGATTCTGTGTAGATTTGACAAACCTAACCAAATCCTCACCAATCATCATGATAACACTATAATCTTTTTCTCCACGAACACTTCTACCTAATCCTTGCTCAATTTTTTGAGCTACTTTTGTCGCAACGATATCACTATCTTGCCGACATGACTGTTCATATCTATCAGACAAATTACCAAAGACAGGCTTACTATCCATCAACAATATACGACATTGGTCGTCCGGTAAATCTATTCCGTCATATCGATTTGAAAAAACTACCGAATGAGGCGAAGCTCCAACACTATTTTGCAGATACTGCAATTCTTGATTCATTACATCTTTGCTAACCAAAACAGCCGGATATTCCTGCTTCGTATATAAATCTCCTATTCGGGCAGATGGTACCAAAGCCACACACTTTGCTATATTTTGTGCCCCAAGATATCCAAAATATTTCCTAACATAATCTACTGATATATTTTCAGCAACCCTTGTCGGAAAAAGGATCATTTTTTCACCAGACCATTTCTTAGATTTATTGATCAATGGATTTTCAATGGACTCATTACTCAATCCAAATCCTTTAATAAAAAAGGAATCGTCTTGCGTAGTTGCCGACATGAATATACGCTGATCGCAATTTACAAAGAACAAAAATCTATATATCAAACTATAATCGGGAACCACTTCAATTCCTTGACTTGTTGCATATGCCGTACAATCCTTTATTATATCTTTTACTAAGGGATATACAAATCGCACACAGTCATCCTCTGAATATTCATATAATAATTGGGCTATTTCAGTAGTACGATTTATCCAGTCCCAATAAGGAATCGTCATAACCTCCGAACTATAATCATCATTATAGATATTCAAGAATGTGCCTTCACCTTGTTGACGCAAAGAAGACTCAAACATAGTTAATAGTGCACGGAATAATTCTCGAGAACGGGGGATTCGTATCGAGGTGGCATTACGAATTGAATCTATACATGCATGCGAATCATCAATAACCATGGTACCTATATGCACACCTTGATTATCAAGGCCAAATATCGTTCTCCCATTGAAGACTCTTTGTATATATGTTATCCAGATCTTTTTACTTTCTAGTACTTCCTCCGGTATATCCGTTCCGCCTTGGTCCAATATATGAAGAATACCGAACTTCACAGCATCTTTTGCTGTTTGTTCTGCCAATTGTTTATTAGGACACACGAACAGAGCCGGTCCTTTTCCCGCATTAAGACGCGACTGAAGCATCAGTAAGCCAATTAGTGTTTTGCCTTCTCCTGTGTGTAACTTAACAATTACATCCTTTTTCTCAAAACGATTGTCATACCATTCGGTCAACACTTCATTTTGAACAGGACGCAATGGACCTGCAGTAGCTTTTCTATCCAAGTCATCATATAACAACACCGGGTTTGTCTGTTTACTTCTGCTCGCTGCAGGAATTTTTTTTGTAAAGTCTAACATGGTTCTATGCTTTCTAACAATGATCAATTCTACTTTTTAACTCTCCATAACTCTTAGCAATTACACCAAGAAATTTCCATTTCCTCTACTTCAACCACACACAAGAAGTACTTAGGGAATTCTTATGTTATCATTTACAATATCCCTTTATTTCATTTCTTACTATCTTCTGCATATCCTCAGCATATTGAATTAGTACGGGGATAGATTGTCTTAACCGTGCCATTAGGGGATCTTTTATCTCATGCACTCCACCCTCCATTACACGAATCTTTCTTCCTCCGGACATCATGTCAGCTTCGTAGATGTGTTGGCAGTATAAAGATAATTCCGCTATATCCTTGTTCAATTCCTCCATCTCTCGATAAATATCATACTTCTTTTCCAACTCAGAGAAATCATAATAAGTACAAAGCCGATTGAGTTTAGATTGAATCTCTGGGTAAAGCGCTTTCATATGCACTTCCAAGTTTCGTCCCCATTCGAGATAGCTGGTCGGGACGTCATTCTCAACGTCACATATCATCTTCAACTGCATCAACTCATCTTCGCAAGACTGTAAGCATGCCATAGAATCTTCCGACACTTGTAGTTTCTTTAAAATGACTGTCTTCTTAATCTCGTCGCTCCATTGACGTTTATGCATTAACCAATTGATCAGCCCTCGTACAATATCCGCAAGCACAGCACCAAGACCTAATGCTCCTATATATCCTAACCATTCTGCCATAAAATCCTCCAATTAATAATACTTTCATTATCGAGTTATCTCATTCTTAACATATTTCAATCCTCTTTCATAGCCTCTTTCCATTTCCTTTCATAACATTCTTCACATATGCCGTTTTCTGGATTTACATATCTATATTCTCCGCATATTTCGCAATAATTTAAGTCCTCGTCAAAGAAATTCACCTCAGAGGACAAATCCATTTCTTTTATCACATCTGCGCCTACTGCATCGATAGATTGATAGTTGAAGGCTCCTACAGGATACTCCCACACATGAAACTCCAACTCAATCTGCTTTCTACAACATGGGCAATCAATCCCATCCACAGCCAAATACTCATGTTCCACACCCATAGAACGTTCATTGGTTCCATTGGGTTCCCATGCTAAACACAAATCCGACTTATCCACTTCAAATAGATGACCACAGCGAGAACACTTTAATATCGTCAAATTATCCATCTTTAATTTTCGACGACGCATTATTTCCTTCAATTGTATCTGATAATGTACTTTCTCCAACTGTCCGAATATAGGTAGCAGCGATGTGTCTTCTGCATAATAGATTTCAAGTTTATCTACCATCTGACCATGCGTATATTTCCAAAAACGCAGACCTGTTTCTTTCTGGAATTCGTCGATCAACTCTGTTCGAGGACCTTTTGCCGGGTCATCCTGATCCACGTTCCAATCTTCCTTCACATCATCCGATATAAGGATTATATCCTTGGCATTTAATCGCGCATAACGTATTATTTCTTTCCATAGTATCAAATCTCCAAATTTCTGAATTCCATGTTTTTCTTTAGAATCCATATAGCCTGGAGGAATCGATTTCTTATAGCGCTGCTCTCCCTCTTTTGCTATTTCGATAAGGTCCGTAACAGAAAACTCAACCCCTTTTTCAAATAATTTATATATCTCATATATCTTATCTTCTATAGCAGCCTTTTGTATCTCTTTCCTTCTATCGGTAAATTGATCTTTAATTATAGATTGTATTTCTACGTATATCTCATTATGCCTTTTCACTGCCTCTTTAAATCTCTCAAGCGCTTTCTCTTCAAAATAAGGATGAGTTTCTTCACCAGACAATGAGGACATAAATTTAGACAACTCATCACTATACTTCTGCCATAATGAATTTAACTTATCTTCCGCAGAATAACATTCAATTATCGCGGAATGCAAAAATTTAGTGTGGTGTATTTCGAATTCTAATCTTACTTGAGCGGGGATCCATATGCGATCTTTTAAGTATTTTAGAATTTCAGCAAAATGTTGTTGAGCGCTAAAAGATAGTGAATAACTATCTCCTAACGCACTTGTATCAAATACGATTATCGCATTCTCCCATAGATCTTTTTCCTCATCTGCTGTCATTATCCTAAATTATCAAATAGTTAATTTCAGACCCTCTGCTTGTAAGACAGATGGTCTAAAGGTATTATATTTCTATTTTCTCTCGCTCTTCTCCCGCTCATCGGTCGGTGGTGAGGCGGTTATTTGTTTTCTGTCAATTTCTTTAACAATTCTAATCCTTTCGGGGTGAGGTAATATGCTTGATCCGTTCTACTTACAGCATCTGGGTATAACCTATTTATATAACCATCAGATATAGCAGGAGCGAGATAAAGGTCCCGCAGATTACCTCTGTGTTTCAGGCCCATTATCTCCATAATTTCATCTCGAGTCTTAGTATCTCCTCGCAGAGTTAAAATCAATCTTTTCACATGGTCGGTCACATGGTCGGTCACATGGTCGGTTACATGGTCGGTTACATGGTCGGTCACACTATCTTTTTCCTGATTAGACCCGCGCTCAACAGGCCGCCAAAGGATTGCACGAAAATCTTCGTCTTGGTAGAACTCCGGCGTGCGGAGACCGGCTTCCTCGCAACGCTCGATGATATCCGTAGTACCGGTACCCATCTGCTCAATATAGCCGGTTAGATAAACCGGATTAGCGAGAACAGGGTTCACAGGACGGGAAGCATGGACGCTGCTCAGCTTATCAATCGTCATCCCCTGCGGCAGACGTCCGGGGTTCCAGACTTCCAAGCGATCCTTGAAGAGCATCACCTGCACGCTGCCCGTGCTGGTATAATCGCGATGGACAACAGCATTGACTATCGCTTCCCGTACGGCTTGAGCAGGAAGTTCCGGAGTCACATCTACCCGCGCGGAATGGATACGTTCCCCTACCCGCTGATCGATACGCGACATAACGAAGGTTACCGCCATATCCACTTGGTCAAAGACCGTTCCTCCGTATATCTGCAGCGATGCCATCGGTTTCTCCACCTTCGTGCCATAGAAATGGCCGCATTTGATGGTAGCGGTAACGAACCATTTCTGTACATCCTTGGCAAACAAGAGCAAAGCTGCATTCTTAAGTTTACCATCCTCCGTCATCAGATGAAGGCTCCGGAGGATCTGCGGGATATTCTCTTCCGAATAAGTCAAAGGGAACTGCCTTACTTCACGCGCCACCCCAACGAACCAGCGAATCTTCTCTTTATCCAAATCTTCAAGATGTGCATTCGGCTGGATAGAAGCATCAAACGGTCCTTGACGCAGGAGTTGATGCGACAGCATATACTCTACCAAGGATGCATATACTCCGCTCTGCAGTTCCTCATAGGAATTGAACACATTGCGGATAACATCCTGGTCTATTTTGCGTTTGAAGGCCTCTTCTTTATCGTCTCTGGTCGCAACGGATTTGATAAAGGCAATGCGATAAGCATGATTGGCAGTAGCAGCGTCGTACTCCCGCTCCGTAGGCGAGACGCCCTCTGCATCCTGATAGCCATATTGGGAGCCAAGCAATAGAAGATATATCTCCGATTTAGCAGCCTGCTCGAGGTAGGCGGCTTGCGCTGACCGATCTTGCGCCGGCAGTTCTTCGAACAAGAATAGTTCGAAATAGAACGACAACAACGCATCATGCCGGATATAATCGGCTATCTGCTTGCGCTCGTTTTGAAACTCGCCTTGTACGCTACTTATGAATATCTTCTGCTTGGTCATACTAAACTACTTTTGCGGTGCAAAAGTACAAAAAAAAAATGACATATACAAGTATATATGCCATAATTTTGATTTTTTTCTTTTTTTTTGCTTATTTTTCAAATGCTTCACTCCACCATTTCATCATTCCACCCTACACTGTACACCCTACACCATACACTATACACTATACACTATACACTCTACACTCTACACTCTACACCATACACTAATTCTGCCTTTTAAAGGCCAAGAATTCCTCATAATCTCTGATATAGTCCGTAGCATCGTATTTCTCGGAGGCGAGGCACAGCAGCACTGCGCCGCCGGAGAAGTTCTCCAGGTCTCGCCAGAGGCCGGAGGGAATGAGCAGACCTTTCCATGGGCGATCGAGATGAAAGGTTTTCTTCTCTACTCCATCATCCATGATGACATCCACCGAGCCGGATGTAGCAATCAGCAATTGCTGCAACTCCTTATGCGCATGCGCTCCACGGGCTACTTCAGGCACCATATAGAGATAGTAGATACGTTTGATATCAAACGGTATATCGATTCCGTTCTCCACAACCGACAGATACCCTCTGCTATCCGAATAGCGCCGGATGTCAATCAGTTGGCAATCATTTACTTTACTACTCGTCATACAACTTTTAAAATGGAAATATGAATGATAATTTTTTTATATATGTGGTATATCATAAATAGGACCCTATTTTGCGCGTATTTCTTTGCCATTCTTACACTATTTGTTCCTATAATTGACGTAGGAACAGATGCGATTAACTGTTTCGCCTCTGGATACTTCTTATTGTACACATAATAACTAAACTCTTTGTAAAACATCCTTTCTTCCAGTACTTCTTCTGATATCGCATCGTTGGGGAATAACTCATTCAAATACCTTCGAGTATCCATCAGGCCTTGATAATACTCCATAAATCGAGGATTATTATAAGATACATATGACGCTGATTCTTTATATACTCTATAAACGACTAATAAATCCGGCAGACATGCAAAATGCGTGTGTTGCGACAATATGGCCTGTATCGGATAATCTTCTACCGGTAATTTTCGACGAAGTATTTCTGTCAAATCAATGTATTTATGCAATAATTCTGCTCGAAACATCATACCGGTTGGCGTAAGGCATACCCCTTCGAAATGAGTCGGAGCAAAATAATATTCCTTTACCTTCTCTTGATTTGAGTCAAATACAGGGTTCAAGCCAGATAATTTTTTATTACTTCGGATATAATATAGATAGCCGGTTGCTGCCATTACTCCAACTTCCGGATGAGAGAACATATATGTCAGTTGTTTCTCCAGGGCATGATCATCGCAATAGTAATCATCGCCGGCTATGATAGAAATAAAATCCCCTGTACAAGCTTTCATCACCCGCGCAAAATTCGCCATGATACCTAAGTTCTTTTGAGAAGGCAAAAGAACAATGGTGTACGGTATATGGTGTACGGTGTACTCTTCACAAATGGCACGAGTAGAATCCGTTGAGCAATCCTCGCCGATGACAAGTTCTAAATCGAAGTTCCCTTGCTGCATCAAGATACTATCCAATGTCTGCCGGATGGTATTTTCCTGATTATAAGTAATTACAGCTACAGATATCTTTGTTCTCTCACTCATTATAATCTCCACAAATATTGATTTGAGTTTTCAATTATTTCTCCTAATTGATCCGAAGATACGAACTCCACATCCGGCCAACGACGAACTATCTCCTGCAGCAATCGTTCGAACTCCGGCAATGTTCTATCCGTGTTGGCACTATCTATCGAGCCAATGAAATTCACACGATGCGCACTGATATTAGCGGCTTTGCCCCACTTAAATGCAATCTCTACCCGCCTCATGCAATCTCCAAACCAGTCATAGCTCTCATTCGTAGATGGTTCGAAGAAACAATTGCGATGGAGCCTTATTAATCCGGCTTTTGTTTTGGTTCCTTGAAAACCGCGATACAACACCTTCGCCCCATTATCATCGCCAATCGGTACTTTCTGTTGGAAAGTAGATTGGATATATCTCACTCCGTACTGCACCAGACATGGTTCGATCTTTGGGCTCCACTCATATGTTGTTGGCGTAAACGACTTACTATCATAACCGAATATCTCTCTGAACATCCGTAATGCATCATCGATAATCACCTCGAATTCTCGAATATCTGCTTCCTTAGAAGAGTTGAATGCACCCATATAATATTCCTTAATGGATGGATCTACATGCGCCGTCAATCCCCATGTTCCCAAATCAAATGCTATACGCGTTACAGAATCTCCATCACGAAGTGTTTTAAGCCATTTTTTGACATATAGATGTTCTCTTCCATGACTCTGCGGGTGGAACACACCGGCAGACAGGCCTTGCTTCCACATCTCGAATGCATCGGCATGCGCCGCATCGCGTTTGAGCGTTTCCGTAAAGGGTTCGAAATAATACTGCGTGAAATTGCTCTCTCTAATCTTATCAAAGATGGGATTGGCAGATAATGTATTAGCAGTAATTACCGCTGGATGACCGTTCTTGTCTCTTACGGATTGCAACACCTCAAAGAGGTTCTCCAAATCATGCTTGGTAGCCAGATTATCATATCGGCAATATGGGTCTCTATCTACACGTATTCCATGACGCAGGAACTCTTCATATACCTCACGAGAAGGCATACGGATAGTACCCCAATCATCCGACTCGATTACTACTAAATGGCGTTTCGTCCGCCATCCAAACATATTGTATAGTTCTTTCCTCGTTATCATTCGGCCGTAAACCCGTCTCCATCACCATATTGCATCATTATTCCATCCGGAATTATAAATGACTTTGGATAGGCAAAATGGATTTGAATCATTTGATGCTTCGGGAAATAGATATTTTTGCTTATATATGCTGCTAATTCCTTATTATCCGTCACAAATTGCCCTATTCGCATGCGCTTGATATGATCGCGTATTGAGGCGAATACCACATCCTTTTTATCCATATCATAGTACAGATAGAGCAAATGCAAATCTTGCTCTGTATGCTTCATTATATAAAATCCCACAACCTGCTCTTGATCCAATACTTGAACGGCATAGATATGATTGTTCTTTGCTTTAGCCGGGGCAAATGGCGTTGTAGACAATGTGCTCTCTATCAAAGGACAGACCTGCGTAAACGAATACTGCAAAATCCAATTCATCATCGGTTGAGTACGTAAGAATAAATCTTTATTCCGATGAGATTGAATAAATCCGTAAGTATCATCATCTATATACGATAGATAGCGCAAGATATAGTCTTCGTGTTTGGTCGGAGATTCGAACAATTTATGCAAGCCTTTCTGCAGCGTACGTACAAAATATACAAATTTGCCTTTGGTAGTTTTTCGGCTAATCTTACTACCGAAGATATAACGCGGAGTATATATCGTTTGTACGCCAAAAAAAGAGAATATCTCAACCGTCTCTTTTGCCCCCCATCTATCTAATATATACTTCTCCCCATACACCTCAGCTAAACTACCGATAACAATCAGCCCGTACCCTTTGCCTTGATGTTTAGGGTTGCACCAAAGAGAGGTAAACCACCAATAGCGTTGACCATCTATCTCCTCTGGGAAAGCTGCTGTATATGCTGCCATTTCTCCGTCCTCGAAGATTGCTGCCAATACCGGATCCTCATCTTTTACGTACGGATTATGGATAATCGCCCATGCGCGAGAGGGAGCAATGATTTGCTCACTTAATCCCTCTACGACATGATTATGCATCAGCCATTCCCGCAAGTCGGCAACTGTATATAGTTTTAATTCTGGCATTTCTCTAAACATTAAACACTAAACATTATTGACGTGGCGTAAAGACGCGTCTATAATAGCCCCCATATTTCGCAATTGCAGCAACTCCATCATCTTGAACTTGAAGCCATACTTTTCCTCTATTGCAGTAAGAAACTGCATAAAGGAAAGAGATGTCCATGTATCTACATCGGTAGCACTCATGGCATCAGTAATTACCAGTTCCGGTTTTGCGAAGACGTCTCGCGCAACAACCTGAATTTCTTCTTTTAACTTATTCCTTTCCATATCAATATAGTTCATTCCTTCAACTTTAAACGTTCATTCCTTCAACCTTAATTTCAGCGCATTTCTATCTATTTTCTCGCTCTTATTGAGTGGGAAGGAGGGTTCAAAAAGGATGCGCGTAGGAATCATGTAGCTCGGCATCTTGGAACGTAGATATTCCACCAATGCCTTTGTATCCTCTTGTTGCGCTTCTACAAAGAGCGCAATCTCTGTCAAATTCTGTGCATTCTGGAAAGCAATCGCTATCACTCGTCGTTCATTCCCATAATACTGCCGCGCATGATGCTCTATTTCACCTAATTCCACACGGAACCCTTGAATCTTCGCTTGCTGGTCAATACGACCGGAATACATGATATTTCCGCTTTCATGCCAATAGCATAAGTCTCCGGTGTGATAATATCGCACTCCATCACGAATGAAGAACGAAGAAGCATTCTTCTCGTCGTTCTTCCAATAGCCGGGAGTAACTTGGTCTCCCGCTACGCAGAGTTCGCCTTTCTCTTGCCCTGCCACCAGTGTCCCATCCTCACGGATAATGATAGCCCGCACGTTAGCTAAAGGTTTTCCAATGGAAATGATACCATTGAGCGAAAGATTATTTCCTCCTCTTGTTAATTTATAATAAGTGCAATAAATAGTGGCTTCGGTCGGTCCGTAGAAATCGTATATCTCGGTATTCTTAGCACAATCATACCACGCTTCCATCAAATCCACCGGACAAGCCTCCGCAGTTAAGATACATGCCTTCATCGAAGAAGCATCAAATTCCTCGAAGTACGGACGAAGGTACGTCAACATAGATGGCGCCATAGCTCCGAACGTGATACCGTGTTCCTGGATGAGAGATGCTGCATAGAGGTACTTCACCTGTCCGTAGGGCAAAGTATAGACGCATGCTCCGCGAGTTAATGCTACCAGATACGATTGCACTGACACATCAAAAGTCAAGTCAAAGACTTGCATGCATCTATCTTCCGGAGTAATATCTATTCCTGTCTGCCAGAACGAGTCCATGAAAGCAGCTATATTACGGCGCGTAATCTGTACGCCTTTGGGAACACCTGTAGAACCGGAAGTAAAGAGAATATATGCTAAGTCATCTTCCGAAGCCTCATCCCAATCATCTAACAAATCTTCCGTATATGGAGCATCACAAGAGTCCAGCACATTGGAGCTGCCTACTTGTTCTTTAATTGACTCAATACGATCTTTCGGCCAGGACGGATGCAAAGGCACGTACGCCTTTCCTTCCATCCATAGTGCAAAGATTGAAGCGTAGGTATTCAGATCATCATGCAATGCCAAACCCCAGATTTGCTCATCCTTCTCTGCCGCACGAATCACACCTCGAATAGCAGATATGCGCTCCGCAAACTGACGATATGTGTAGTACATGCCATCTATATAGAAGGCCGAGCAATCTGTATGATGTGCGATAGAATTACGTACTGGGTTTAATATGTATTGTTCGAATTTATCCATTATTTTAAAATTTCTTCTTCAAACATACCACTTTATACACCAACCATCCAAACCATCTTGGTGATTTATATATCAAACGATATTTAGGATGAATATCTCCATATCGAAGTTTCTTCACTACGACATCCGAATCTTTACGTTCTTGCTCTGTACCAAAGTAATATCCTTCTTGCAACAAACTAGCCGCCACGTAGCTATTCATATAGTGAGAGAATACCGGATTGCTATCGAACTCCTCGTTGAACTTATCAAAATAATACTTGATATCTTTCGTCAAAGGAAAACGGACCTTAGTATCATAAGCCACCCTATTCTCTGCATCTTGATTATAATACACCAGTACATTATCATAAAATACAACCGGATATTTTAGGATTATTCGATACCACATATCCAAATCTTCTGACGAACTAATCCGTTCATCGAAATATCCTACTTTTTCAAAGACATCCTTTCTAATCACGACCGATGACGAGCAAAAGAGATCATTATGCGACGTACCAAAATAATTCTCCACATAACCTCGAAATCCATCTCCCATTCCTTGCTCCCATTTCCTGCATTTGCCATGTTTTACGAAAGCTGTGTTTACCCCCCACATTGCTGCTTTGGGAAAATCACGAATGAGTTTCAATTGTTCTTCCAAGAATGTCGATTCCCAAAAATCATCTCCGTCTAGCAGAGCAATATAATCACCTTTTGCTTCTCTTATACCCCTATTTCGCGCAGAAGAAACTCCTCCGTTCTCTTTATGAATTACTCGAATTCGCTCATTTCCTAATTCACTAATTCGTTTACGAACGACTTTCAATGAGTTATCCGTGCTTCCATCATCAACAACTATAACCTCAAAATCCGTACTGGTCTGCGCCAATACAGATTGCAATGTAGCAATGATTGCTTTTTCTTTATTATATAGTGGTATTACTACTGATATCATATACGCATTTTAGCACTTGTAGTGCTGATAAAACACATCATTTCTTGGTCTTGATTTTAACTTAAATACTTTACGTAACACGTATGAGGGATTGCTCTTGATCGCTATATATAAAGAATGCCATTTCTCTTTAACACTCTTTGCTTTGCGAAAATTCGTGTAATGCACCATTGCAATATAACGATGGCAATAATCTGCATCCAGCAATGAGAAATTATCCATAAGAGCCTCATAATGTTTACAACTATTTAACATTTCGTCCCACGACGCTGTTCGTCGCCTTGTCAGACCGCCTGGGTTTACTCTATATACAGACATGTGTTCTTTAAATCCCCACACACGTCCTACATGCATGCATGTTAATATCAGCACCACATCTCCAGCGAAAAAATCACTTGCCCTCTTTATCTTATATTTCTCTACTTTTTCTCGTCTATATACAATCGAAGCTGTTGGTATTTGCCAGGTTGGGAAAGCATCTATCGGGAAATATTCTCTCGTCGTCATGTACTCACATGCACAATCTACCTTTTGAGGTGTCTCATTCCTAACATCTGCACCATGGCAACACATAGAGAAATCCGGATGAGCTTCAAGAAAATCCACCTGTTTTTGTAACTTATCTGGATCTGTCCAATAGTCATCGCCTTCGCACATAGCTACATATTTGGCTCCGGTGGCATCTATGGCTGCATTCATGATACGCCCAAGTGAGCCATCCGTTTTGTGCCATTGGTTCTCGGTCTCATATATCGGCCGGAAG
>OCTX012287062.1_pt1 | contig 16485 bp, 18 predicted proteins | sample 1539691 | NCBI WGS metagenome assembly OCTX01 (sample SAMN02144231, study PRJEB22623) | gut metagenome | biome: sheep rumen | host: Ovis aries | place: New Zealand | reverse complement strand
GTGGTCCAATTGTTATAGTGTCATTAGTTATTTCTAAATGGAGGAAGGAGCTGTCTGTCGACATCGTCGGCTCTATCTTGTAGAAATCGTATATCTGTTCCCATGTCATCGTCATGATGCCGTACTGTGGGTCGAGGTCAACGTCGGCGGCCCCAGGAGCCAAGGTGACAACACGGTCCATGCTCTTCGTCCAGCTACCCAGGATATACTGCTGCAGCGGCTGGTAGACAAAGCCGTTGGGGGCGCTGCCCGACGAGGTCGCCCTCTTGCTGGCGACGCAGATGTACCTGCCCTCCTCTTCGTCGTACCACATAGTGACGTCATAGCCTTCGTTGAAGCGGGCGTCGACCCACGCCAGAGCGGCGTCGCGGCTCTCGGTGGCGTACATCTGGCGCTCCTTGGCGTAGTTGGCGCCGGCGCCGTGGGATATGTTGACGAGGTGTCCCTCGGCGGCGCGGTCCAGGCACTCGCCGAGCAGCGCCTGCCACTCCGCCGTGCCCTTGACGGTGACATGCTGACGGTTGTTGTCGATGCTGTATTCCACCGTGCGCACGCTGTTCACCGGCGCCACACGTGTGGCTTCTTCCTTCTGGCATCCTGCCGCCAGCACCATCATCGCGGCGGCCAGTACCATTGCTATTGTTCTCTTTTTCATATCTGTTGCTGTTTTTTATGGTTTGCTGTCTTACTTGATGTTGTTCTCCATGTTGCGGTGCAGCACCGTGTGCATGTCGGCCTCCGAGGCGGCATGGATGATGCTCACCGTGCGGTTGAGGTAGGAGACCACCTTCATGTCGTTGGCCTCGTCGCCACCCGCGCCGCGGTAGCGGCCCACGGTGACGATGTCCTCGCCGGCGGCGATCTTGCGCTGCATGGCCTCCAAGGGCTGCGGGGCGCGGAAGTCGTCCTGCAGGCGCTGCCAGGCCTCACCGTCGGTGGCCGTGAGCATGAGCATGTCGACATAGACGCTGTCGCCCTGTGCCGGGCCGCAGAAGACGCCCTTGTCGCGCAGCAGGGCCACCTGCAGGCCCTCCTGCGAGGCATAGCTGTCGTAGAGCCCGGCGAGGGCTCCAGCGGTGCCGCGCTGCATGCAGGCCTGCGCTATGGCGGTCACCGCCAGCACCGCCACGGCGGTACGCATGATGTTAAGAATCTTCCTCATATCATTGTGTTTTGGCGGCAGCTGGCTATCACGCCGTCAGCCGCGGTTAATAACTCTTGTGTGTTGCAGGCGCTGTTGCAGCGGAGGCTCTGCTCCTGCCTGGCCGCGAGGGCCACGTTGGCGCCGCCCACAGCCACGAGCATCGTCGCCAGCGCCGCCAGCGCGAGGCGGTAGTAGCGGCGGCGGTCCGCGGCGTGTGCCGCCAGACGCCCGTCGAGCTCGTCGCAGCGCTCTGCCACGCTGCGCCGTAGCGCCCCACGGCGCCCGGCGTCGGCGAGCAACCGGTCTATATAATCTTCTTTCATGACGTTTGTATATTTGTATTATCCTGTATCTTGCCCAGGGCCTCTGCGCGGCGGCGCAGCTGCTCCACCAGGCGCTGGCGGCGCGACTTGACGGTGGCCAGCGGCTCGCCGCAGCGCTCCGCGATCTCTGCCACGCTGTAGCCCTCGCGCAGCTGCCGCAGCAGGTCGGCGTAGAGCTCCGGCAGCCCCTCGGCCAGCTCGTCGACGAGCTCCGCGGCGGCATCGTCGCCCGCGGCGATGGTCTCCACCATCTGCTCGCTGAGCCTCACGAGCTCCGCCCGCTGCATGCGCCTGCGGCGCGACGTCACGGTGCGCGTCTGCCAGTAGACCCACAGCCCCTCGGGCCACACGCCCAGGTTGCCGCCGCTCTCCAAGTAGCGCTCCCAGAGCCCTATGCGCACCTCCTGCGCCAGGTCTTTGAGGAGCTCGGCGTCGTCGCTCTGGCGCAGACACAGCGTGCGGATCATCCGCTCGTGCCTCAGCACCAGCTCGCTGTATCGGGTAAATAGTTCGCTGCGGTCCATAGTGATGCCCTTTCGCCTATAATAAGGGCATTTTCGACCTCAAAAGGATGCACAGCCCTATGGATTTAACATTATTTAAGACACTCTGAGGGCTGTCGGTATGTATGTAACAATGATTGGCGCGTGGCGTTCAGAGCTGTTCCTTGAGCTCGACGAGGAACGAGCGCAGCTCGCCGAGGTTCCTGACCACCTGCATCTTGGGGTCCTCCTCGGGGTGTGTGCGCAGCTGGTCGCGGGCACCCTCGAGGGTGTAGCCGCAGTCGCGTGTGAGGTAGTGTATGCGCTGCAGCAGCTCCACGTCGCGGCGCGTATAGGAGCGCACGCCGCGGCGGTTCTTGACGGGGTGCAGCTGGTCGAACTCCGTCTCCCAGAAGCGCAACACCGAGGGCGCCACGCCGAGCATGCCAGCCACCTCGCCTATAGAATAGTATAATTTGTCTTCCATAAAATAATTATCTTAACTCATAACTCATAACTCAAAACTCATAGCACCGAGGGCGCCACGCCGAGCATGCCCGCCACCTCGCCTATAGAATAGTATAATTTGTCTTCCATAAAATAATTATCTTAACTCAAAACTCTTAACTCTTAACTCATAACTCCTAACTCATAACTCCTAACTCAATAAGAATAGTACCCCTGGTTCTCGAGGTAGCTCTCGCGCTTCTCGTACTTCACGTCGCGCAGCGCGTCGGCCTTGATGTTGATCTGGAACGACCAGCTGCGGTAGTAGCCGAAGGGCACCCAGGAGAAGCGCATCTCCCAGCAATGCAGGTCGCGGTAGATGTCGACGGTGGTGTACGACATGCCGTGGTTGACGAAGTCGTAGCCCGTGGTCATGGCGAGCTTCCAGTTGGGTGTCAGGCTCACGTTGCCGCTGATGCTGATGCTCTGTATGGTCTCGTGCTTGAGGTTCATCTCGCGGGCCACATAGTTGCCCACATGGCTGAAGGAGTAGCTGACGCTGATGTTCCAAGGCACCGAGAAGTCGACATAACCGCCCATCATCACCGTGGGGCTGTAGTTGTAGGGTGTCTGCAGGAGCGAGTAGACGGGGTGTCCCTGGCCCTTCTCCCCGTCGCCCTTGAAGGTGTTGTTGTTGAGGTTAAAGGAGAGTTGTGCGCTCCAGGTGGAGTTCTGTGTGCGGAAGAGGCGCCGTTCAGCGGTCCAGAGGAACTGGTTGCGCAGGTTGCCGAAGGAGTCGACGACGTAGGGGCAGAAGGAGCCGCTGTAGTTGAGCACGAGGGAGCGGAAGAGCGTGGTGCGGCCGGTGACGGAGAGGTTGCTGAGGTTGAGGGAGTCCTTGGCGAGGTCGTAGTAGCCGCTGAAGGTGAGGTTCTCGAGGAGGGTGACCTTCTTGACCTCGGCGGCGGTGTCGAAGGGGTTCTGCACCTTGACTTCGAGGTTGTTGCCAAGCGCGAAGCGGAGCTGGCCGCTGCGGCCGTCGGGCGGGCCGCCGTAGAGGCTCTGCTGGAAGACGGAGTAGCGGTGCACGTAGCCCGTGTTGTCGGTATACTCCTTCCAGTAGCCGAGCTTGTCGCTGCCGAAGTCGGGGCGGTAGGTGAAGCTCAGCGAGGGGTTGATGACGTGGCGCAGAGCCTTCAGGGGGCCGTGCTTGAACTGGAACATGCCGTAGATGCGCGTGGAGAGCGACGAGGAGAAGCTGAAGTCGCGGTTGGCGCGGAAGCCGCGTATGGTGTCGGTGTGGAGGGTGTTGGTGGCGTTGTCGAAGGTGTGCTCTATGGTGCTCCAGTGCCAGCGCTCATGGTAGGTGAGCGCGTTGGTCCAGTTGAAGAACTTGAGCACCTTGACGCTGCTGCTGACGGGTATGGTGTGCTGCACGCCGTACTGCATGCGGTCTAAGGTGGTCTGCCTGAAGAGGTCCGAGTCTTGCGCCGTGATGTTGTCCTCGGCGTTGAGGACGTAGGAGAGGGAGATGTTCTCATACCAGCGGTAGCCGCCCACGGGCTTCTTGCGCCGCAGGGGGTAGATGGTCACCGACGAGAGGCTTACCGACGGCAGCTTGATGTTGATGACGCCGGTCTGCGCGTTGAACGACTCGCGCGCCGTGGCGGCAAGGTTGAAGTAGGAGCCCAGCTTGGCGTTGTAGCTGATGCTGGAGGTGGTGGTGCTGTTGAAGTAGTCGCCGCGGTTGGTGGTGTTGCGGTTGTAGTTGCGGCTCTGCAGGTTGACGTTGGCCGAGAAGCGGCTGTAGGGGTTGGCCTTGGCGTCCTGGTCGTGGCGCCAGGTGAGCTTGAAGTCGTTGTAGGCGCTGAAGGTGTTGGGGTCGCCGCGGATGCCCGTGAAGGTGCGCCCGAAGCGGGCGTCGAAGAAGCCCTTGTAGCGGTAGCGCCGGTAGTAGTTTGACTGCACCTCGCCGGCCCACGAGAGGTTGGTGTATACCTCGGCGAGGAGCGAGAGGTCGAGGTTGTCGTTGACGGCCCAGTAGTAGCCGCCGTCCTTGAGGTAGTAGCCGCGGTAGTTCATCCATCCGTAGGAGGGTATGAGGATGCCCGACGCGCGGTCGTGGGTGATGGGGAAGAAGGCGAAGGGCAGCGCTATGGGCGTCGGCGAGTCCTCGACGGTGAGCCACGCCGGACCGGTGACAATCTTGTCGCCGGTGATGAGCTTCGACTTGGTGAAGTTGATGGCGAAATGGGGGTGCGCGTAGTTGCAGGTGGTGTAGCTGCCGCCGCTGAGGTACATCACCGAGTCGTTGAGCTTCTTCACCTTCTCGCCGTGCAGGTAGCCCTCGCCCTCCTGCGTGATAACGCTCTGGATGATACCCTTCTGCGAGTTGTAGTTGTAGGTTATCGTGTCGGCGTGGTACTCGTCCTCGTCCTGCTTGAAGAAGGGGCGGCCGACGACCTCGCCGGCGGTGTCGGTGGTGCCGTAGGCGTGGAGGGTCTGCTTGCCGAAGTCCACCTCCACGCGGTCGGCCTCGAGCTTCATCTCGCCGTAGTCTATCTTGCCCTCGCTGTAGAGGAAGGCGCGCCGCGACTGGAGGTCCATCGCCACCGAGTCGCGCGCTTTGTACTTCACCAGCTCGTCGACGGCGTTGGGCGAGATGCGCATCAGCGTGTCCACATCGGTCTGAGCCACAGCGCCATAGCTGCAGAGGCACATCATAACCATCACAAAGACAGCCTTTAAGGGGAGTCCCTTCGGCCCCCCTTCGGCCCCCCTTCGGCCTTCCTTCGGCCGCGACACGGCCATGGGCCGACAAAATGCGATAGAAAGGCCGTAGAAAAGGCGTAGCACCGCCGTAGCAGAGCCGAACGGCCGCAGAACGAGGCTGGTGATATGTCTTTTAGAGACCGGCAAAACAATTAATTTTCAACATTCAAAAAATGTTCGTATCTTTGCATTTTGGATTGCAAAGATAAAACTATTTCTGCAAACTGAAAAACAAAAATATATTGTTGTGGATATGAAACGTTTATTAGTCATATTTCTCGTAATGGGCCTTGTGGGCGGCAGCGCTTTTTCGCAAAAAAAGGAGGCCTACCGGGTGCGCACGGTGGTGATCGACCCGGGTCACGGCGGCGCCAAACCCGGAGCCCAGGGCAGCCGCTCGTGGGAGAAGAACATCACGCTCTCCGTGGCCAAGAAGTTCGGCAAGCTGATACAGGACAACTACCCCGACGTGAAGGTCATCTTCACCCGCACCACCGACGTCGACATATCGCTCGCCGAGCGCGCCCGCATCGCCAACCGCAACAAGGCCGACCTCTTCATCAGCATACACGCCAACTCGCACCCCACCAGCACGCCCACCGGCGTGGAGACCTTCGTCATGGGCCTCTCCGAGAGCCGCGCCAACCTCGAGGTGGCCAAGAAGGAGAACGCCGACATACTGCTCGAGGCCGACTACAAGACCAACAAGGACTACGCCGGCTTCGACCCCAACTCCGAAGAGAGCTACATCATCTTCACCCTCACGCAGAACGCCTACATGGAGAAGAGCCTCAACTTCGCGCAGGCCATTCAGACACAGTACAAGAACAACCTCCGCACCATCAACCGCGGCGTGAAGCAGGCCGAGCTCTTCGTGCTCTACAAGACCGCCATGCCGTCGGTGCTCACCGAGATAGGCTTCATCAGCAACCCCGGCGAGGAGTCCTTCATGCTCAGCGACGAAGGGCAGGCCAAGATAGCCCTGAGCCTCTTCAACGCCTTCATGAACTTCAAGGCCGCCGAGGAAGGCAGCAACCGCATCGCCAACCCCGTGATAAACATCAAAGGCTACACCCCGCCGGCCACCGCCAAGAAACCGGCCGCCGAGGCGCAGCATGTGGCACAGGCACAGCCCAAAGACGAGCCCAAAGCGGAGGTAAAACCCGAGCCCAAGGCGGAGCCGAAGCCTGAACCCAAGGCAGAGCCCAGGACAGAGCCAACGCCGGAGCCCAAGGCCGCACCCGCCACGGAGCCAAAGCCCGAACCCAAGGCCGCGCCGAAGCCCGAAGAGACGCCCGCCGTGGCCCCCAAGACACCGCAGGAGAAACCCCTGCCGCCCACGGCGCTGCCCCAGCAGACGGTGGTGAAAACCGAGCCCGCAGCCGCTCCGCAGCCCGCTCCGCAGCAAGCCCACAAAGAGGAGCCGAAAGCGGAAGCCGCACCCGCACCACAGGCGGCGCCAGCCGCCGCGCCAGCGCCGGCGGAGAAAGAGACCCTGCAAGACCCGCAGAACACCGCAGCGGACGACGCCACGACATACTACACCGTGCAGTTCCTCACCGCCCCCAATGAGTATGCAGCAGGGGCCGCGGAGCTGAACGGCGTGCGCGACTTCAAAATCACCAAGCAGGGCAAGCGCTACGCCTACAACACGGGCCGCTTCAACACCCTCGACGAGGCCAGGGCCTACTGCAAACACCTGAAGAGCACCACGCCGTTCAAAGACGCCTGGGCCCACATCTTCCAGGAACCCGGCGCCAAGCCCGCAGCGGCGCAGGCCGAAGCCCAGAAGCCCGCCAAGGCCGCCGAACAGCAGCCCAAGGCCACGGAGCCGCAGTACAAGGCCATGGCTCCGATGAAAGGGCTCACCTACCGCGTGCAGTTCTGCACCACGAAAAAGCAGATGAAGGCCGGCGACCCCGACCTGCAGGGCATCAAGGACGTGCGCTCGGCACAGTCGGGACAATACTTCATCCACACCGCAGGCAACTACGCCTCGCCCGACGAGGCCGAGAAGCGCTGCAACACCATCAAGCGCACCACCGGATTCAAGGACGCTTTCGTGATAGCCATCTACAACGGCGAACGCATAAGCTTGGAGCAGGCCATAGCCCTGCAACAAAAGAACACAAAAAGAAAATGATAGAAGTCAAAGACATCAGCAAGGTGTACGGCGAACAGCGCGCCGTGGACCATGCCACCTTCAGCGTCAAGAAGGGCGAGATTGTGGGCCTGCTGGGCCCCAACGGCGCCGGCAAGTCGACGCTGATGAAGATACTCACCTGCTTCATACCCCCCACGGACGGCGACGCCACGGTGTGCGGACACAGCATTTTCGACGACACCCTGGCGGTGAGGCGCTGCATAGGCTACCTGCCGGAGCACAACCCGCTGTACCTCGACATGTACGTGCGTGAATACCTGCGCTTTGCCGCGGGCCTTGGCGGCGTGAAGAACAGCACCGAGCGCGCCGACGAGATGATAGAGCTCACGGGCCTCAGCCCCGAGGCCAACAAGCGCATAGGGCAGCTCTCCAAGGGCTACCGCCAGCGCGTGGGCCTGGCGCAGGCCATGATCCACGACCCGCAGGTGCTGATACTCGACGAGCCCACCACGGGCCTCGACCCCAACCAGCTGGAGTTCATACGCGGCGTCATACGCAACGCCGGCAAGAACAAGGCGGTGCTGCTCTCCACCCACATAATGCAGGAGGTGGAGGCCATGTGCAGCCGCGCCATCATCATGGGCCACGGCAAGATACTGGCCGACGAGAACATCAGCGGCCTGACGGCCAACAAGCTGACAGAACAGTTCCACAAGCTAACAATGTAAGAGATATGACACGCAAAGAGTTAATAGACCTCATCCGCGAGCGCCGCTCGTTCCTCTGCGTCGGCCTCGACACCGACCCCGCCAAGATGCCCGAGCACCTGCGCAACGAGAAGGACGGCATCTTCCTGTTCAACCGCGCCATCATCGACGCCACGATAGACCACTGCGTGGCCTACAAGCCCAACCTGGCCTTCTACGAAGCCCTCGGCATCGAAGGGCTGCGGCAGCTGAAGCTCACCATGGACTACATCCACGGCATGGGCAAGACCGTCTTCACCATCGCCGACGCCAAACGCGGCGACATAGGCAACACCAGCGAGCGCTACGCCAAGGCGTTCCTCGACCCCAAGGGGGACTTCAACTTCGACGCCATCACCGTGGCCCCCTACATGGGTGCCGACTCGGTGCAGCCCTTCACCGTCTACGACGGCAAGTGGGTCATACTGCTGGCGCTGACCTCCAACAAAGGGGCCTTCGACTTCCAGCTGACCGAGGACAAGGAGGGCACGCCGCTCTACCAGCGCGTGCTGGAGACCTCGAAGCAGTGGGGCAGCGATGAGAACATGATGTATGTGGTAGGCGCCACCAAGGCCGAGATGCTGACCGACGTGCGCCGCATAGTGCCCGGCAGCTTCCTGCTGGTGCCCGGCGTGGGCGCCCAGGGCGGCAGCCTCGAAGAGGTGTGCAAGTACGGCCTCACCAAGGACTGCGGTCTGCTGGTCAACTCGTCGCGCGGCATCATCTATGCCTCCAACGGAACCGACTTCGCCGAGGCCGCCGCACGCGAGGCGAAGAAGCTGCAACAACAAATGGCCGCAGTGCTATGAACAACAACCGCGTGCTGCTGCACATACTGCTGGTAATCACCTTCCTGTCGGCAGGCCTGTCGGCCATGGTGTACATGACCATGGGGGTCATGCTGCCCACGGTGCAGAGCTACTATGCCGCCAACCCGGAGGTGCTGCCGGAGCAGTTCACCACCTACATGGAACGCATGATGGAAGTGCCACAGACCTACTATATCGGCTGCGGTGTCCTCTATGCTGTCGAGGTGCTGGGCGCTGCGCTGATGTGGAACATACGCCCCACAGGCTTCCACTGCTACACCCTGGCGCGCCTGCTGCTGATAATCATGCCACTGCTCTTCCTCGGACGAGGGTTCGTGGGCATCGGCGACATCATGTTCGCCCTGCTCTTCATCTTCATCTACTGGACGCTGATGCGCCAGCTGGGAGCTTTCGGCAAGAAAGACGGGGAAGACGCCACCGCCACGGACAACACCGCAGAAGAGTGAACGCGCCGTTCCTGCCGCAGAAAGACTGCATCGTCGGCCTCTCGCCCATGGACGACATCACCGACATGCCTTTCCGCCAGCTCTGCAAGGAGATGGGGGCCGACCTGCTGATCACCGAGTTCATAGCCAGCGAAGCCCTCAACCGCGACGCCGAGAAGAGCCTGCGCAAGATGCGCTTCACGGCAGGACAGCGCCCCATAGGCATACAGATATTCGGCGCCAACGAAGAGGAGCTGCTGCGCTGCCTCGACGTGGTGGAGCAGGCCGAGCCCGACTTCATCGACATCAACTGGGGCTGCCCGGTGCGCAAGGTAGCCGGCAAAGGGGCCGGCTCAGGCATACTGCAGGATATACCACGGATGCTCGCCATCACGGCAGCCATGGTGAAGCGCAGCCGTCTGCCGGTGACGGTGAAGACACGCTTGGGCTACAGTCATGATTCCATGATGATTACAGACTTCTGCGAAGCATTGCAGGACACCGGCATAGCAGCCCTCAGCATCCACGGACGCACCAAGGCGCAGATGTACAGCGGCGTGGCCGACTGGACGATGATAGGGGCCGTGAAGAACAACCCCCGCATGCACATACCCATCTTCGGCAACGGCGACATCACCACCGCAGCACAAGCCGTTGAAAACAAGCAGCGTTACGGCGTCGACGGCATCCTCATTGGGCGTGCCGCCATCGGCAACCCCTGGATTTTCGAGCAGTGCCAGAGAGCCTTTGCCGGACTGCCCGAGCGGGAGATAACGGTGGCGGAACGCGTGGCCGTGTGCCGGCGCCACCTGCAGGCAGCCATTGACTTCAAGGGTGAGCGCACCGCCATCTTCGAGATGCGCAAGCACTATGGCAACTATTTCAAGGGATTGTATAACTTCAAGCCCTACCGGCTGGCTCTTGTGGCCACCCCCACGGCCGAGGCCACCTTTGCCACCCTCGACAGGATAGAAGAAAATTACCGCGATTGACGGCCTCTTCCCCCGATTTCCACGCAACAGTTGCGTCTCGGAAACGTTAAAAAAGTGTTAATGTCCCAAGGACAAACAGCGATTTTGGCGCAAAGGTTACCTGATGGTAACTGACTTCCGCCGGGGTGCCTTCTTGCCGGAACGGAGGAATGGTTGTACTTTTGCAGCCGAAATCGAAATCAATACATCAACTTATCAACGTATCAACATATCAACGTATCAACATATAAACATATAAACCTACAAAAATGAGAACAATTGAAACAATCAAGAGTGGCCGCAACTACAAGGCCGTCAGCGTCGGAAACATCAACCAGATCATCGAGCACGAGCTGCCGATGGGCCCCAACGTCATCAAGGGCAAGGTCTTCGTGGGCCAGGCCGTGGGCGCCACGGGCAGCGAGCTGTCATTCCAGACCCTCGTCCCCGGTCAGGACAGCGGCTTCCTCCACACCCACAAGACGCACGAGGAGCTCTACATCATCCTCCGCGGCGAAGGCACCTACCAGGTGGACGGCGAGCAGTTCCCCGTCAGCGAAGGCACCATCGTCCGAGTCAGCCCCGACGGCCGCCGCGCCCTGAAGAACACCGGCCGCGAGAACCTGACGATGCTCTGCATCCAGTACCGTGCCAACAACTTCACCGAGGCCGACAGCCCCATGACCGACGGCAATATCCTCGCCGACCCGCTGGTATGGTAATCAGCCCGCAACATCATGTCGAGACAGGCAGGTCGTAGAATTGCGCCTGCCTGTTTTCAAAAAAAGTCGTATCTTTGCATCGTCATATCAACTTATCAACCTATCAACAACTGATGTCCAAAGATTTCATACAAGACCCCGTCTTTCCGGAGTGTCCCATCCGCAACGTGCTGGTGCGCCTCAGCAGCAAATGGGCGCTGGCAGTAATCTACACCCTCAGCGGCAGGGACACTCCTATGCGCTTCCGCGACTTGGCGGAGAAGAACCCCGACTGCTCGCAGAAGGTGCTCACCAGCACCCTGCGGGGGCTGGAGGCCGACGGCCTCGTCAGCCGCAAAGTCTACCCCGAGGTGCCGCCGCGCGTGGAGTACGCCCTCACCGACCGCGGCCGCAGCTTCATGCCCGTCATGCAGCAGCTCATGGACTGGGCCTACGACAACCTGCACGACATAATGACCGACCGCGAAAGATACTATGGACAGGATTGAAAACATCGACTTCTGCATCCGCTACCTGCTGGAAATTGAAAAATCAAAATTGAAAATTGAAACAGGTATACCCAGCAAGTACAGCAAATAAACAAAGATAACTTCTATAAATCCAGAATTCTCCTGTTCGCTACGCTCACGGAAGCTGCGGAAGTCGAGTACAGAGTCAAATTTATTTGAACTATGTCAAGATGAAGCAGCGTGGACGTAGTCAAATCTATAAATCTTGTAGATTATTCAGCCTTCGGCGTTGCCACGCAGGTTGTTGCGTCAGCAGATAATTTATAAGATTTATGGATTTCTGCCCGCAGGGCAAGGCGTTTTGAAGCAGCCCGATGTAGTATTCCCTCTGAAGGCGGAACAATCTACCAGATTTACAAGATCTCGCGATGCACGCAGTGCGAGCATTATAAGATTTTCAGCGCTATCGCCGCGCAGGCCTCGGCGTCGGCCAGGGCGTGGTGGTGGTTCTCCAAGCAGTAGCCGCAGGCCTCGCTGACGGTGTGCAGCTGGTGGTTGGGTAGGCCTTTGAGCTTGCGGCGCGAGGCCCGCAGGGTGTCGTAGAAGACATACCCCGGCCAGTCCATCCGGTACACCTGCATCACCGCCCGCAGGCAGCCCTCGTCGAACATGGCGTTGTGGGCCACCAGCGGCAGCCCCTCGATGAGCGGTTCTATCTTGTGCCACACCGTCGGGAACACCTCGGCGCCGTCGGTATCCTCGTGGCAGAGCCCGTGCACCCGCTGGCAGAACCAGGCGTAGTAGTTCGGCTCCGGCTGTATGAGGCTGTAGAACCTGTCCACCACCTCGCCCCCGCGCACCACGACCACCCCCACGCTGCACACACTGGAGCGCTCCCCGTTGGCCGTCTCAAAATCTATCGCCGCAAAGTCCTGCATACTACCTTTATTCTTGTCTGCTTTTCCTTGCAAAGATACGAACTTTTTCTCATATTATGCAAATAAATTATGCAAATTGAATAATGTAATTTGCATAATTATTATATACACATGTTATTCAAAAGTTTAAACCTTTCACATGGTCGCCATTTAAAGATATTTACTCATTATCTCCTGTATCTCGCCATGCATGTCGGCACGATTGGGTGTGGCATTTGCATAATTTGCACATATGACCTTATAGTGGTTGTCGCAAAATATGCGACAACCACTAATCCTCCTCATGTGAACATTCCAGCAACCGTTGCATTTTTTTCGACACATCCAACCTGCCTCATATAATAACTTGTGCATTTTTGCACAGGTTGCATGACAAATAACACGCAAATAATGTGTGTTATTCTAACCATCAAGTTCTCTTTGACATACAAGCTGTTAGTGGCAGACTTATTTTATTGGTATTTCTGTAACTCAATATTGCATGGTTTTCCGGCCATTCCACTTCATCTACCATATTATTAGCATTTTATTATCGCGAAAATATTCGTAATAATTTTTTTTCGTTAGATATAATTAACCATAATTTCGCGTATTCGAAATTTGCTGTAAAATTACACAATTTTTTGAATATGGTAAATTATTTTTCACAGAATCACGGAGTTTTCGCTGCCAAATTCACGCATTCTATCAGACTTCATAAGAGGCACGGCCTACGACTAACGTGAAGCAAACGCATTTCATAAACCTGCTTTCTTCGTGACTTCTTCGTGGGTTCTTTGTGCCTTCTTTGTAAGCAAAGCAATTACACTGGAAATCAACCAGATGATACCTGCACCAACACTAACACACAAACAATTCATTTTCAGCACAATCAGTCCATGACCTTTCGGCGATCCTTCGGCGACCTCTTTACATTTTGTCAAACCACGTGTCATTTTTCTCTCTATTGACAATAATTTGCGTATCTTTGCAGTCGAAATTCGCGTCACAAATGACATAAAAATCGAATAAGATGAAGGTGGAAAGAAGCCTTCGTGATTTACCTGCGACCACTGAAAGTGTGATGAGCACCGCTTTAATACGAATTAATACAGCAAATAGCTCCGCTAAATAATAAATCAAAATGTAGCGGGTCAGCGCCACTGAAATTAATCAAATCAAGCGAAAAACGCATTAACGTTTTGTTTGCGTTGCACTTTTTTTAGTGCACATTGTATTATGGACGCACTTTTTTTAGTGCATATTACGCGTGTAGTAAGCGATGTTATCTCATCAGGAGTCTCCGATTTCATCATTGGTGACCACACCTTCGAGGTTGGCAGTAAAAAGAAAGGAAAGAAACAAATTGAGGATGTTGCCAACGGCCATATCGTGAAAGACGACATAGAGTATGGTCACGGAATAAGCATACCGCTGTGGACATTCGGACTGCTCTATTAAACAACAACTCCCGCATTCTGCCTGGCTCCATAGGAGACACGGCCTGCGTGGTATGCCTGCGGCCACCAAATAATAATGTCAGGTGTAGCGAGTCATCTTGCGGAGCAAACACATTGGCACTTGCATTTCACCCTTCGGCGAGGGATTTAAGTTCTTTGTAAAAAGGGTTATTCAGCTTGTAAGAATTCCTTACAAGTTACCATCTCCGGCAGTTGTTCGGGATTTCCAAACGGCTTCATATTGCTATGGAATTATAACAACGTGCATTTTTTTCACGTTATTCGTAGTGGCATGTGCAAATTTTGCACATATGACCTTTTGGTGGTTGTCGTATATTTTGCGATAACCACCAATTCTCTTCATGTGAACATTTTAGCAACAGTTGCATTTTTTGCAACAATTGCCTGAAAAATAACACGCAAAAAATGCGTGTTATTACAACTGTCAAGTTTTCCGTGACACATAAGCCGTTAGCATGGTAATATGCATAATTTGCACATTACCTCCTGCACCCGCCACACCTCTCTATTGGTTTTGCTCCCCTTTTGCTCCCGTTCTCATCATCTTTTAGGTGCCTCCATGTTACCTATATGGTGACTATATTGTTCCTTCGGTTATGTAAGCACAGCAATGTGCAGAGAGCTGGAGCGAACACATTAATGCGTTCTTAAAACGCATTTACGCATTCCTGCAGGAAAGCATGTCATGCTGTGAGGGTATTGTATATCCTATGGATAGTACACCCTAGTATATATGTTTTAGGATCCATCTGCAAGGTATCCTCGTTCATATATATACGTTTGTTGAGTTCAATCATCAGCGAATGATGAGGCTTATCAAAGACTACAGAATTAGAATAAGGCGTGTTTATCCCAACGGTATAGCCATGTTTTCTAAATTCATCCACGATAAAGGAAATCACCTCTTCGTCAGGCTTGCTCTCATCCTCTTTAAAGCCGATACACACATCAATGTCTTCTGATATATCGGAGGGGAATGAATGGCAGTCAATGACCAGTGTATTGTCCACAATATGGCTATCACATTCTTTCTTCCAATCATAATAGATACTTTTCAGCGTGTCTTTATCCTCGGATGTAAGAAGATAGCGTTCAAAACCATTGTATTTTGTATAAATCATCCCCTGCCCAATCTCCTCCAACGGGTCGTGTTCGAGTCGTTCAACATCAACATAAAACCGAGAATGTGGGAATACCATAACATCAACTTTGGGGTTGGTGGTGTCAAAAAGAATCTCCGTATGCCAATCGGTAAGCCGCTTAACCTCCGGGAAAAGCAAAGCGTTACTGCACCATCCAAAAGAATAGTCATGAATTGAAGCGTGAGGAATATGAGCCAATATCTTACTGTAGGTGTGCATGGTTTATCTATAAATCACAATTCCTCCGCCTCGTTCCAGCGGGTTTTATAGAAATTAACGTCTTCTTCCAAGTTGTCGTATTCGTCTTTCGTGACGAAGCGATGCTCCAGGTCGTCCGACAAATACCCAGACTCTCCGTCCAGTTCGAACTCCACAAAACTATCCGGTCCCGAATCTTTGATGCTGTCAAACTTAGGTGCAAATGCCGAGTAAACACCCGACCAGGGGTTGCTATTAATCATGACCGCACCATATTTGTCACCTCCCTTATACACCACTCTCGACACCGTGCATTCCACAATTTGGTCCACCATATTGGGGACAATCAAGTTTCCAAATTCATCCAGTATGGAACGCCTTGTATCACCCGGCCTATGCACAAGGAACAACCCGTGTATATGCAACAACTGTATCTCGTCGTAATCGAACGACGAGAGGGCCGTACCCTTGCCATTGGCTTTGACGATTCCATATAAGCCGTTCTTTTCCGCAATGGCAATCTCAAGATGCAATATCAGGTGCCAATCCAACTCTGCAAATCCGTCGTAAATGGGCGGCACGAGGACGTTCCCCAGGATATCGCGCAAACCCTTATGACTATTCTCCTCGAATATCGGTTCAGGCCAGTCGTATTTCGCCATAAAGTCTTGCAGCACGCGAATGTCTTCACTCGACTCGCTTCGTTTTACATTTCTGATTATGTCAGCAACAATTTCGCGCGTTACCTTCGTGGGTGTTATTTTAGTTATTGCCATCGTCATAATTCTACTCTACAAATATACATAAATCCATGTGTCAATAGTTTGTCAAGATAACTCAACAAATACGGAGTTTACAAGAAACACATTATTCGATGTTACCTTTTTTCAAATGCAACAACATATTTATTCGGTTGGATATGGGTTGTCAGGAGTGTAATTATTATGCCTCATTAACCTATCTCTTGCCTCATTGGAGATTTCATCTAGTCTATTTTGTACTTCAAATCTGTTCATTTCGCCATTAATCCTGAGTAATTGTGGATATGATGCTCTTATCAAACAAATTGTTTCTCCATTAGTAGTTGTATACTCTTCCTTACAATCATTTCTTTGTATTAGCCTCTGCTGCATTTCATTGATTAAATCCTCTTGTTGCTTCATATTTTTCGTCTTTAATGCAGCCTGGTATTTTTCCTGTAATTCACAAAACACTTTGTCCATATTTTTTATTATTTATTAACACTAGTGTCTCTTAATTATTGTTAAATTAATTTATAATATTCTTATGCATAGTGTTTTGAGCAACAAAACTTGTGTCCGACTTTTGAAA
>OCTX014534917.1_pt1 | contig 16496 bp, 7 predicted proteins | sample 1539691 | NCBI WGS metagenome assembly OCTX01 (sample SAMN02144231, study PRJEB22623) | gut metagenome | biome: sheep rumen | host: Ovis aries | place: New Zealand | reverse complement strand
AACAGAAGGACTCAGAGCAAAGACTAATGTCTTGAAACTCCTTGTAACTCCTTGCAACTCCTTGTTTACTTAACATGCGAAAGTTGAGTATATTATTTATGGCGTAATTATTCCAATTATTCCAATTTCTTTCCTATTGCCAATCCCGGTTTATCTTTTCACCGGCGACTCGTTGCCAAACAGGAACTGAGGCTTGTAGCCGCCACAATCGACCACTACTTTCTCGAAGACGATGGCCGGGTCGCAGGGATGGAGGGTGAGGGTGTGCCACTGGCCATCCTCGCCGCTTGGGGCCGCCTGCGCATTCAGCGGCAGCTCCACCACCTTCTCAATGATGCGTCGGGCCACGGTGGGATAGAACACGCTGTAGATGTTTTCAGGGGCTTCGTTCAGCCGGTCGTTGAACACCACGCGCTGCGGCTCGCCGCCATCCAGCTGGACGGTGTAGGCCAGTCCGCCCTTGTTGAGATAGTCGAGCGTGGATTTCACCACCACATGCACTTTGACCCGCTGTGGCTGCTCGCCCTTGAGCGCAAAGCGGTAGGTAACCTGCGCATCGCCCGTGGGGCGGGTGTAGGGCATCAGCGCCAGTCCGCTCAGCGTTCGTCCCATGTAGGGGATGACGGTCCATGCGGTGCCCTCGGCGGCAGTGGCCTCGAAGTAGTGCTCGGCCTCCATGGCCACGAAACCATTGCTGCCTGCGAACACATATCCGCCGGGCTCGGTGTTCTGGACGCGCTTCACGGTGGGCATGCGGTCGGCGGGGAAGTCGTCGTTCCACGATGTGTAGCCGATGTGCTTCTGGGTCATCATGCCGTTCCACTTGCCGTTGGCAATGTCGTGGTTGTAGGCTGCGCAGAGCACTGAGTCGCGCCTGAAGGCCTGCTCCACGCGGTCGGCCCAGAGGTTGGCCTCGGGGTTGTTGCGCTGGGCCAGATAGAGGTTCATGGCCTGGGCGTAATACATCTGGTACATGTTCGACATGGCCTGTATGGGGAACAGGATGAGCTGCTGATAGGCATCGCGATAGGCGGGTTCGAGCGAGATGAACTGGCGCAAGGCCTCGGCCTCCAGTCGCATGTAGTCGTCGGCCACCTGCCGCCACTCGCCGGTTTCAACGTTGTAGGTGCGGGCGTCGAGCATTTCGACCGTCGAACGGCCTGCATACTTGCAGCAGAGGTTCAACAGCCGCGCGGCCTCGTCGCCCTGCTGAAGGCCGAACTGCTGGCGGCAGAACTGCACCGTGTGGTCGCAGACGTTGTCGGCCCCCACCACACGGGGGTTCCACGCCATGTCCATGAACAGGGTGATGGGGTACTCCATGGGCTTGAGGTCGCCCACGTTGAGAATCCACAGGCGGTCGATGCCATAGTCGTAGGCCAGCGTGAGCTGTTCCCACATGTTCTGCGTGGGAGTGACGTTGAGCCACTTCGAGTTGCGTGGTGCCCCCACGTAGTCCACGTGGTAGTAGAGTCCCCATCCGCCGGGATGGTTGCGCTCCTTGGCAGAGGGCACACGCCGTATGTTGCCCCAGTTGTCGTCGCAGAGCAGAATGAGCACGTCGTCGGGCACTCGCATGCCCTTGTCGTAATAGTCGAGCACCTCCTTGTAGAGAGCCCACACCTGTGGCGTCTTGCTGGCCGGGCGGCGGGTCACTTGCTTGATGATGTTGCGCTGGTTTTCCACGATGCGGCTCAGGAGCTTGGTGTCGGCATCCTGGCTCATGGCCTCGTCGCCGTCGCCACGCATGCCGATGGTCACCAGGTCGTCGGTGCCCTTCATTCGCTCGATGCCTTCGCGGAAGAACTGGTCGAGACGCTGCTGATTGGTCTGGTAGTTCCATGGCCCCCACTCGCTGCGGCGGCGGGCATACTCCTGGTGGTTGCGCGCCATGGGCTCGTGGTGGGAAGTTCCCATGATGATGCCCATCTGGTCGGCCAGCTGCGAATTTTCCGGGTCGTCAGCATAGAAAGCCCAGCTCCACATGGCCGGCCAGAGATAGTTGCCCTTCAGGCGCAGTATCAGCTCGAACACCCGCTCGTAGAAGCGGTGGTCGCCATAGTTGGTGCCGAAGGTGTTCTTCACCCACGACGTGAGACAGGGAGCCTCGTCGTTGAGAAACAGCCCCCGGTAGCGCACGGCAGGTTCGCCGTCGGTGTATTCGCCGCGCTTGACCCACAGCTGCTCGCGTTTGACCACCGGCACGTCGGCCCAATAGTACCACGGCGAGACGCCCATCTGCTGCGAAAGCTCGTAGATGCCATAGACGGTGCCTCGCTTGTCGCTGCCTGCAATGACCAACTGCCGGCCAATGGTCTTGATGATGTATTTCTCGGTTTTCCCCTTCAGATTCTTCAGTTCGCCGCGCTTCACCCACTGGTCAATCAGCCGGTTGCTTCCCACCGTACCTATTATAATATGGGTTGCCCCCTCCTGCCCGTCCTTGGACGCGAGAGGAACGCCCACCCGCTGGAAGTCGGCTTGCAGGCTGGCCACCGCCCGATGGACACAACTATGTTCGCGCGCATCCACATCAATGACGGCGCCGCTCAGCGACAGCGCATCGTCATGCGGGGTGAAAACAACAAACGGTGCAGCTCCCTTCACTGTCAAGGCCAAAAGAACTGATAATAAGTTTAGTAAGAATAATCTCTTCATGGTTTGCACAACATTTAGTTTCTTTGGCTGCAAAGATAATACATTTTTGGGGCATTATTGTTTCCCCAATGTTACATAATGCTTCATTTTTGTTTCATCATGAAATATTTTGTCCACAAGGTGGGAAGGTCATGAAACACAAAGTGCCGCGCCTCCCCGGCGCAGCACTTGTAAAAAATACCATAATAAAAAAGCGATCGTGTATACCTAAGTATGAGTAATTGTATATTAGTTGTTCTATTAGTTGTATGCTCTGTCTGTCTTTTCCTTCCCCATCCGTTTGCATTCCCTTGGTTTGGAGGCGCGGCCCCCGGGGCTGACTGCATTCCCCACAGGGGTGGAGACGGAAGGAACACTTTTTTTGTTTTTCCTGTTGCAAAGATACGACAAATGATTGAAACGGGTTTTATGATTTGTTGCAGAATGTTTTAATTCTGTATCATTGAATCAAAAGTGGCTCATTTTTTTGATTTTCGTAGCTTTTCGGTCGTCACTCTCAATGAGACTTCCCATCGTTCGGCCGTCGATGACCACCCGGCGCGAAGTGAAATCGGGCGTATTGAAAGAGTAGAGCAGCTGCTGATAGAAACGCTTCGGGTTGCGCTGCGGCAGCATAAAAGGCTTGGTGGCCTTGCCATCACGGTCGATATGGGCGAAATAAACCCGCGTGTAGAGTCCGTCGTCGCGCCTGCTGGTGAAGAGGAACCAACGGCTGTTGGCGCTCCACGTGTGCAGGCTCTCGGCGCGCGGGCTGTTCACCTCGTCGAGCGGGCGCGACTGCAGCGTCTGCAGGTCGAGCAGCCAGAGGTCGGCCTCGGGGTGCCAAACGGAGAAGTAACCGTAGTTGGTCTGGGTGAACATGAGGTGGCGGCCGTCGTACGAGGGTCGCGGCCACGTGGTGCTCTTGCACGTGACGGCTGCGCTGATGAGCGTATCCACCTGTTGGCCCAAGCGTCCCGTTGCAGCGTCGAAACTGACGCGGCAGAGGCTGTACATCTCCTTGTCGTAGTCGGTGGGATAGACCTGGCGGCGGGCGGTGGTGAAGTAGAGCCATCGGCCGTCGTGCGAGAAAGCGGGCGTGTTCTCAGCCCAGTATTTGCGCATGATGAGGGTGTCCTCCAGAATCTGGTGCGTCTGCGTGTCATAGACAAACACGTCGGACGACGAGTCGTACACTTCGATGCGCTTGGGGCCGGCGGTGTGGAACATCTGCGACGTGCTGTTGGTGGAGAAGGCGCAGTAGCGGCCCCCCGGGTGCCACGAGGGATAGACCATCGAACCGCCCAGCGAGTCGTTGCGCGCCTTGAGCAGCTCTACGTCGGCATCGCCGCCGGGCGTGTTTGCGCCGCCAGGCGTCTGGGCGTTGTGGATGACCGTTGCGCCATGACCGCCACGCACATGAAAGACGTACTGGTCGGGGTTGGTGCGGTTGGCCGTATGACAGTTCAAACAGGCGCCGGGAGTCTGGGTGTTCACCAGCAGGGGCGACTCGTCGAAGGTGGCGAGGTCGCGCTGGTAGAGGCCCATCTTGCTGTAAATCTTGTAGCTGGGCGGAATGCGGCGGTAGGTGATGCCCCACTCGTCGAGCGCATCGGCGCTGACAAAGATGTTGAAGTCGGAAAACTGCGTCCAACGCCCGTCCTTGCGCGCGCAGACCGTCAGCGTGAGCTGTCCGCCGCGGTTGGCCTCGAGCAGCTGGTGCCACTCGTCGATGTCGAAGTCGGCATAGGCCCCGGCGGTGTGGAGACTGCCCTGGCGGCTGCCCTTCACCTCTACATCCAGACGGTCGAACCCGTCGTCGGCCATTGAGAAGTCGAGCGGAGCGATGCCCACAGGAATGGTCACCCCCACATAGTCGGGATAGATGGCGGGCTGGCCCTTCACTTTCTGCACGTTCTCAGGACGCGAAGAACAGCCTGGCAAGAAGAGGACTGCCAGCAACAAAAAAAGAATTGCCGTATAGTGGACTTTTGACATTTTACTTTCAATTCTGAACATTGTTGTTTTTTTGCTATCTGCTTTTTTTTGAGATTGAACTTCCATGACGGGAGCAACGACGGACTGGCCCCCCGCACTATTTTTCCTTCTCCTTCGCCGCTCAATAGAAGAAGACGTCTTTCGACTCGTTGAACATTTTGTTCAACCTGCCGTAGGTGGGGTGTTTCTCAAGCAATTCGGGCCGGTCGGCCAATGGGCGGAGACTCTGCACCCACTTGCGGTAGAATGTGGTTTCGCTGAGAATGTCGAGATACTTCCTCGCCACAGCGGGCTCGCCCGCCACAAGGTTGGTCTCGGCCAGACGGAGCAGTGCGCGCCCGCTCTTGTTGCTGTTGGGCACCGACTCCATGGCCTCGAAGGCAGCGTGCTGCGCCATGTTGGTCATGCCCAGCTGCATGAACACGTCGCTCATGAGGAATGCCGACGACTGGCTGCTGATGCTGCGGTTGGACATGGAGATGCTTTCGAGCAACTGCTGCTCGCCGGCGCGCCCTGTCTGGAACATGGCCAGCGCCACGGCGCTCTGCAGCGCCAACGACTGCGGACGCTCCGCATAGTATTGGGCCACGATGTGCTCCCACTGCCGGCCGCGCACCATCATGTCGTAGCGCATTTCGTCGGCGGTGCCCAGCAGGTGCTGGTCCCAGTAATAGTCGATGCCGCGCGCCACCTGCCGCAAAGGATAGGGGGTGAGCCACGAACTGGCCAACACGCAGCCAACCAGCAGCACCACCGCCACGCCACTTTTCCACCAGCGCGGCAGCAGGGCCAGCGACAGCACGACCACCGCAGGCCCCAACAGCCAGTAGCCAACCACCGTCAGCACCAACACGCAGGCAAAACGCCGGCGCCCACCAAGCGGCAACCATGCCCAGAGGGCCATGACCGCCAGCAGGGCCACCGTCAGCGTCATGGGGACATAAACGTTGGTGCCCACCCACCACAACAGAACCGGGGGGACAAAAGAGAGGAGCCGCGCCCTCACCCCCAGCGAGGCTTCGCGGGAGGAGCTTCGCCTGACGATGCGCCACGTCAGCCACAGCGCCAACACGGCCAAGAGGGCATAAATGAATGCGCCCATGGCGGGATTGACAAAGCACTGCACAAGCATCTCGCCCACATACTGCGCCAGTCCGCCCGGCACGGACAGCCGTTCGAACAGGTAGTCGCGGTTCCAAAGGAACAGCTGCGACTGTTCGCGCGCCAGCAGCACAAAAGGCCGAAAAAAGTACCAAAAGCAATAAACGCTGACAGCCAACAGGGCCGCCAGCAAGTGGAACCAGTATTTTGTAACAAATTGTTTTGCCTTCGTCATCGCTTCTTTATTTTGCTGAGTGATCGTGTTCAAAAGGGGGGAAGAGTGTCTTTACATTGTTTCCTTTCCACTTCTATATAACTAAAAGTTTTTCGTCTGTTTTGCAGCAGGTGGTGACGTGGCCCACGTCACGATCCGTGAAATTGTGACGTGAGACACGTCACCTCCTACTCGGACACCGCAAAGATAGTCATTATTTGCGACATGAGGTTCGCCGGCAGTAACATTTTTTTTGCCTGCTGTAGCAGATGGCGCGTGAGCGGGGGGAGGGGACGTGCGCCTGGCACAAAAAAAGTGGCGCGTCCCATTCGCCGGGCGCGCCACCTCTTTGAAGGTTATAAAAAAGAGATTTTTATAAGAGTAACGAACGAAAACTCTCTTTCATCTACCTAAGTTGATAACAGTTGGTTGTGTCTTTTCGGGGATATTACTGCTGTCCCTGATATGCCGGGTTCTGGTCGCAGAGCGGGTTCTTCAGAATCTCGTCGATAGGAATAGGCATATCCATCTTCAGGTCGTTGTAATCGTAGTCGCGGTTGGTCCAAGGCACATCCTTCAGGTCGGTGACGTTGCGCTTGGGATAGTTGGTGGCTACGTGGTCGGCCATGAAGCCAGACTTCTGCATGTCCGGACGGAGGCACCACTCGCAGTTGAACTCCTTGCGGCGCTCGGTGTTGACAGCCACTTTCCATACGGGCGACTTGAAGCCCTTCTGTGCCGTGTACTGAGTGTAATAGGTCTTAGCATCCTGGCGCAGGGCGTCGTTGCTGCCGAAGGGCAGAGGATAGTCTTTGCGATTCTTGTAGAAAGGACCACCGTCATTGTTTTCACCTTCTTCGCGGCCCACCCAGTTGGCAAAGTCATTATAGTAGGGCATGTACTTGGCAGTAAGGGCTTCTTCCTTACCAGCCTCAAACTTGCCGAAGGCGCGCTCGCGCAAGGCGTCAATCTGCTTCCAGCCTTCTGCGTCCTGTCCGAGACGGAAGCAGCACTCAGCATAGTCGAGCATCACGTTGGGCAGACGCTTCCAGTAGATGGGAGTAGGACTCCAGTGTCCGTCGCCCCATGCCTTGTAGTTGGCAGAGGCCGTACGCCACATCTTGGAACTCCAGATGGCAGGCGCCCACTCACCGTTGTTGAAGTGGAACTGCTTGGTCGTGGTACCAGAGGCACCCTTGCCGAGAGTCTCCTGCAGGTAGGGGTTCACACCGTAGATGGCGGGCTCATACCAGCCTTCATACTGCGGGTCGTAGGCGGGGTTGTTCGGGTCGATCTGAGGAACGGCGCCAGTGTAGCAAGAGCCCTGGCGACGCTTGTCGCCCTTCTCATAGCAGGAGTACCACTCCCAAGAGAGATAGAGCGAGCCCCATCCACCGTTTTCAGGACAAGCGGTGTACCACTTCAGCATCAGCTTGGTGGTCACGTTGCCCCACTGTCCCCAGTTGGTGCCTTCGTCGAGCTGCTCCACCCAGATGGCCTCGGGTCCCCATGCAGAGGCGGGGTCCCACAGTGTGGTGAACGACTCGTTCAGCTTGTAGGTGCCGCTGTCAAGAATCTGCTTGAAGCACTGGGCTGCCTGCTGATAGCACTGCTGTGCGGCTGCGGCATCCTGAGCCTGTCCGTTGGCACCATCGGTCAGACGATAAGCCTTCCACATGTAGGCGTCGCCCAGATAGGCCAGAGCCATACCCTTGGTGGCGCGTCCATACTGTCCGTCCATGGGTTTCCAGTCGAGCAGTTCGGCTGCGGCCTTGAAGTCTTCGATGATGAAGTCCCACATCTCGGTGTAGGTTTCTGCGCGGGCTTTCTGCGGCGTGTTGGTGTAGTTCTCGCCAGTGGCCAGCATGGGCACACGTCCGAAGGTGGTGGCCAGCCAGTGGTAGAAGAAACCGCGGATGGCGCGGCCTTCGCCCTCGAGATGCTGCTTTACGGAAGGAGTGAGCTCGGTGGCCTCCTCGAGTCCGGCCAGATAGTCGTTGGCACGGCAGATGCCGTGATAAACGTGCTTCCATCCGCCCAGAAGCTCCTCAGAGTTCTGGTTCCAAGCCTGAACGTTCCAGTTCTTGTCCCATCCAGTGGCCTGGGTGTCGATGGTGGGGTGGCAACCCGTGAAGAGGTTGGGCTTGAATCCCCAGTCACCATCGTAGGCGTCGTTCGGGTACAGCATGTCATAAACGCCGTTCAAACCTTTTTTGGCATTGGCATCGTTCTCAAACATAGCATCCATAGAGATGATTTCGTACTGGTTGACCTCCAGGAACTCATCGTTGTTGCAGGATGTAAGACCAAGACCCATGGCGCTGCACAATGCTGCACTGAATAAAATATATCTTGTCTTCATAATAAAATTTCAATTGTTTACTGTTTTACTTTTTCTGTTAACATGCACTCTTTTGTATGGATGCATTAGAAGGTTACGTTGATACCAGCCATGAAGGTGCGGGGCTGCGGGTAACGACCGGTGTCAAGTCCCGAGTAGAGAACAGAACCGCTACCGCACTCAGGATCGCCGTACTTGTTGTAGCCAGAGATGGTCAGCAGATTGCTCACACCCACATATACACGTGCTTTCTGGATGGCCAGCATGTTGCAGATGCTGTGAGGCAGCGAGTAGCCCACCTGGAGGTTGGAGATGCGGAGGAAGTCGCCGTTCTTGACCCACAGGTCGCTCACACGGTAGTTGCGGTTCGAGTCGATGATGCTCAGACGGGGCAGAGCACCATTGCCGTTTCTGAAGGCGTCGTTGTAGGCATCGGTCAGGATGTTAGGAGTACACTGGTCGTCGAGCTGACGCATAGAACTCATCTTCATGGCCGAGTACGAAAGGATGTCCTGTCCGAGCACACCGTACATATAGAGGTTGAAGTCCCAGTCCTTATAGGTGGCGCCGAGGGTCAGACCGTAGTTGAGCTTGGGGAATCCGTTGCCCAGGACAACGCGGTCGTTCTGGTCGATGCAGTGGTCGCCGTTGAGATCCTTGAACTTCATGTCGCCGATGGCAAGCGGGTGGTCGGTGTCGATCTTCGACTCAGCATCGCCGGGATAGTTGTGCTTTTCTCCTTTTTCGTCGGTGTACTCGCCATAGAGATAGTTGTAGTATTCGTCAAGATCCTTCTGGTCCTTGATGACACCGTCGGTGAGGTAGCCATAGAACGAACCTACGGCCTCGCCTTCCATACAGATGGAGTGGTTGTTCCAGTCGCCGTTGCCGTCGATGGCACCTACCTGAGAACCGTCGTATGCACCGGCGCCACTGTTGCCCGAAGCGGTGTTGTAGAGCGGGTCACCCATCTTCTTCACCTTGTTCTTGATGGTAGAACCGGTCAGACGAGCGTTGAACGAGAAGTCCTTGGTGAACTGCTTGTGATAACCCAGTGCAAACTCGAAGCCCTTGTTCTCGATTTCACCATAGTTGGTGTAGATCTGAGTGTAACCGGCCGTAGGACGAATCTGCTGATAGAGGAGCAGGTCCTTGGTGTTCTTGATGAAGTAGTCGAGCGTGACATCCCAGTTCTCCAGGAATGCGAAGTCGATACCGAAGTTGGTCATCTCGGTGGTCTCCCACTTCAGGTCGGTGTCAACCAGGTCGGAGAGCCAACCACCCTGACGGTCGCGGTTGCCGCCGAAGGCGCCGGCCATACCGGGAGAAGAGGGATAGAAGATGGTGGCACAGTTACCGCCGTCGGAGTTCAAGGCAGCGATGGCCTTGCCGGCGATGCCACCGGCGTTACCGGTCTGACCCCAACCCACGCGGAGCTTCAGGTTGTCAACAAACTTCACATCCTTGAGGAACGGTTCCTCGGAGATGCGCCATGCACCTGCCACTGAGGGGAATGTACCCCAACGGTTGCCGGCACCGAAGTTGGAGCTACCGTCACGACGGATGGTACCGGTGAGGATGTAGCGGTCCATCAGGCTGTAAGAACCACGGGCGAAGTAAGAGATGGTGTGAACGTCAGCATTGTAGGCGCCGTTGCCCTGGATGTCGTCGGGCTTGTTGGTCAGCTTGATGTTGCGGTTCCAAACAGAGTCGAACTCACGTGCGCTTGCGCTTACCCACTGTCCCCACGACTTGCCGACCTCGTTACCGAGCATCAGGGTGAGGTTGTGTATGCCGATGTTCAAGTTATAGGTGAGGTAGGTCTGCAGGCCGAGGCTGTAGCCGTGGCTGTTGTTCAGAGAGAAAGCATAGCTCTGGTCCGAGCCCGAAGGACGGAGCACCTCAGTCCACTGGCCGCCAATGTTGTTGTAGCGGAAACGTCCGCCTGTGTAGTCAGAGCTGTTGTTGCCCCAGTATGTATAAGTACCCTGGCTGCGAATGTCCAGTTTGTGCTGGTCGGTGTCGATGAAGGTCAGGTCGATGAAGGCCGTTGTCTGGATGCGGTCGAAACCGTTGCGGCTGCGCTCGCCGTTCTCCATCTGGGTGGCGTAGGGGTTGGCGGCGATGGAAGTGTTGCCTTCCCAAGAGTTCGGGGTCATGAGGTAGCCCGAACCGAAGGTACCGTCGGGATTCACCAGGTTGACGTTGATCAAAGCCTTTTTGGGGTCGTTCTCGTCGAGATAGTCCAGCGTGGGAGTCATTGAGGCGAAGTCACGCAGAGACGACAGGTTCTGGTTGTTACCCATGGAGGCGTTCGAGCCCTTGCTCTCGCTGTGGGTGTAGTTGATGTCGCCGCCAATCTCCAGATAGCGGTTCACCTTTGAGGTGATGTTGGCGCGGGTGGTGAAGCGCTGATAGTTGGTGTTGACAACCAGACCCTTCACATTGTTATAACCGAACGAGAGGTTGTACTGTGTCTTTTCGTTGCCGCCATTGAGCGAAGCGCCATACTGCTGACGCAGGGCGGCGCGTGTCATTTCCTTCTGCCAGTCGATTTCCCTGACATTGCTCATGCTGCTGAGGTCCCAAAGCTTGTTGATGAACATGGATCCGTCGTTACCCTTGGCCTCCTTGATGGCCTTGTGATACTGGTTGAGGTCCATCACGTCGAGCGTATAAGGCAATGTCTGCAGACCGAAGTCGGCGGTCAGCGTGATGTTGGTCTTGCCCTTCGAGCCGTGCTTGGTGGTGATCATCACCACACCGTTGGCGCCGGCCGAACCGTAGATGGCGGTTGCCGAGGCGTCCTTCAGAATCTCGATGCGCTCGATGTCCGAGGGGTTCACGAAGTCGGCGTTGTTGCCCACCTGCACACCATCAACCACGTAGAGAGGCGAAGCGTCGCCATTGATGGTTCCCACACCACGGATGCGGATGGCGGCCTTGCCGTCAGGCGAACCGTCCTGCTGGGCAACCATCACACCGGCGGCTGCACCCTGCAGGGCCTGGCCGATGTTCTGCGGCACACGCTTCATCACGGCCTCCTGGTCAACGGTGGCCACCGAACCGGAGATGTCGCTCTTCTTCATCGTACCGTAACCCACGACCACCACGTCGTTGAGCATCTGGGCGTCTTCCTTCAGTACAATCGTGATGTTCTGACGACCATTCACGCTGATCTTCTGGGGAACATAGCCCACGTAAGACACATTCAAGGTTGCGTTTGAGGGCGCATTGACGCTGAACTGACCATTGAAGTCGGTCACGGCACCTGTTTGCGTACCTGCAACTTTCACGGTGGCACCAATGATGGGCTCACCTGACTCGTCATTGACTGTTCCCTTTACAAGGCTCTGTGCCCATGCTCCCACCGGGAACAAGCAGAGCAAGAACAGTACCTTAAACAGCTTTTGCTGTGATTTAAGATTCAACATACTTACATTTGGTTTTTGTTAATAGATAATTATAGATATGTACTTAATCTGTCGGCTTTGTCTTTTCCATCAAAAAATGTTTCATCACACACCTCTGTACGCTTGGAAATCGGGGTCAAAAAGGGTGCAAGCATAGATTTTCGCTGCAAATATACGGTACTTTACAACAATACGAATCGCGCCATGTAACACGTTTTTTCGATTTTGTAACATCGATTTCGAAAAGTCCACCAAAATGTAACATTTGTTACACCCCGAATAGTCGTCAACTCCTTTTTTTTGTATTTTTGCATTGTCAAAAAAAACACAACAAGAAAACTTGACAATCGACAGCCGACAACCGGCAATTCCGAACGGCAACCAACAACCAACAAAAAAACATACCGAGAATGTTCAACCCAAAATCTTCACTCCTGACCCTGCTCTGCTGCGCGCCCCTGGCCGCGGCGGCGCAAAACCCCATCATTACCGACCTGTTTACGGCCGACCCCACCGCGCGCGTATTTAACAACAAGGTGTATCTCTATCCTTCGCACGACATACTTCCCCCCGAGGGGCAGCGCAAGGACTGGTTCTGCATGGCCGACTACCACGTGTTCTCGTCAGAGAACCTCACCGACTGGACCGACCACGGCATGATTCTCTCACAAACCACCGTGCCATGGGGCAACCCCACGGCCTACTCGATGTGGGCCCCCGACTGCGTGGAGAAAAACGGCAAGTACTACTTCTACTTCCCCAACGCGCCCAAGAGTGGACGAGGCTTCGCCATCGGCGTGGCCACGGCCGACCACCCCGAAGGGCCCTTCAGGTGCGAGCCCGAGCCCATCAAGGGAGTCACCGGCATCGACCCCTGCGTACTCATCGACGACGACGGACAGGCCTACATCTACTGGAGCGGCATGGGCATACGCGGCGCCAAGCTCAAGGCCAACATGGTGGAGCTGGACGGCGAACTGCAGGAAGTGAAAATGCCCCAGCGCGAGGGCATGCCCGAAATGCCCCCGATGAAAGTGGGAGGACAGGAAATGAAAGGACTGCCCGAAGGATTCAAGGAAGGGCCCTTCGCCTTCAAGCGAGGCGAATGGTACTACCTCAGCTTCCCCTGGGTGCGCGGCGACACCTCCAACGGCAAGAACCCCACCGAGACGCTGGCCTACGCCATGTCAAAGAGCCCGCTGGGGCCCTGGGACTTCAAGGGCATCATCATGGCCGAGCACGACAACCACTGCTGGACCAACCACCACAGCCTGGTGGAGTATCGCGGACAGTGGTATCTGTTCTACCACCGCAACCATCTGTCGCCCTCTGACGACAAGCGCCGCTCGGCCTGCATCGAGAAGGTGGCGTTCAATGCCGACGGCACCATCCAGGAGGTGAAGCAGACCCTGCGCGGCGTGGGCGTCAACAAGGCCACGGAGAAAATACAGATTGACCGCTACAGCAAGGCCAGCACCGACGTGACCACCCAGCTCATCGACACCGTCAACACCCTGCGCGGCATGCAGGCCGACCTCCCCGCCAAGGGCAGCTGGCTGCAATACGACGACGTGGATTTCAGCCCCCTCACCGAGGGCTACCTGGTGATGAGCGCCAAGGCCGCAGGCAACTCTAAGATTTTCCTGCGCGAGAAGACCGCCGACGGCAAGGTCATTGCCAGAATCGACATGACCGTGAAGCCCGAAATGCCCGAAGGCACTCCCGCCATGTTCCGCCGCGACATGTCGGGACAGTGGCTCACGCAGACGGCCCAGCTCGAATACACCCCCAAGGGCGTCACCGACGTGGTGGTCAGCTGCGAGGGCGACGCCCCCGTCAGCGTTGACTGGATTCAGTTCAAGAACCGCCCCAAATACTTCTCGCCCGCAACCACCCCGACGGCAAGGCCCGACGAACGCGGTTTCATCCGCCGATGGACGCTGCTCGAGCCCATCGACAAGCCCAACCGCGGCAACACCGTCTTCACCGACACCTATCTGCGCGAGCACTTCAACATGGAGTACTTCAAGGGCCAGCAAACCATTCTGCCCAAGGACGGACAGAAGGTGAAGGTGTCGTTCAAGCAAGAGCAGGTGCCCGACGGGTTCGGACGTGGTTTCGGCCCCGAAGAGCCGGCCAAGCCCACCGTCAAGACCGTCAACCAGACGCTCGCATGGCATGCGCTGGACAGCGAGAACTTCAACGTGAAGCTCTTCCGCTTCGCCGAAAAGTGGGGACAGCAGGTCTATGGCGTACTCTTCTGGGCCGTCACCATCATCGACTGCCCCGAAGAAATCAGCAACGTGCGACTGGCCGTGGGCTCCAACTCGGCCTCCATGTGGTGGCTCAACGGCAAGGAAGCCCTGCTGCTCTCGGGCGACCGCCGCATGGTCGAGGACGACGGCATGTCGCACCGGCTCACGCTCAAGAAAGGACGCAACATACTGCGCGGCGCCATCATCAACGGCCCCGGCATGAGCGACTTCTGCGCACGTTTCATCGACGAACAGGGCAAACCGGTAACCAATTTCTCAATCCTTAACAGCAAATAAAACAATGAAAAAGAATAAAATCCTCATTTTTTCCGCACTACTTTGTCTGTGCACCACAAAGGCGGCTGCCCAGGTGGGCGCGCCCTACATACACGACCCATCGACCATTGCCGAGTGCGACGGCAAGTACTACACCTTCGGAACCGGCGGCGGCGGGCTCATCAGCCCCGACGGATGGACGTGGCACGGAGGAGCCGACCGACCGGGCGGTGGAGCTGCACCCGACGTGCTGAAAATAGGCGACCGCTACCTCTGCATCTACGGCGCCACCGGAGGCGGACTGGGAGGCGGACACAACGGCCGCATACTGACCATGTGGAACAAGACGCTCGATCCCAAGAGCCCCGACTTCAAGTGGACCGAGGCCGTGGAGGTGTGCGCCTCGGACGGCATGGAAGACCAGGACGCCATCGACCCGGGACTGCTCCTCGACCCCACCACAGGACGGCTCTGGGTGAGCTACGGCACCTACTTCGGAACCATACGGCTGATTGAGCTCGACCCCAAAACGGGATTCCGCGTGAAGGGCAACATCGAGAAGGACATCGCCATCGACTGCGAGGCCACCGACCTCATCTTCCGCAACGGATGGTACTATCTGCTGGGCACACACGGCACCTGCTGCGACGGAGTGAACTCCACCTACAACATCGTATGCGGACGCGCGCGCAGCGTGGAAGGCCCCTACCTCGACAACGTGGGACGCGACATGTTCCATGGCGGCGGACGAATGGTCATCAACGCAGGCGACCGCAAGGCGGGCCCAGGACACTTCGGACGAACCATCATCGACGAGGGCGTCGAGGTCATGTCGTGCCACTTCGAGGCCGACTTCGACCTGAGCGGACGCTCCACACTGGGCATACGGCCCCTCATCTGGAAAAACGACTGGCCCATGGCAGGCGAGCAAATCAAGCTGGGCAACTACGCCATCGAGTCCGAGCGCCGAGGCTACTCGCTCGAACTGGCCGTCGATTTCGTGCGCATGGAGCAAGAGCGACAGCGATTCTGGCAGATGGACCCCAACGAACCCGTGAAGCCGCTGGCCGAGCAGACACTCGACCAGGTGATAGGCACATGGCCCAAGGGCGACATCGCCGTGCGCTGCGGCGACTACATGTTCCGCCCCCACCAGCACTGGACTGTAACGCCCGTGCCCGAAAAGGGTGGCACCCTGACAGGGCCGCTCTACGAAATCAAGATCGAAGGCACCAACCGCCTGCTCACCGCCACTGCCGACCTAGAACTCACCACCCGCGAGTCGGCTGGCGAAGAGGGACAGCTCTGGCGCATCGAACAGCTCACCGACGGCACCTACCGCATCATGCCGCACACCATTCCCGGACAGGACGCACCCAACACGCGCTACTGCCTCTACTCGGCGGGCGACAGCACCCCCACGCTCGCTCCCTACGACTTCAAGAGCGACAACTCGAAGTGGAACCTGCGCAAACACTAAGTAATATGCAAAAAATAAATTGGTACAATTTGGCGGCCCATGTAGGAGGCGACGTGTCCCCACGTCGCACTTGCCGCAGGTGTCACGTGAGGACACGTGACCTCCTAAATCGTACCAAGTTATTTTTTTACGGTCACTAAAAGACAACCCGCAATACGGCAAAAAATCCCGCAATACGGCAAAGACAACCCGCAATACGGCAAAAGCGCCCCGCAATACGGCAAAAAATCTCCCGACGATATTTCCGAAACGTCGGGAGATTTTTTTATTGTCGCCATGAGAGATTTTTCCATTGCAGCGTTTGTTCGGTGCAACCATCGGTCGGCTGGACAGAACCCGTCGGATGCCGACAAAAATCTCTTCCCCTTCGAGACCCGCGTACCTGCCTGCTTCTTCAGACCCTTCGCACGCATCTCAGCCAGCAAATAAATGACCTGAAGTTTCGCTTGTTAGTTCAAGGAGTTGCAAGGAGGGACAAGGAGTTGAAACTCCTTGAAACTTAAATCATCCACATAGATGGAAGAAAACGCTCCGCGTCGCTCAAAAACCAATAAAAACCAAAACGGACAAGGAAAAACAGGTTTTTATTTGTTTCGTAAGACTCCCTGTTTTTGTTGGTTTTTCTTTGTTTTTATTGGTTTTTGAAAAAGACGCGGAGCGTTCAACCTACTGTCTCTTATGAGTATATTTCGGCGTATAGCTCATTTTGCAGGATATTTTCAAGTGACAGGGGTTCTATAGCTCAAATTGCAGGATGAGTTTTTCTGGCTTTTTCATTGCC
>OCTX012256254.1_pt1 | contig 16511 bp, 21 predicted proteins | sample 1539691 | NCBI WGS metagenome assembly OCTX01 (sample SAMN02144231, study PRJEB22623) | gut metagenome | biome: sheep rumen | host: Ovis aries | place: New Zealand | reverse complement strand
AAAAGAGATCACACATGGAAACAAACGGGACCTGCAAAGCCTATAAGTAGAGGGGGAAAGAACTGAGCGATGGAAAAATCAGCCAAAGAAGCTTCTCCGGCCACTCTGTCAGTACGGGTGACGTCATTGCCATCAACCAGGCAGGCGTCACCCAGTATTATTATCTGGAACAGGCAGGATCCATTCGACTGCCGAGTTTTATTCAGCTTTCATCCCAATCTTCGGAATCTGATACTTCAAAAGCAACAGGTGGTGCAGGTAATGCCGGGGCTGAGAGGATCATAACGCTTCAGACAACGGATTATCTGTTGAAAGGCAGGAAAGGCTTGTGGCTGGCAGAGGACATGATCCTTGTTGACGACAGGCCTTTTTTTCTTCTACAGCATCAGGACTTTGGGAACGATGCCGCCTTTGCTGTTGTGGACGAATATGGGAACCAGGCCGCGGCTGACAGCTACGATGGATTTACAGATGACGTAATTCGGCAGCTCCGGCAGTACCTTCAGAAAGAAAAGAAACAGAAGGCGCAGGAGAAAGCAGGAGTAGACAGGCTTGATCGTGCTCGCGATGCGTACTCAACGATGCCGGCTCGATGTATTGAAGAATCCATTCAGCCTTCAACTTTGCAACTGAGTAACTTCTCTCCTCCACTTGAAAACTGGCAGAAGTCCTATCAGAACGGTGAATATATTCGCAGTACTGAGAGTGGTGAAGAGGCCGACTACAACATGGTTGATGGCCTCCATAATAATCGCAGAAAACGAAATAGAGGGAAAAAACGAAGGTCCGTCTTAAAACGTCTGCATGAAAAACAGATGGAAGTGGCCAGAAGGGAAGGAAAGCTTCCCCAACAGGAACTGGCACAGGCAGTGCAGGAGCGAGAGATTGAGCGAAAACCAAAAAAATAAAAGACCTATGTCACTAAAGTGTGGCATAGGTCTTTCTATTTGATCGTTCTTCGTAGACGAGGTAGGACGTTTTATTTATTTTTTGGCAAAAGGGAGTCTATGTAGCCTTTTCTTATCTGCGATTTGTGGATGCATTGTAGACCTATATTCGAGAGTTTCTTTCAGATTTCTGTAAGGAAGTTCCAAATCATTTAGTTGAATTCCATTTCCATAAAACACAAAAGTTTCTTCTTTTGTAACTATCTGTAAAGCAGGAACAATAAGTACAGCTGGTGATATCGGTTCTCCAAGAAGATGGTATAATTCGTCATCTTTTCGGACGTCGGAGATTCGTCCATCTTTTCTTAATATCGTGGCAGGGATGTCCTCGAGATAGGTTTCGAAGGTCCTTCCAGCAACATTAATGCATTTATATTTTTTTGATTTGAATTCTTTAATATTGAATTTTGAACCAATTGTGGAGACGAGGCCAACTGCTAGATCTTTTGCAAGAGATTCTTTAACGCTATTGGCTTTAGCATTTTTTATGGCATGCTTATACTCATCGTCGCTAAGAATTGCAGCATAAGGAACCATTTTTAGAAATTCATATTTCTGACCGGACAGTACTGATAACAATCCGGCTTCTTTTTCTTTGTATGCAGGCCTGTAAATATACTCACGCTGGATTATTCTATAGCTCTTAATACGGTCATACGGAATCGGTGTTCCACAAATATCAAAGGTGTTTTGCATATCAACCTCCTGGGATGAGTATATCATAGTTGGAAATAAACTCAAGAGAACAGGCAATTTAAATGAGCCACTTCCAACTTCCCACTTTTGCTTTCTGGCTGTTCCTACTTTGATTTTAATATAGGAAAAAAACATATCTCGTACCTTCTCAGAAGATGACTTTCACAGACTGGTTGCTTCCGTTCGCATCCTTTTCTTGATGAAGTGATCATATCTACAGCTTTTACCAGAAATCATAGTGACATTAGGGTTAAGTGGGCTGTGAGCCCTCCAATCAACTATTTAATAATAATACAATGATGTTAGAAGCGCAGTATACCGTCACTGGAACCATAGGAGGTGTTAATATGTCATTTAAGAGAATGGAAGGCTTTGCAGGCAGTATCCCTCAAAAATTTGCGGATAATAAAATTCCCAAATGCCCGATGTGCGGGACGACAGATCCACATTGGTCTCTGGATGAACGAAGAGGGAAACTGATGTCGTTGGATCCAGAAGAAAATGCAAATAAATATTTGTTTAAATGTGAAAAATGTGGCTGTATCCTGCGTGCGCCTGTAACAGATGTCGTTGGAGTAGGACGCTCATCATTGTTATCATGGCAAGGAGTTGCAAAAAAAGTTCATGGGAAACAGGTTGGAGCAATTTATATCACCGTAGAAGAGGTCGGCAACATGCAGACAAATGGCATTGCCATAAACTTCGTTATCAGTGCTGGGCTCTTTGGTCACGCTGACGATGATGAGGCCTGGGCTGAAGTCGCTAAGGAAATGCTAGATGACATGCACAAACAGAAAACGACATGGCGGGTAAGATTTTTGTAGTCAAAGTCGGCGGGTATATCGGGGACAGCACCCAGTCAGAAATTGAGTATGCCAAAACTACCGAGAAGACCGTCAGATGTTTTGAGTCATTGGTATGAAGCATAAAAACAAGGCTAGAGTACCTGTCGAGAAGCGCGGTTTCCTCGGCTTTAAGAAGATTATCATAGGGACACGGATTAATGAGGTCGATGGTTAAAGCTCAAACAGGAATGGGTGAACATTCCATTACAGCATTGAAGAAATGAGGTTCTACGATGACGTGCTCAATGACGAATGAGAAGGGGGAAAATGAGCCTTCGGAGCCCGGCTATAAAATCAGTGGGAGGAACCCCCGCGGAAGCCTTGATTCAGGCCTTTCCGGCACTTGTGACCACGAAAGGCCTTTTCGTTTGTATCAAGGACAGCGTCTTTTATAGATTCAACACCAAGAGCAGGTGATCCATCTTAGATGCAGAATTGTCAGCTTTTCTCTCACTCTGCTTTTCTGCTATTAAAGGGGACGACTTTTTTATCTTCAAAGGTGGTCTTTATTCTATCCTCCTCTACATCAATAACCTCAGGGAAAATCCTCCCAACATCGTGTCCAGAAGCCTCAATGGTGTTGACGACCTTGTTGCGAACCTTACGTAACTCAGAACGGAGAATTGGTTCTCCAAGTTCCTGCCAAGCTATTTCAAGAAGATACATGCCAACTTTATCTCTGAAGGCGCTTGACTGATCATTGCGGATGACTTCACCCTTTGTAGGCTGAGGGTTTACGATAGGAGGTAATACAGGTTCCTCATAGGGAACCGGATTCTTGAACTGCGATGCCATTCTCCCACCCTCACGAATGCCTCCAGAGCTTGCCCTCTGGCCTTTTTCGGGTTCTGGTGCCTCAACGATATATTTCTTCATCTTGGTCTCCTCTTTGCGCTGTTTGCTATTCGTCTTCTGATCTTTCATGGATTTGGACTCCTTTCTGTTTAAACGGCAATGGTTAGATGCGTCACACCTTGGTTTCGAGGATCGGGGAACCGTCTGCAAATATGATCATTATTGAAATCATTGGCGAGCATATCCTTGATGGCTGTCCCGTGATTGTAGCCATGGATGATGATGAACTGGAAGGGTATTCTCACAAGATTAATAATGTTGTTGATGAACCTCCTGGCCTCGCGGCACGTCATTCCATGCACGTCAGCGACGATTAGGGTTTTTCCGGTTCGTTTTTCTTGCACAGAGATCCTGTTCAGCTCTTTATTTGTAAGCACCATCCCTAACCTTGAAATAGCCATATGTCTCCTTTCTGCGTTGCCTATTTCATTTTTTCATGTAAATGATATCATAAGTCATTTAACTCCATCCAAAAACGGGACTATTATAGTCCCGTTTTTGGATTACTCTAGAATTTTTTCAATTGCGCCCAGTTTCTTTTTTATTCTGCAAATCTCATTTATGTTAGAAAAGCCCAACTCAAAAGCCTTATACAAATCTTCTAGTGTTATTTGTACTGTACCACAGTCAGCAAACAAAAATTCAGCTGACCTTTTACCCGCTAACATTATGTCGCCGTATTCACTATCCATCGTACATTGAAATTCTCTCTCCACACCGAAGAACTCACAAACTCTATCCTTATTATCATTATAGAGAAGGTCGAGGTTACGAATATGGCGTTTTTGAGTTTTAATATCCGATATAAGTGAGTCTGCTTGTCTCTTCAGATTTTCAAAATATCGAGAACGACTTATGAGAAGATATCTGCTCGTGTGAACATCTGAATTATCGTTCGATATTATTTCCTCAATTGATCTGTACTGTGCAATCGGTGTGTTCCTGCTATTTCCATATATCAAAGCATATTCCTTTGGATCCAGATGACACCTCATGAATTCACTGCTATGCAAAACAGACAATACAGCCTCTCCATTATTATATTCAAACAGATAATATTCATTTATTTCTGGAATGACATAATTAAATGTTTCCGCATAAACATATAAAGAATCATTTTTTATGCCGGCACTGAGCCGAGTTTGATAATTCCTTGTGTCATTCATAATGGCATACATTTTCTTTAGTTCGTGCTTTACCATAGCCTTAAGTTCATGATAGTAGTCTTTGAAAACACCTGCATCCTCGATTTCCTTGTATGCCTTAACATCAAAAAGACCATTTCCATGCGCTTCCATTAAGTATGTATTACTATGGAAGGCGGTCAAATGATAGATTTTTTTCTCTTTTATATCATCCAGCCACATTTCCGCAGCACAACGGTACCTCTTGATACTATATTCAGCTTCAAGAGAATCATACTGGCTTCCGAGTATCAAATCATCCGAGTAGATGCGTACTCTTTTTTCCAATAGCTTGTATGGCGCGCTTTCTCTTTCTGATACAGGCTTTGTAGAAGAGCGACGATCTATGATATCTAACTCTGGGAAACCATTTCGAATCAGCCGCTGATTGATCTCATGGATTGTCAAATAGTTTGTGAACTGTTCTTCAAGAATGCCAATCAAAAAGTCATCTCTTGGATTCTCAGCGTCTAAACGAGGCATGTACTGATAGAGTTCTAGTGCTTTGTCAGTCTCTTCAGAATCTAATTTCAGTGCAGCACAGATAGCTATGATACAATCTCTCTTTTTAGTGGCCTTGTTCATGTTCAGTATCTTTCGAAACATCTCGTAGTCAATACCGACCCTCTCTGCCAATTCTCTGGTAGAGAGACCTTTTTTTCCAGAAGCGCTTATTATTTCTTTGCGAGTATTTCTTATAAACTTCGCAAATCCTTTTCCGTCTTGTTTATTAATAGATATACTTCTCTCTCGCAGAAGTATTTCCATGTTTGAATCTGCCACAATTGATCTCATTTTCCCTCCCTATGAATTATTTCTTCATCTATGTACAAACCAGTTCAGAGGGTCTTTCCCTCACTTTTATCAAGGCTTAGGTTATTAGGGAATATCACATTAATTATATTTATAAGGGACATTTTGTGAGGTGATTATACCATGACCACACTTTACAGAATAGAATATTGGAACTAAAACAGGCCCAAATGGTAAATTTATGCTATGAGGAAACTGTTGAATAAGTGTAGCAAAAGGGATGGTGTACTTCTCTACGTCAATGATACCGATTACCACATAATCCTCAATATGATATTACAGATATATGTATATTGTAGGAAATGCATAATTCGATGTTCAAAATATTGTGAAATGTACATATAGAAACTGAAAGTATATAACATTTATAATAGTCATGCGCGCGCCTACAACACAGTTTAAACATAAACAAGACGGAGACATGACTATGACACATATAATAGAAGACCAGGATGTGAATTATTTTGTGTCTATGCTAAAAGAAAGAGAAAGAAGCGCAGCAACAATTGAAGTTTACACAAGAAGCGTGGAACTGTTTAGGAAGTGGACTGGTCCAAGAGCAGAATTTGATAAGAAAACTGTTATCTCATATAAAAGAATCCTTAAAAAGAACTTCAAATTAAGCAGTTCTAACACATACATTGTCGCCCTGAATTCGTTTTTTAAGTGCATGGAATGGCATGATTGCTGCCTAAGCACTTATTCGATACAAAGAAGATCTTTTCGTGATGCGGGAAAAGAACTTACTTTGGATGAGTATAAGCGGGTGCTTGAAGTTGCTAAGGAGCGACAGAATGATCGGCTATTCTATATTATCCAGACAATTGCCGGAACCGGTATCCGGGTTGGTGAACTGCCTTATATCACTGTTGAGGCACTGAAACAAAAGCGTGCTTGTATCTATAATAAGAGAAAATACAGAGAAATACTGATACCATCAAAACTATGTGATGTTTTGCTGGATTTTTGTAAAAGACATGGTATTCAATCGGGGAGTCTTTTTATTACCAGAAACGGGAACTCGATGGAAAGATCTAACATACTTCATATGATGAAAGAGCTTTCAGAACAGGCAAATGTTCCGCGTGAGAAATTGTTTCCCCATAACTTTAGACATTTTTTTGCTGTTAATTACTATGATAATGATCGGGACATTGTACGACTCGCTGATCTATTAGGACACGCGAGTTTGAATACAACACGGATCTATACGCAGATCAGTGTGGATCAGCAGATGTCTATCCTGGACCGGATGGATAGTAGATATTTATACTGTTGATTATTAAAGAGCATCGGGTAATACCGGTGCTCTTATTACTAATAGAAGAGGCAATAAAAACATCTTATTCTTACTACTTCATAACAGTTAAAAGATATAGCTAATGTGCAGTTTAGAGCTTACCCTAAAATTCTTTGCAACTCATCTGGCTCGGTGCTAAAATAGAATCTAGATATGCAATACTTTACACAATGCAGCCTATATCCACACCAAACTGCATATGGGAGGAAAGCTACATGCGGGTAGCGTATGTTAGGGTATCAACCGTAGAACAAAATGAAGCAAGGCAGATTGAGGCATTGAAAGCACACGGTATCGAAAAATGGTTTATTGACAAGCTCTCTGGCAAAGACATGGAACGGCCACAGCTTCAGGCGATGCTGGACTATGTACGCGAAGGTGACACTGTGTATGTGCACGATTTCTCACGCCTGGCACGAAGTACAAAAGATCTCCTGTCCATTGTTGAGCAGCTTCAGGATAAGAAAGTGGAATTCTACAGTGACAAAGAGCAAATTGACACGACGACACCTACAGGAAAGTTGATGCTTACTATGATTGCTGCTATTGCTGAGTTCGAACGCCAGACATTGCTCGACCGTCAACGTGAAGGAATTGCCATCGCTAAGGCTGCCGGGGCATACAAAGGTCGCAAAAAAATTGAGGTACGTCATTTTAACTCATATTACGAAAGATATATGCGCCGTGAAATCACAAAAGCAGGGCTTGCTAGAGAACTTGGCGTAAGCCGGCCAACAATAGACAGGCTGATCAGGGAGCACGAAAAAAATGATTCTATTTCAGAATCAATCTCTAACTAAATTCTTCATAGAATAGGACAAAGAGAATGAATACCAATCATTTACAGCAGATATTCGCTAACTACATAGAGCAGTTTGATAGAATAAACAATACGGAACATCAGGAATACTACAAGTGGCAGATCATTAAGGCTTTTCATGGCAGAATGGACAGTACACTAAGTGCATCTGCCGAAGAATTCCCTAAAAAGCTATATGAAATGAAAAAGCTATCGGACAACCTGATTGACAGTTATACACAGCCATTTCATGGACTTGTTAAGTTTGCGGAGAAAGAGCCGGAGACCGTCCGCCAGATGTTTCTGTCACTCTACAGCGGTGACGGTGGAAATATAAAAGAACGTCAGAGCCGTGTACAGAATTTTCTTAAAAATAGCCATGCTCTTCGATCGAAGTACTATCCGGACAGCTACCTATATAAAGATGATATGCATTCCGTGACAGGATATCTGTTTCTCTACGATCCAGATCACAACCATATCTTTAAATCTACCCATGCTTCAAAATTTGCTGACTGTGTGGAATTTTATGATGACTGGGGCTCAGGTGATTCTATAAAACTGGATGTGTATTACCGCATGTGCGATCAGCTTGTGGAAGAAATAAAAGCCAGTGATGCACTGCTGGCTACAGATTCTAACCGCTTTACAGATTGCTGGGGGCAAGATCTGGATTCACTCTATCCTGATCCGGAAAAGCATATTCTTGCATTCGACCTAATCTACTGCTGCTCTACATATAATCTCTTTAAGGGAATCACCTTTGTGAGACCAAAAACAAAAGAGAAGCAGATAATCCAGGAACGCAAGGAAAAGGCTCAGCAGCTTTTCAAGAAACTGGAGGAAGCAAAATCAAGATACGAAATACTTGAGAAGGCGAAAGAATACATCAATTCCGTTTATGTGCCAGGCACTGCGATTCATCATGTGACATATGGTACCGGTATTATCACTGAGAATAACGGATCAGGCATTCAGGTAATCTTCCCGCAGATTGGCGAAAAACTTCTTGGGACTTTTGTGTCTACTGCAAATGGACTGATTACTGTGAACGCAGAGAACTATTCAGAGAAAATCAAAGAATATGCTGCTTTGTTAAAAGAAGACAGCTCCATTAGAAACCGCCTGTCCTTTGCCGAAAAAGAATTTGCACCATTTGCAGAATATCTGGATTAAACCGGAATAATCTGATACTTAAGACACACAAGTACCAGGAGAAAGGTCGATGATGAAGAAGAATGTAGGCAAGCTGGATCAGGCGAATGGTATGGATTACATTGAATCAGAGAACGACAGCAGGCCGAAGGATGAAAAAAAGAAGCCTTTGTTTTAAAAGGAGAACCATATGAATCAACATGGAATTATGTATACTTTTGAACACAGATTGTTGCCACATTTTTTCTTTACGGAAAAGATTCAGTTTATAGAAAGCCTTCTTCAAGATAAGGCTTTGTTATTTAATCTCAGTTCTACTTTTACGTTGATCTAAGGATTAATAATCTGGTTTTGGATTCTACTGAAAGTAAGTTGATTATTGGCATGTGCGATAAACATATTGTGCATAATGAAGAGCAGATAACGACAGGATTTTATAATACTTGCAACTTCACGTTCGATTCGTTTAAACTTTGCCTTCAGGCGCTGCGGGAGCGGTTGACATGAAAAGTCGATAGATTTTTTGAAAGCTATAAAAAACCTGATTTCTATACAATACTCACAGGGCATTTAGAGGAAAAACAATGGAATTGCTGTTTTTATGGATATATAAGAATTCAGTTTATGAAGAGGAAGGATTTAACTTTTCTCCAGAATATGAATTTTATATGGAGAAGAGTGTAAATGGAGAGTACTGTATTAAAGAAAACAATAGTTGGAAAAAAAGGCCTAACATTTTTAGAGATGATATCATTGAGAATGTTACAGCTATCGTTGGAGAAAACGGGGCTGGAAAAACATCCTTATTAAGATTTCTCATGAATACGAACGGGAGTAATTATAATCATCTAAACCCTACGGGTAAATATAAAGACTATGTCAAGAAAGTAGTGGAGAAGGATCTGTCTGTTATGGTCATTCGTGGTGATAATGATGTCACTAGAATATATTATAATTTGAAGTCATTAAAGAACTGTACAAATTACGAAGCTTTTTCTATCGACAAGTCTTCAGTGAAACCTAAAGGATCGTGTCCTTTGCATCCGATTCAAGATTTTTCAAGATTTTATTTAACTAATTCGAGCTGGTCTATTGACAAAAGTGGGAATATAGGTACAAGTTTCCTAGATGATAAGGTATTTAAAGCATACTTAAAACCGGAAATAATAAATACAATTGCAAAAATGTATTTTGATAACCAGTTAAGAAATAGCTGTTCTGATTTACAAATAGTGAAAAAACTAAATGACTTAAGGTGGAGCATTCTTGATCAGAGAAATGAAAGATTTCAAGCAATTTGTGATTTGATTTATTTCAATAAGTTATTTAAAGATGGTATGTTTAATAAATATGCTTCAAAGATTACTACCGAAATTGAGATTTCTTGTCAAGGAAGAGCATATATTCCATGTGAAGGGAAAGAATCGGTTTTATTTGATAATATTCTGGAGGATAAGAGTATTTCGTTTGTATCAGCCAATTTATATGCCCTATTATTTAGGGAGTTTATAACTGAAAGCGCGAATGATATAGATTATAATTCAATTAAAAATAAACAGGACATAGTTTTAACTATTACTGGAGGTAAAAGAAATTCTTATAATAGCTCCATAAGCAACAAATACAGGCAAGCTATGTCGGAGATTGATGAGCTTGAAGATATGCTCAGAACTTGTTCACGTGGTAATATCAATTCGGATGATGATCCTTTAACAGCAAAAGGGTATATATTTGACTATAACAAGGATAAGAAAGCCTATATAAATATCCTGAAATATATTGCTAAATGTTTCAATAAAAACCACAGTTTCGTCCTAACATATCTTGACATTAAATTACCATATATGTCATCGGGAGAACGGGCATTTAATAATCTGTTTTGTTGGATGAATCTTGTGCCTGAATTTGCAGTCATCTCAAGTCAGGCATGGGGAGGTTTAAAGGGGTCAATATTATTACTGTTCGATGAGCTCGATTTATATTTACATCCAAGTTGGCAGATTAACATTATTTCAAATCTTTTAGAAGAAATTAAAAGACAGTTTATCGGGAAGAAGGTACAGATTATCTTCGCAACACATTCTCCTTTATGTCTCTCAGATATCCCCGTCGAGAATACTGTGTTTTTACGATATTGCAAAGAAAAAGGAAAGTCATCGGCAGAAAAACGGTCGATCCATAAACAGTCTCTTGCTAGAGATGTATATTCCATCTTGAATGATTCTTTTTACCTTGGTCATAATCACACAACAATGGGAAGTTTTGCTTCACGGTATATTAATGATATCTTGAATTCGATAAAAGAGATTAAAACTCATGGGCAATTAGCAGATATCCAGACAAGAATTGATATGATTGGAAATCAGGCTATCCAAGCTAAACTATTTCAGCAGCTTGAAAGAGAGCTTAATCCTCAACTTAAATCTAAATTAGAGATTCATCTTCTGGAAGAGCAGAGAAATATAATAGATAAGAAAATAGCTGAGAAAAAAGGAGAGTCATGATACCAATCCGGATTTTCGAAAAATACTCCGATATAGAAATTGAAGAATGTGTAAAAAAGTTCTATGAACTGAACTGCGGGAAACCTAGAGATCAACACAAGATAGACCTTCTTGACAAATGGTGTAAGAAACATCTCCCGCCAATAGAAAACCGAGCCTGCACATTCAAAGATGTTGTTACCGCTAGGCCAGAGCAATTGCGTGTATTTAGGAAACATATAGAAGGGCAAAAATATCAAAATATTAAATTAAATAAACATATGGGAAAGAAGGGGGACAATTCGAAATATAAAGACGATGAGAACTCTCCTTGCCATTATGTAGTTTCGAGTCTTTATGGTAGAATTCGTCCTGAGGCAAAAAGTCTATTAGTTAGCACTTTAGGTATCAAAACATGCCCTTATTGCAATAGTAATTATATATATTCCGATAAGACTATCTCAACTTTCCAGTTAGATCATTTCTTTCCTAAAACCGAGTATGAGATTTTGGCGGCTTCTTTTTTTAACTTAATTCCAGTATGCCCGACATGTAATTTTCTTAAAGGAACGAAAATGTTAGATTTTTATCCTTATGATACTCAAATGAAAGATGTTCCAATATTCTCTTATGATATTAAAGAAGCACCATATCTGAACAATCCCAATAATATCAGAGTTGTGTTGACAGGACTTAAGGAAGAAGATATTAAAACTCTTAAACTGGATCAAAGATACAATCACCATGCAGACGTAGTTTTGGAGGCATTGCAAAAATATGAAATGTTCCCAGACATTTATATTTCAGAACTTTTCAATCAATTTGGCGAGTTGTTTGCTACTGAGCGAGAAGTGCGAGAATTGCTTTTTGGGATTCCACTACAGGAAAAAGAATTTGGGAACCGTCCACTATCCAAACTTACATACGATATTTTGAAAGAACGAGATCAAGCGAACAAAGAGTATGATTGATGGCAAGTATTCAGGCAGAAATTCCGGAGCAAATAAAGGCATTCGACTGGAGCGGATATTATTACGATCAGAATCGGTCTTCTGACAATGAATATATTTTCATCCGCACCGAAGTACCAGAAAAAGGAAAGAAATGAGCAAACACAGGATTGTAGATGGGCATCTGATCCAGATGAATAAGAAACATGGGCAGCTTAAGCAAAAATAGAAAGTCAGAATCTCGGGGTGGATGTACGAGGCCTATCGAAAACAGGCTGCGGAAAATCTGTCAGACGAAGAGGCATTGCAGCTTGTTTTTGAGCGTATAAAAAATGTGGAGATTTGGATTTCGGAGCAAGAGATCGTTAGTCGTTACAGAGTGAAGAAGACCCAGTTTAGGAAACGTCTCGCCGGAGAAAACGTGCCGCAGCACATCTATGTGATGGAGAGCATCCTGGATAAGGCGACACAGAAGATGGATGCTCTGGAAAAGAAAATCGCGGAATTTGCGTTTTTCCAGTCTGAAATAAAGAAACTGGAGTCTTACTATACAAACCAGCATGGAAGCAAAGATGTGCCATGGATGAGGCCGGTAAATTTCCGGGGAAGTTGAAGTGCGGTGTCCTTTCACAGGATGCTGTCTAGAATATATTGGAGAGGAACAGAGAACTGATCCAGAAAATCGTGATTTTGGAGATGCAGGAGCATGATAATGATGGACATCCCCATGTGTAAGACATACAGTGACTGATATTCCCGATTCCGCTGATCCTGGATAATGACTTGAAGAAGCAAGCCATCCATGTTTGTATATGTTAATAAATCTGTTCGAAAAGTTTACGTTGCAGGACTATATGAAAGGAACGAAATATGACCTTGTTTCAATTTCTTGCAAAAGAAAATGTGATTGCTTTTGTTACATATCTAAGTTTAGCTGTGACAGTATATTTTTCAGTACGAGTGCGTCATAAGAAAATAAGATACACATGTTTAAATAGGAAGGGTAGCTCTGAGTATGTTATTGTTTTTTGGAATGCTTGTTCACAGCCTATATTTCGTCAAGATCTGTACTATTTTTATGCTTTAGTTAATACATGTTGTACAGACAAACAGACTTATCCTGTGGAAACAGATATTCCTTTAGAAATAAGATTTGGAGAGGATACAATTGATTGCTTTAAAGGACAAAAATTTAATAGGCATACAAAACGAATGAATATGTCTTTTGACTTTTTGCCGACAAAACAAGGATATATTATTTATATCGATAATATCCAAGATAAAAAGTATCTTCCTGCAAAGGTAAAAATATGCGGTAGACTCAGAGGCGAGAAAGAAGAATCTGTTGAAAAATCGAAAATTGATCTGAGCTCCAATCTACTTATGATAATACAAACATTCATCAGTACTTTTTCTCTTTTCTCAAGTGTTCTGTCATTATTATCGATTATTAATGCAAATATTTATATTTCTGCTTCATTTACTTATTTTTCTATCACGATCACATTGTTTTTGGCTTTTTTAATTGGAAGATATTTTTACTATTACTTCATGCCTGGCTCGCTTAGAAAAAGGGTTAAAGAATATATGAGACAATCCTTTACTGAAGTTGAAATATAGTGTTCTCGGGGATATAGAAGGTATAGTGCAAACATTGAACCAAAACCTTGTATAAATGTTAACTCCCACTACTTAGGTGATAGAGAGCACTGAAGACATGGATTCAGAAAGGATTTGAAAAAGGAGCCGTTCGAGAAAAATAATTCATTAAGCAGAATCATCGTTAATCTGGCATCGAAGGAGTACTCCAGATGCGTCGAGAAGTACCTCCGACCGAATGACCAATACATTACATGTGTTTTTGGAGAGATGGAAGGAAACAAGGTCGTCCAGAAGGGTGTCTACACCAAGATGGCCAAGGGTGAAATGGTACGCTTCATGGTAGGGAACCAGGCAGAAACTCAGGAGCAAATAAAGGTATTCAACTGGAGCGGATATCATTATAATCAGGATCGGTCTTCCGACAATGAATATGTTTTCATCCGGATCGAAGTACCGGGAAAAGGAAAGAAATGAGCAAGCACAGGATGGTGGACGGGCGTCTGCTCCAGATGAATAAGAGATATGCGCAGTTGAAGCAAAAACAGAAACAGAAAATCTCGGGGTGGATGTACCAGGCCTACCGGAAACAGGCTGCAGAGAATCTGTCAGATGAAGAAGCCCTTCAGCTCGTTTTTGAACTTATAGAAGATGCAAAAATCTGGATTCCGGAGCATGAGATCGTTAGTCGTTACAGAGCGAAGAAGAGCCAGTTCAGGAAACGGCTTGCCGGAGAAACCGTCCCGCAGCACATCTATGCGATGGAGAACATCCTAGATAAAGCAACATATATGATGGATACCTTGGAAAAGAAGATCGTGGAGTACGAGGAATTCCAGTCTGCAATAAATAAACTGGAGGCATATTATACAAGCCAGCAATGGAAGGATGATTATGCCATGGATCAGGCCGGTAAATTCCCGGAGAAGCTGAAGCGTGGTGTCCTTTCACAGGATGCTGTCTGGAACATGTTGGAGCGAAACAGGGAACTGGCCCGAAGAATTGGAATCTCGGAAGTGCAGGAGCACGATAATGAACATCCCCATGTGTAAGACATCAATAAACAGTAAAAACTTGCAATACGGAGATCTGCCGCCCATTATGCTCATCACCGGCAAGGCTTGGAAACCATCAGAAAAGGAGTTTCTTCAATGGAGCACTTCCTACCCTGATGCGGATCTGCCGAGAGAACTGCGCCGCATTGAAGATTGGTTTCAAAAACATCCTGACCGACGCAAAACCGAGCGAGGCATGCACGCTTTCGTAAAAGCCTGGCTTGACCGTGAAATAAGTGGTGCTGCTGTCAGCCAATACAGCACCAAACGTGGCAGATATCATAACGCATTTAATGATTTTAGCCTCTGGCAGGAATATGATTTCGAGGAACTGGAGGCAGATCTTCTGAGCATATCAGGAAGGACAGACACAAAATGAATCCAGACAAACTTTGGACCACCGTGGTCCAAAGTGAGTACGACGCAGCAATGTCCAGTCCACCATTCCGCTTTAGTGGGGTGACCGAACTTTAGACCACGATGGTCCAAAGTGAGAACTGACCGGGTTTGCATTTGTGGATTTGTCGATTTATCGGAATAGACAGACACTGTTGCAGGCTGCATTGATTTGAAGGGAAGGGGATCACTGACATGGTGAACAATGACAAGCAGAAACTCCTTTGTCTTCTGAAAATACTATGGACGCGCACGGACAGACAACATATCCTGAATTCCCAGGATCTGATCCGGATTCTGCAGGATGACTATCAATGTTCCTGTGACAGGAGAACTGTATACTCCAATATCGATGCGCTTATCCATGCAGGCTTCAAAATCAAACAGGTCAAAGGAAACACGCATGGCTACTACATGGAGGAACGGATCTTCAGCCTTCCGGAACTGAAATTGCTCGTGGATGCAGTGCAATCCTCCAAATTCATTACAAGAAGCAAGACAGACCAGCTGATCAAGAAACTTGAGGGACTTGCAGGCATAGAAAACGCCGCCAGGCTTCAACGCCAGGTCTACGTTCACAATCGTGCCAAGACGGACAACGAGAGAGTCTATACAAATGTCGATATCATCCACTCTTCTATTGCGGAGAACAAAAAGATCCGCTTTCAGTACTGTGCCTGGAATGTAAAGAAGCAGCTTGTTCCTAAGAAAGGCGGTAATTTGTACGAAGTCTCTCCCTGGTGCCTGACCTGGGACGATGAAAACTATTACCTGGTTGCCTATGAAGATGCCACTGACAGCATCAAGCATTACCGCGTCGACAAGATGTTGGACATGCAGCAGGTGGATATGGCACGAACAGGCAGGAAGAACTTTGAGGACTTTGACCTTGCTACCTTCTCCAAGAAGACCTTTGGTATGTTCAGCGGCACAGACGAGAGGATCAGCTTAAAATGCGGAAATGAACTTGTCGGCGTCATCATTGACCGCTTCGGGAAGGATGTTATGATCATGCCGGTAGATGAACAGCACTTTCTTACCCATGTCAATGTCACAGTGAGTCCCCAGTTCTTCGGATGGCTCGCTGCCCTTGGCGTTATGGTCGAAATCATCAGCCCTGCACATGTAAGGGAATCCTACCAGGCACACATCAACAGGATCGCGGCATATTACAACCAAACTTTGGACCACGGTGGTCCAAAGTGATTGTAGACTGGTCATGTCCTGATTACTATCCGCCCCAGATGGAGTGTGAGCCTTGGATAACATATGTGATGGATAATGTAAGGACGTAGCGGGTATTATGATAGAGATAAGAATGAAAGAGCGGCAAGAGCAACTGTGCTTCTAAAGGAGATTAACGATCATGAAAGAGATTTATCTGGCAGGGGGCTGTTTCTGGGGCCTGCAGAAATTCTTTGACCAGTTCGAAGG
>OCTX012259952.1_pt1 | contig 16528 bp, 15 predicted proteins | sample 1539691 | NCBI WGS metagenome assembly OCTX01 (sample SAMN02144231, study PRJEB22623) | gut metagenome | biome: sheep rumen | host: Ovis aries | place: New Zealand | reverse complement strand
ATCCGGCCACGGCGAGGATGAACAGCGCGGTGTAGTTGATGACTATCCACTGGTTGGAGCGGCTGATGAAGCGCACCATGCAGTCGGGCCAGCACACGACGACGACGGCCGCCGCGAGCAGCACGACGTTCTTGGCAAACGTCTGCCAGTTGGTGAGGATGATGGCGTCGCCGAAGCACCCGCAGTCGGTGATGGGGTTGGCCAGGGCGAGCCATAGCGTGAGCGGCGTCATGACGCACAGCATGAGGAGCATGAGCCGCGACGTGAGCCGGCGCCTGATGGCGAAGAGCATGAACACGCCCAGGCAGAACTCCACGGCGGCAAGGGCCACGGCCAGCACCACGGCGGCCAGCGACGGCAGCACCGCCGACAGGCCGAGCACGGCGGCATAGTCCTCGAGCTTGTACTGAGTGCCCATAGGGTCGACGGCCTTGACAAAGCCCGACACGATGAACACTGCGGCAAGCAGCAGACGGCACACGTTGACGGCGAGTTTCTTCATTCTTTCTTTTCTAGATTTTCTAGATTTTCTAGACTTTCTAGATTTTCTAGACTTTCTAGACTTTCTAGACTTTCTAGATATTCTAGGTTTTCTAGGAAACTAGTTTTATCAGCGCGAAGACCGAGTAGTTGATGATGTCCATGAGGTTGGCGTCGACGCCCTCGCTGACGAGCGTCTTCCCGCCCAGGTTCTCTATCTCCTTGATGCGCTCTATCTTGGTGAGTATCAGGTCGGTGTAGCTGCTCACGCGCATGTCGCGCCACGCCTCGTCGTAGTCGTGGTTCTTGCGCTTCATCAGCTCCAGGGCCTCGCGGGCGTAGCGGTCATAGAGGGCGAGCGCCTCGGCGGCCTCGATGTCGACCGTGTCGGCAAAGCCCTTCTCCAGCTGTATCAGCCCCACGATGCCATAGTTCACCAGGGCCATGAACTCGGGGCGGATGCCCTCGCCTACGAGCGACTCGCCGGTCAGTTCCAGCTGGCGTATGCGCTTGGCCTTGATGAAGAGCTGGTCGGTGAGCGACGACGGGCGAAGGATGCGCCACGAGGCACGATAGTCGTGAAGCTTGCTCTCGAAGATGGCACGACATTCAGCCACCGCGGCCTCAAACTCTGCGTTGGTTTTTCCGAATTTATCCATTTTCAGGGTGCAAAGTTACGAATATTCGGCCAAAGTGCCAAATATATTTGGAATTTTTACGCCGACGCAGATTTTTACAAACGCCGGCGGTGTTTGTATAAACGCCGTCAGCGTTTGTACAAACGTCGGCGGCGTTTGTACAAACGTCGGCGACGTTTGTAGATTGCAACTACCCTTTACCTATTTAATATACGTTCAGCGGCAACTTTCCGACGGCTCAAGGCCGGCGTCAGGACGGCTCAGAGCGTGGCGGTGCTTTCCCACCGCTCCGCACGCCCCCGCCGCTCCCACGCAAAAATGCAAGGAGCGGCTGAAAAAAAGCGTCAAAAATTTCGCTGTGACGAAATAATTGTGTAATTTTGCACGTTCTAAATACAAAAGCACAGACAACATGCCACAATTATCACTCAGGCTGCAGCGCCTGGCACCCTCTGCCACGCTGGCCATGTCACAGAAGAGCTCCGAGATGAAAGCCCGGGGCATAGACGTGATTAACATGAGCGTCGGCGAGCCCGACTTCAACACCCCCGACCACATCAAGGAGGCTGCCAAGCGTGCCGTCGACGAGAACTACTCGCGCTACTCCCCCGTGCCCGGATACCTGGACCTGCGCCAGGCCATCAGCGACAAGCTGCGCCGAGAGAACGGCCTGGAATACTCGCCGGCCGAGATACTGGTCAGCAACGGAGCCAAGCAGAGCGTCTGCAACACCGTCATGGCACTTGTCAACCCCGGCGACGAGGTCATCATACCCGCACCCTACTGGGTATCATACCCCCAGATGGCACTCCTGGCCGGCGGACAGCCCGTCATCGTCGAGGCCGGATTCGAGCAGAACTTCAAGATGACCCCCGAGCAGCTGGAGAAAGCCATCACCCCAAAGACGCGACTGCTCATACTCTGCTCGCCCAGCAACCCCACCGGCTCGGTATATAATAAAGAGGAACTGCGCGCGCTTGCGAACATTATATTAAGACATGAAGACCTCTACGTGCTGGCCGACGAAATCTACGAGCACATCAACTACGTGGGCCGCCACGAGTCCATAGCCCAGTTCCCCGGCATGAAGGAGCGCACCATCGTCGTCAACGGCGTCTCGAAGGCCTACGCCATGACCGGATGGCGCATAGGCTACATCGCAGCGCCCGAATGGATTGTCAAGGGATGCAACAAGCTGCAGGGACAATACACCAGCGGCCCCTGCTCCGTAAGCCAGAAAGCCGCCGAGTGGGCCTACACCCAGAGCCAGGACTGCGTGGAAGAGATGCGCCAGGCATTCCAGCGCCGCCGCGACCTCATCGTCGAACTGACAAGGCAGGTGCCCGGACTGGAGGTGAACGTGCCCGAGGGTGCCTTCTACCTCTTCCCCAAGTGCAGCTCGTTCTACGGCCGTACCGTCTGTTGCTGTAATACAGCAACAAACGGAACCGTCATCAACAACAGCACCGACCTGGCCATGTACCTGCTCGAAGAGGCTCACGTGGCTACCGTAGGAGGCGACGCCTTCGGCGACCCCGACTGCTTCCGGATGAGCTACGCCACCAGCGACGACAACATACGCGAAGCCATCAAGCGAATAGCCGAAGCACTCGCAAAACTAAAATAAACTGAAAAAACAAGTTAAATGTAGTTAATTGCCGACATTACTTGACGATTAATTGCTATCTTTGCGTGTTGAAAATTTTCTTTTTTATTAATTAATAACTTAAAACTTTTAAAAACAAAACAAATTATGGCAAACACACAGAAAGCAGCTGCTCCTGCAAAGAAGGGCACGAGCAGCATCGGTTTGAAAGATGCAATTTGGGTGATCGTTATTTGCGCCATCATTGCATTCTGTAACTTCTTCTTCAACTTCGGTCAGTCCAGCAACTTCGAGGGCGGCGACCCCAATGGAAGCCCTCTGAACATCTGGGGTACCATCTACAAGGGCGGTGTCATCGTGCCTGTCATCCACACCCTGCTGCTCACCGTTATCTGTATGACCGTAGAGCGTATCATCGCTCTGAGCAAGTGTATCGGTAAGGAGAAACTCGCCAAGTTCCTCGCAAAGATCAAGGCCGACCTCAAGGCCCTCAACTTCGACGCTGCTCTGCAGCACTGCAACGAGCAGGGCGGAAGCGTGGCCAACGTCGTTCGCGCTACCGTCATGGCTTACAAAGAGGCCGACGCCGCACAGGGCATCAAGAAGGAAGTGAAGATTGCCCGCATACAGGCCGCCCACGAAGAGGCCATCGCAGTGGAGATGCCTACACTGACCATGAACCTGCCCATGATTGCAACAATCGTTACACTGGGTACTCTGACTGGTCTGCTCGGTACTGTGGTAGGTATGATCAAGTCGTTCCAGGCCCTGGCACAGGGTGGTGGCGGTGACTCCGTCGAGCTGTCGGCCGGTATCTCCGAGGCCCTTATCAACACGGCATTCGGTATCGGTACATCATGGCTCGCCGTGGTCTCCTACAACTTCTTCACCAACCGAATCGATAAGATTTCGTTCGCACTGGATGAGATTGGTTATTCACTCGCACAGACCTACAACACCACACACCCGGACGAGGCTTAATTTTGTCTAACCCTTTAAACTAAACGTTACTACTATGGGTAAGATAAAAATTAAGAAAAACGATGTCTGGATCGACATGACCCCGATGTCGGACGTGATGGTGCTTCTGCTCACGTTCTTCATGCTGAGTGCAAACTTCGTGAAGAACGAGGTAGTGAAGGTCGTCACCCCCGCATCGCAGACCATGGCGAAGGTCCCGTCGTCTGCCACCCTCGATATCACCATCGACCCGGAAGGCAGAGTGCTCGTGGCCACAGACAAGGTCGTGACGATGGAGAAAGCGCTCGAGCAGATGCTCAAAGAGCGCGACGCATCGCTCACACCCGACCAGAAGAAAACATTCCTCGCCCAAACGCAGATTGGCGTGCCGGTGAAGAATCTGCCTCAGTTCCTGGACCTCAGCCACGAAGAGCAGGTGAAACTGCTCAAGACGACTGGAATACCTACTGACAGTATCCAGTCGCGTGAAGACAAGATGAGCGAGTTCCAGCTCTGGGTGAAAGCAATGAAGAACGGCTACAAGGAGTGGTACAACGACCTTGAGGACGTAGACAAGGCTGGCGTTGCCAACAAGCTCGAAATCTGCATCAAGGCCGACAAGCAGACTCCCTACAGCTCGGTAAAGATGGTCATCGCAGAACTGCAGGACATCAACGAGAGCCGTTACAAACTCGTTACACAGTATAAAAAGTTGGAGGACTAAGCAATGGCAAAGAAAAAAGAAAGCAAGCAGAAAAAAATGAATGTCCGCGTGGACTTTACGCCCATGGTGGATATGATGATGCTTCTCATCACCTTCTTCATGCTGTGTACGTCGCTCGCAAAGCCTCAGGCCATGCACCTCACCATGCCTGCAAAGGATGAAAACCTGACGGCCGAGGACAAAGACAAGTCGAAGACCGAGCAGACCATCACCATCTACCTCGCCGACAACGACAAGCTCTACTACTACATTGTCGACAAGAAGGAAGACTTCGGCAAACCGGAGTTCCTCAAAGAGGCAACATGGGGAAAGGAAGGCATACGCGAGGCACTGCGCACACACCGCCACGCACCCGTCAAGGTGCTCATGGACGCAAAGGCACAGCTCGACAACTGGTTCAACGCACTGCCTAAAAGCCAGCAGGAAGCCAACGACTCGGTCTACAACCGCGCACTCATCATGATCAAGAAAGGTCATGTCGATGTGGTCAGCAACAACCAGCTCGACCAGGCTAAGTACAACAAGATTGACAAAGACATGAAGGAGTTCACAGAGACCGACATGGTGCCCACGCTCGCCGTGAACATCAAGCCCCTCAACAACTCCAGCTACGACAATCTTGTGACGATTCTCGACGAAATGCAGATTTGCTGTATCGGTAAGTACGTGATCGACCAGATCAACGACAAGGATATAGCCATTCTCGAAGGTAACGGCATCACTATTGAATAACCCATTAATCATCGAAAAGAACTATGTCAAAGATAGATCTATTAGAAAGAGAGTGGATTGACCTCGTATTCGAAGGAAAGAACGAGGCCTACGGTGCCTACGCCATTCGCCGTGATACCAGCCACCGAAACCTCTTGGCCGTCATAGCCCTCATACTCGGACTCATTGCCATCGTGGCACTGTTCCTCATCGTGAACGTGGCACAGAACGCCATCGCAGCCGCCGCTGCCGAGCACGAGACCGAGGTGACACTCGACGCCGTAGAGGAAGAGGTAGAGGAAGAGAAGGAAGAAGAAGAAATCGTCTACGAGGTCGAGGAGCTCGAGCAGCTCGTCGCCGAGGAGACGGTGATGAACTCTGAGAAGTTTACTGCCTACGAAATGGAGGACGATGCTCCCGAGCAGGTCACCAAGACGCAGGATGAAGTCGCCACGAGCGACGTGGCCATCGGTGCCATCGACTACGACCAGGGCTCTAACGAGGCCGAGCACGTGCTCAAGGTCAACGAGAAGGTGGTCGACGAGGTGCCCCCCGCAGTGGAGGAGACAAAGGTGTTCGACGTCGTAGAGCAGATGCCGTCGTTCAAGGGTGGTGACGCTGCCCTGATGGAGTGGCTCAACAAGAACATCAAGTACCCCGTCGTGGCTGAAGAGAATGGTATCCAGGGACGCGTCGTGGCAACGTTCGTCGTTGAGCGCGACGGAAGCATCACCGACGTGAAGATTGTCAAGTCGGTTGACCCCTCACTCGACAAGGAGGCCGTGCGCGTGCTGAAGTCCATGCCTAAGTGGATTCCCGGACGCCAGAACGGACAACCCGTGCGCGTGAAGTACACCGTGCCTGTGACCTTCCGTCTGCAGTAAAACTCACAACCAAATGTAAGGGCAGGCCCTGGTGCCAGCCCTTACTTTTTTGCACAACAAGACGAATTTCATGAATGAGCACGAACCATCTTCGTGCGGTTTTGTGAGATTCGTCTTCTTTTTATAGAAATATGTAAAGATGAACACTCACGAACAATTCATCATCTGCATCAACCGCGAGCTGGGCTCAGGAGGCCGCACCATCGGCAGGAAACTGGCCGAGAAGCTGGGCGTGCCCTTCTACGACAAGGCGCTCATAGAGGCACTACAGCAGAAGTACGGCCTCACCGTCGACGAGATAGAGAGCCTCAAAGGCCGCAGCCACAGCTGGTGGGCCGACTTCAAGCGGGCCTTCAGCATAGGCTACGCCATGAGCAACTCGACCGACTACGGCCAGAGCGTCGTAGAAGAGCCCGACCTACTCACCACCGACAACATGTACAAGGCCGAACAGGAAATACTGCGAGGCATCGCCTCGTCGGAGTCGTGCGTCATGGCAGGGCGCACAGCCTTCTACGTCTTCCGCAACCATCCCAACCACCTGAACGTCTTCATCCAGGCCTCAAGGGAGCACCGCGCACGCCGCATCATGGAGAAGCAGGGCATCAGCCGCGACGAAGCCCTGAAAACCATCGACAACGTGGACCGTATGCGCGAGAACTACGTGAACAGATACACCGGCACCAGCCGCTACGACACCCGCAACTACCAGCTGGTGTTCAGCATGGACGGAAAGACCGAGGACGAGATTGTAGAACAGATTCTGATGTATATCGGCCGGCATTGAGGATAGTCACAGACATTACGACAGGACAATAATCACATAAAGCTATGAAAACAACCATCACAGTATTATCATCACTTATGGCGCTTGCCATGGTCGCCTCGTGCGGCGGAAACAAGGAGCAGGACACCGCCTACCAGGAGCAGTGCCGCTACTTCGCGGCCGACGAGAGCCTCTCACCCGTCATCGACGAGGAGCTCGACATCTTCCACATGAAGAGCAAGCGCGACTCCATCCACCCGCTCTACATCAGCGAGCAGGAGGCCATCGAGAAACTCATGAACCAGGAGGTGCTCCTGGTCTTCACCACACGCGCCCTCACCGAGAGCGAGGAGAGCCAGCTAAAGGCCCTGAAGTACAACCCGCGCAGCATCGCCCTGGCCTACGACGGGCTGGCGCTCATCGTCAACAAGGCCAACCCCGACTCGATGATTACCGTCGACCAGTTCCGCGACATCCTCGCCGGCGAGGCCACCCTCTGGACCGACCTCTACCCCGACTCCAAGCTGGGCAACATCAAGATGGTCTTCTCCAACCCCCGCTCGGCCACCGTGCGCTTCTGCGCCGACAGCATCATGCAGGGCCGAGCCATCAAGACCGACGGCGGCAACGTACAGGCCGCCAACACCAGCGCCGAGGTGGTAGACTACGTAGAGAGCCACGAGAACGCCATCGGCGTCGTGGGCAGCATCTGGCTCGACGACCAGCGTGACTCCACCAACCTCATCTACAACCGCACCGTCAAGGTGATGCGCGTCAGCCGAGCAGAAGAGGCCACCAAGGCCAACAGCTACACACCCGACCAGTACAACATCGCCTACAACTACTACCCCTTCATACGCACCGTCTATGCCCTCTGCATCGACCCGCGCTCATCGGGCGTGCCCCGCGCACTGGCCAACTTCTGCTGGCTGCCCAACCCCGGACAGCTCATCTTCTTCCGCGCCGGACTCTTCCCCGCCCGCGCCGACTACAGCGTCCGCGACGTGGAGATAAAGTAATCTTCATTCCGGAGGAAAAGCCGTTCTTTCCTATGAGAAAGAACGGCTTTTCTCATAGAAAAGACTACCTTTTCTCAAAACAGCATCAACCCTTTCCAAAACTCGCAAATATGGAGTCTGCTTTAGCTTTAGCTTTATCATTAACAGATTGATTTACAGTTGCTTTTTGCCCTTGGTTTATTTTTGGTTAATTTTTTTTCGGACAATTACTTGTTCAATATTTCTTTTTGCTGTACCTTTGCAGCATAATCTGGGAACGCGGACGTCCTCGTCCGCTAATAGTGCGGACGTGACGTCCGCGTTCCCAGGCAAACAGCGGTAATAACCGTTAGTTATAGTCGACAAGGACATACTAAAGCATACAATTATGAAAAAAGAAGTATTACCCATCAGAGTTTTCCTCGTAGCCATTCTCTCTCTGTTTCCCTCAACTACGTTGTGGGCGGCAGACGGCGATATCTTCACGGCAAAAACCGTTGAAGACATGGAGTTGAACTTCAAGGTAATTAGCGAGGAAGACAAGACGTGCATGGTGGGGACCGATAATGATACTTATCCTAATGCCATCTTCTGGCCCTCAACTGGTGGACATATTACCATACCCGAAAATGCCAACGGCTACAGAGTGACCTGTATCGGATGTCTTGCATTCTCTAATTGCAAATGGCTTACCAGCGTTACCATCCCGTCGAGCGTGACTATCATCAAAGGCGGAGCTTTCTCTTGGTGCTCCAGCCTTACCGGCATTGACATTCCAGAGGGTGTGACCATCATTGAAGATTATAACAAATACGGTAACAACTACGGTACTTTTCAGGATTGTGCCAGCCTTACCAGCATCACCATCCCGTCTACCGTTACGAGCATCGGCAACATCGCTTTCACTGGTTGCTATGCCATTGAGCGTATCACCGTGGCGGAAGGAAACACGGCCTACGACTCCCGCGATAACTGTAATGCTCTTATTGAAACGGCAAGCAACACCCTTATCAAGGGAAGTAACAGCTCATTCATCCCAGAGGGTGTGACCAGCATCGGTGATGGAGCTTTCGCCGGATGTACCGGCCTTACCGGCATCACTATTCCAAAGGGTGTGACCAGCATCGGCAGGGAAGCTTTCTCTAGTTGTGCCGGCCTTACCAGCATCGACATTCCCGAGAGCGTGACCAGCATCGGCTACTACGCTTTCAATGCTTGCATCGCCCTTGAGAGCATCACCGTGGCAGCAGGGAACACGGTTTACGACTCCCGCAATGATTGTAATGCCCTCATTGAAACGGCAAGCAACTCCCTTGTCAAGGGTTGTAATAAGACAGTCATCCCAGAGGGCGTGACCAGTATCGGCAACTATGCATTCTCTGGATGTATCAGTCTAACCAGCATCAACATCCCGTCGAGTGTGGCGAGCATCGGTAGCTTAGCTTTCTATCAGTGCACCGGTCTTACAAGTATAATCATACCTGAGGGCGTGACCCGCATTGGCAGTTCTGCTTTCGAGAATTGCACTGGTCTTACCAGCCTTACCATTTCAGAGAGCGTGGCCGGCATCGGCATCAGTGCATTCTCTGGTTGCACCGGCCTTGAGCGTATCGTCGTAGCGGAAGGGAACACGGTCTATGACTCCCGAAATAATTGTAATGCCCTTATTGAAACAGAAAGCAACACCCTTCTTATGGGTAGTAATGGGGCGTTCATTCCGGAGGGTGTGACCAGCATCGGTTACTCCGCTTTTCTTAATTGTACAGGCCTTACAAGTATCAACATACCTTCAAGCGTGACCAGCATCGGTAACGAAGCTTTCAGAGGCTGCACCGGCCTTACAAGTATCAACATACCTTCAGGCGTGACCAACATCGGCGAGTCTGCTTTCGATGGGTGCACCGGCCTTACAAGCATCGACATACCTTCAAGCGTGACCAACATCGGCAGCCACACTTTCTCGGGTTGCAGCGGCCTTACCAGTGTCACCTATAATTGTGCTGTGGTTGCAGATTGGTTCTTAGTTAATGAATCCATCAAAGAAATAACTCTTGGAGAAAATGTAAACACCATCTACTACGGGGCTTTCCGTTGTTTAAGAGGCCTTACCAGCATCACCATTCTTTCACCGAACCTTACCTTCTACGAGTCCGATGCTTTCTCCAATTGTCCCAACCTTGCAAGCGTTAGCATTAAGGGCATCAATGTCGGCAATTGGTTCAGCGGCATTAAGTCCATCAAGGAAGTAACCCTCGGAGAGGAAGTGACCAGCATCGACGGCAATGCCTTCAATGACTGCACCGGCATCACCAGCGTCACATCGCTCATTCGGAAGCCTTTTAAAATCGACGCAAACACCTTCTCAGTATATAATACCGCCACCCTATATGTTCCGAAAGGAACAAAGTTGAAGTATGAAAACACATCGGCTTGGAGTCAGTTCGGAAACATCGAGGAGGTTGAGGTCAGCGTGCGGCCTAAGGGCGACGTGAACAGTGACTATGCCGTTGACGTAGCCGACATCTCCACCGTCATCGACGTCATGTCTGGGAACACGAATGTCTCATCCGCAACTGCCGATGTAAACAAGGACGGCGCAGTCGACGTGGCCGACATCTCCAACATCATCAGCATCATGGCAAATGCCGGATACTTCTATCTCGGCACGACCCGGCCCACGGCAGAAAACTACAAGACGCTGCCCGGCGTGGTGGATTACTACACCTCGATCGAAGAGGCAAAGGGAGAAATAGCTTCCGTCGATGCCGGCGAGACACTCTACATGTTATGCCCCGCAAGCTGGATGGACGGGGAAAACGTGACCATCGAGGATAATTCAGGGAACATCGTCTTTTTCTTAGAAGATTTTGACGCTGAGACCATTCCCGGGTATGTCATCTACAAGACACCATCCTGGAGTGAAGCGACAACCGTGAAGCTTACAATTGGCTATGTAGAAGTAAAGTCAGTTGACTTCAGCACCATGAGTGATGGGGAATACGACGGTACTATAGAAAAGGGGAAGGCTGAAATCGTCAATTATGAGGGCCAGAATTGTCTTAAAGTAAACATGTCAAGCCATGTCCGCATTATTGAAGGTTTCGAAGTTGACCCGCTTACTGACTATACCACGACATTCTGGGTAAAAGCCGACAAGGACGCTAAATTCAACATTACCTTCTCTGGCAACAGGATTAATGGCCCCAGCACTAATGGCCTGTGGGATTTAAAGGCCGGCGAGTGGACAAAGATTGTGGTTGAAGGTCAGCCTGCGGAAGGTGAGACAGAAGGTTACTTGAGAATTGAGAATCTCCGTTTATCCGACCTCTATATCTCAAAGGTGCAGGTAGGCAAACCGTAGAGATGAAAATGCGCAGCCATACCCAAGCGTGCCCGTCCCTATGACCCGTACGACAAAAAAACAAATAAAACCATCCGGTGTGGATGGTTTTATTTGTTTGATGTGTGTGTTGATGTTTAGGTTTTACTTGGCAACCTTTGCCAGGGCCTCCACGGCGCTCTTCACGTCGGGGTCGTCGGGCTGCAGCTCCTGCAGCTTGAGGGCGTTCTCGTAGGCCTTCTGGTTGTCCTTGTTCTTCAGGTAATAGCGCATGAGGTATGCGTGTGCGTCGAAGAGTCGGGCCTTGTCGGTGTCGTCGATGGTCTCGTGGGTGTTGATGAGCTCTACGAGGCGTGTGAAGTGGGGATTGGCGAGTGCCTGGCTCATGTCGGCGTCCATCTGAGCGTTCAGACGACCGCGCTGCCACAGGGCGTACTCCTCGGCGTCGGCAAATTTCTGCACGAGGCTGGCGTAAGCCTGGTCGGCGTTCTTCATGGCCTCCAAGACGGCTGCGCTCTCCTCGGGAGTGAGCTCTGCGGGCTTCTTGTCGCCGCGAATGCTGCGGGCGTGGCTGTTGTGGAGCAGTGCCAGTCCGGCGTGGTCGGTGGCGTCGGCGTCGACCTTGAGCTCAAGGAACTTCTTGTATGCCTCGATGGCCTCGGGGAAGTTCTTGAGGTCTTTGTAGCTGTCCGAGATGCTCTTGTAGAGGTCAGCCTTCATGGCCTCGTCGACCTCGGGCAGAGCGAGTGCGGCCTTGTACTTCTCGATGGCGGCCTCGTACTGGTTGGTTCCGTCGAGGGCCTTACCGTAGTTCTGGTAGTCAATGTCGCTGAGCGTGACGCTGTCCTTGTCGACCTTGGTGAAGAGCGTCTCGGCGTAGCGCAGTGCCTCGGGGTACTGCTTGAGCTCGTTGGAGCACATCATGGCTATGCGGTTGAGCGTAGCGTTGAGGTCTTCCTTGGCGAGTCCAGCCTTGACGATGTCGAGGGCCTTGTCGTACTGGCGTCCGTGGTAGTTGGACATGGCGTACTCGATGTAGTCCATTCGGCTGAGGTCGTTGATGGGCACCTTGGAGAAGGCTTCGTCGGCCTTACCGTAGCGCAGGGAGATGTAGTTGATGTGTCCTATGAGTGCGTCGACGGGGTAGTCGGGGCGCTCCTGGCGCAGCTCCTCGAGCTTCTGCACGGCTCCCTCGGGGCTGATCTTGCGGTAGACGGTAGCGTAGCGGCGGTAGGGGTCGGGATTCTTGGGGTCTACGAGTATGGCCTGCTCGTAGTTCTGTGCTGCGGCTCCTCCGTCGTCGGCCTTTGCCGAGATGTCGCCCAGGAGGATGTAAGCCGGTGCGCAGTTGCGCTTTGAGCTTGCCAGGGCCTGCTCTGCAAATTTCTTGGCGTTCAGGGTGTCGTCGGCCTCATAGAGGGCGCGGCCAATGGCCACGAGGTTTTCCAGGTTCTTCTTGTTGGCCTTGATGTAGTTCTTCACTTGCTTGTCGTAGTCGGCAGGCTTGTTCTTTACCAAGGCTTTCATGGCGTCGATGTCGGCCTTGGTGCCGTCCTGCGCCATGGTGGCGAGACTGCCTCCGAAGAGCAGTGCGCCGAGGAATAGATACTTGACTGTTTTCATGTTTTTTGTGTGTTTTCTATTGCTTTCTGTAACGTAATAGGCTGCAAAGTTACACAAATAACACGATACGGCCAAAAGGTTTGACGTAAATTAACCTTTGGAGGCGAGGAGAGTAGCTGCTCGGTCACAGTCACTGTTTCAGTTCTTTTTGGACACTGATTGAACTGGTTGGACTGATATTCACTTTTCCCGTCGCTGCATACGGCGGCTATAGCCGCCCAAGATCAGTATTATACAGTCCAAACAGTCCAATCAGTGTCCAAGAAAATATGGCTGGTGTTTACGACCGATGAGAGGGTTTAGATAGGGAGGGGAGAAGGTGGCGGGCTCAAAAAAAAACGATTCGATTATTTGCGGATTCCAGATAATTGCCGTACCTTTGCACCGACTCTGAATAACGTCGGCAAAATGAAGGTCTTTTTCAACGAAGAATATCTGGAGCAATTATACACAGATGGCAGGTGCGGTGACAAGAAGCACAGGTACCAGCCACAGGTGGTGAGAGGCTACCAGAAGGGTGTGAAGTTTCTGATTCAAGCGAATCGGATAGAAGACCTTTTCCCCTTCAAGTCACTGCACATCGAGGCGCTGCACGGAGACAAGGAGGGGCGCTTCTCGTTAAGGGCTAACGACCAGTACCGGATAGAATTTACCGTTAGTGAGACAACCGAAGAACCGATAGTAACTATTTGCACAATAATGGAATTGTCGAACCACTATAAATAAGTAACAACTATGGCAACAGCTAATCATACGAGACTTGCAAACGACCTCACTTCGTCGCTGCTGATACATCCTGGCGAAATGATAAAAGACGAACTCATGGCCCGCGGCATCACGCAGAAAGAGCTGGCCTTGCAGATGGGCGTGTCCTACACCGTGTTCAACGAGATACTCAACGGCAAGCGTCCTGTCACCACCGAGTATGCCATGCTTCTTGAGGCAGCCCTCGGCACAGACGCAAGTATCTGGTTAGGACTGCAGAACAGCTACAACATGCAGAAAATGAGGCAAGACAAGTCGTTCTTGAAACGGCTGGAAAACATCCGCAAGATTGCCGCTGTCTTTTAAGCCCACACCTGTCTGAAAACGGCCGCGGCCCTACTTTCCAGGCAATAAAAAAAGGACCCGCACAGACTGCGGGTCCATACGGGTCTCTCCTTGCGATCTTTGGTTTATGAAGCTCGCGGTTTTGTTTATCCCAGGCTGATGGCCTCAGAGGGGCAAACGCTGGCGCATGTGCCGCACTCGGTGCAAGCATCGGGGTCGATTACATACTTTTCGCCCTCGGAGATGGCCTCCACGGGGCACTCACTCTGACAGGTACCGCAAGCGATACAGTCGTCACCAATTACATAAGCCATAGTAGTAGAAATTAAAATGTTGTTAGTGGGTTAATTGACTTTTAGCTGGTTGCAAAAGCGGCCATTACCGCGTTTTTGCGATGCAAAGGTAAGGAGTTTTTCCGAACTGTACTAATTTTTAGGTATCTTTTTTGTCAATTTATACATTGTCGAAATAAAAGGGCACATAATAACGCCCCCGTTTTTACGTTAATAAACTAAGTGAGGCCCCCCTGGAGACCCATCCCCCTGCCCCTCCCTGTGAGGGAGGGGAGTAGTTACACTCATGGCGGATTTTCTGCGGACAGTCTATCCACTCCCCTCCCTCACAGGGAGGGGCAGGGGGTGGGTCTCCAAAGTAAAACAAAGGAGTATATATGAAGAAAGCTACGCTCATAGTTCTATGCCTGTCGGTGCTGCTGCCGTTGGTGGCGGTGTGCCAGACGCGCAAGCCCCAGAACAAGCCCTACATCGACCTGCGCCCCCTGCACTTCGGCATCAGCGTGGGCATGAACCTCCAGGAGCTGGAGTTTGAGAACGTGGGGCCGCAACTGATGGAGGACGGCACGACGCGCACGGTGGTGTGCGACGCCGACACGTGGAACCCCGGCTTCAGCGTGGGCGTGCTGGGCGACCTGCGCCTGGGCAACCACTTCTCCCTGCGCCTGGCCCCGGCCATGCACTTCGGCTCGAAGCGGCTCACGTTCCGCGACCTCGATGTGCTCGACGACCGCGAGCGGCCCACAGAGGCCACGCAGGACATGAAGTGCACCTACCTCTCCATGCCCCTGGAGCTGAAGTTCGCAGCCGAGCGCTTCAACAACTACCGGCCCTACATGCTCGTCGGCATCAGCCCCATGATCAACCTCACGGGAAAGGACCAGGAGTACGTGCAGCTGAAGCGCATGGACACACAGCTGGAGCTGGGCATGGGCTGCGACTTCTACCTGCCATTCTTCAAGCTCATACCCGAGATAAAGTTCTGCTACGGACTGGGCGACGTGCTCGACAAGAGCCACGCCGACGAGCTCACCGACGCCAACAAGCGCATCTACGCCAAGAGCGTAGCCAGCGCCAAGCCCTCGAAGATGTTCGTCATCTCCTTCTACTTCGAGTAACGGGGTGAGAGGTGAGAGGTGGGAGAAATGTTCTGCGTGCCAAGTCTAACCTCCCCGCCACTATTCCCGAGGCGTCAGCCGAGGGTGTCCTCCCACCCCTCACCACTCACTCCTCACCCCACCCAAAAAACAATTTAAACCCAATTCCACTATGATGTACAGACTAAGAATGTGGTGGCTGTGCCTGGCAGCGTGTCTGCTGGCTGGCTGCATGATAGACGACGACAGTGACAAGGACAACGGGAACATTGTGAACGTGGGCGACACGGTGCCCGCCTTCGTGCTCACCGACAGCGACGGCACAGAGGTATCGTCGGCCTCGCTCAGCGGACAGGTCTACGTGTTGTCCTTCTTCGACACCACCTGCCCTGACTGCCAGAAAGAATTCCCCGTGTTGCAGCAGATATGGGAGACGTATGCCGGCCGCGTGAAGGTGTTCAACGTGCCGCGCAGCCAGCCCATGAACCTGGTGGCCGCCTACTGGAAGGAGCAGGGACTGACCATGCCCGTCTACAGGGCCATGGACCAAGACCTCTACTACAAGTTCGCCAAGAGCCACATACCGCGCACCTACATCGTCGACGGCGAGGGGCGAGTGCGCGCCATGTACTCCGACAGCCCCGTGCCCGACTACGCCACCATCGACAGCGTGCTCAAGACACTGCTGTAAAGACCCACACCACCGGCTCCACCGGCCCCCTTACCCTTATCATGAAGGTGTGTCAAAACGAATAAATACGCTAAAGCGTTCTCTCAAAAACCGACAAAAACCATCAGTGTCCGGGGAAAAATTTTCCAATCGCTCAGATAGTTACTATTTATGAGCTTTTGAGAAATATTAGGAGTAATTGGGCTTGGGAAGACGGCCTGAAAGGCCAGTAAGCAGATAGCCCAGGGCAGCGCCCTGGGTATAGGGCACGACGTAAAAACGCCCTGGAAGGGCAAAAGCGTTAAAAATCAATGCTTTTGCCCTTCCAGGGCGATGCAGTGTATGCAACATGTCCACCCAGGGCGCTGCCCTGGGCTGACTGCTTATTGGCCTTTCAGGCCGTTTCCCTGGACAACAATAAACAAAAACAAAGAAAACAAGAAAAAACAGCATTGCTTTCTTTTGTTTTTCCTGTTTTCTTTTGTTTTGGTAAGACGCGAAGCGTATTTTGACACGCCCTCAAGGCTGCGCAAATGTAGGTTTTCCAAGGAGACTAAAGGTCCTTCACAGCGTGTTGCGCCAGTTTTTACTGACGCAGTGTATACTCTAATTGAAAAGTGTACCACTTTCTAATTGAAAAGTGATCCACCTAAGCGTGTGCAAATATATCACAAAAATCCCGTCTTCG
>OCTX012250898.1_pt1 | contig 16528 bp, 13 predicted proteins | sample 1539691 | NCBI WGS metagenome assembly OCTX01 (sample SAMN02144231, study PRJEB22623) | gut metagenome | biome: sheep rumen | host: Ovis aries | place: New Zealand | reverse complement strand
CGTACGGTTCGCATCCGTAAGGTCAAGGGTTCGAATCCCTCCGTCTCCACCAATCTTGGGAAGTCTGGTTTCAGACTTCCCTTTTTTCATCCCGCTGTCTGTACGGTCAAGTTCCGAAACTCCTCATAGGACACGTTGAAGTCGATCTCCAAACGGTAATCCCGAAACACCCGTACAGACTTGATAAACTTCGATACAAACATCTTTTTCATCTCAAAGGAGCAGCGATCATATATATCTGCCCATCCGATTAGGCGGTCATATTCCTCGCAGTCCGAGCCATCCTCGGACTGCAATCGGTCAAGCTCCGCTTGCGCTTCTTCCAGCGCCTCTTTCAGCTCGTCCAGTTCCTCTTTCGCCTTTGCGGAGAGCGATGTAAGCAGTTCTGCCGAAAACTTGCTTTGCCCACGAATGACCTTGATAGTCTCGGCTTCATAATCAGCGATCTCCTGCTGCTTATCGTTCACCTGCAGAGACAGGATTTTACACCTTGCAGACATAAGGTTAATCATTTCCTGCTGCTGGGAAGAAAGCAGTTCTTCGGACGGTTGATCTTTTATCCTCTGCAACTGGCTTTTCACGACGCGATCCACGAGGCCGTCGAGCGTCTTGATTCCGTACCCGGACGGCCCCTCACATTCTCCCGGATGCCGCTGCTTATAGTGGCAGGCGTATCGGGCGCGGGCTGCTCGGACGCAGCTTCCATCCGCATGAACATTGCGATAACCACTTGTCGTCAGTATTAGCCTGTTTCCGCAATACCCACAAAACACGTTCCCTACCAAAAGTGACTGTCCTTTCAGATTCAAGGGCACATCGTTATGGGGCATTGTCCTTTCCCGCATGATCTTTTGCGCCCGGTCAAAGGTTTCCCGATCTATGATTTGCAGCTCCGGGATGACTTCCGATCTTGCTTCCCCGTTATGCATGACGCCGGTGTAGATTTCATTTTTTATAATGCGGTTGATCGTCGTATTCGGGAAGTTCTTCCCGTTTTCTTTATAAATGTGCATTTCAGCCAGGTACTTGCACAGGCGTTGCGCTCCGTAGCCCTCATGCACATACTTATAGAAAATGAGCCGGATGATTTCTGCTGCCGCTTCATCCAGTTCAATGTCAAAGACTTCTTTGTTGCGCTTGTTTGTCCGGCCAGTTTTCACAAGCCTATAGCCATACGGCACAGAGCCGCCTGTAAATAAGCCTTCCTCCGTCAGTTGTTCCATCCTTGTACGGACACGGACGGAGGTTTTTATGCTTTCGCCAGACGCCTGCCAATAGCGGATGTAGTTGAGCAGCTTGTCCACATGGGTATCAAATCGTTGCTGCCCTTCGACCGCGCTCCATACCTCAATCCCGTTTTTTACAAACCATTCTACGATAAACGGCGTTTCATCGTCGCGGCGTCCGAGCCTGTCAAACATGAAAACAAGCAGAATGTCAAACTTGCTCTGTATGGCATCCTCTTGAAGCTCCTGGATCGCGTCACGCTCTTTCGCGGATTTCTTGAATCCGGACACGCCTTTTTCATACAGTTCTTTCGTGATCTCCCAGTCTGGGCGACCGGAAACGAATTCCTGGCAATACTGCCGCTGCATGGGAATGTCGTTTTTCTCTACCTGCCCCACCGTAGAAACACGGTAGAGGCATTCAACACGTTTATAGCTCATGTTACTCACCTGAGACACATTTATCGAACGTAAAACCGCAGGCTTTTCATAAAGGAAACGAAAAACCCGCGGTTTTTTAATCGTGTAGAAGTCGTAGATTATTACCTGGTCAGACAGGCAATCATGTCGCCAAAGATTAAATCGCGGTGGCAGAAGTTAACGACGCGGATCTTGTGGCGAGAATCGTCTTTTTGGCCCCATGTTAGATTGGCGTTCAAAACCGGAGATATTTCAAGGGACGACGTAGTCCAACCGGGGTTCTTCAAAAATGCGATAGTGGAAATATCCCAGATGATCCGTGAAGGCGCAACACAATTTGTCTGGAATTGAAGAAGATAATCGTCCCCTCTATCTTCGCGAGTTGCAAGATAACTATGTCGGAACATCGTGGCCATCATTGCTGACGAAGCAGCATCCCCAAAAGCATCAAGGACTATTTGAGAAAGGTAGTCGCTTATCGTCGTCTTTCCAAGGAGCAGGTGCTCAACCTCTGGCTTCGTTAGAGTAAGCATTGATGCGACATTCATACATGGGATCAGAACAAGAGGGACACCCGAATTAAATAGCACACGTGATGCTTCAACATCCTGCATCAGATTAAACTCTATTCCGTGGGAATAGTAAAGAGGCTGTCCGCCAAGCCAAACAACGACTATTTTCTTGACGATCTCAGGTTCCATTAAGAGTGCAGATGCAATATTAGTAGGAGCGCCAATAGCTGCAACATAGATAATCTCGTCGCTCGACATTGCACGTTTAACTAGATCTCTGGCAGCTTCACTTTCAACCGGGCCTCCGATATCACTGATATACTCCCTCGACCCTCGAAAAACACGTCCATTCGGGTCTTCTCCCAAAAGGCTGTAGAGCTTTAACAATTCTTGGTAGCTTGCTTCCATTCCGTCACCAGGATGATTTGTGTAGGTAACTCCACCTACGTTTTCCACGGAAACAGTTTCTCCTGCCAACCTCATGAAACAATCGTGAGAAAATGGTGCGGCATATACAGCATCAACCTGGAAGCGTTCTGGAGATCTGATGGCCCAAGACACGGCGAACTGATCGTCAACCTCGTTTTTCGCGTCTGTATCAATTATAAGGTGGATTTTCCCTGTCGGAACATCAAGCCTTGATTTCCGCTCTTCTGCGGTCAGAACAGGAAACTTTTTATTCATTGACTCTCCTCTTTCTACTATGAACGGGCTTAACCTGCTGTTTGTTCAAAGGAATGTTTAGCATTCTTCCGCCTTTTCACATCTGAAAGCGTTTTTTGAATCGTCGGGAAGGCCAGAACTACAATCATAAAAATTCCGAGAATGACATTTTGTAGGCTGTCTGGCCAGCCAAGAGCAATAATGCCAGTGAAAATAATACTGATACAAAGAGAACCGATGAAAATACCAACGGGCATCTTTACATACTTCTCCAACGACATCCCTATGATGACTGCCATCATTGGCTTAAACACCATCGCTAAACTCGCGAGTTCGGTTTTATAGCCAACAGCTGAGGAATAGCATGCAGAAACCATAGATGCAATCCCAAGAAAAATACCGCCAACCACGAAAGTAATAAATTTAACTTTCATCGGCTTGAGCCCGATATTTTTTGCGATTATCTCGTCACTACCAACCATTTTTGCCTGAGTAGCAAATTTAGTCCGATAATAACAAAGGTAAAACAGTACTGCTGTAACAATCAAAATGACAAAGTTCCATGGTGTTGCACCTAGAAAAGTCAGAGAACTCGGTGTTTTGATGTATTGTCCCGTCGAAAGGCTGGAAGAAATGTTCCCAACAAAGACAGAAAACTTCATTCCTGCAATTTCAAACAGCATAAGAGCTCCGAGTGAAACCACAATTGAAGGGATTTTTAGCGTTGCATATAATCCACCTACTAGCAAAGAGAGCATGATCGATGAAACAATTGCGGTAATCAGCATCCCTGCAAAGCCAAAGTAGTGGCCTGCAAAAGCTGCCAACATTCCGGAAAGAATCATTCGGGAACCAACGGAAAAATCCATAATGCCGCTTACGAAACCAAATGCTACACCGTAAGCTGTGATCGTTGGAACAACGGACAAAACGAACATCGTCAATATAGAGTTCCAATTACCCACACGCTCTCTTATCAGCAAAAGGAGAACGCAATACAGCGCAAGCGGAATGATTATTGCTTTCCCGAAATCTATAATACCGGTTTTAATATCTTGTGATTTAGTCTGCATAAGCATTCTCCGGTTTTTTATTGGTTGATATCAGGAGCATGTTTTGCTCCTGATATCAACGTCGAAATAAATTGTTTTTATATTATTTGCGAAGGCTCTTTGCATACTCGATAGAGAAGCTATCAGAGAACGCCTGTACTTCATCCAGAGACTTACCGATGATTGTCTCATACCACGCATCGCCAGAAATCATAGGAATGGATACGCTCTCAACATATTCGTCGTAATCATCTGCGTCTTCAGCGCTGTATACAGTAAGCATATGAGTATTGATAACATACGGCTCCTGCTCAACTCCAACGCCCATGGCGTGGTTAATGAGGCACGCCGAAGAGAAAAGCATATCCATTACGATATTACCACCAGCAACGATCTTTAGCGGCTGGCCTTCGCCCATGTATTCGCTCATGCCGGTAGCAATGTCAATAAGGGCAATAGATACTTTGTCAGACAATCCATGATTTTCCAGTGCCTGGGCAGCGCCAGCAAGTGCGCCGTTCGTAATCAGGCCGCCGACGATAAAGATGCTATCGACTTCGGGATAAGAAGCAATGATACCTTCAACTGCGTTTGTAACATCGTCTACAGTAGCAATACCTCTCGTCTCGGTGAGCAGGTTAATCCCGCATTCCTCACAAGCACGCGCAATACCCTTGTCGCGCAGGTCGCCGTTCAGGTCGCCCTGAGTCAAGCCAATAACGGCCATGTTCTTGACGCCATAATCCTTAGAGAGCTGGCAAACAAGATCGTAAGCATTTGCCTCCTCGTCACAATAGCTATTTCCAACAAAGGTATCCATAGCAAGGACTTTTGCCTGAAGGTCGGGATCGGAAATCTTGCGGTTTGCAAGGAACCAGCTAACGCCGTTTTCCTCCATAAGATCAGCAATCAGAGAAATAGTGCCTTCGGAGAAAGTGGATACACCGATAAGGTTGCAACCCTGGTCAATGAGGCTTTCGTATGCTGCCATAAATGCTGCATCATCATACCCTGCCAGAGTGGTCGTCACGAGTTCAACGCCTGTGGTCTTGCACACATCAACCAACATGTTCTGAGTAGCAATATAGAAGGGATAGCCGAAGCCGGACATGTCGATCGCGCCGATCTTCCAACCTTCAAGTGACTGCTTTGCAGGTTCTGTGGTTCCGTTATCCGCAGGGGCATTCGCCGGCGTTTCCGTATTGGTGTTATTTGCAGGTGCCGGTTCGTTTGCAGGGGCACTGTTGCCACACCCCGTGAGAAGTGCAAGTACGAGTGCAACTGCCAAGAGCATCGCGAGAAACTTTTTCATTACTTTGACCTCCGTTTTTTGTTTTTATTGTATTACTGCAGTATTCTTTCTATCGAAAGATATCGCTACAGCTATTACAAACAAGATACCTTTGATAATCTGCTGCGAATTGGAAGAAACGTTCATCAACGTTAGCCCAGATGTGACAACAGCCATGAGCAGGCTTCCTGCCAAAACGCAACGAAACCGAGCTGACCACCCGCCGGAGAAAGGAACACCGCCTAATAGCAAAGCCAATAGAGCATTTAGCTGCGTTGTTCCCCCGCTGCTCGTCGCTGCGCTACAGGTTCGGAACAAGACAAAACTTGCCATTACTCCGCACGACATACCACAGATTAGAAATGCTTCCATTTTTTCCAAGCGGATTCTGACGCCGGATTGATGCGCTACTTCTTCTTTAGCCCCTATAGCCTTACAATGCTTTCCAAAAGGAGTAAAACTTAACAATAACCATGTCGCTACCAAGAAAAAAGCAATGATGCCATATTTCACAAACAGTGTGTCGGCTTTCTTCAATGCGAAATCTGAGGTAATTGCGCCTCCACCAAGGAGTGCGCTTGCTAATCCTCCGTACATAAAAGAAGTTGCAATTGTTGCAACAAATGATTGAACCCCTAGGAAGACATGCGTGCAGCCATTAAAGAAGCCAAGTGCAACGCCTACCACAATTGCAACGACCGGCGCAAGCCATGGATTGATGTAGGATGCCTTTGCGCCAAGGATACAACATACGCAGACAATGCCCGCCATAGAAAAGTCTAATTGTCCCTGTGCCATAAGAAAGACAAGTCCGCATGCGGGAATTACCATCTGGAAAGCATAATTTGAAAATGCTTTAAAATTGGAGGTTGATAACAGCTTTCCCTTGGTGGCAATCTGGAAAAAGATACAAACTACGACAAGCCCAAGAAATGGAACCGCCTGCTGCAACATGTTTGAGGAGCTGTCTTTGTCTTTCAGCGTTTTACCGATCATTTGCATACCCTCCTCAAATCATGTAATCAATCAGCTTGTGCTCGGTGAGTTCTGCTGATCTCATAAAGGTTCCCTTAATGACGCCATCCTTAAATATCAGGATTCGGTCACTCATACCTATCAGTTCAGGTAGCTCTTCAGAAATCATCAGGATCGCTTTTCCCTGTTTCTTCAGATCCGTTAGAAGCTTATAGATCTCGCTTTTTACGCCAATATCAATTCCCCGTGTCGGACAGTCAAAGATATAGATATCTGCATCGCTGGCCAGCCACTTTGCGATACTGACTTTCTGCTTATTGCCGCCGCTAAGATACATAATAAACTGCTTCTCGTTTTGCATCTTAATACTCAGCGTGTCACGCCATTTGGCAACCATCTCTTTTTCTTTTTTTGGTGCAACAAAGCCGAATTTTTGCATCTGCGGCAACGAAGCAAGGCAAAGGTTATCTGTAATACTTCCCGCGCTCATCAGTGCTTCGGTATCTCTGTTCTTAGAGATGTATCCCATCCGATGTGTGACTGCCTGCTTTGTGTCTTTGATTTTGGTTCCATCGGCCAAAGTGACTGTACCATAGTCAGGCGTTATGATCCCGAACAGGATTTTTCCGAGATCGTGCATACCGCAGTCTGTTAACCCTCCAAGGCCGAGTATCTCTCCTTTCCGTATCTCAATTCCAACATCGTGAAGCGGGCCGTAAGTGATATGTTCACCTTTCAGGGCAACGTCTCCATCTGTTTTTCCGTCATAGTCGGTACGGTAAAAGTTTTCCGCAATCTCCCGCCCAACCATCATCTGACGCATTGTGTGAATATTCATTTCCTCGCGGCTGAGTGTACCGATCAGATGGCCGTCGCGTAGAACTGTGATCGAATCACAAATTGCCATCAGTTCTTCAATATCGTGAGATATGAAGATAACAGAACGCCCTGAATCCCGCATCTTATTAATAAGGCGGTACATGACATCGCGGCCTTCTTGTCCGAGAGCCGTAGTCGTTTCGTCAATAAGTAAAACTTTAGGATTTGTGTACTCTGCACGGGCAACCTCCAGCAACTTACGTTCTTCAAAGGACATACCATTGACGAACTGTGCCGGATTAATTCCCTCAACGCCAATAGAAGTAAGAAGTTCACCGGCCGCCTTGTTCATTTTGCGAATATCCAGAAGGCCATGCTTGGTAAACTCGCTTTCCTTACCGGCAAATATGTTGGATGCAACAGTGATGTTATTCAGCGTACCTTGCTCCTGAACGACCATGCTGACGCCCTTACTGATTGCGTCCGTAATGTCTGTGGGAACATACGGCTCGCCCTCCAGGAACATACTTCCCTGATCTGCTTTCTGGATACCGGCAATGATAGTCGAGAGCGTAGATTTGCCGGAGCCGTTTTCACCGATCAAGCCCAGGACTTCGCCTCTGCGGAGATCAAGGCTGACGTCCACAAGCGCCTTTGTGGGGCCAAAGCTCTTGTAAACCCCTTCTACTCGGAGGATAGTCTCATTGTTCTTTTCTTCACTCATGTTTTTCCTCCTTGCCGATTGACGCAGAGAAAGCAGTTACCCTTTCCTCGTCCGTCTCTCTGACCTCTTCAATACAGGGGATGGACTGTGAAGCTCCAGGGCGAGAAACGGATATGCCGCTTGCAATCGCCGCTGTTTTCAGCGCCGCTTCGATGTTTCCAGTTTTTACCGCTTCCGAGAGGAAGAAGCCGGTATATGTATCACCTGCGGCCGTTGTGTCAACAGTGGTCGTTGAATAAATCCCGGAAGTCCAAACGCGCCCATCTTTACCGACGAAAACAGATCCGGCACAGCCAAGCGTCAAAACAAGATTCGCGTTGGGATATTTCTCGTGAATCACGCTTGCCATGTTCTCCGGCTCGCTGCAGCCCGTTAAAAGGGCAGCTTCGACCTCGTTGACAAGCAGATAGTCCACCCTCGACAGATCGTAGGATTTGATTTTTTCATTGAAGGGAGAAGGATTCAATGCGACGACCATGCCGAGTTTTTTCGCACGGTCAATGATGTAATCAACACTCGAAATTTCGTTCTGTAGGACAACAAGATCACCTTTTTCAAACGATGCAAGCACCCGATCCACGTCCTCGTGTGTGATCGAACCATTTGACCCTGCATGAATGATAATGCTGTTTTGCCCTTCTGGTGTGACTTGAATCACTGCATGGCCGCTCGGCCCGGAAACCGCTTTCAAATGATCGACATTGACGCCGGTCTCCTTCAACGTGTCGATGAGCATAGCTCCATCGTCCCCGACCGCCCCGGCAAAAAACACGTCGCACCCGGCCCGGGCAAAAGCAATCGCCTGATTGAAGCCTTTCCCGCCACAGAACAAATCCATCTTGTTTGCTGAGAGTGTTTCCCCCGCAGACACAAAGTGCGATACTGAGTAGGTCCGGTCATAGTTTGCTGAACCATAGACAAGGATTCTCATAGTGGATGTTCTCGTCATTACGCCCTAAAAAGTATTGTGATTGTGAAGATGTCGTCAGTGTTTTTCGGCGAGGAAGTATCAGCCAGTTTGTATGAATAATCCGATACTTTCAAATGAATTGTGTGCGGCCCAGGAGCGCATCTTAAATCAGATGGTAAGAAAACATGCTGAAATTCAAATGCACCAAAGCGAGTAATAATCTGGTTTTCGTTTTTAATATTGTGCGCCTGTCTAGCCATCGACACTTTGTGTTCAAGTGTTCTATAACATTTTCCGTTGTATATCACATCATACTTAATTGTAACAATTCTATTTACATCTCGATAGAATAGATAATCATCTCGGTCAACAATTTCAGCCTGATTAGGGATGTTGCAAACGCCCACTATTGCAAGCCTATCGTCTTTCTCCATTACTATTGGAGAACTTCCTATTGCGCTGTATTTGATGTTTTCAAGCGTATCCAGATCAAGGACATTTTCTTTTGCTGCGCCTGTAGATTTGTATTTAAATGTTGCTGAACGCAAGAATTCAATAGGTGTTTTAAACTCAGTAAACCTGTAGCTCGAAAACATATCATTAATTTCGAGGGAATTGTTTCTGCCTGTGGCGAGATTAGGTTCACCATAGATATAATGGTAGCATGAAAGAGGAATATGGTGCCCGCTAGCTCTTTGCTTAAACACCTCTGCCAATTCTACGCAGAGAGAAGCACTTTCTTCCAGAACCCCGTAGTTATAGAAATGAATGTGTCCACCTCTATACTCAAGTGAATCGTTTAGAACGGCTCTCTTTGCATTTACGGCAAGGGCAAAGGTTATCTTTGAATCAATTCCTTTTCTTAATGCCGGATTTCCATATAATAAAGCAGATGTCCAAAAGCCAGGAAAAGGATCCCATAACAGCACGTGTTCTATCCCTTTGGAGTTTTCTACGAATTCAAGGTTGTGCATATGATTACATCCAAGCCGGATATCATACGAAAAAGTGCTTAAAACTTTATTTGGCAAGTTTCCTATGGTGATATTGTATCTAGCTGCAGCAACGAGAGTTCCATCTTTGTTTGTTAATTCAATAGAAAGTAAGTAGTCTCCCTCTTCAAGGGGTGTCATTTCATTTCCTGAAGCATCAGTTGTCTTAATCTTGATGGACCTTTCTGGTTCTGGATCATCCGATGCAAGATCGTCGATTATCTCTTTTCCATATGCCCCACCATAAATAGTCGCGGAAAAAAAGGTGTCCGTATAATATGCTTTATTCCAGGTATACGAAAAAGCTTCTTCATCAGACATATCTTTTTCGATTATGTCAGAAGGAGTAATATTATCAAGATTCACATTTGAATGTGTTGCAAGTCCAATGTGAGAACAGACCAAATCTGGACAGCAGCTTTTTTTAGCAACAGAGTGGACAGTCTCTATGTCAATTGATTTGGAGAAAAGATAAGGGAAGTAGTTGAGTTTTTTGTTTCGCTCGGGTCCGACGAACATATTATCTTGATCGTCTTTTTTATTACAAAACACTGCTCGAACTACTCTGTTATTTTGAATAAGTCTTACAATTAAGGTGGCATCATCGTCAATATCATTAATTGGATTCAGAACACCGCTAACATAAAAATCTCTCCCTGGAGCAATTGTCCGCTGTGCAACGCGAGGATGAATCAAAGAGATGGAATCATGTAAAGTGTCATCCGTGAATACTCGGATTTTCAAATCATCTCTATCAAGATCACCAATTTCGCCTAACGTGTACAAAAAGTGGTCGCCTTCCTCAATAAGCCCTTTGGAGTCAAAGGAAACGGGCCATCTCTCAGACACAATCCTTTCATAATCGTAAGAATTCATTTTTATACCTCCTACTTAATGATTAGTGGTTGTAAAGTTGTTTTTCATTTAGATAAAACGATTTATTAAAATCATTTTTCATCATCAATGTAACAAACTTAAAAAGTGATTTCAACCAACATTTTTCTTCTTAAGTTTTTTTCTCTGTTTTGCGGTAAAGATGTTTAATAAATTTGTTCATTATGCTCAATAATACAAGAGCATCTCGACAAGAAGATTGATTTCATGTAAGATAAAAAATAACTTCTTTTGAAGCGATAGGATGTGTTCAAATGACAATCAAAGATATTGCTAAAGCAGCGGGTGTTTCTCCTTCAACTGTTTCCTTAATCATTAATCAAAAAAGCGGTCGAATCAGCGAAGAAACTAGACAGCGTGTTCTTCGTATTATTGAAGAAAGTAATTATGTCCCATACGCAGGTGTCCGTGGCCGCCTTCTTGCCCAAAATAATCAAGTCGCGCTTGTTGTTCCATCTTTGAAAGATTCCTTCTTTTCGGACTTTTCTGACAGGGTTCAAAGTTTTGCTCGCGCCCAAGGCTATGCGCTTACGGTTCAATCGTCTTTTGGTCATTCAGAAAATGAGGGAACAATTCTCTCTGAATTAAGTGAAACTTATATTGCTGGTCTACTTTTTTTCCCGTGCGACAATCAGAGTATTTCGTTTCTATATAGCGAAGAGTCTAACATCGGTTGTGTAGTTCTTTTGGATTCCTCCTATTCAAATTTCCCGTTTCCACAGTTGAGTCGCGATTTTGCCGCCGCTGCTGAAACCGGTACGACATATCTTTTGAAAAATGATCACAGGAGAATAGCTCTTGTTCTGCAGAGCAGCTCCTTCAAAGGCACGAGAGAAAGGATCATCTCTGGGTATAAAGCTGGGCTTGCCTCATATAGTGCTCCTTTTGACGAGCAGCTTTTAGTCACGTCCGGAGATGAATTGGGACATCAGCTTGGTAATTTGATTAACGCAGGTATTGACGCAGTTGTGTGCCAAGACAGCGCATCTGTCGGTGAAACATATCGCGTCATTTCACAGAAGCAATACAAAATTCCGGATGATATCTCTATAATCTGTCTTGAGGATAGCCCGCTGATGGAGCAGCTTTCTCCTTCTGTCACATCGGTGAAAACAAATGTTGGCGAATTGGCACGTCTTGCGGTTGAAACACTTGTTTCTCAAATCGCCGGTAACCAGGTCCCTGCCTTTACCACTAAGCTTCCGATAGAGCTAATTCGCCGTGACAGTGTAAAGCGTCATGCAAAGCCAAAGCACAAGATTGTCATTGTTGGCAGTATCAATATGGACGTTACGCTGAATATGTCCCGGCTGCCTCATATCGGAGAAACTGTACTTGCCTCCGGACAGAGCTCCTGGCCGGGCGGCAAAGGAGCAAACCAGGCGATCGGCGTCAGCCGATTCGGTGCGGATGCTTTTATGGTCGGCAGGCTTGGAAACGATGTTTACGGTAAGCAACTCTTTGAACGCCTATCGCAAGAGAAGGTCGATATGCAGGGAGTCAGCTTCTCTTCGGATCAACTCTCCGGCACAGCGTTCATCAATGTTCAGAGCGACGGGCAGAATACCATCGTGGTCAATCCCGGAGCTAACGCTTCATTGACACCGGAATATGTTGATCAGAATCGCTTTATCTTCTCCGATGCACAGTATTGCCTCATACAGATGGAGATCCCGCTTGAAACGGTGGAGGCGATCATCAAACTCTGCAAAGAACTAAACGTAAAAGTTATTTTAAAGCCTTCACCCGCTCAATCCCTTCCAAATGACGTGATGGATCATCTGTTTCTCTTGATCCCGAATCAAGAAGAAGCATGTGAACTGTTCCCGATGCTCACAACACCAGATGAGCAAGCGCAGGCTGCGCTCGAGCAAGGTGTTGAGAATGTAATCATTACACTTGGAGATAAGGGATGTTTGTATGTCAACCGTGACGTAAGCCGCATATATCCGGCGGTAGACTTTCCCTGTGTTGACGCGACCGGCGCAAGCGATATATTCATTAGTTGCCTGGCAACCCAGCTATCTAGAGGAAACGATATGGATTCTGCGATAAAGCTCGCAACCATTGCTGCATCTTACAGTGTTTCCAAAGAAGGTGTGCAAAACGCTATTATCAATTCTGATCTTCTATACGATCTATATAAAGGCGACTTCTCATTGTCTGCAGTAGCAAAAGAATAATCAAAGAGAAATCCCGACAGATCACTTTAACGTGATTTGCCGGGTTTTTTTATTCCGTTTCATCGTGAAACGAATTAACGCTTTCAATACAGCGGCAAGCCAAACCCATAAACAGGTGCAGAGCTGAGATAATAGCGGTTTTCGACGCAGCGATCCCCGGAATTGCCCTCCACGGTGTAAATCAGCCCGTCCTCCACGCGCTCTACAATGCCGACGTGATCGGCCAGGCCGTCGCTCTCCCAGTCAAAAAAGATGATGTCGCCGGGCATCGGCTCGTAGTCACGGCCTTGCCATTGGCCGCGTTCTATGAACCAGTCCACATAGGGACGCACACCCTCCATCTTCGGCAGAACACCGGCATCCAGATAGCCGCATTGATCGGCGCACCAGCTCACAAAGATCGCACACCACTCCACACGGTAGTCCAGACCCCACCAACTCCAATAGGGCTGACCTCCCACATTGCCGATCTGAGACTATGCCACGGCCACCATAGCGGCGTTGCCCTCACCCATGAAAGAGCGCCCTATGGGGTAGTAGCGGAGAACATGGGACACATAGGCTTTGTCTCCGTAGCCCGCCCAGCCGTAGCGTGCGGCCATCATGTCAGAAAACTCGATAGCGTTCAGCTCGGAATATCCGCCGTAGTTGGCAAGCGCCCAGAAGATATAACCGGGGCCGAAGTTGTACCCTTGCAGGGCAAGCGAGATACGGTCAAGGTCTATCAGGCTTTCCACGCCTGCCATATTTAGCACGTCGGCCAACGTATGTACGCCCACGTCGATGGAGTAATCGGGATCGGTGATCGAATTAGGCGCATGAGGATATCGGGTATTTTATCCGCTTTCTGAGCATTGCAAGGGATCGGTGCCTTTCCCACCGCTTTCCTGCATCATCACGGCCTTTATCAGTTCGGTGTATTCGGGGATACCATACTGATTGGCATAGATCTGAATGATCGGCGTGTACGCCTCCACCTCCGCGCTGACGGGAACATAGGTACTGCGCCCCTCGCCGCTGCTATATAAGGCGACGGCGATCCCGGCCAGCATGATAACATGATAAGCGGGACAATCATGATCAGCGCAAAGCCGCTGTACAGGATCAGATCGTCAGAGCTTGGCCGGACAGCTCTTGATAGGGCTGCGCCGAGCTTCTGGATAAACTCATTCCCGGCCCTACTTCCTTCTGTCATACCCATCATTTTTGCGATTTCACGTGTGCTATATCCGTTAGCAAAACGAAGGAGTAAGACTTCACGATAGCGAGCAGGGAGCTTTGACATTGCGTCCGCGAGACCATTATCGCCAGGCAAAGGGATGTCAACGCCATGAATAGTTTCAAGTAATTCTTCACCCAATATATGTTTTCGCGAGCGGATAATATCTATCGCTTTATGCTCGGAAATAATAACGACGTAAGATTTGGTTTCTGGACAGTCGACGTTCTCAATCTTGTCCAAATTATCAATAATAGACACAAATGCCTGATGAACAGCATGTCGAAATGAGAAGATCTTTTTGCTGCTTTACAATAAGTTAAGCCTAAATGAAGGGCCGAGTTTATTAATCATGTCTCACCGTGAGACACGTTTCGGACGACAAAAAGGCCGCTTTCACGATTGAACATAAAAACAGCCTTTTGCTTTCATTTAATTTACGGATGTACCCCGGTGATCCGGCGCGTGAGATACTACCCTGCGGGCAGAGAGTGAGAAAAAGCTCCTCATTTTGCGCGCTGAACAGAGGGAAACAAATTCATCTTTATTTGTTCCTTTCTTTCATATTTTTCTATAAATCCTAGTGCTTTTTTGATTGCATTTTTGCAATATAATTGTTCCACCCGGGAGACCGCACGATTCGCATCCGTAAAAATAAAGATTCGATCAGGAGAGAAGAGCATTTAATCCGTTTCACCGTGAAACGCAAAAGCCGCTCTGGACACGGGTTCGTGTTCAGAGCAGCTTTGCGGCATAGCAAACTAAGGCTCCTTAATACAAATAAGCAGCCCAAATGAAGGGGATTGCGGTTATAGATGGATTATCGTGTGCTGGCTTCTATAGCCTTTTCATAATAGTCGATCAGGCACTTCTTGGGGACGCGAATGAGGGCGCCGATCCGTATATGGGCGAGCGACTTTGAGTTTATCAGGTTATATGCGGAGCTTCGCCCGATCCGCAGCGCTTCCGCAACCTGTAATGTCGTCATAATATCCGGGTATTCTTCAAACATATACAACCTCCGTGATAGTGAATAATAGGGAAGTGTATATTCTGTCATCTATATAATGTGTTGACCTGACAGAGCAGGCTTTTCTAACACATTTCTAACATCTTCATAAAATCGAATAAAATAGGTCTTCGTTTTGCTATGTCGAGTGCAGTAGAAGTCCTTGAACGGCCTTGGATTTCCGGGGACGAGGTAATCCTTTTTAGAAGCATTGTACTCCCGTTTTTCCTTCTTGGGCGATTCAGGTTCTAGTGCTCACTCCGGGCGTGCGGGTTCAAGTCCCGCCTCGCGCACCAGCTTAATCCCTTGAAAACATTAAGTTTTCAAGGGTTTTTTGCTGTTCCCGGGCCTTTTGACCCTAACCCTGACCCTAACGGCGCAGATTCGCAGCTCTTCGCAATGGAACAATACGAACCTGTTGGACACAGCGGGAAATCAGCCGGTGACGCGCTGCAGATATTGCTCCATGCGTTTGGCGCTGTCCTGTTTCATGCCGCCGGTCACATGGGCATACACGTCCAGCGTGAAGGACGCGGTGTGATGGCCCAGGTTTTCCTGCACAGTCTTAATGTCGTCGCCCGCCTTCAGACTGTTCACGGCAAAGGTGTGGCGGAGATCATGGAAGCGCACATTCTCCAGGCCCAGAGATTTCACGACCTTTTTGAAGGCTAGATAAACCGTCTGATTGCTCAGATAGCGGCCAAGCTCTGTCGTAAAGACCAGATTATCCGCGTTGTTCCAGCCATCGCCCGCCAGCTCCGTCCAGCGCTGCTGACGGGCTTTTTGCTTTTTCAGCGCATCCATGACACCGTCAGCCGCCACGATCATCCGGGGCTTGTCGTTTTTGAGACTGCTGAATACATATTCCTTGCCACCTTTGACCTTGCCGTGCTGCTTATTGATATACAGCGTGTTCTGGTCAAAGTTCACACAGTCCCAGGTCAGACCGAGGACTTCGCCCTGGCGGAGTCCGGTAAAGACGGTGACAAAGAATACCAGCTCATAGGGATTGCCTTTGATCGCCTTGAGAAACCGGGTTAGATCCTCTTCCTCCATGGGCTTGATCTGCGCCTTCTCGATTCTGGGCAGCGTCACGGCATCCAGAGGATTCTGCCGGATGTATCCCATTTTCTGCGCCTGCGTCAGCGAGCGATGGAGAACGCCGTGCACGTTCTTGATCGTCTTGGGGGACAGCCCCTTTTCGTGCTGCAGGGTGTTGTACATGGTTTGGATCATGGCGGGAGAGAGCTTGCTAAGCTGGGTCTTTCCGATATAGGGGATGATATTCAGCTTCACATGGTCGGCATAGGACTTGACCGTGGCCGGCTTGACATTTCCGATGTAGTCCCGGAGCCAGACGGTGAGCCATTCGGAAAGCTTGATGGAATTCGGTTCAATATAGGTGCCTTCGTCGATCTCACTGGTGATCTTGGCAAGCTTCTGGCGGACTTCCTTCTGCGTTTTGCCGTAGACCGACTTCTGAATCAGCTTGCCGGTCTTGGGATCAAAGCCGTTGGAATACCGGGCCTCCCAGCGCCCGTCAGATCGCTTGCGGATGTTTCCGGCACCGTTTGCGTTTTTTCGAGACAACTGTACCTCTCTTTCTACAGAATGGAACAGGTATCAATCCGTTCGTCTG